>WNGE01001330.1_pt1 | contig 31310 bp, 24 predicted proteins | sample 5400651 | NCBI WGS metagenome assembly WNGE01 (sample SAMN13153370, study PRJNA577476) | soil metagenome | isolation source: 60 cm soil or saprolite under grassland replicate 2 | place: USA:California | collected 2016-06-15
CAGTCCGGTCGGCGCAGCCGCGGCCGCGACCAAGCTGAAGAAGAAGGTCGTCACGACGACGCGAACCGTCGCCGGATCTCAGGTGCAGACCGACCGGTGGGGCCTCACCCAGGTGACCCTGGTCGTCAAGAAGACGACGACGACCATCGGCACGAAGAAGACGGTCACACGGAAGATCACCGCCGTCCACGTTCCGGTCTATCCCAACCACACCGACCGCTCAGTGTTCATCAACGAGCAGGCGATTCCAATCCTCGTGCAGGAGGCGCTCACGGCGCAATTCGCCCGTGGCATCCAGATGGTCTCCGGCGCGACCGACACGAGCTATGCGTTCTCCCAGTCGCTGCAGGCCGCGTTGGCGCTGGCAAAAGAAGATCTGATGCAACGCATCGAGCACGTGATGGGGATGCCGATCGTCGTCGAGGTGCGCGACGCCGGGGTCGACGACGCGGACGTCGATCCCGTGTTCGCCTGGTTCCGCTGGGTCGACTCGGTGTTCAGCACCTACAAGGACGACAGCGAGGTGAGCAGGATCAACCGCGGCGAGCTCGCACTCGTCGACGCGGATCCGGCCGTTCGCACCGTTTGCGGCATCTGCGAGGAGCTTCGGGCCGTGACCGACGGCTTCTTCGACGCGCGCGCGGCCTCCCCCGAGCTCCTCGATCCATCCGGTCTCGTCAAGGGCTGGTCGGTCGATCGGGCTGCGGCCATCCTCGACGCGGCGGGCATCCGCAGCTACGCAGTGAACGCGGGAGGCGACATGTGGTTACGCGGCGGCGTCTGGCGTGTGGGGATCCAGCACCCACTCCAGCGCGGAGCAGTGGCGAAGGTGATCGAGGCGACCGATCTCGCGGTAGCGACGTCGGGCGCCTATGCACGAGGCGACCACGTCCTCGATCCGCACACCCGCCGCCCGCCCTCGGGCGTGCTCTCGGTGACCGTCACCGGGCCGGATCTCGCGACTGCCGACGCGTACGCGACGGCGGCGTTCGCGATGGGCGCGGAGCGAGCGCCGCACTGGACGGCGCGGCTTCGTGGCTACGAGGCGATGACGATCCTTGCCGACGGCCGCGTGCTCTCGACACCCGGCTTTCCCGGCTAGTGACGTAACCGGCAACGTTCGCCGGGCCCCTGGCCCGCGATCACGCTGCGCGCCGGGGCGTCCTCAGTCGCGCCGATAGTCGGACTATCGGCGCTCCCTGCGTCCTTCCATCGCTTGGTGATCGCGACCCAGGAACCGGGCAACGTCACCGGCCACGTCACTAGGCACCCGCTCGGGATCGTACGATCCCGAGCGTGACGCGGCAGACGATCCTCTACGCAGCCACGCTGGCCGTCACCGTCGTCGCCGGAGTTCTCCACTTCGCAACCGACTCCGCCGTCGCCACGTTCGTCGTCGCGGGCGTTGCGCTCGCGGGTCTCGCCTGGGTCGTCGGCGTCGGAACCGAGTCTGTCGGCGCACGCTTCGGTCCCGCCGCGACGGGCGTCCTGCAGTCGACGCTGGGCAACCTGCCCGAGCTCTTCATCGTGCTCTTCGCGCTCTCCGCGGGCGAGACCGTCGTCGCGCAGACGTCGATCCTCGGCTCGTTGTTCGCGAACGCGCTGCTCGTCCTCGGCCTCGCGATCGTCGCGGGCGCGCGCCAGTCGAAGGACGGCGTGATGCGGTTCGGCGTGCGGCTTCCGAACGACACGGCAGTCCTCCTGCTGCTCGCCTCATTTCTGATCGTGATCCTCGGCGTCTCCGACCGGGCCGGCGACCGGGCGAGCCACCACCAGCTCGCGATCTCGGTCTTCGGCGCCGTCGTGCTGCTCGGGATCTACGCCGCGTGGCTCCGCAGCTACCTGCGCTCGGGCGAAGCGACCGAGCCCGCGCTCGAGGAAGCCGCGCATCATCTGCCGTTTCGCCGCGCCGTTGCGCTGCTGGCGGTAGCGGGCGTCGGCGCCGCGTTCGTCTCTGACTGGTTCGTGGCCGCGCTCGATCCGGCCGTGCGCGCGCTCGGCGTGTCGAAGGCGTTCACCGGGCTCGTGATCGTTGCGATCGCCGGCAACGCCGTCGAGAACGTCGTCGGGATCACGCTCGCGGCGAAGGGGCAGGCCGATCTCGCGATCTCGGTCGTCAAGAACTCCGTCGCGCAGGTCGCGGTTTTCCTCTACCCGGTGCTCGTCCTGCTCTCGCTCTTCTTCGAGCACCGGCTGACCTTCGTGATCAATCCGGTGCTGACGGCCGCGCTCGCGCTCACGGCGATCTCGGTGTGGGCGATCTCCGGCGACGGGCGGGCAGCGGAGTTCGAAGGGTGGGCGCTCGTCGGCTTCTACGCGATCCTCGCCGCGCTCGTCTGGTACGAGTAGCCGACGGCTCAGTGGGTAGCGGCGGCCGCGAGCCGGCGCGGCGGCCAGCGCAAGGCCTGAACGAGCCAGCCGCCGAGTGCGAGCACGAGCACTGCAAAGGCGAGGGCGGTGACCAGGAGTGCGGGCTTCGTCATGCCCACAAGACGTCGCAGGGACGAGGAATCTTCCGTACCCTGCGCCGATTCTGGCGCATGAGGAACTCGTCGTCCCGCAACCAGGTCTTCAACCTGGCTGAAGTCAGGTTGCGGCCGCGCGTCTCGAGTACTTCGACGGCCATTCGGACACGCACGACTGGCGCGGTATCGAGACCGTCTTGCGCTTGGCCGCGGTGGCGCTCGCCGAGGAGCTTCGAGGAGGCGAGTGATTCACCCGCGAAGCACCGTCTCGTACGCGTCGACGTACGCGTCCACCATGCGCGCAACGCCGAACCGCTCCACAGCGTGCGCACGAATGGCCTCGCGATCGAGGGCGGTGGACGCTCTCACTGCGGACACGGCGTTCTCGACGTCCTCGACCAGGAAGCCGGTCTTGCCGGGGGCGATCAGCTCAGGCATCGAGCCGCGGTTGAACGCGATCACGGGCGTTCCGCACGCCATCGCCTCGGCGACGCTGTAGCCGAAGGGCTCGTCGAACCGGATCAGGTGCAACAACGCCTGCGCGCCGCCGAGCAGTTCGGATCGCTCCGACGTCCGGACCGGACCGATGAACGACACCTTCTCGCCGTCGATCCGCGGGGCGACGAGCTCATCGAAGTACCGCTGGTCCTGCACGATTCCCGCGATCACGAGCGGGATGCCGCATCTTGCGGCGACGTCGATCGCCTCGATCGCTCCCTTGTCGGGATGGATACGCCCGAAGAACAAGAGATATCGACCCAGCGCCGTGTGGAGCGCGAAGGAATCGGTGTCGATGCCGTGATGGATCGTCGCGAGGTAGTCGAGGCTCGGATCTCGGTCGGAGTCGCTGATCGCGACGTACGCGCCGCGCGCGTTGTAGTGCTGGTACACGGCGAGGATGCGCGGCGAGGAGAAGCCGTGGATCGTCGTCAAGACCGGCGTGTCGACGAGGCCGCTGTACGTCAGAGGCAGGAAGTCGAAGCTGTTGTGGATGAGGTCGAACTCGCCGGCTCGCTCGAACACGTGTGCGATGTGCAGGCATTCGCTCACCTTCGGATCGGCGTCGGGGTCCTCCGAGTACCCATGCGGCACGACCGAGGCGAGCCGGCCGGCCGTCTGCGAATCGGCGGTTGCAAAGAGCGTCACGTCGACGCCGCGCTCGACGAGCCCCTCGGTCAGAAGTGACGCGAACTGCTCCCACGGCCCATAGTGGCGGGGCGGCACGCGCCACGAGATCGGCGCCAACACAGCCACACGCAGCGCCGTCACCTGCCGACCTCCCGCCGTAGGGCGATTCCGGCGGCCATCCTAGCGGGGGCCAGGTAGGATGCCTCCCGAGCCGATCGAGTTGGCGCTTGGGACGCCGGCACCTCGGGCATCTGGCGAAAGGAGCGCGCGGCAGAAATGCGCACCGCGATCTTCTCGACGTACCCGCCGCGCGCGTGCGGGATCGGCACCTTTGCGTTCGACGTCCGAACGGCGCTGCTGGGCGTCGCCGACGTGGAGGATGCCAGCGCGCTCGTCGTCGTCGACGATCCGTCGAGCCCACAGCGGCCGGAGATCCTCCAGACGATCTCGCAGGGCGCGCGCGGCGACTACCTGCGGGCGGCGCGGACGCTCGGACGGCTCGACATCGACGTCGTGCTGCTCCAGCACGAGTACGGCATCTTCGGCGGCCGAGACGGTACGTACGCTCTCTCGTTCGCCCGGGAGCTCGCGCAGCCGCTCGTCGTGACGCTGCACACGGTGCTCTCGAAGCCGACGGAGCATCAGCTTCAAGTGCTCACCGCGCTCTGCCACGAGGCCGAGCGGGTGATCGTCATGACCGAGACGGCGCGGCGCCTCGTCACCGAGCTCGGTGCGTGCGACGACGAGAAGATTCGAGTCGTGCCGCACGGCGCACCCGTCGCCCTCGGGGCTGCACGCGCGGAGCTCGCGGCCGGCCGACGCCCTCGGTATGTCGCTCCCTCACCCGGGGGCTACGAGCAGATCGATTCGCGCTTCCTGCTCTCGAGCTTCGGGCTCATCTCGCCGGGCAAGGGGCTCGAGACGATGATCGACGCGCTCCCGGCGATCGTCGATCGCCATCCCGAGGCCCTCTACGTGATCGCCGGACGTACTCACCCGCAGATTGCGCGGCGCCAGGGCGAGGAATACCGCTTCATGCTCGAGCGGCGCATCGTCGACCTCGGGCTCGGCGACCACGTCCAGTTCGACGACCGCTTCCTTTCCGTGGAGGAGCTCGCCGACCTGCTCGCAGCGACCGATGTCTTCGTGACGCCCTACACGAACCGCGAGCAGAGCTCGTCGGGCGCGCTGACGTTCGCGCTCGCCGCGGGCTGTGCCGTCGTCTCGACGCCCTTCTGGTACGCCGAGGACATGCTGAGCTCCGGTGCGGGCACGATCGTCCCGTTCGGCGACCCGGCCGCGCTCGCCGTGGCGATCCGCGAGTTGATCGAGCATCCCGATCAGCTCGCCGCCGCTAGTGCCGAGGCGCGGGAGGTCGGCTCCGGCCTGACGTGGCCCTCCGTCGCGGAGGCCACAGCCGCCGTGCTCGACGAGGCGGCCGTCGCCGCACCTCGGCGAACACCCATCCCCGACGTCGGACTGGAGCTGGCCGACGCGCGCACGGGTCATCTCCTGACGCTCGTCGACGACTGCGGCATCATTCAGCACGCAAACGGAGCCATTCCGAATCGCTACACGGGCTACTGCGTCGACGACATCGCCCGGCTGGTGGTTGTCGCGCTCGAGCTCGAGATCCGGACCGGCGACCCGGCGTGGACGCCTGTCCTCTATCGCTCGCTCGCGTTTCTGTCCGACGCGAGCGACGAGAATGGCGCCGGCATGCGCAACTTCATGAGCTACGACCGGCGCTGGCTCGACGAGCCGCATGTCGGCGACCACGTCGGCCGGTCGATCTGGGCCCTCGGCGACGTTCTCTCGATTGCGTGGGTGCCCGCGATCGTGGGACCGTCGCAGCGACTGCTCTCGACGCTCGTGCGCTCGCTTCAAGGCGAGCTCTCGATCCGCACCGCCGCCTACGCGACGCTCGGGCTCTCGCGTCTCGACGCCGACCGCCTTGACGACGGTGCGCGTCGTCTGCTCGAGCGTTGCGTGACGCAGCTCGAGGCGGCATACGAGACGAGCTCGGACGACGGATGGCGCTGGTTCGAGGACGCTCTCACCTACGACAACGCGCGGCTGCCGCACGCGCTGATCGTCGGCGGGGCGGCGATCGGCCGCGAGGGTGCGGTCGCCGCCGGGTTGGAGTCGCTCGCCTGGCTCGGTGACGAGTGCGGACTTGCAGAAGGGCTCCTGCGGCTGCCCGGCAACGAAGGCCGCCGGCGCGGCGAGCCCCCGCCGGGTGCGGGGGACGAGCAGCCGCTCGACGCGTCGGCGTTCGTCGAGGCGGAGCTTGCCGCATTCGCCGTCACCGGCGATCCCGAACACGGCGCCCGCGCGCAGCGCGCCTTCGAATGGTTCCTCGGCCGCAACCGCCTCGGCCGGCCGCTCTACGACTTTGCGACCGGTGGTTGCTGCGACGGCCTCGGCGAGCTCGATGTGAACGCGAACGAAGGTGCCGAGTCGACGCTCGCTTTCCATCGCGCGCAGCTCGTTGTCGACGCCGCGGGGCTGCCGCGCGTCCTCCGCCGCGAAGTCGGAGTGAAAACGGCTGCATGACCGCAGTTCGGCGCGAGCTCTTCACACGGCATCCCGAAAATCCTCTCCTCATGGCGGAGGACTGGCCGACTTCTGTGAACGTTGTCTTCAATCCCGCGGCGGCGGTCGTCGGCGGCGAGACGGTATTGCTCGCTCGAGTCGAGGCGCTCACCGGGATCTCGCACCTCACCGTCGCGCGGTCGGCAAACGGCGTCGACGGGTGGCGCATCGCGGCAGAGCCGCTCCTCGAGCCGGACGAGGGGATCGAGAGCGAGCAGTGGGGCTTCGAGGACGCGCGTGCCGTCTGGGTCGATGAGCTCGATTGCTTCGCGATCACGTGCACGGCGTACGGGCCCGAGGGGCCGGCGGTGTACCTCGCGACGACGACGGACTTCTCATCTGTGGAGCGGCGCGGGATCGTCATCAGCCCCGACGACAAGAACGCGGCGCTGCTGCCCGAGCGGGTCGACGGCAGATGGATCTTGTTTCACCGTCCCTCGACCGGCTTCGGTGTCATGCATCCGGGTATCGCGCTCTCGCGTTCGCGCGATCTCGTCAGCTGGAGCGCTCCGGAAGTCGTGCTGAGGCCGCGCGAGGGCGCCTGGTGGGACTCGCTCCGGATCGGGATCGGGCCACCGCTGCTGAAGACCGAGCACGGCTGGCTGCTCGTCTACCACGGCGTCAAGGACACGGTCGGCGGTGCGATCTACCGCCTGGGCCTCGCGCTGCTCGATCTCGAGGATCCGACGCGGGTGCTGCGCCGCGCCGCGGATTGGATCTTCGCCCCGCAGGCGCCGTACGAGCGGCAGGGCGACGTCGGGAACGCAGTGTTCCCCTGCGGCCTGCTGCACGACCGCGCCTCCGGCGAGCTTCGGCTGTACTACGGCGCCGCGGACACGTCGATCTGCCTCGCGACCGCGCGGCTCGACGAGCTGCTCGAAGCGGTGCTCGCCGCCCCGGTTCCGGCATAGTTTATTCGCGTCACCGTTTGGCGACTCCGGAGGTTTTACGCAGCGTTTACGTACGCGCCGCGGCCCGAAAACCGCTGCAAGCGGGCCCATTTCCGCCCCGTCCGCGCGTTCGTTTCGTGGCGCCGGTCGTTTTCCGGCGGTTGCGACGTGCAAGTTTCGGGGCAAGGCAGCATCTAACGTTCTATAACGAAGTCAGACACCGCTTGGAGGCAGCAGTGAAACGCGATTTCTTCGCACGTTCGAATGCCAAGGCTTGGACGGTCGCGGCGGTCACGGCCGCGTTCTTCGTCCCGCTCGGCGTCTTTGGGGCCCCTGCGCTCGCCAGGAGCGCGGCGTCGGCGTCCCAGTACGAGTACGCCGGCTCGTCCCAGTACCAGTACAAGGTCACGATCTGCCACCGCACCCACTCGAAGAAGGCGAACCATCAGTGGCACACGATCTCGGTGGGCGCACCGGCCGTGAAGGCCCATCTCAGGCACGGCGACAAGCTCGGCCCGTGTCCGCCCGTAGCCCCGGTCACCACGACCGCCAGCCCGGGCAAGAGTGGTGGCGACCATGGAAAGAGTGGCGATCACGGCAACGGCCACGGCAAGGGTCACGGCAAGTAGCCGTCGCCCTCAGGCGCTGTCTGCGAGAAGGCCCCGCTCCGCGGGGCCTTCTGCGTCTCCGGGGCAGCCCCGGGCACGGTCTGGCTCCGGGCGCCCGCGATCGCGCAGGCGCCGAGCGCGAGGCCGGCGGCGAGGAGGGTCGCGCGCGCCGCTCGCCCGAACGGGCGGGCCCTGGGGAGCTCGGCGGTTGCGACGGCCGCGGCGGAGCAGAGAGCCGCGACGACGACCGCCGGCATCTCCCAGTCCCAGTCGAGGCCTGCGTGGACGAGGAAGGCGACGTACGCGCCGACGGCCGTTGGCACGTACGGGGCGTGTCGCAGCGGAAGCGCTCGGCGCAAGGGAGCGAGCAGCATGGCGAGCACGAGGACGAGCCCGAGCGGGCCGAGCTCCGCGAGCGTCTCGAGGTAGAGCGAGTGGGCGTCGAGTCCGCCGCCCACCTCGAGGGCCTTCCCGGAGCGGGCCCAGTAGAGCCCGAAGGTGCCCGCACCCGTGCCGAGGAGAGGATGGGCGAGGACCTGGTCGTGCCAGGCGACGTGGTAGTAGGACGCGCGGGGCTCCGACGCGCCGGAGCGGGCGACGGCGGCCGCGCCGGCGAGGGCGACGAGGATGACCGCGGCCGCGACGGCCATCCGGGCCCGCCTCCCGGCCGTCCCGGCGGGCAGACGGACACGCCAGATCGTCACGGCGGCAAGCGCCGCGCAGCCCACGGTCGCCGCGGCGACGGCACCTCTCGAGAGGCGTGGCTCGGCGACATCGTCGGCGAGCCGGCTGTAGGCGCCGACCGCGGCGGCGATCGCAGCCGCAGGGACGATCGCAGCCGGCGCCGCGAGGAATCGGAGGATCTCCGGGGTCAGGAGCGTCACGACGGCGAGGCCGACGACCAGCGCAAGCATCGACGCCGTGCTCTGGCTGAGAACGAGCGCGAGAGCGAACATGGGCACGGTCGCCGCGGCGGCCGCACGAGGAGTCTTCGACGCCGTAGAGGCGGCAAGGCCGAGCGCGAGCAGGAGTCCGAGCGCGGCGAGGATCCCGATCGCGTTTGCATAGCCAAGCGGCTGGTGTAAGAGGAATCCCTGGAACTCGTCGTAGTGCCGCGCACCGAAGAGGTAGCGGGCGAGCGCGTATAGGAGCAGCGCGGAGATCGCGATGTGCGTTGCGGGCACGAGGAACCGCTGGGCGTCGCGCCGTGCGAGGAGGAGGAGCGCAAGCACGACGGCGGCGTACACAAGCGTACGCCGTGCGTCGAGCACCGACTGGGCGGCCTCCACCGACCAGAGCGCCGAGAGGATCGTCCAGAGCAAGAGCGCTCCTGCGGCGACCGCCCAAGGCCACTCGCGTCGCAGCGCGCCTGCGTCGGCCGTCACGACGACCGCGACCGCGCAGGCCCACGCCGCGAGAGCACCGGACCAGACCCAGGCGTCGGGCGAGAAGCCCCCTTGCGTGAGGCCGAGTGCAGGGACGAGCACGAGGGGAACGGCTGCGACGGCGCGATGCACGGCGGTCATTCTTCCGGCCGCGTCTGCGAAGCTGCCGAATGTGGTGCCCCGTTCGATGCGCGCGGTCGTGCTGACGGGCCACGGCGGGCCCGAAGCGCTGAACGTCGAGAGAGCCTGGCCGGTGCCGGAGCCGGGTCCGGACGAGGTGCTGGTTGCCGTCAGCGCGTGCGCGGTGAACGCGACCGACGTCAACACGCGGACCGGCTGGTACGGGACGGGCGAGGCCGGCGGCGGCTGGGATGCTCCGATCGCGTTTCCCCGCATTCAGGGTGCCGACGTCTGCGGTCGCGTGGTCGCGTGCGGCGATTCGGCGCCGAAAGAGCTTCTCAGCGAGCGGGTGCTCGTCGATCCATGGGTGCGCGATCCGCGCCGTCCGGACGATCTCTCGCGCTGCGGCTATCTCGGCTCCGAGCGTGACGGCGGGTATGCCGAATACGTGACCGTGCCGGCGCGGAACGTCCATCCTGTTCGCTCGAGCCTCTCCGATGTCGAGCTCGCATCGTTCGCGACGTCCGCCGGAACCGCGGAGAACATGCTGCGCCGGGCCGACGTTCAGCGCGGCGAGACAGTTCTCGTCACGGGGGCGTCCGGCGGAGTCGGGACGGCGCTGGTGCAGCTCGTTCGCCGGCGGGGCGCACTGCCGCTCGCCGTCTGCGCACCGGAGAAGGCCGAACGTGTCCGGGCGCTGGGCGCCGAGGCAGTCCTCTCGCGCGACGACGACCTCGCGACGCAGCTCCGCGCCGTCGGGCTCGAGACGGTTGACGTCATTGCCGACGTCGTCGGCGGGCCGAGCTGGCCGCGCCTCATCGGGCTGCTGCGCCGCGGCGGCCGCTACACGGTCGCCGGTGCTATCGGCGGTCCGCTCGTCGAGCTCGACCTGCGCACGGTCTACCTCGCCGACCTCACACTCAGCGGCGCCACCGTCACGCCGCCCGGCCTCTTCGGCGACCTCGTGGGTTACATCGAGCGAGGCGAGATCAGTCCGTGTGTAGCTGCGACGTATCCGCTCGAACAGGCTCGAGAGGCGCAGAAGGCCTTCACGGACAAGCGTCACGTCGGCAAGATCGTGCTCCGCGTGCCAGTCGAACGAGACTGGGCAGCACGAGCCTGACTAGCGTCGGCCCTCGGAGGCGTTTCGTCTGATCGCCGCGAACGTGCGCTCGAGCGCAGGGGTCGGCGTGAACTCGAGAGCCCGGCTTTCCTCGAGGAACTCGATCGCGTGGCCGGGCTCGATGTAGTCGGCCCGGCCACTCTCGACGGTCTCGGTGCGGTCGGCATAGTGCACCGGCGCGATCTCCCGCAGCTCGATCCGGTCGCGTGAAGCGCTCGGCATCGTCGTCTCTCCTTGGTGTGGGTGGGGCGAATCCAGGGTCGGGAACGGCGCGGCTGTACCGTTCGCACATGGCCGGGCCGCATCGCATTCTCGTGCTCGGCGGAGGCCTGCCCGCGTACTTCGACGCGTCGGAGGAGGAGAAACGCGACGTCTTTCTGCCGCGCTTCCGCGCGCTCCTCGCCGAATGGGAGGCGCTCGGCGCGCGCGTCGTCGCCTCGTTCTGCGACGACGTGCTCCAGGTCGGTCCCGTCACGCGGGGCGCGTGGGCGTGGTACCTCATCTTCGACGTCGACGAGCTCGACATCGCGGCGAGGATGATCGAACGCGTACGGACTGAGGTCGACGGCGTCCGGCTCGACCGATACGTCCGCTTCGAGACGCGCATCGGTCGGCCATTCTGGGCGCGCGAGCAATGACGACCGTCCCCGTCGTCGACGAGGTCGAGCCCCCGCAGGCAGCAAGCCGCCGGCTGCTGCGCCAGGGCGGCTTCCTCCGCTTCGTGCTGCGCCGAGTCGCTGCGCTCGTCCTGTTGGCGCTCGGCATCACGCTCGTCTCGTTCGTGCTCACCGAGCTCGTGCCGAGCAACGCGGTCGCGACGAACCTCGGTGAGCAGGCGGCGGCTGATCCGGCCGCGGTCGCCGCGTTCAAGCACCACTACGGGCTCGACAGGCCCTTCCCCGTGCGGTACGCGATCTACGTCGACCATCTCGTCCACGGCGACCTCGGACAGTCGTCACTCACGCACGGACCCGTCACGCACGACCTTGCGCAGTTCATTCCGGCTACTGGTGAGCTCGCGCTCTACTCCATCCTCTTTGCCGCGACAGTCGGAATCGCGTTCGGGGTGATCGCCGCGCTCCGACGGAACAAACCGACGGACCACCTCCTGCGTGTGGCGTCGCTCGCCGGCATCTCGATGCCGACGTTCTGGATCGCACTCGTCGCCCTCTACGTCGGCTTCTTCCGGCTCGGCTGGTTCCCGGGCGCAGAGCGGCTCGATCCGGGAACGAGCCCGCCGCCGAGCATCACCGGCCTCTACACCGTCGACGCGCTGCTCCACGGCAACTGGAGCCTGTTCGTCCAGGCGCTTCATCACCTCGTGCTGCCGGCACTCGTGCTCGCCGCGTTCAACGTGAGCCTGCTGACGCGCTTCACCCGCTCTGCGGTGCTCGAGGTGATCGGGAACGACTACGTCCGCGCTGCACGCGCGAAGGGGATGCCCGAGCGGACCGTGGTGCTCCGCTACATCCTGCGCGGCGCGTTGCCATCCGTGGTCACGGTTCTCGGCCTCGTCTTCGCAAACGTTCTCACAGGCGCGGTCCTCGTGGAGAAGATCTTCTCCTGGCCCGGCATCGGCCAGTACGCGTTCCAGGCCGCGGTGAACGTCGATGTTCCGGCGATCGCCGGCGTCAGCATCTTCGTCGCCGTCGTCTACATCACGGTGAACTTCATCGTCGACCTCCTCTACGGGTTGATCGACCCGAGGATCCGCGTCACGTGACCGACCTCGCGCTCGATACCCGCCCTGCGCGCCGTCGCCGGCTGGGGGCGATCTCGCGGCAGCCGCTCGCCGCGATCGGCGCAGCGATCGCCGTCGCCTGGATCGTCGTCGCGATCTTTGCGCCGTTGATCGCGCCCGCCGGCTCGCTCGCACAGTCGTTCACACCTGCGCAGTCGCCGTCGCTCGACCATCTCTTCGGCACCGACGAGCTCGGCCGCGATGTGCTCAGCCGTGTGATCTACGGCTCGCGCGTCTCGCTGCCGATCGCGTTGCTTCTCGTCGCGCTCGCGGCGACGATCGGCAGCGTCGTCGGCGCGATCGCGGGTTACTTTCGCGGCATCCTCGACGGCACGCTCATGCGGGCGGTCGATCTCTTCTTCGCATTCCCGCCGATCATCCTGGCGATGGTCGTCGCTGCGGTGCTGGGGCGGGGCCTTCAGAACGCCGCGCTCGCGATCGTCGTCGTCGCGTGGCCGTCGTACGCACGCGTCGTGCGCGGCCTCGTGCTCTCCGTCGGCGACTCGGAGTTCGTGCAGTCCGCGCGCCTGCTGGGGGCGCCGGCGCGGAGAACGCTGGTCCGCGACATCCTCCCCAACGTGGTCGGCCCGGTGCTCGTGCTCGCGACGCTCGACCTCGCGAACGCGATCCTGCTCCTCTCCGGGCTCTCGTTCCTCGGGCTCGGCGCGCAGCCGCCGACGGCGGAGTGGGGATCGATGGTGGCGGACGGGACGCAGTACTTCCAGTGGTGGTGGATGGGGACGTTCCCGGGCCTCGCCATCTTCACGGTCGTGCTTGCGTTCAACTTCCTCGGAGACAGCCTGCGCGACGTGCTCGACCCGCGTACGGCTTGGCGGTCGAGCGAGGAGCACGAGTGACCGTCGCTCGCCTTCGGCTCGCTCCCGTGGGGGAAACCATGTTTCCCCTACGTCAAACCCCCTTCTTCTTGTCTTGTGTGGGGGAACCTCCCGGTTCCCCCACACCCCCTCCACAGGCTCATAGGCCAAAGGTCGGCCCATGAGCCTCCTGGAGGTCGAAGGCCTGCGCGTCCGGCTGCCGACGACGCGCGGCCTCGTGACGGTCGTCGACGGTGTCGACTACGCGGTCGAGCACGGAGAGGTGTTCGGTGTCGCCGGCGAAAGCGGCAGCGGCAAGACGATGTCGATGCTCTCGCTGCTCGGGCTCCTTCCCGACGGCGCCGTCGTCGACGGCAGCGTCAGGTTCGGCGAGCACGACCTGCTACGCATGCCGCGCCGGAGGCTGCGCGAGCTGGCGGGCCGCGAGCTCGCGATGGTCTTCCAGGACCCGCTGACGTCGCTCCATCCGATGCTCTCGATCGGCCGCCAGCTCACCGAGCACGTGAGGCGTCATCTCGGCGTCGGGAAGCGCGCCGCCGAGCAGAGGGCGCTCGCGTCGCTCGAGGAGGTCCGGATCCCGGATCCCGCTTCCGCGCTGCGCGCGTTCCCTCATCAGTTCTCGGGCGGCATGCGCCAGCGGATCGCAATCGCAATCGCGCTCGCGTGCAGGCCGAAGCTGCTCATCGCCGACGAGCCGACAACCGCGCTCGACGTTACTGTGCAGGCGGGGATCCTCCGACTGCTCGACCGCCTCCGCAGGGAGAACGATCTCTCCGTCGTGCTGATCACGCATGACCTCGGCGTCATGTCGGCGATCGCCGACCGCGTGTCGATCTTCTACGCCGGGAAGGTCGTCGAGGCGGGGTCCCGGGAGGACGTGCTGCGCACGCCGCGCCATCCGTACACCCGCGCGCTCCTCGACGCGCTCCCGCACCCGGAGGCTGGGGAGGACAAGCCGCTCGTCGCGATCGCGGGCGCTCCGCCGAATCCGGGCGCCGTTCCCGCGGGCTGCGCGTTTCATCCGCGCTGCTCCTACGCTCAGGAGGCGTGCCGGCACGAGACGCCGCCGCTCGTTGCGAAGGGCGACCGGCGGCTCGCATGCCCACCCGATCCGTTCGGCGGGCGATGAGCGCGCTCGAGGCTCGCGACGTCGTGGTGGACTACGAGGCGCGCGGCGGCGGCCGGGTACGCGCAGTCGCGGGCGCGAGCATCACGGTCGAGCCGGGACAGATCGTCGGGCTCGTCGGCGAGTCCGGCTGCGGCAAGTCGAGCCTCGCCCGCGCGGCGGTGGGGCTGATCGAGCCGACCTCGGGATCGGTGCTTTTCGAAGGCGCCCCTGTCAGGCCGTTGACGCGGCGAGCGCGACCGAAGGAGCTCGTGCGCCTGCAGCTCGTCTTCCAGAACCCGTACTCGTCCCTCAACCCGAGGCGCAAGATCGGCGCGCAGCTCGGCGACGCACTCGACGCCCTCGACCTCGTGCCGCGCCGCGGCCGCGCCGTTCGCATCCGGGAGCTGATCGAGGTGGTCGGGCTCCCGGTCGCCGCAGCCGACCGTTTCCCGCACGAGTTCTCGGGTGGGCAGCGGCAGAGGATCGCGATCGCGCGTTCCCTGGCCGCGAATCCATCCGTGCTCGTTCTCGACGAGCCGCTCGCCTCGCTCGACGCTTCGGCGCAGGCGCAGCTCGCAAACCTGCTCGTCGACCTGGCGCGCGACCTCGGACTCGGTCTGCTCCTGATCTCGCACGACCTCGCGATCGTCCGCCACATCGCGGACGCCGTCTCGGTCATGTACCTCGGCCTGATGGTCGAGACCGGTGCGACGCTGCCGCTCTGGCAGCTGCCGCTCCATCCGTACAGCGAGGCGTTGATCGGCGCTGTGCCACATCCCGACGGGACCGGCTTTCTGCCCGAGGCGCTGCCGGGGGAGGTGCCGGATCCGGCCAGTCCACCGAGCGGCTGCCGCTTCCATCCGCGCTGTCCGTACGCATTCGATCGCTGCCACACGGAGGAACCGCCCCTCGTCGCGCTCCAGGGCGGACGCACAACCGCGTGCTGGCTGCAGCCCGAAGGCTCATCCGCCGAGCCACCTTCCGTTCGGCGCGGCCAACTCCACATCGGTGCCGTCGTCGAATAGGGTCAAAGGCCAAACCCCCCCGCTGAATAGGAGGCCATGGTGGGACGAACTCTCGCGCGGCGTGCAGTCTGGCTGCTACTGCTCACGACAACCATCGCACTCGTGTGCGCGCTTGCCGCATTCGGGGCGACCACGCGCTCCTCGGCCGCGCCGACGCTCGTAGTCGACAACTCGTTCACCATCAAGACGTCTGACCCTCAGCGCGCCTTCGACCCGACCGCATCGATCATCGACCGCGCGATCTTCGACACGCTCTTCACCTACAACAAGGGCGACCTCGCCAATCCGATTCCCCTGCTCGTGGAGTCGTGGAAGGCGTCGAACGGCGCCAAAACGTTCACATTCCAGCTCAAGCGGAACGTCCACTTCGCCGACGGGACGCCGCTCACGTCGGCCGACGTCGTCTTCTCGCTCAACCGCCTCGTCAACTTGAAGGGGAACCCCGCATTCCTGCTCGCCGGCATCACCGTCTCGGCGCGCGGCAAGTACACGGTGGTGATGAAGTCGAAGACGCCGGCGACGCAGCTGACGGCGATTCTCGCCAACCCGTCGATGGGCATCGTCAACTCGAAGCTCGTGAAGGCTCACGGCGGCAGCGCCGGCGCGAATGCGGCGAAGGCCGACAAGGCGGAGCAGTGGTTCAACTCGTCCGCCTCCGTCGGCGCCGGCAGCGGCCCGTACACGCTGAAGGCGTACAGCACGACGTCGCAGCTCACCCTCGCGCCGAACCCGAAGTACTGGGGCGCGAAGAAGCCGGCCTTCGACACCGTCGTCGTCCGCAACATGATCGCGCCGACGCAGCTCATCAACGTGCAGCGGGGGTCGCACGAGGTCGCGATCGACCTTTCGGCCGACCAGGCGCAGACGCTCAAGGGCAACTCGAAGTTGCGCGTCTCGCTGCAGCCGTCGACCTGGGTGTTCTGGCTGTTCACGAACAACAACCCGTCGATCTCCGCAGTCACGTCGAACAAGCAGTTCCAGACGGCGGTGCGGTACGCGCTCGACTACAAGTCGATCGTGTCCGTCGCCGGGCCGGGCGCGATTCAGGCCCCGGGCATCATCCCGTCGATGTTCCTCGGTGCGCTGCCGCAGAAGGACGCGATCAAGCAGGACCTGCCGAAGGCGAAGGCGGCGCTCGCTGCGTCCGGCGCGGGAAGCCAGGAGGTGACGCTCGAATACCCGAGCGACCTGACGATCAACGGCGTCCCGTTCGGCTCGATGGCGCAGAAAGTGCAGGCGAACCTCAAGGAAGCCGGCTTCAACATCGCACTGTCGGGCTCGCCCACGTCGAACTGGCTCACGAAGTACCGCGACGGCCAGATGGCGTTCGGGCTCTCGCTCTGGGGGCCGGACTATCCGGATCCCGCCGACTATCTGGCCTTCACGCCCGGCCAGCTCGTCGGGATCCGCGCCGGCTGGCCGAAGGGCAGCGACCCGGCGATCGAGAAGCTCGCGGCGAAGGCGCTCGTGACGACGTCGGCGAAGGCGCGAAAGCCGCTGTACCAGCAGATCCAGATCCAGCTGAACCAGCGCGGCCCGTTCATCCCGCTCATGCAGCCGACGCAGGTGTTCGTCGCCACGTCCGATCTGACAAACGCGGTTTACAACGCTACGTACAGCGTCGACGTCACGCACGTGACGCCGAAATAGCGATCAGCGGTTCGCGACGAGGGCGGTGCCGTAGGCATTGAGCTTGCGGCCACCGCCCTCTTCGCACACCACGATGTCCTCGATCCGCACGCTGAAACGCCCGGCGATGATGATCGACGGCTCATCCGTGAACGTCATTCCGGGCTGGAGCGGCGTGTCGTCCTCGGCCGAGATGAACGGCCGCTCGTGGACGTCCATGCCGATGCCGTGTCCCATTCGGTGCCGGAAGTGCTCGCCGAGGTCGGCGTCCTCGATCGGCTTGCGGCAGGCGGCGTTCACGTCGCGTGCCGGTGTCCCGGCGGATGCAGCGGCGCGGCCGGCTTCCTGCGCGGCGAGCATGATGTCGTAGATCTCGCGGTAGTCGGCCGGCGGGTCGCCGCAGTAGATCGTTCGGCCGAAGTCGGAGCAGTACCCGTCGACGACGCCGCCGAAGTCGAACATGACCGACGTTCCCTCGGTGATCGGCCGGCGCGCGGTGGCGGTGCCCGAGTCGTACTCGTCGTCGCCGAGCCCGGTGAAGATGTGCGTCGCGAACGACGGGCAGCGTGAGCCTACGGACATCAGCTCGTGCTCGACCGTCTCGAGGAGGTCGGCCATCGTCACCCCGGGGACGACGAGCGGGCCGACGGCCGCCATCGTGCTCTCCACCGTTTCGATCGCGCGTCCCATTGCGTCGAGCTCCTCCTGGGTCTTCACGCGCCGCAGCCCGTTCACGAGCGACGACCCGGTCCGGAGCCGGTCGGGCCCGAAGATCCGGCCGAGATGGATCGTCGTCTCGGCCCACACCCGGTCGCCGACGGCGACCCGCGCCGCACTCCCGAGCCCGCGCACGACTCGCTCGAAGACGGCGTATCCGTCGTCGGTCTCGCTGACGACGACAACGTCGCCGTCGGGATTCTCACGGAGATCGAAGGCGGCGAACATGCGCGGCAGCACGAAGACCGGATCCGCCTGCGGCCGGAAGAAGGCGCCCGTGACCCAGCCGTGCGCGTATGAGACCTCACCGAAGTTCGGGATATGGCGCTCGATGCCCGTGAGGTACTCGAGGTCTGCCGACGGGGCGAGGAAGAGGACGTCGACGCCTTCGGCTTCCATGCGCTCGCCGAGCTTCCGTCGGCGCTCCCGGTAGTCGAACATCACGAGACTCTAAGCCGCAGCAGCAACTCGCCGCAGCGCGGGCGCGGGCGTGCTCCGCTCAGCCTCCTGCGAGCTTCACGTCATAGCCGGTTGCCCGTAGGTGCGCCGCAATCTTGTCGCGGTGGTCGCCCTGGATTTCGACGACGCCTTCCTTGATCGACCCGCCCGCGCCGCAGAGCCGCTTCAGGTCGCCCGCTACGGCTTCCGCCTCGCGTTGGGGAAGCCCGCGTACGAGGGTGACGATCTTGCCGCGCCGGCCACCCTTTTCACGCGACACTCGCACGACACCGTCCGTGCGGTGATGCCGCTGCTCCGACTTGCGCGGTTCCCTGTTCCGGCTCCTATGGTCGCCGTCGTCTGTTGAGTACACGAGGCGGCTGTTCGACATGCGGACGATCGTAGTCGGCGTCTGCGCAGGGCTTGGCCTCCACCAGCGAACTCGCTAATCTGGCCATGAGCTTGCCGCGGCTCGGCCGTGCCGCTGCGAGCGACACGAGGGCTGGGTGGTCGCGTGGAGAGGGCAGACGAGGAGCATTACCTCACGATCGCCGAGAAGCTCGCGGAGGGTCGGATGGTCCCATTTCTGGGTGCGGGAGCGAATCTCTGCGATCGCGGGGACCAGGTGTGGGAGCAGGGTGGTTCGTTTCTGCCGAGTGGGGCCGAGTTGGCGCAGCACCTCGCAGCGCGCGGGCGATACCCGATGCACGAGGAGCTCGACCTGTTGCGCGTGTCGCAGTACGTCGACGCCGCGCGCGGCGAGGACGAGCTCTACCTCTACCTTCGCGAGGTTTTCGATCCGGAGTTTCCACCGACGTCGTTGCATCGGCTGCTCGCGCGGGCCGCGAGGGCGCTGGGAGAGGCGGGCCTGCCGCACCTGCTCGTGGTGACGACGAACTACGACGACCTCGTCGAGCGGGCGCTTGCGGAGGAAGGCCTCGAATGCGATGTCATCTGGTACGAGGCCAAGCAGAATGCGGAGGCGCGCGGCCGCTTCGTGCATCGGGCGCCGGGCCGGAAGCCGACCGTGATCGCCCGCCCGAACAAGTACACCCGCCTGCCCATCGTGCTCGAGCGTCCTGCTGTTCTGAAGCTGCACGGTTGTCTGGATCGGGCGAGCGCAGATGACGACAGTTACGTCATAACCGAGGACAGCTACATCGACTATCTCTCGGTCGGTGACGTGGGCGCGGCGATCCCGATCGCCCTCTCGCAGCGGATGACGAGCAACAGCCTGCTCTTCCTCGGCTACTCGTTGAGCGACTGGAACCTCCGCGTGGTCCTCAACCGGATCTGGGGCGCGAGCAAGCTCCAGTCGAAGTCGTGGGCCGTGCAGCGGGAGCCGGCCGACCCGAACCAGAGCAAGATCGAGGAAGCCCTCTGGGAGACCCCCGAGCGCGCCAATGTCGAGCTTGTCTACTGCGAGCTGAGCGAGTACGTGCACGAGCTCGAGGCGAGGCTCCCGGGCGCCGTCCCGGCGACGCCGGGCTGATGAGCCTCGCGCCCGGTGCGGAAGTGGTGCGCGGCGTCTCGCGTCCGCGGAGCCCGTACATCGGGCTCGTCCCCTACGACGAGGGCGATTCGGCGTTCTTCTTCGGGCGCTCGGTCGAGGTAGCGATCGTCGCCGCGAACCTGCGCGCTTCCCCGCTGACGATCCTGTATGGGCCGAGCGGGGTCGGCAAGACCTCGCTGCTGATGGCGGGCGTTGTTCACGCCCTGCGCGAGCAGGCGGCGACCGCAGCCGGCGAGAGCCCGTTCGCCGTCTGCGTGTTCCGATCGTGGCGTGACGATCCGGCCCACGGTCTGCGCGAGGCTGCCCGGGCCGCGTTACAGGAGTCGGCCGTCACTGAGCCGCTTCCCAGGCCGGCTGCGACGCTCGCGGAAACGCTGCGCATATGGACCGGAAGCCGGACGTTGCTCATCGTGCTCGACCAGTTCGAGGAGTACTTCCAGTACCACCCGGACGAGGGCAACGACGAGCGCCTGACCGGCTTCGCGGCCGAGCTGGCACGGATCGTCAACGACCCGAGCCTGCCCGTTCACGTCCTGCTCTCGATCCGCGAGGACGCCTGGGCCAAGCTCGACCGCTTCGAGGGGCACGTTCCCGCGCTCTTTGCGAATTACGTCCGAGTCGACCACCTCGATCTCGACGGCGCACGCGACGCTATCGAGGGGCCGATCGAGGCCTGGAACCGCTCGTTGCCCGAGGACGAGCAGCCGTTCGACATCGAGCCCGCGCTCGTCGACGCGGTCCTCGCCGCCACCGCAAGCGGACAGCTGACGTTCCAGTCAGGCGGCGAGAGCTCCGCCGCGGAAGCGGCCGGCGACCGGGTCGAGGCGCCCTTCCTGCAGCTCGTGCTCGAGCGACTCTGGCGCGACACCCTCGCAGCCGGGGGGCACACGCTCACCCTCGCCCGGCTCGAAGCTCTCGGCGGCGCGGCCCGGATCGTCGAGAACCACCTCCTCGATGCACTCGGCCGGCTCACGCCTGCCGAGCAGGACATCGCCTCCGGCTGCTTCCGCTTCCTCGTCAGCCGTAGCAAGACGAAGATCGCCCACCCCGCCTCCGACCTCGCCGAATGGACACAACGACCCGAGCCGCAAGTGACCGCCGTGCTCGACAAGCTGTGCACCGGGGAGAGCGGCCGCATCCTCCGCGCTGTTGCCGCCGGGCACGACGACGGAAGCACGAGCTACGAACTCTTCCACGACATCCTCGCCGAGCCGATCCTCGCCTGGCGGAAGCAATACGAGGACCGCCGCGAGCAGGACGCCGAGATGCAGCGCCAGCGCGCCGTCCGACGGAGGCTGGTGCTGATCGCGGCCGGGCTCCTCTGCCTCGTCGTTGCGTTCGCGGCCTTCGCCGCCTGGGCACTCCACGAGCGCTCGATCGCGACACAGCGCGCGAATGTCGCCAAGTCGCAGGCACTCGCCGCTCGCTCCCTCCGGGTGCTGGCCCTCGACCCGCATCAGAGTCTCGCGCTCGCAGCGCGCGCGGAAGCGACGGGCGCGACACCGCAGGCGGAGGAGGCACTGCGGAGGGCGCTCGTCGCCTGGCCGAAGCCGGCCGTGCTCGGTGCGCCCAAGCGAACGACCTACGGCGTCGACTTCAGCCCGGACGCCCCGCTCGTCGCCACGGCCGGCCAGGGCGGCGCCGTCGTTCGCTCGACGACGGGGAAGCTCGTGACCACCCTCGTCGCGCAGAAGCTCGTCTACTCGGCGCGCTTCAGCTCCGACGGCCATTTCCTCGTCACCGCGGACGTCGACGGTGCGATCCGCCTCTGGCGGGTCCGCGACTGGCGCGAGCTGCCGAGCCGGGCGCGCATCCTGCCGGGTCTTCTCGCCCGGGCGGCGTTCAGTGCCGACGACCGGTATCTCGTCGCCGGCGGCCATCCCGGCTGGCCCAACCGGGTCTGGCGCTTCCGGGACGGACGGATCGGGCTGAGGCCTCAGGGCGTCGCGGGTTGGATCGATCCCGACGGGACGGCCCGGGTGGTCGATGCACGCACCGCCGCCTGGGCGGCCCGGGTCACCGAGGACGCGCCGTTTCGCTTCGCTTCGAGTCCCGACGGCCGGCTCTTCGCCGTCATGCCCAGGTTCGAGGCGATGCGTGTGTTCAGAACCGCGAACCACAAGCTGGTGGCGACGCTGCCCACTGCCGGCGGCGCGGTGTTCAGCCCGGACGGCCGGCGGCTCGCGGCCGAGGGCAGCGACACCGTGATCTGGAACGTGGCCCAGCGTCGACCCGAGGCCGTCCTCGCTCGGACCCGCGGCGGCGGCGCGTTCAGCCGCGACGGCACGCTCCTGATCTCCGCGAGCACGACTGCGCGCATCTCGGATACGCGGAGCGCCGCCCTTCAGGCCGAGCTGCCGCCGCGGCCGCCCCGGTTCCACCACGCGGTCGTCTTACCCGATCCGTATCCGAGCCAGGGCTACGGCTCCGCTGGCCCGCCGCCCCCTCCGGCAAGCGTATCCGGGGGTTCGGGCCCCGGCCCGGCATTCGAGCTCCACCGCGCCGCAAGCTTCTCATCCGCCGGCGACCTGGTTGCGACGTGGGGCAGGTTGGCAGGCGGAGCGAAGCTCTGGCAGCCGTTCGGCACGCGTAGCCTCGGGGTCCTCCGCCCGACCTCGCACGCTGACGACGAGCCGCTGCTGCTGCCGGTCGTCGTCAGCTCCGACGGAGCGCTCGTCGCGATGGCCGGTCGGCGCAACGAGGTCGAGATTCGTGACACGCGCGACGGGGCGCGGGTCTCCAGCCTCCGCGGCAGCACCGACTTCGTCTCGACGCTCGCCTTCGACGCTCGACACGACCTTCTCGCCGCGGGAAGCTTCGACAAGGCGGTCCGCGTCTGGCGCGTTGCGGACGGCCACCTCGTGCACACCTTTGAAGGACACACGGGCCGCGTCGGCGGGGTCGCGCTCAGCCCGGACGGGAAGCTGGTCGCGAGCGCGAGCGAGGACGGGACCGCACGCATCTGGCGGGTGGCAACCGGTGCGCTCGTCCACGTTCTCCACGTCGGCGACGCGACCGTCAACTCGGTCTCGTTCGGCCCGGGCGGCCGCTCCGTGCTCGCGTCCGGCGGCGACGGCGTCGCGCGCATCTGGTCGACGGGCAGCGGGCGGCGGGTGGCCGTGCTTTTGGGCCCGAAGCGCTCGCGTGCACCGGTCCTGCAGGCTTCCTTCAGCCGGAACGGGCGGTTCGTCGCGACGCTCGACGAGAACGCCGCCGCGCGCGTCTGGCACAGCAGCGGCGGAGAGCCGATCCGCACGTTGGCGAACGTCGGCAGCATCTCCTTCAGCCCCGACGGCAAGCAGCTCGTGACGGGCGGCGGCGACGCCACCGCACGCGTCCTCCTCGCCGACGGCGGGGTGCAGACCGGTCTCCTCCGAGGGCATACGAACACCGTCTCCGGCGCCCATTTCGGGTCGGGCGACGATCTGATCGTCACCGCCGGGCTCGACGGGACCGCACGTGTCTGGCAGGCAGCGACCGCAGGCACCGTGGCGGTGATCCGGCCGGGCGCCCCGGCCGTCGTCGACGCGATGCTCGTCCCGGGCGGAAGGCTTGTGGCCGTCAGCGCCGACGGCGGTGTCAGCCTCTACGCCTGCGAGCCTTGCCTGCCCCCCGCCCAGCTCAGGGCTGCGGCGGCGGAACGGCTGCGGTCGCCGCCGGATCGGTAACCGCCGCGCTCTCCGGCTCTGTCGCAACGACGCCGGTGGGCGGCAGCTCGGTGCCGAAGCCGAGCTGGTGCAGCGCGTCGAAGTCCGTGCGGTCGAGCTCCACGATCGCGTCCAGCTCCTTCCGAAGCGCATCGATCTGGCGTGCGGCCGCGTCGGCCTCCGGTTTCGTCTGCAGCTCGCGCAGCGCCTGCGGGGTGGTCAGGTGAAAGCGCGCGACTGCCGCCTTGAGGCTGTGGCTCTCGAGGATCATCTTGAAGACGGCGAGGTTGGTCAGGTTGCGCTGGAGGTCGGCGCTCGGCTGCGCGAAGAAGGCGCCGACGAACTGAGCCAGGCTGAGCCCGCCCGTGACCGCCGCGAGCTCCCAGCGGACGACGTCGAACGCGCTGAGGATCGAGAGCACGAGCGTCGCCGTCAGGAACACCATGCCCCAGGCGATCAGGAAGGTGTTCGCCCGACGGATCGTGTCGTAGACCTCGACCGAGCGACGCTGGGTCAGGAGCTCGTACTCGAGCAGCTTTTCGCTCTCGTGCGCGAGCACGTTCTGCCTGTCCTGGAAGTAGGACTGGTAACGGGAGAAGCTGTCGGCGGCGACGATCTCCGCCTCGTTCTCGACGTCGCCCGTGCCGCCGAGGAAGCGGACGAGGTCGTTGATTCCGTGCACGACCTCGACAGTCAGAAGCTTTGCGGCGAAGTCGAGCCCGCCTAGATGCCGCTCGAGACTCGAGCTGGCCGTGAACGTGTCGGAGACCGCGAGGTTCGGGAGCTCGTACCGCGTGCGCAGCCCGGTGAGAAGCATCTTCACCTTGATGTCGGTGTAGAACCCGATCACCGCGACGTAGAGGCGCGCCGAGGACCGCACCGTCTCGTCATCGTCGATTTCCTCCGCGAGCGGCCAGAGCGCCTGCACGCGCGGGTCGGCGCGCAAGAGCCCGCGGGCACGCTCCTGGTCGGCCTCCGACCCCTGCACGAGCACGTCGAGCAGGACCTCGAGCGGGGATGCACGGAACTTGCGCTCCTCCGTACCGATGTGAGCGCGCCGCGGCCTGAAGTCGTAGATCGAGTCGGCGTGGACGTGGTGGACGCGGACGCTTCCCTCCTCGAAGTAGCGCGCCTCTTCCGACGGCAACGGCCCGGCCGGGTCGAGCCAGCCTTCGAGGCCGTCGACGTAGCCGGCCCCCCAGGTGCCGGCCTCGCAGTGGGCGCCATATCTGCGGCGTTCGAAGTCGTAGTTGTCGTCGGGGACGTGCCAGTCCCGGATGTTGATCACGTGCAGGACACCCCGGCCGTCCTGACCGCGGCGCCGGCGGCCGATCGTCTGCTCGAGGAACAGCCCGAGAGGCCCGGCGGAGATCGCCTTGGCGGGAAGTCGACGAACGCCGTCACCCGTGTCGAGCTCGAACCGGCGGCGGCCGAGCAACACCGCCCGTACCATCGCCTCCGGAAGCGACAGCCGGCATTCCGAGTTGAGCACGAAATCGTTCTGTAGGCACTCCGTGATCAGGACATAACGCGGCTCATCGTCCTGCGGCGCGTTCTCTGGAGCGGCGGCCATTCCGAGCATCCAACGGTCTCCGGCAACACCTGTCAAGGTTCGTGATCCAGACTCGATGGCCGACGCCGAGCGCCCCTCGTTCGATTCCGCCGCGGTCGCGCGAGACGTCCGGATACACGGCCTCGTCCTCGTTGCGGGCGCCGGTCTGTCGATGGGCCCGCCGTCGTCGCTCCCGGGCTGGACGACGATCAACGACGCATTCCTCGAGAACCTGGCCATGTGCCTGGCTCTTCACACCGACGGTGAAGTCGGCTACGACGTGCTCGAGCTCGTGCGCGACCGGCGCGAGACGGCTGCTGCTGCGCAGCCCGACCTCCAGGCGCAGCTCGCCGAAGAGTCGCTCGGCGAGCACTACTTCGCGCTCTTCGAGCCGCTCGACATCGAGACGTGGAACGACGGCCATGCGGCCGTCGCGGCGCTCGCGGCCACAGGGTTCCTCCGCGCCGTCGTCACGACCAACTTCGACCGGCTGATCGAGCTCGTCCTCGACGCTGCCGGCGTGAACGCGAGCGTCTACTGCGCGCCCGAGGATTTCGAGCGGTTACCGAAGGAGCTCGAGAGCGGATCGGCGCCGCGCGCGATTCCGGTGATCAAGGTTCACGGCTCGGTCGACCGCGTCTCGACGATGGTCGACACGTTGCGCCAGCGCGTGCTCGGCCGTCCGAGCGCGCTCGAGGCTGCGCTCGCGCGGCTCTTTCGCGACCATGCGGTACTCGTCGTGGGCTTCTCCGGCGCCGACCTCGCCTACGACCCCCAGTACCTCAGCCTGCGTGAGGGCGCGGCCGGCTCGCCGTCCTTCACCGTGGTCAACCGCGAAGGCGACACGCCGGCGGCGGCGCTCGCCGAGCTGGTCGGCTCTGCCGGAGCGCAGGCGCGCATCGTCGACGGCACGCTTCCCGACTGTCTGATCGCGGCCGCGAGGGCACTTGGTGAGAGCGGTCCGCTCCTCGCGCCGGAGTGGAATACCGAGATGGAGTTCCCGGGGATGCGAAGCGCGACGCTGCCTTCAGACGTGCGCCGTGCCTGGGGGGAATCGCTTAGCCCGGTTCGCGCAGCCGTGGTGCTGGCCTCGATCGCCGAGGCCGCCGGATCGAGCGATGCGGCGTTCCGGCTGCTGACGCGGGCGATGCCGTATCACCTGAAGGCCAATCTGCACGACGATCCGGCGCTGCCGAAGCACCTGTGCATGATCGCCGCGACGCTGGTCGAGGCCTGTCATGTGGACGACGAGCTGAGTGCCGGTGTGTTCGACGGCGGGCTCGCGGCGCTGACTGTGCTGTCGGGGTCACTGAAGGGGAGGCCGTTGCTCGATGCCGAGTCCCTCGCGCTGCGAGCGCTCGCTCTCGCGCTGTGCGGCGAGGCGCCGCACGCCGACGCTGCCGGTTGGGCGGCACTCGAGGCATCGCGCGAGGAGTTCACGCCGACGGTGCGCGCCGACACGATCTGCACGTTGGCGCGCTCGTGGACGCTCGACGAGCGGTGGAGCGAGCCGTACCTGGAAGCGCTTCGCCAAACGTACGAGCTGATGTTCCACTGGGGCGACGAGCTACGCCGCGCGCGAGTGGGTGCGCTGCTCACCCGGTTCCTCGTCGAAGCGGGGCAGCTCGGCGACGCGGAGGCGATCCTGGTCGACTGCCAGCAGGTCGCCCGCCGCCTCAACCTCCCGCTCCTCGGCAACGAGCTCGTCGCCGTGGGCGGCCGCCTCTACCTCGCGGACGAGCGTCGCGACGAGGCGCTGAGCGCGCTCGCCTCGGCGTGCCGGCACTACGCGGACGGACAGCACAGCCTTCGCCTGGCCGAGACGTTGCTCCCGCTGTCCGAAGCCGCGGCCGCGGTCGGCGATGCCGACGTGTTCGCGCAGGCCGCCTCGCGCTTCGACGCCTTGCTACGTCTCGTTCCGGGAATGGCGCTGCCGTATGCGGCAAGCAGGGTGCGCATGCTGTGTTCACTCGGCAGGCTCGAAGAGGCCCGCGGCACTGTCAGGGATCTGGTGGCCTTCGGCGAACGCTGGGACGGCCACCCGTGGGTGCCGGGTCTGGCGGACCGCCTCGAGCGGCAGATCGCCGCAGCCGAAGCGAGCTCCTGACTGAGAGGCTTCAGCCAGGTCTCTGGCGTCAGCCTCCGAGGGCGGAAGGCGGCGACTCGTCAAAGCGGTGGCCGGTCACCGCGGTGATTCCCGGTCATCACGGGTGGGGCCTGCGTCGCGGGATGAGGCCGGTCTTGCCAACGCTGCGAGCATGCGCTCGAGAGCCTCGTCCTCGGCGGCGTAGTCGCCACGGGGCGATCGTCGGTAAATCTCTGCTGCCGCTCGATGGAAGCCGTCCGGCAGGCCTGCCGCGCTAAATGTCCCCGCGATCTCGTCCATTTCGCCGACCCAACGCCAGCCCTTGCCGAGCGCGGAGCGGGCGGCCGCCATCGACTGCTCCGGCAGATGGGGCAAAGACAGCTGCCACTCTTCGAGGAGGGTCTGTTCCACACCCTCTGCGCGGGCGACGGCGCGGACGGCGAGTAGGAGGGCCGACGTGCCTTTCGTCCATGCGGCAAACGCCATCTTGAGAGCCGACGCCGCACCGAGGTTCTCGGACACCACGCGCGCGTCGACCATCGTGCCGGCAAAGAGGTCGGCGACGAACGGCGCGTCGGCACCGGACAGATAGAGGCGTGTCGTTCCAGGTCTTCGCGGCGGCGGACCGACGATTCCGCCGTCCACGCAGCGGTCAACGAGACCCGCAATCGTGCGTGCCGTCGCCGGAGACACGGCGTTCGCGTCCACGTAGATGCCGGCAAAGCGAGGAAAGGCGCGGGCGACTGCGACAGCCGCGTGCGGCGGGCACAGGGCGAAGACCACATCGCTGCGACGGGCGAGCTCTTCCAAACCGCCGGCGGCCTCGAGATCCGCCTCCTCGGCGCGTTTAGCCGTGGCCGCGCTCCGTCCTGGCGGTGCCCAGACCACGGTCTGCCCCGCCGCGCGCAGCGCCGCTCCAACCGCCGCTCCCATCTCGCCCGGGTGGAGCACGCCGATGGTCACAACGACAGTCTGGCTGACGGTTCGACCACCGTGAAAGGCCGGCCGAGCGGAAGGCCAGGCTGTGCGGCGGTTTCGCAAAGGCAGTGCCCCCGACCGGAATCGAACCAGTGCACGCGGTTTAGGAAACCGCTGCTCTATCCACTGAGCTACGGGGGCGCGATGCCCTCAGTGTAGAGCGCCTGGGACACGGGCTCGTGTCGGCGCCGGCTGCGAAGTCGCAGCCGGCGCCGAGGTCAGCGTTGAGGTACTACGCGTTCGCTAGCTGCGAGACGCAGCGCCCGAACGTCGTGTACTTGGAGTTGAACGCCGCCACATTGGCGTTCTTCTCTTTCGCACACGTCTTGGCGGCGGACACGGTGGCCTGCTGCTGCGCCTGCGTCTTTGCAGACGCCTTCGTCGAGACACACTTGCCGAACGCGTCGGCGTTCGGGCCGTAGGTCTGGGTGAAGGTTGCGAGGCTCGCGTCCTGCTCTGCGCGGCAGGCCGTCGACGCACCGTTCTCGTTCTGCGTCTGCGCGGCCGCGGCCTTCGAGACGCACTTGCCGAACGCATTGTGATCGTTCGCGTTCTTGCCGTACGTCTGGCTGAAGATGCTGGCCGTCATCAGGGTCCGCTGCGAACGGCAGGTCCGCGACGGGTTCGTCCGGCCGGCCTGCTCGGCCTTCGAGGATGCTTGCGCCTTGGTGGAGACGCATTTGCCGAAGGCATCCTTGCCGCTCTTACCGGTTCCGTAGAGCTGGGCGAACGTCTTGCCACCGTGCGTGGTGGCAAAGTCCGCAGCAGCCTGCTCGGCCGTACACGCGTCATTTGCGCTCGCGATGTTCTGCTGCTCCACCGGTGTCAGGGCGGAGACACAGGCGCCGAACGTGGCGTACGCCTGAGCAAACGGGGCCGCGCCCATCTTGGCCTTGAGCGCTGTACACGCGACGGACGCGTTCTTGGCGGCGTCCGATCCCCCCGCGGCCACCGACGCGGCTACCGGGGCCACGGCAAAGGCAAGGAGTGCGGTGACGATGATTCGTCTCATGGTTGGACACCTCTCGTAGTCGTTGATGTTGTCTTCTCAGGATCCCCGCCGCCTGCAAAAAAGCCACCGCCTGCGCGTAAAGTTGCTGTAAATCGGCGATTTCTGCCGCGGCGCTCGGCACGGGGGTATCGTCCGCGTGTGGCTGTTACACCGCGGTCGGCGCGTTGGGAGGAGCTGTTCGCAATCCGGACGCGCGGCGGGGCGGGCGAAGGCATCGCCGCGATTCTCGGCTTCCTCGGACATCCCGATCTGATCTCCTTCGCCGGCGGCTTTCCCGACGCGGCCACCTTCCCCGCCGAACGCACGGCCGCGCTCCTGCAGGAGCTGGCAAGTACCGGTGACACCTCGGCGTTCCAGTACGCGCCGACACACGGGCTCGCAGGCACGCGAGATGTGATCGCCTCCCGGCTCGAGACGCTGCAGGGCGCACGACCGCGGGACGACGAGCTGCTCGTGACGAGCGGCGGGATCGAAGCGCTGGAGCTCGTCTCGAAATCGTTCCTCGACGAAGGCGACGTCGTCGTCGTCGAAGGCCCCACGTACCTCGGCGCCATCATGGCGTTCCGCGGCTTCGAAGCGGACGTCGTCGCCGTACCGCTCGACGCAGACGGGCTCGACGTCGGCAATCTCGCCGGCAGGCTCGCAGCAGGTCTGCGCCCGAAGCTGCTGTACACGATTCCCGATCACCAGAACCCGGCCGGGGTCACGCTGTCGGCGGAACGCCGCGCCGAGCTCGTCGAGCTTGCCCGCCGCTACGGCTTCCTGATCGTCGAGGACGTCGCCTATCGCGAGCTCGGCTTCGACGGCTCCGCCCTCGTGAGCCTCTGGAGCATCGCGCCGGACGTCGTCGTCCAAGCCGGGACGACGTCGAAGACGTTCTTCCCCGGTGTCCGGCTCGGCTGGGCGGCGGGACCCGCAGAGGTCGTCGCGCAGCTCATCTCGGCCAAGCAGAACACGGACCAGTGCGCCGGTGCGCTCGGGCAGCGGCTCTTCGAGGAGTACGCCCGCCGCGGCTGGATCGACGAGCAGCTCGAGCGGTCGCGGGCGCTCTACGCGCGCCGGTGGGAGCGGCTGCTCGCGGCGCTCGAGCGGTCGATGCCGCCCGGCGTCGAGTGGACGCGCCCGAGCGGCGGCTTCTTCTCGTGGCTGTCGCTCCCGGTCGACGCGGCCGAGCTCGCGCGGCGCGCAGTCGACGAAGGTGTCGCGGTCGTGCCGGGCACGCCGTTCTTCCCGGACGGCAGAGGGAGGACGAACCTGCGCCTCTCGTTCAGCAACGTCGACGACGAGTTGATCGACGTTGGCATCGCGCGCCTCGCGCACCTCCTGGCCACACCGGCCTGATCACCCCGTACGCTTACCGGATACCGGGCGCTCGGGGGAGAGGGATGATGCTTGTCATCTGCGGCGCGGCCATGCTTGCCGCCCCGTCGTTGACCACCCGCGCGTCGGCGTACGCCTGGCCTCTGCGGCCGTTCCACAAGATGCACGCCATCCGCGGCGCGTTCGACGATCCGCGGTTCCACCTCGACGCCGAAGGGGCGCTCTCGGCCTTTCACTTCGGAGTCGACATCGTTGCGCGCGACGGCACGCGGGTCTACGCCGTGGCGCCGGGCTTCGTGCGAGCTCGCCGCACCGACGTCACGGTCCGGCGGCGCAATGGGCGGGCGTTCGGCTACTGGCACATCCGACCCGTGGTTCACACGGGCCAGCATGTCCGTCTCCACCAGCTCCTCGGCTACATCCTGCCCGGCTGGGGGCACGTGCACTTCGCCGAGGCCATAGACGGTCAGTACCGCAATCCGCTCCGGCCGCGCGCGCTCACCCCCTTCAGAGATCGAACGCCGCCGACCGTCGCCTCGATCGGCCTGTTCTCCGAGGGCGCACCGATCTCGACGTCGCGCGTGCGAGGCTCGGTCGACGTCGAAGCCGAGGTCTACGACGCCCCGCCCATCCTTCCGCGCTCGCCGTGGGAGGTTGCTCGCCTGACTCCCGCGTTCATCTGGTGGCGGCTGCTCAGCGGAACCGTCGCCGTCACAGACTGGAACCTCGCGGTCGACTTCCACTACGCGCTCATGCCCGCGGGCCTGTACAACTGGATCTACGCGACCGGCAGCTACCAGAACAAGGCGCACCGTCCCGGCCGCTACCTCTTCTGGATCGCGCACGAGCTTGACACGACGGGCCTCGCGGACGGGCCCTACCGCCTGGAGGTGCTGGCGCGCGACACCCGCGGCAACGACGGCTCGGGCACGCTCGACTTCACCGTTGCAAACGGCGCACCCCCGGTGGCGCCAAGCTTCGCTCCCGGAATCTGGACGCGCTGGCGGCGGCCGGTCTAGTCACCGGCGACGAAGAACTGCCAGTCGCCGGTCTTCGTGATCGCGGTGCGATAGCCGTAGTACACATTGCCGCCTTCCCGCATCCGATTGACCTCGGCGCGGGTGTAGACGCCCGCCCGCACGAGTGCGTTCCAGTCCTGCACGGTCGGATGCGTGGTGTAGGCCGACGGCCACGCATACGCGCCCGCCTCGTGTCGCGTCACCGGCAGCCCGAGGATCTTGACGAGTCTCGCCAGCGGCCGGTCACCGCGGGCCTCCTGCTTCTTCCAGTACGCCGCTGGGGACGGCTCGTTGCCGAAGCTGAACGTGAAGCTGTCCTTCTCGTAGGCGATCTGCTGAAGCGCCCTGTAGTCGCATGCGACCGCAGCCTTCGCG
>WNGE01003582.1_pt1 | contig 31303 bp, 25 predicted proteins | sample 5400651 | NCBI WGS metagenome assembly WNGE01 (sample SAMN13153370, study PRJNA577476) | soil metagenome | isolation source: 60 cm soil or saprolite under grassland replicate 2 | place: USA:California | collected 2016-06-15
TGTGGAAAGGCAACAAGACTCGCGCAGATGATAGCGGCGGAAAGCAGCCATGTTGTCCACGGTTCTCGCTGCTCTTCTGGTTCGTCAAATTCGACTGGTAATCCAAAACACGCGGCGATCTGTTTCCACAATTCCTCGGGCGGGGCGCTGTCTAGGTCCGAGCCCTCGGCTTGTTTGGACAACCGCTCGACTTCGGCGATCGCGAGCATCTCGCGCGCTTTTTGCGGGAGTTCGGGAGCGACCTGCTCCGGCTGGCGCGGAACGAGCGTGTCAACTTCGTGGGTGTCGAACCAAATGAAATGGCAGCGTTGGCAAACATCCACGTTGATTTCCGCTCGGTCAGATAAGGCGACGCCGATCATCGGCTGGCGGCATGATGGACAAGGCAGGCCGAGGCGTCCCTCGCCGCGCATGGCATGCAGCCATAGCGGATTGATTGATTCCGGCGTGAAACGTTTGCGCAACAATTCGATGGTCACCGCGCGACCGCCGCACCCATCGCAGGCGTACAAAACGCCGCCGGAAGTGCGCACTTCTTTCAGCGGCACGTTACACCGCGGGCAGGTCAGCGGGGCATCATCAGGCATTAGAGGGATTAGTGAGAAGTGATTCGTGGGAAGTGAGAAGCAAATTCTGCAACCGTGGACGTCTCAGATCTCACTTCTCCGTTTCACTAATCACCTGTCATTCCGAATTGTTCTGGTATACTAATCGCGCATGCATCGGTTTGGCCGGGTACGGTTGTTGGTGCTGACGTTGATTTGTCTCTTTTGGACCGGTCTGATTTTTGTCGGTCATTTCTTTCCGAGTGCGCCGTTCATTTCGACGCCGTGGCGTGGCGAGCAGAGCTTTGAAGATTTGCTTCGTCAGGAGGGGCGAAAAACCGCGCCGCCTCCCGATTTCATTTTTCTCGGACTTGATCAAAGCACGTTAGAGTTGACGGCGTTCAGCGCGGAAGAACTCCAAGGCAACCGGGCTCTTCAACTCCTGACTGAGCGGCCGTTCCCGTGGTCGCGCGAAGTTTGGGCGCTGTTGCTCGATCGACTATTTGGAGCGGGTGCGCGCTTGGTGATCTTCGACTTGATGTTTAATCCGCCCAACGATGGTGACCCGGCATTTCACGCCGCGCTCGATCGTTACCACGACAAAGTCGTCCTCGGTGCCAATTTCGATATGGAGAATGGCGTGGTGCAGGCGACTACGCCGAACAGTGTGCTGATTCCGCCGCCGCAACTCCTGGATGACCGTGTCGGGTTCGTGAATTTCTGGCCGGATGAGATCGACGGAAAAGTTCGCGCTGTCAGTTATCGCGTGACGAATCGGGAACTCGCGGGCCTGCCGCCGCATCCTGGCGCAGAAGTTTATGAATCTCTTTCCGCCCGCGCTTTGACTAAAATCGGCCACGGAAATGATGTGCCGCGCGATTTTCACGGCTACATGATTCGTTTTACCGCGCCGGACGCATTCGAACAGCACCGGCTCTATGAAGTTTTCGATCCCAAACTGTGGCAGGCGAATTACGCCAATGGAGCATTTTTCAAGGACAAAATCATAATGGTAGGACCGTCTGCGCAGGTATTGCACGATGTCGTCGATACACCAATCAGCACAACCACATTGGGTCCGGAGCTGCATTTGCAGGCTATGGCTGCAGCCCTTGGTCACGAGTTCTTACGGCCCACACCGCCGAAAGTTGGCCTGACGCTCGTGGCCGCAGCGGGACTTATTGCGTGGTCGCTTGTCGCATTGGTGCGGAAACCGCTGATTTGTATTGGCGCGCTTGTGGCGATTACGGCCGCTTATCTCGGAACGGCGCGATTGCTTTACGATAACACTGGGTTGCTGCTGCTCACCGTTCCGGTGTTGGCGGCTCTCGTCCTCAGCGGATTGTTCTCGCTCGGGTTCGAATACTTCCTCGAGCGGCGGGAGAAATTGCGCACCAGGCGCACGCTGGAACGCTACGTCTCGAAAAATTTAGTCAGGGAAATTCTGGAAAACCCAGACAGCTACTATAGCTCACTCAAGGGCGTGCGCGTGCCGGTGACGATTTTGTTCTCGGACTTGATTGGCTTCACCACGTTGTCGGAAAAAGCCGATCCAGAGGCATTGGTTACGCAGCTCAATGAGCATCTCAGCCGGATGACTTCGGTCATTTTCAACAATGGGGGCACACTCGATAAATTTATTGGTGACGCCATCATGGCGGTTTGGGGCAACGTGCGCAGCCTTGGCACGGCGCAGGACGCGAAAAACGCTGCGCGCGCGGCGCTGGCGATGCGACAAGAACTGGCACAGCTCAATCAGAAGTGGCGCAGTGAAGGGCGGATGGGCCTTGGCATGGGCATCGGCATCAATCAAGGCGAGGTGATCGTTGGCAATATTGGCTCGCAGGAGCGGATGGATCCCACTGTTATTGGCGACGCAGTAAACCTGGCATCACGTTTGGAAGGTCTTACACGGGTCTACGGCGCCGATATTCTTGTTGGCGCCTCAGCGGCCGAGCTCGTGCGAGAGGAGGTCTATCTGCGTTCCGTCGCACGGGTTCAGGTGAAAGGCAAAACCAAGCCGGTGGACGTGTTCACGTTCATCGGTTCGCGAAATGAGGACGTCGATCCGGACTTGCTGAAGTGGCTCGAAAGCTACGAAGAGGGATTCGAGAAATTCCGCGCCCGTGATTTCACTCAGGCCAAGATCCTGTTTTCACGTTTCCTGGAATTTTATCCCGACGACCTCCTGGCGAAAATGTATCTGAACCGCTCGCTGGAGTACGAACGCACCCCGCCCGACGAAGCATGGGAGGCGGTGGAGGTGTTCCAGAAAAAATGATGTGCTGATCCTGAGCCGCGCAGACGGCGAAGGACCTCACAGGTGACAGATGATGGCTAGCCAAAGCGGCTAGCGCGCAGTAAAGAACTCGCGTGAAGGAAGCACCGAATAAATTTCACTTCCTCGGAATTTGCGGGACGGCAATGGCCTCGGTGGCGGCCGCGATGCAAGAGCGCGGCTTTAAAGTCAGCGGCTCGGACGAAAATGTTTATCCTCCGATGTCAACATTTCTACAGGAGAAAGGGATCGCGCTTAAGCAAGGCTACCGCGCAGAGAATATCCCGCCCGACACGGATGTGGTGGTGATCGGCAACGCGATGAAGCGCGGGAATCCGGAAGTGGAAGCCGTCCTGAATAGAAAACTGTTTTATCTCTCGTTGCCGGAGGTGCTGAAGAATTATTTCTTGCGCGGCAGACATAACCTTGTCGTTACAGGGACGCACGGTAAAACCACCGTCACGGCGTTGCTTGCCTGGATTATGGAGAAAGCCGGGCGCAAGCCCGGTTATCTGATTGCCGGCCTGCCGAAAAATTTCGGCCAGGGCGCGCGTCTGAACGATTCGAAGTATTTCATAATTGAAGGCGACGAGTACGACACTGCATTTTTCGATAAGCGCTCAAAGTTTGTTCATTACCTCCCGGAACTCGTGATCGTAAACAACATCGAGTTCGATCACGCGGACATCTTCAAAAATCTCGATGAAATCAAGCTGAGCTTCCGGCGTTTGCTCAACATTGTTCCTCAGAATGGAATGGTGCTGTTGAACGGCGACGATCCCAATTGCGTCGAGGTGGCCAAGGATTGCCTGGCGCAGATGATCGAGGTCGGTTTCTCTAAAAATTGCGCGCAACGGATCCGTGAGGTCGCTTACTCGCCCGAAGGCTCGCGGTTCAAGCTCGGGGAAGACACTTTCGAAATTCCGCTCGTCGGCGAATTCAATGTTCATAATGCTGCAATGTCCGCGATGGCAGCAAGGTTTTACGATGTGCCAAAGACGAAAATCGACACTGCGTTCAAGAGTTTTGCTGGGGTCGCGCGTCGACTGGAGCTCCGTGGCGAAGTGCGGGGCGTTAAGGTGATTGATGATTTTGGTCATCACCCTACAGCAATCGCGCAGACGCTGCAGGCGCTTCGTCAGCGCTACCGTGGGCACCGGCTTTGGGCTGTGTTTGAACCGCGTTCGAATACGACTCGTCGTGCAGTGTTTCAACAGCAACTTCCTGAAGCGTTAAAACTGGCCGATGGGGTTTTTATTTCTCAGGTGGCCAAGCTGGAACAGATACCCGAGAACGAGCGACTAAAACCGGAGAGAGTTGTGGCTGCGATTGCCGGGGCCGGCCGGCCTGCGTTCTACGAACAAAATGCCGATGCCATTGCGGAGCGAATTGTTCCGTTGCTTCGTCCAAAAGATGTCGTCGTAGTTTTCAGTAACGGCGGTTTCGATAACATTCACGAGAAGCTTCTCGTGAAGCTGCGTGAATTGTAGGGCGTTTCTGTGAAACGCCGGCGTCTGACACAGACGCCCGACAAATCACGTTTATGGCGCCGCAGACGTATGATCGTGCACGATGCGCCAGCCTTCGGGCAGGCGTTTGAAAATCAGGGTGAAGCGGCCATGCGGTCGGTCCTTTGCGCGTTTCAAGCTCCAGTGACCGAGCACCACAGCGGCGTCAGGGGACAGCAGAGTGATCTCAAGCTCTGAAAAAGTAAGCGTCCCCATTTTCGCCCGATCGGAGTATTTGGTTCGATACCGCTCGCGGACTATGTCCCAACCGCGTCTGACTTCATCGCCTGAAACAAAGACAGTCGACGGTGAGCGCGCATAGCCGCTCATGAATCCATCAATGTCGCCGCGGTTCCAGGCTTCCTGTTGTGCGTGAAGAACGGAGCGAATCCGGGGAATGTCGTTTGGGATTCCGCTGAGCGCAGCGGTGGCGATTGTCATCGCCAGAATACATGAGGTAATCGCGATCGTACGCCCGAGTCGCAACCGGTGCGCCACGGCAGACGTGCTTCGCGGATTCGAAGGGCCGAGCACTTGCAGCGTCGGGGATCGGTAGTAAGCTACGGGGCTTTGTCTCATTCAGCGCGAGCAGTGAAGGATTGTTCAACTGGGGGAAATACGTTTGACGGGTCTCATAAATCTACTAGCGTCGCCAATCCACCCAGATAAGACTGTGCACCGGTTTTTCTGCATCGCCCTGCCCAAATCGCTACGCTCATGCTTTGCGGGCGCGGCGATCCTCGTGTTTGCCAGCGCGACGTTGATTTTTGCTCAGGGCGCACCACAGGGTGCCCAGGGAGTGCGGCCTGTCAAGGTACCGCAACCGGGAGAGACGCCTGCTTCTAAAGTAACTGATCCACCACCGGCAGACCCGCCACCTCCTGCCAATGCGCCAGCAACCGTACGGCTTCAGTTTCCAAACAGCGATGTAGCAGATGTGTTGCATCTGTACGAGTCGCTAACCGGTAAGAAACTGGTGATGGATAATTTTGTACAGGGCAAGGTCAACATTTTCATCGCCAAAGACGTGTCGCGCGAGGAGGCAATCAAAATCATCGAGATAAGCATGGCGCTGAATGGAATTTCGCTCGTTCCCGCTGGACGCGACATCATCGACGTGGTCGGGGCTGGTCAGAATCCTCGTAAAGCCCCGGTTCCGATTATTTCTGACATGGCTGACATTCCGCCGGGGAACCCGGTAGTCAGTTTCTTGTTCAAGCTGCAGTACGCGGACCCGCAGGAGCTTCAACAAGTGCTGATGGCATATTTTCAGGGAAGCTCGGGCACGATCAATATTCTGGCTCTGCCGAAATCATCCAGTCTTTTGGTGACGCAGAATGCCGACATCATTCGAGAGCTTGCTGGTGTGATTGAACAAGTGGACGTCGCTCCTGCGGAAGTGGTGAGTGAGTTTATCAAGCTGGAGCGGGCCGACGTCGGCAAAGTCGTCGACATGCTGAATGAAATTTTTGAAAAGGGAAATCAGACGCCAGGCCAGCCCGGAGTCCGATCAGTGAAGGTGCCTGGAGCGGTGCCGCAACCAATGCCAGTGGAAGCTGGAGGTGGTCTGCTGTCCGAAGAGGCAGTAATCGTCGGAAAGATCAAACTTACTCCGGACGTGCGCACGAATCGGATTCACATCGTGACACGTCCGATCAACATGCCTTTCATTCGTCAGTTGATCCACGAATTCGATGCCAATGTTGAATTTGGAAAGCCCGTCACCCGACCGCTGCGATACATTTCCGCCGGCGAAGTTTTGCCAGTGCTGGTTCAGGCATTGACTGAGCCGGGAACAGAAGGTGGCGGTGGCGCGGGCGCGGGCGCGGGTGGAGCCCTAGCGCCCCCGGGAGCTTCGCCTGCAGGACAACAACAACAGCGCCGGACAGGTTACTCGGGGACAACTCCCTTCACCGGGGGTGATACAGGTACTGCTGGCGGCAGCACGCTGAACATCTCGGAAGAACTTTCTACTCAACCGGTAGACACTGCGCCCAAGGCGGTCATCATCGGAAACGCCAAGCTCATTGCTGATCAGCGTGCAAACAGCATCATCATCCTCGGCAACCGCGAGGTCGTGGTGAAGGTGGAAAAGATTCTGGACGAAATGGACATTAAGGCCCCCCAGGTGGCACTCAGCACGGTTATTGGACAGTTGACACTCAATAATAGCGAAGAATTCGGTGTCGATTGGTTCGCCAAGTACCAAAACAAACTGGTGGGAATTTCCCGCAACAACACCATATTTGGCACCAATAACCCGCCGATTCCGTTTCCGAGTGTTGCTCCTTCCGTTTCACCTGGAGTCCTCACCGGCAACGGGTCGATCCTCGATCCTTCGAATCTGATCAATTTCGGTCAGATTCTTCAAAACATGGTAGCCACTGGCGCCGGTGGCACTAACATCTATGTCGCGGCTGGCAACTACCTGGCGACCATCGTGCATCTGCTCGAGTCCACCGGCCGGTTCAAAGTTATGTCGCGGCCGACGGTGTTCACGAGCAACAACAAGAAGGCAATCATCGCGTCGGGGCAGGAGGTTCCGGTGCCTGTCAATACTCTCTCTAATGTTGGAACTGTCGGGATCAACGGAACGGCTGCCGTGCAGGCGAGCATAGAATACAAGAAAGTCGTGCTTCAGCTTGAGGTCGTGCCGCTCATTAATTCCGAGAAGGAAGTGTCGCTCGATATCTTGCAGAAGATCGACAGTATCGTGCCAGGCGGAAGCGTAAACATCAGTGGCAATCAGGTCCCAACAATCGCTACGCGTTATATTCGCACCAACGTTGCCGCGGCGAACGGATCGACCATCATCCTGGGCGGATTGGTCGAAGAGGAGAAGAACAAGCAGTACCAAGGCATTCCTTATCTCTCGCGCATCCCCCTAATCGGCGTGGCGTTCCGTGGCACAGCAGTTAGCAAGACCCGCCGCGAGCTGATCATTCTTATGTGTCCGCAGGTCTCGCTGACCAAGTTGGATGCGTATCGGCTGCGCCAGAGGTGGGAGGACACCACGCATTTTGGGCCTGAAATGGATCAGAACGAGTGTCCGGATTGTCCCAAAGTGGAAGGCGGCAAACAGTTAGCCTTGCCGCCGCCCGATATTCCGGCGGCGAAAGATATGTAGTAGCGGCCTCTACGCTTTATGAAACGAATAACACTCGCTTTGATTCTCGGCCTTGGTGCAACCATCGCGCAAGGTGATGAGTTTGACGTTTTGTCTCACGATATTTTTCGGCCGACAGATGTTTTGGCGCAGAGAGATGAATGGGGATTGGTTCATCAGGGGCCGCGCGTGAACGCCACTGACTTTGCGCCGAGATATCATTGGCGGTGGATTTATTATCTCAAGGCCCGCGAACAACTCGTTCTGCAGCCGGCTTACGTCGGCTCAATGCAAACGGCGCTACGCCGGTTGGGCTACTATTGCGGCCCGGTGGACGGCATGTACACCGAAGAGGTCGCGGATGCTATCGCACGGCTGCAAAAGAACTGTTCGATGAAGGTCACCGGGACGCTTACGGATCCTGTGCGGCGTGCGTTGCACATGCCCTGAGTTTCGCTGATGAACGGAACTCCCAGTCAGTCCCTGATTAATTTGCTGCTGCAAAGCGGTGTGTCTTCACAGGAAGAAGCGGCGCAACTGGCAACGAACTTGAACGGCGGTTCGTGGGTAAGCCAGGTGCTCGATTCGGGTAAAGTGGATGAGCAACGTTTCCTCGGCGCAATTGGGAATTTCTTCCGGGTGCCGGTTGTCTCCATGGACGCGAAAAAAATCGATCGCGTGGCATTATCGATCTTACCGAGTCGTTTTGTTTTTCAACACCATGTTTTGCCGATCGAGGTGAAGGAAAATTCGGTGGTGCTGGCGACATACGATCTTTTCAATTCCATCGGCCGACAGCTGGCCGCGCAGCTTTTGAAGAAACCGGCCGAGTGGGTGCTGGTTCCGCGCGCGCAGCTCTTGCGCGCAATGAAAACGCTGTACGGCGTCGGCGCCGAGACATTCGACGAAATTCTAAAAACACGGGGTTCGCTCGACCTATTGAACGACGCTGAGACGGCGATCGAACTCAATGCCGACGATCCCGAGGCGTCCGTGGTGAAATTCGTAAACCAAATCATTCGCGAAGCGATCCTGGAGCGCGCCACTGACATTCACGTCGAGCCGCTCGAAAACGATCTGCGGATTCGGTATCGAATTGATGGAATTTTGCACGAAGTCGCTGTGCCGCCGCAGTTACGCGTCTTGCAATCGGCCATTATCTCGCGCCTGAAAGTCATGTCGCACATGGATATCGCAGAACGCCGGTTGCCTCAGGACGGCCGCATGAATTTGCTCGCCAACAATCAGGAGATCGACGTGCGCGTTTCCACGATTCCAACCGTAAATGGCGAGTCAATCAGTCTCCGGTTGCTCAGTCGCGGCGAGCAGCAATTCAATTTCGAACGGCTCGATCTCGGCGAGAAACAGGAGAAAATCATCCGTCATCTGTTGACGCAGCCCAACGGAATCATTCTGCTTACCGGCCCAACCGGCTGCGGAAAATCGACCTCGCTTTATTGTTTCCTGAGCAGCATCAATTCAGTGCAACGCCGCATCATCACGATCGAAGAACCGGTCGAGTACCGTATTGCCGGTGTTTCGCAAATCGATGTGAAACCAGAAATTGATCTGACTTTCGCCAAAGGTCTGCGCCACATTTTGCGACAAGATCCGAATGTAGTGATGGTTGGTGAGATCCGTGATATCGAGACGGCGGACATCGCGATTCGCGCGGCGATGACTGGTCACCTTGTTTTCAGCACGCTGCACACCAATGACGCCGTTGGAGGCATCACGCGTTTGCTCGACATGGACGTGGAACCCTTCCTGCTCGCCTCGGTGGTGAAATGTTTCATCGCGCAACGCCTCGTGCGGACGATTTGCCCTGACTGCGTCCAAGTTGTTGATTATCCGCACGAATATCTGGCCGAGATCGGTTTTCCAGTCAAAGAACACGGCACCCGCTTCCGGCGCGGCGCCGGTTGCGACCAATGCCGCCAGACCGGCTATCAGGGTCGCGCGGCGATCTATGAAATTTGCCTCATCACCGAGCCGTTGAGAAGGCTTATCATGCAAAAGCGCGATGGCGGCGAACTGAAGCAATGCGCTATTGCCGAAGGTATGGAGACGTTGCGACAGGACGGCTGGCGGCGCGTCGCCCAAGGCAAAACAACCATCGAAGAGGTTGTCCGCGTCACCCAAACTGATGAAGTAATGGCCGAAACGGCCGAAGAAGCCGAGCCGGTGGTGGCGGGATAGCGCAGGCCTAACCGCGCGGTCATCTGCGTGCTCGACGTGCGGTAGCGACGTCCCCTGCTTCGTTCGGTACCGGCTTAGTTTACGCCTGGGACGCCACGCAATTCGCGGATCGCTTTGGCGTAGTCCTTCGAGTGAAAAATCGAAGTGCCGGCCACGAGTACGTTCGCGCCGTTTTCTATTGAGATTCGCGCGGTCCTATCATTAATGCCGCCGTCCACTTCAATGTCTATCTTGCGCTCGCGCGATTTGTTCCATACCGCTGCGCGCCTGACTTTTTCCATCTGATCGGCGCGGAACTCTTGTCCGCCAAAGCCAGGATGCACAGTCATCACAAGCAGCATATCGATCGTGCCGAGGAACGGTTCGACCAAGTCGAACGCGGTCTCGGGATTTAGCGTAAGGCCCGCTCGACAGCCCGCCTCGCGAATTTGCCGCAACGTTTTCACGACGTCGTGTTTGGCTTCCGGTTCCACGTGAACGGTGATTGAGTTTGCGCCGACTTTGATGAATCGCGGCACATAATACTCGGCATGCTCGATCATGAGATGCACGTCGAGTGGCAGACTTGTTTCTTTGCGGACGAATCGAACAATGTCCGGCCCAAAGGAAATATTATCGACAAAATGTCCATCCATGATGTCGCAATGGATCCAATCCGCGCCTGCGGTTTCGATGCGATGGATTTCATCGCTGAGCCGCGAAAAATCGGCGGCAAGAACGGACGGCGCGATGATGATTCTCGCCACAAGTGATGCAGTAAAGGAGTAATGCAATGATGGCAAGGTCGCAATTAAGACCGCAGTGCCACACTCGCTACTGAAACAGAATGCGCTTGACGGCGCGCCGCGCTGTTTCATGTTACCGCGTTTCAGGCTGGCCGAACCGCGCCGCAGGAAAGAGTCCTGCGAAAATGGATTCGCTCAGACGGTGAACGCGTTTCCTTCGGACTGGAAGTGCTGCTAATAAGTAATTCATGTTCAACGGACTTTTCGGCTGGTTATCCAGCGACATCGGCATCGATCTCGGCACGGCAAACACTCTTGTTTACGTAAAAGACCAGGGGATCGTCTTACGTGAGCCATCGGTGGTGGCCGTGCAGGCCGGAACCAACAGAGTCCTGGCAGTCGGTGACGAAGCCAAGCGCATGCTCGGCCGCACGCCGGCGAATATTGTCGCGGTGCGTCCGCTAAAGGATGGCGTGATTGCCGACTTCGAAGTTACCGAGGCAATGTTGCGGCATTTCATCAGCAAAGTGCATAACCGGCGGGTACGCGCCAGGCCGCGCGTAGTGATCGCAGTGCCTTCCGGAATTACCGAAGTAGAAAAGCGCGCTGTACGTGAATCTGCGACGCACGCCGGTGCGCGCGAAGTTTATTTGATCGAGGAACCGATGGCGGCGGCAATCGGCGTGGGACTCCCAGTGCAGGATCCGGCAGGCAACATGATCATCGATATCGGTGGCGGCACGACCGAAGTCGCTCTTATTTCACTTTCCGGAATTGTGTTCAGTCGAAGCGTGCGCGTCGCAGGCGATGAGTTGGACGAGGCCATCGTACAATACATGAAGCGCGCTTACAATTTGATGGTCGGCGAACGCACGGCAGAAGAAATCAAGATCAAGATCGGCTCGGCGTATCCGAGCGAAAAAGAAACCAGCGTTGAAGTGAAGGGACGCGATCTCGTCGCTGGTTTGCCAAAAACGCTCATGATTACCTCGCAGGAAGTGCGCGAAGCGTTGCTCGAACCGATCTCCACCATCGTTGATTCCGTGCGTATTACCCTCGAACGCTGTCCGCCTGAACTTTCGGCGGATCTTGTCGATCGCGGATTGGTACTGGCGGGCGGAGGTGCGTTGCTGCGGGGCTTTGACAAACTTTTGAGTGAGGAAACAGGTTTGCCTGTCCATGTAGCTGAAGATCCGCTTAGTGCAGTGGCGGAAGGGACCGGCAAATGCCTCAATGAACTTAAGTTTCTGCGTCAGGTCGCTTCAGCCGATCGCCAGTGGCGCGGATAATTGCGGATTGACGATTTCGGATTGCGGATTGACTTCCGTTCTTCCGCTGATTTCGATCTCAATCAAGTCCAAACGCGCAATCTGCAATCCGGAATCGTCATGAGCCGTACAAGTATTATCGCGCTGCTGATCTTTGGCGCCGTTTTGGGGTATTTTCTCAGCTTCGGGCCTGAGACGACGCAGAAGTTCAAGGCGAGCGTGTACCAGTTGCTGGCGCCATTTTTGACCGGCGGTTCGGGGATAAAAAAACAGATCACATCCGTGCGCACCGGCTTGAAGTCCCTCGATCAACTCGAGCACGAGAATGCTGCGCTTCAGGTGGAAAACCGGGAGCTGCGCGCGACCAACCAGGGCCTGCGAGATGTGGAGCACGAAGTTAATCGTCTGCGTCACGCGCTGAATTATCGAGAGCGGTCCGTCTTCAAGTTGATCGCAGCAGAAATTATTGCGCGCGACTCCTCGACTTGGTGGCGGACCATCACAATCAATCGCGGCAGAAAAGACGGCATCGAAACGGATATGCCTGTAGTAACCGACTTGGGTCTGGTCGGAAAAACTACTACCGTGAGCGACAGCATTTCGGTTGTGTTGTTGGTTTCGGATGAAAATTGCCGGCTCGCGGCTTCAGTCGAAGGAAGCCGCGAGCAGGGGATCGTCTCTGGCGAACGAACCACAACGGGACTAACTCCCCTTCTGAACCTGAATTTCTTATCGAAGCAGGCTGACCTAAAGCCCGGCCAGAAAGTTTACACTTCAGGAGTAGGCGGCGTTTTTCCGTCGGGGTTGCTCGTTGGCGTAGTGAAAAGTTACCGCGTTCGGGAGTTAGACGGACAAGCCCAACTGACTTCAGCGGTCGATCTCTCGCATTTGGAGGATGTGTTTGTGGTAACTGGACGAAGATGATATTTTTTATTCTTCTGCTGTTTCTGGTGTTGGTGGCGCAGATTGCGGAGCTGTTCATTCCGGCGCTGCCGTGGCTCTACAATGCGCATGTCTATATTGTGCCGGTAATTGTTTTTTATGGTGCGATGGCTCTGCCGTTTCCGTTGATGCTGGCGCTTGCGCTGTACGCAGGGGTTTTGCTTGATGCCCTTACTGTGCAAGTGATTGGTGGCAAAGTTGAAATCTCAGCAGGATCGTCGATACTGCTTTACGGTGTGCTGGCAGGAATAATGCATGGGCTCAGACCGCTCTTTGCCCGCGGCCACTGGGAAGTGCATTGCATCCTGAGCGGCATCTTCACGTCGTTGATAGTTTTGGCGCAATACCTCATGATCACGTTTCGCCGCGGCTCTCTTGTTTTTAACCGTGAAGTTTGGTGGCAAATCGGCACACCAGGTCTCATTGCCATGGCTATCGCGCCGATTGTTTTCTGGCTGCTTCAGTGGATGGGACGTATGACGGCTTATCCGTATAGTCCCGAAGGGAGGCAATTCGAATGAACAGAGGCCGGCTGACCTCACGTCTCCGGATTCAGCTTGTTGGCTTACTCATGCTGTTGGGCATGGGCGCGCTCGGCCTGAGGCTCTGGTGGATACAAGTAGCCCATGGCGCAGAATGGACTTCACAGCTTCGTGGCAGTTCCCAAGCGACTGTCCGCATCCCCTCCGTGCGCGGCGAGATCAAAGATCGGAATGGCATAACTCTTGTCCAAAACCGCGCCAGTTATGAGGTGGATTTCTATTTACCGGAAATGGTTAAAGGCTATCGCGAACGCTTTGGTTCGCCACCATTGACTGAATATCGAGCAGTCATCAACGGCATGCCGAAAGATCAAAAGGAGCCAGACATAATCAAGATTGTGAATGGCGGTATCGTTCCACGTCTTAACGACCTCGATCTGGCACGCGACTACAATGCCGGTCGGTTGCAGAAACATTATCGCAACGACACCGAGGTCCCATACTCCTACGTCAAAGATATCGATTTCCCAACTTTAGCGAAATTCTCTGAACATGACGTCGGATTGCCGGGAGTAGATATCGCGATCAAACCGGTGCGCTCGTACGTCTATGGTGCGTTGGCCGCCCACATTCTGGGTTACGTTGGCATGCCCAATGACATCGACAAAGAGGAAGCAGGGAAGTTCACCTTTTACCAGCAGGACGTCGAAGGAAAATCGAACATCGAAAAAACGATGGACCAATATCTGCGCGGTAAACCCGGCGTGCGTTATTTGCGCAAGAATGCCAAGGGAACGATCGAAGGTGTCCTTAAGGAAGATCCTCCACAACAAGGCGCCAACGTTTTCCTCACTATCGATTCGCGCATTCAGGCGATTGCAGAGGAAGCGCTGCGCGTGGTGAGTCGGGCTGGTGCGGTAGTTGTCGATCCAAACAACGGCAACGTTCTGGCGCTGACTTCGGTTCCCTCATTTGATCCAAATACTTTCATCCCCAGCATCAAGGCCAAGGATTGGAAAGCGCTGCAGAAAGACGAGGCCGATCCATTAGTCAACCGCGCGATTAGTTGCCTGCCGCCAGGATCCACATTTAAGCTCATCACGTCACTCGCCGGATTGCGGGGCGCGAAAAATTTAGCAGGTGCTAAATACAGCTGCGGTGGCGGTGTGAGTTACGGTGACCACTTCTTCCAATGCTGGGTAGCCTCAAAACATTATACCCACGGGACCATCGGACTGGCCGATGCGATCAAGGTGTCGTGCGACTCCTTTTTCTATCAGTACGGCAATGCAGCCGGGATTCAGTCGATTGACCACATTGGCAAGATGTTGGGAATCGGCGAGGAATCAGGTCTGCAACTCAGCGGCGAACAGACCGGCAATATGCCCGGGCCAGAGTGGATGCAAATCCATCATCCACAAGAGAGATGGTCACAAGCGCAAACGGCGAACGTTTCAATTGGTCAGGGCTACACACTTGTTTCTCCACTGCAACTGGCTATGTCCTATGCAGCGATCGCAAACGGCGGCGTCTGTTATTACCCACGCTTGGTCGATAAGGTTTTGAAGCAAGACGGCTCTCCGCTCTTAGATGAGCAAGGCAATCCAGCAGCGCCACCACCGCGGGTCCGATCGGATTTACGTCAGGAAATCCCCCCTGACCGGATCGAGCTGGTCCGCAAAGGTCTTTGGAAGGTTGTCAACGAAGGCGGTGGAACCGGCGGCAGGGCACATTTGCAAGATTGGGTGGTCGCGGGAAAAACCGGCACTGCGCAGGCCACCGAGCGCGGCCACGAGGAAAACGTTGCGTGGTTTGCGTGTTTCGCGCCATTTGACCATCCGAAGTACGTCGTCGTAGTGATGGTGCAGGGCGCTTCTGGGCACGGCGGAGAGGTTGCGGGCCCGATCGCTACGCGCATTCTCGAACGCACGCTCGCGCAGGATGAAGGAAAGTTTGATATGCAGGTCGCCTGGCTTACACCTGCGCATCATGCCAATCCGCTCCAATTGATCAAATCAGTGGCTTATCACGGCGCCGGAGGAAATCTCGGAAGCGTCGACGAAGAAGATGCCAATCAATCGCAGAGCGGCACTGCGCAGATGGCGAGTTCAGACGCATCTCCCGATGTCGAACCGGAAGCGGATGCTCAGGGGAAAGTCCAGCGGCGAGGAAGCGCTCCCGTAGTTCGGACGGCCCCGGCTGCGCCCCAGGCACCACGCAACTTTTTTGAACGTCTTTTTGGAGTACGTCGGCAACCGGCACCTGCACCACCGCCGCCACCGCCTAACCGCCGGCGTGGAACAAATACACGATGAACTTCTGGTCAGAACCATTACCGCAGGACGTATCGGGAATTTGGCTTCTGACAGATCAACCTCTTCAGTTTTATGATAGACAAGGTAAAAAAGATTTTGGGGCTTTCTTCTCGAAAGACTGGCAACAAGCTGATACTCAGCGTGGAAAAACTCGAATCGCGGGTAGCGCTGCTAGAAAACGGCCGGCTGGAGGAATATAGCGTCGAACGTAGCACCTCGAGGAATATCGTCGGCAGCATCTACAAGGGAAAAGTCCGAAACATCGAGATGGGATTGAAGGCGATGTTTGTCGACATCGGCTTCGAGAAAAACGCGTTTCTGCATTTTTGGGATGCGATTCCGGCCGCGCTTGATAGCGGGATTGAAGAAATCGATCGCCGGGGAAACAAGCGTCCTCGAAAACGAATCACGGTAAAAGATATACCGAGTATTTACCCGGTCGGCTCGGATGTCATTGTGCAGGTAACCAAAGGCCCGATCGGTACAAAGGGGCCGCGGGTGACTACCAATCTCAGTTTTCCGGGGCGTTACCTGGTGCTGATGCCGTTCAGTGATCACAGCGGTATCTCGCGAAAAATTGAGAACCCAAAGGAACGCGAGCGGCTCCGTAAAGTTCTGCGCGACCTGGACACTCCCGACGGTGTTGGAGTCATCATTCGCACAGTAGGCGAAGGCCAGCGCGCCAGATATTTCGTCCGCGATCTGCGTTTCCTGCTCGATCAGTGGGCCAAAGTAGAGCAGGCCATTCGCGACAACCCGGCTCCTTGTCGGCTGTTCGAGGAACCGGACCTGGTTGAGCGAACGGTGCGCGATTTTCTGACCGAAGAAATCGACCAGGTCGTTTGCGACGATCGGGAATCAACGGACAGGATGATCGAAATGATTGGGCAGATTTCCAGGCGCGCGCGTAATCGGGTTCGTTTTTACGACGGTGCTACGCCGATTTTCGAGACTTACGGCGTGCAAAAACAAATCGACGACGCATTTCACAGGCAAGTCTGGCTGAACTGTGGCGGGTATATCGTGATTGATGAGACTGAAGCGTTGGTAGCCGTTGATGTGAATACCGGCCGCAATAAGGGGGGACGCGATGTGGAGAAAACAATTTTGCAAACCAACCTGGAGGCGGCAGATGAAATCGCGCGCCAGCTTCGGTTGCGCAACATCGGTGGTTTGATCATAAGCGACTTCATCGACATGAAGAGCCGGAGAGATCAGCAGGCGGTTTTCAATTTGATGAAGGAGCGGCTCGGCCGTGATAAAGCCAGGACGCATGTGCTTCCCATTTCACAACTCGGCCTGATGGAGATGACCCGCCAAAGAGCCCAGGAAAGCCTGAGCGACACGATCTATGAAAATTGCCCGTACTGCGCCGGGCGTGGAGTTGTGAAAACATCCATGACCACAAGCGTGGAGCTGCACAGGACTCTAAACACCGTCATGCGCAAATATCAGGACAGTATTCACGAAATTCGGGTGATCCTGAACCCCGACGTTTTGAAGCGATTAAGAGAGGAGGATGAAGAACTATTGGTGGAACTGGAGCGGCGTTACGCAGGTCGCTTAATGTTCCGCGGCGACCCTACATTTCACCATGAAAGGTTCGTCATTACGGACGCCAATACCGGGGCTGAACTGAAGCCTTAAGGCGGGTCGAAAAAGACTTGCAAATTGGGCCGGTTCGGCTCAGACTCGGACATCCAGACATGAAGGGAACTGCGTTTTTGACTTTGGCGCTCCAACGTGTTTGGAGTGTTACAAGCTGAACTTAACCAAAAGGAGAAATAAATGAAAAAATTGCTGTTGTGCCTGTTGGGGGCAGGCGCGCTCGCTTCGGCCGCGTTTGCCGGAACTGAGTATTCTGGGAAGGAAATGAAACAGGTAGCTCCGCCGCCTTGTCCTGAATGGTACGCGGACAGAGAGTTTAACGTCTCGCTTTGGGGCACGTATGCCTTCGTGGGACATGATTGGGTAGACGACCGGTACATCGAGACCAATCACGCCTGGGGTGGTGGCGTCGATTTCAAGTACTTCTTCATGCGCTACATTGGCGTGGGGATTGAAGGATGGGCGGTTGATGCAAACCAGAAACGCGAAGATATCTTCGTCGATTTCAGTGACGGAATTTTTCAGCGCAGCTTCCACAGTGAGCGCAACGCGATCGGAGCCGTATTAGGCACCTTGACTCTCCGCTATCCAAATCCTTGCACACGCTTTGCGCCTTATATTTTTGGCGGCGCCGGCGGGATCTTTGGTGGCGGCCAGAGGCCAATCAATAAGGCATTTACTGAACCGGGAGAAGGCTTCGACATTGTGCAGACGGTTGGTCATACAAGCAGCGAGGCGCGGGCAATCGGTCAGGTTGGCGGTGGAATAGAAATTCGGTTCACCCCGCACATTGGCTGGGTCAGTGATTTCAGCTGGAACATTGTCGACGGACCCCAAAACAACTTCGGCATGGTCCGCACCGGCGTGAATTTTGCCTTCTAAAACATCCACGCTAAGCTTTGCTTGAAAGCGGCGTCCGAAACACTGGACGCCGCTTTTTTTGTACGCGACAAGGAACGGCGGTCTCCAGTCCGCCGACACTGTTAACTGCTTCCCACGAAGATCGCGATTGGCGTTTGCGAAGGCCCGCATGGGCGCGAAATTATCCTGATGTCATTCGTCGAGACTTTGGACAACCTTGCTCTGACAAAATCCGAGTTGGTCGAGCGCTTCGAGGATCTGATTTCACCGAAATCGGATCACGAACTCGAAGCAATGGCCCAAACGTCCCGGTCGCTGACGTTGCAGAATTTTGGACGCACGATGCGGCTGTTTGCTCCGCTTTATCTTTCCAACGAGTGCATCAACAATTGCCGGTATTGCGGTTTCTCACGTGACAATCCCATCCTCCGCGTCCCTGGCTGAATGCGTGCGCTCGCTCGCTCCGGATTTTTCGTCGATCTCGATCGAAGTGGGTCCAATGGAGACGGAGGATTATGTGCGGATTGTCGAGGCCGGAGCGGAAGGGCTCGTCGTTTATCAGGAGACCTACAACCGCGGTGTCTATGCCGAGATGCATACTGCCGGGCCAAAGCGCGATTTCAATTTTCGGCTCGATTGCGCCGAGCGCGGGTATGCGGCTGATTTTCGGCGCCTCGGCATCGGCGCGCTCATCGGCTTGTCGCGGTGGCAGGAGGAAGCGATCGCGCTTGCAGCGCACCTCGAGTATTTGTTCAGACATTGCTGGCAGGCGCAAATCACTGTCAGTCTTCCCCGCTTGCGCCCGGCAGCAGGCGGGTTTCGTCCGCTTTTCTCCATCACCGACCGCGAACTTGCGCAGTTGGTTTGCGCATTGCGCATTGTGTTTCCGCAGCTCGGGATCGTGTTGAGCACGCGCGAGCGCGCGTCGCTGCGGGATTCACTGGCTCTAATTGGAGTAACAATAATGAGCGCTGGGAGCCACACTGAGCCTGGTGGTTACACCCGGCAAGGCCGCGAACATTTACATAAGACCGTGCGCGGTCGCATTGTCGCGCCGGAATACCAGGACGGCGAAGATCAATTCGCCACCGGTCAATTTGAGATCAGCGATGAACGTTCCCCAGCCGAAATCGCCGCAGTGCTTCGCCGTCGCGGGCTCGAACCGGTTTGGAAAGATTGGGACCAGGCGCTCTGTGGAGTGTGATTCGTTAAATCGTTAAAATGGGTTTGCCCTTCTAACCTTTGTAACTCTTTTAACGCTTCAACGCTTTAACGTGGCGAAGCCATGAAAATTTTGCTCAACGGCGAATGCGTGGATACTCGAGAGGCCAAAACGATCGCGGAACTAATCGATCGGTATCAATTACCGCCGCAATCGATCTTGGTTGAGCACAACGGTCTCGCGGTGCATCGACACGAATGGTCAGAGCGCCTACTGTTCGAAAGCGACCGTATCGAATTCATTCGCGTCGTCGCCGGCGGATGATCACTCGTAGACATGCATGCAGTGGGTGTCTGCGGTCGCCATCTTCTGAACCTTCCAGCTAGACGGCGGCCGTAACTCTGTTGTCTGCTCAGAGGTGAGTGGCGCTTTTCACCACGACACGCATTCCGTCTGCTTGGATTACGGTGACTGGTGTTTGCGGGGCAATGAATTCGCCTTCGGTGACAACATCGACGACGTGATCAGCGAAGCGGGCTTTGCCGCTCGGTCGCAAAACCGTGATTGCAGTGCCTTGCATTCCGGGCGCGAGCGCGAGGGCAGTAGCGAACTGTTTTGGCACGCCGGTTAACGATGGCCCAGGTGGATTCGAATCCATCAAGGCGAATCGCCGATAAATGCTCGTGCGCGGAAGATAGCGCGCGAGCAGGGCGATGACGATGAATGAGCCGACGATCGCGATGAACATGTTGAGCAACGGAACAGCAAGCGCTTTGCCGGTTGGGAAAAAGTTTTGGCCGGGATAGCGATCGACCATCGTCCAGAGCAATGAGGCCAGCATGAGGAACACGCCGAGGACGCCGAAAACAATTGTGGAATGCGCGAAGAAAAGAATCTCGATCAACACGAGAACTATTCCTAGAATGAAGAGCGCGACGACTTCCCAGCCGGCGAGCCCCGCTAGATAATGGCCAAGAAAAAAGAGCGCAAAGCAAATCGCAGAAATGATCCCCGGCCACGTCACCCCCGGGAGTTTGAACTCCAGATACGCGCCGAGGATTCCGCCCAGGAGCAGCAACGGCGCGATCGCAGTGATCCAAAATGCGATTTGCTCGAACCCAGTGGGCTCGATCGTCACGACGTTGCCTTTGAGCCCGGCTTTTTTGGTTAGATCGGCAATCGAATCGACGATGCCTTCTGCGAGTAACGGCTTGCCGTTGATCTTTTCAGTCGCTTCCTGCGCATTAAGAGTCAGGACCGCTCCCTTGGGGTGGACCACGCGGTCGCCGATTTTTACTTCTTTATCTTTGTTCATGAACGCCTCGGCAAGATCGGGATTGTGGTCGTTCTTGATCGCCGAGCCGCGGACGAGCGCAGACCAATATGAAATCGTCTTCTCCTTGGCTGCGGCGGGAAGATCTTCGCCAGTCGGAAGAATTGGCGCGGCAGCGCCAATGGCGCTCACCGGTGCCATGTAAATATGTTGTGTGGCAATGGCGATGAGCGCACCGGCTGAGCCGGCGTTTGTATTGATAAACGTGTACGTGGGGATTTTCGTTTGATTGAGCACGTTGACGATATCCGCCGCAGCATCCAAACGCCCACCGTAAGTATTCATCTCGAAGATGATCGCGGAGGCTTCGTCGCTTTCGGCTGTTTTGACTGCGCGCCGCAAAAATGCCAGTAGCGAAGGCGCGACTTCCCCTCGCAACGGCACGACGACCGCGTCACCTTTGTGGATCACCTCGCGCCCTTGAACACTCGCAGCCACGAGCAGAAATAATGTTGTAGTAAATACGATTGCCCTCACCCTGACCCTCTCCAACCGGGAGAGGCGGTCCCTTCTCTCCTCTGGGGAGAAGGTGAGGATGAGGGGTTGTGCTAGGCGCGTCGCGCGTCTTCGCTCGAAGGTGGGCAGATTTTTGCTCACAGGTTGGAGATTATTTCGCACTGCGTAAGTTTGGCATCGCTTCCAAAAGCAAACGAGGCAAAAATAATCAGGCGCACATGGGAACGATCCCTTCGGAAACGATCGAGCAAATTGCTGCCGCGAACGATATCGTCGAAGTGATCGGTTCGTATTTCCCATTGAAACGAGCGGGAGCGAATTTCAAGGCGCTCTGCCCGTTTCATCAGGAGAAAACTCCGTCGTTCATAGTGAGCCCGAGCCGGCAGACCTTTCACTGCTTCGGCTGCGGCGCGGGCGGGAGTGTCTTCCGGTTCGTGATGGATTACGAGCACATTGATTTTCCGGCAGCCGTGCACAAACTCGGCGCTCGCGCTGGAATCACGGTCGTCGAGAAATCGCGCACAAGTGGGACCGACGATGAAGAGCGACAAGGTGAACTGCGTCGGCGTTTGCTCAAGCTGCATGCTGAGGCCGCGCAATGGTTCCACGAAAACCTCATCAAGAGAGAAGTCGGCGAATCGGCGCGAAAATATCTCGCGGCCCGTGGAATCACGCGGGAAATCGCGAAACGCTGGCAACTGGGTTATGCGCCTGACGAGTGGAACGCACTCGGCAGTTGGGCGCGCGAGAGGGGCTATGAGGTGCGCGATTTGATCACGAGCGGACTGATCAAAACAAAAGACGAGAGTGATGCGCCGAATACGAGGTCGGCGCACGCGACAGCCTCTTACGATCGCTTTCGCGGACGAATCATGTTCCCGATCTGCAATGATGTTGGGGAAGTCATCGCTTTCAGCGGACGTCTTCTGCAAAACGAACAAGGCGCGGCGAAATATTTGAATTCCCCCGAGACGGCGCTTTTTCGAAAGGGCAGCGTGCTTTTTGGCTTACACAAAAGCAAGCGAGGTTTAATTGAGGCCAACTGTGCAGTTGTCTGCGAAGGGCAGCTCGATTTGATTAGTTTGTTTGAAGCGGGGATCACGAATGTCGTGGCGCCGCAGGGGACTGCGTTTACAGATAGTCAGGCGCGTATCTTGAAGCGCTTCGTAAGCGAAGTCGTACTTTGCTTTGATGCCGACACAGCAGGCCAAAGAGCCGCCGAACGTTCCCTCGATGCTTTACTTCAGAACGATCTGGTTGTGCGCGTGGCTGAAATGCCCACGGGCGAAGATCCAGACTCGCTGGTGCGGCGCGAAGGTAAAGAGGTTTTTGAAAAGCGCATTACAGACGCGCGTGATTTTTTCGATTACTGGATCGAGCGCGAGACAGCCGACTCCGATCTCGCCTCGTTGGGAGCCAAGGTGCAAGTGGCTAGACGCCTTGCTGAGACTGTTTCCCGCGTGCGCGATCCACTCATGCGGGGAGAAGTAGTGAGCAAAGTGAGTGCGCGTCTTGGTGTGTCCGCCCACGATTTCGAGGCGCTCGTATCCAAACAAAGAAGCCACGAAGCGGCGTTCGGCCGGGAGCGTCCGTCTGAAACGCACACAGCTGGCACAATAGCGCCCGCTCCGCGGCACGATATTGCGATGCTCTGCATTTTGACGCTACGAGATGAAACGGCTCGAGACTTTCTCCGTCAGCAAAATTGGCGCGAGATTCTCGCACACGTTCCGGACGCAGAAATTCTCGGACGCATTCTCGAGAGCGACTTGCGTCCGGGCGACGCGGCATCGCTGAACGCGTTTATGGTAACGCTTTCGCCGGCAGAAGAACGGTTGGTTTCGTCATGGCTTTTACGAAAAATGCCGGAGAATGCGGGGGCGATGGTCGAACCATGGTGGCTCGGAATTCGGCAGACCGTTTTGCGTCGGCAGCTCGATGTGGCGACGAACCGAATAAAGCTCCCGGAGCTCAGTGCCGGGGACGTAGTAAATTTGCAAAAACAAATCCTTGACCTGCAGGAACAGCTCCACGAGCTTTCGCAGCCCGCGGGGGCGGCCGGCAATTAGTTGTCGATCTATCGCCGCGGCAGGTCGAACGTCTTAGTCAAATCTTAACCGTACCATCTTGGCCAGGCATTCGAAACGAAGGGGAGGGGGCCGACAATCGTCGGCGCAACGGCTTAATGGAAGCAAGCGTCACCGCGTGGCCTCAAGAAAACATCCCTCTGGCAGGCGGAATCTGAAGAAAAACTCACGAAGGGTTGCGTTCAAAATCGCGCGCATCAGGACCCGCTCGGCGCGATCTCATAATGGGCAATTGCCGGATGCCGCGCCGATAGCGCTATCTGGTTTGTATTCTGCTATTGAAGTCCAGAATCGCATTCGCGAACTGATCAAGCTGGCTAGAGAGCAAGGCTACCTCACATTTGACGATCTAAACGAGGCGTTGCCAGAGGGCGTAACCGACGCTGACGAACTGGATATGATCCTGACGCGGCTGCGCCGCTTGGAGATCGACGTTATCGAGGCGTCTGAAGTGGATCGCTATAAGGATGGCAAAAAAGACGCAGACGAGGACGAAGAAGATGAGAGAACGGAACCGAAGGTTGATATTCTCGACGATCCGGTGCGGATGTATCTCAAGCAGATGGGTCAGGTCCCCCTGCTAACTCGGGAACAGGAAGTTGAAATATCCAAGCGAATTGAGGAAGCCGAAGGGATGGTCCACAAGCACATCAGTCGCTTTGGCTTTGTCGCGCGCGCGCATCTGGAACTTGCCAGGAAGCTCCTCGAGGGCCGCGAACGCTTCGATCGCGTGATTCTCGATAAGAAAATCGAGAGCCGCGAAAGACACATGAAGAATCTCCCTCGCTTGTGCAAACAGGTGGAGCAATTAAGCACGGCGATCACCCAAAAATTTTGTGAGCTCGGGCGCAACTCGTCAAAGAAGCGATCCCGGGGAATAAAGGCGTTGCAAAAAACCTTGGGTTCGCTGCAAAGGATTTATCCGTATTTTTACCTGAAGCAAAGAGTCACAGAGGAATTTGTGCACCTGGCGGACGACGCGCACCACACGTCGCTGTACCTGCGGACCGAGATAGCAAAAAATCCTCGAAGTCAAAAAAGACGTCTCCAGCTTCAGAATAAAGTCCGTGAGCTGGAAAAGAGCCTGTGGTTTTCGCTTTCTGATTATGCCGAAGAGTATCGGACATTGAAGACTTGGCTGCGCCAGGCGTTTAAGGCCAAGACCGAGATGGTGGAAGCCAATCTCCGTCTGGTTATTTCAATTGCAAAAAAATACACCAATCGAGGCCTTTCGTTTCTCGACTTGATCCAGGAAGGCAATATGGGCCTGATGAAAGCGGTCGAGAAATTTGAATACCGGCGGGGCTACAAGTTTTCCACTTATGCGACATGGTGGATTCGGCAGGCGATCACACGATCCATCGCCGATCAGGCGCGTACGATCCGAATTCCCGTGCACATGATCGAGACGATCAACAAGCTCATGCGCGTTCAAAAACAGCTGGTGCAGGAATACGGACGAGAACCTACGCCCGACGAGGTGGCCGAAGAAGTGCTGTTGCCAGTTGACCGTGTTCGTGCGGTCCTCAAGATGGCCCAACAGCCGATTTCATTGCAGTCTCCGGTGGGTGAGAGCGAAGAAACGAATTTTGGGGACTTTATCGAAGATAGAGGCGCCGAAAATCCGAGCGACATGACCGCCATTGTTTTGCTGAAGGAAAAAATTAAGGACGTGCTGGAGACGCTCACCGATCGCGAACGACAAGTGCTCGAGCAACGGTTTGGCCTGATTGATGGATACAGCCGAACCTTGGAGGAAGTCGGTCGGCAATTCCAAGTCACTCGCGAGCGGATTCGCCAGATCGAAGCAAAAGCCTTGCGCAAAATGCGCCACCCAACTCGTATTCGACAGCTAGAAGGTTTTCTTGAAGCCCCAGGAATATAGTGTCAATCTTGACACCTTATTCGGCGCAACTTCCGAAGCTGCAAGTAGTTCAATTAAGAGGAGACCATGGAACCTCAAGATGACAAACGGTTGTGGGATATTCTGGGCCGCGTTCCCGAGCCCAGTCTTTCGCCGTTCTTCGCCCGCAACGTAGTAAGAAAGATCCGCCAGGAAGCGACTCGTTTCGAGCGAGCGCGAAACTGGTTTAGCCTGCGAAGACTTGTTGCAGCCTCAGCTGTGGCAATCATCGTGGTCGGCATGGCTATCGCCACGCGCCATCCAATCTCACAGACACCGTCTGGAAACGATCTAGAGGTGGTGGCCAAAATCGATCCACAAGATTATGACGTCGTGGCTGATCTGGATGAATTGATCGCCTGGGATGAAAATAATGTGTGGGACGAAAAGCCAGCCTTGTGAGCTAGTCGTCGCTTTATCGATTTTTGTTTTATCTTGCGCCGCTGCGCAAGCGCAACCGCAGTCACATCGAGCGATCAGCCGTCCGATGCCCGGGCCCCCGCATGGGCCACCGGCAGGTCAGGGCGCTGGCTCTGCGCGCGGGCCAGCGGGTCAAAGCAGCCGTGAGCGCTGGCTCGCAATGCCGCCGGAAGCTCGGCAAAATTTCCGGCGCAACGCGGAGCGTTGGGCGCAGATGAGTCCCGAAGAGCGCAACGTGATGCGGCAGCGAGAGAATCTGCGGCGCCAGACGATTCAACGTGAGACGGAAGCCGCGCTTCGCGAATCCGGTCTTCGTCTGAATCCGCAAGAGCGCGCTCAATTTGAATCGCGTTACGTTCAGGAACGGCGGAAGGTCGAACAAACGCTCCGGCAGCAAATCGAAGCGGAGCGGCAAAAGGAACTGCCGGCACTGATTCAGCAGCTAAAGAAAGAGTTCCAGATTGATCAGCCAGTCAGAAGTCCTGCGACGAAACCAGCGGAGTCGGCTAATCCAAAAAAGTAGATCCGGCTTTTTCGCAAATCTCCCGCAGCGAAAGCATCCTCCCTAAAATGCTGCTGGCTCGAAATTGCTTTCGAGCCAGCTCAATCTGATTTCTAGATCCTGCGTCACCTTAATATCGGTAATAATGGTGGTGACGATGGTGGCGATAATAATAACGGTGTCCGCCGTACCAGTAGTAGGGCCGGTAATAGTGATAACGATACGGATAATAGTAGCCGTAAGGGTAATATCCGTAGTAACCCGGTCCAAACCCAATGCTGAAGTAAACTCCAGCATCGGAGCGGGGCACCGCGGCAAAGGTCAAGCCTCCCGCCACCAGTGCAATAAACAGAAGTTTCTTCATTGTTTTACCTCCTAATGATTAAACAGGAGGCCTCCCGAAAGGTTTCCCGCTTTTACCCTGCCCGACGTCTTCCAGATATCCAGTTATGCAAACGCTCCGCGCGATCCGTCGATATGAAATGCAGCGAAGGTGCAATGCATTCGCGGTATTTTCGGCGCCGTCACCGGGGAACGCGATGACTGGTCCTCCGGTCAAAATAGGACCGAGATAAAGTTGCACCTTGTCAATGAGACGCGCGTCGAGCGCCTGGCCGAGCACTTCGCCCCCACCCTCAATCAGCACGCTCGTAATGCCTCGTTTGCCAAGATTTTTCAGCACGGCAGCCAGCGATTTACCTCGATAAATCAACGTTCGTGAGGCGAACCGGTCCGAAAATAAGTGAGCCGGCCGTGGAAGGTTGCCCGAACGCGTGACCACGACACGCCAGGGTTGCCGCGCGCGGCGCACACCGCGCACGGTTAATCGCGGGTTGTCTGCGCGTACCGTCTCCGCTCCAACAAGCACCGCGTCCACGTGTGCGCGAAGCTCATGTGCGTGGCGCCGTGCGAAAGAACCAGTGATCCACCGATGCTCGGCGGCACGGCGCGTCAAGCGACCATCAAGCGACATCCCGCATTTTGCGATGACGAAGGGACGGCCACTGATGATCCACTTGTTGAAAGCCTCATTTAGTCTTGTGCACTCGTCGGCCAAAATGCCTTCCCGCACTTTAACACCCGCATTTCGTAACTGCGTGATGCCTTTGCCGGAGTGCCGCGGGTTTACGTCAATCGTGCCTACGACCACGTTTTTAATACCAGCGTTTAGGATCGCGTCCGTGCATGGAGCAGTGCGCCCCGCTGTCGAACACGGCTCCAGTGTAATGTAAAGCGTGGCGCGCTGTGGCACGCGTCGGCCGAAATTGCGGAGGCACTCAATCTCAGCGTGATCCCGGCCCGCTTCCCGATGATGTCCTTTCGCTACGATTCGATCGTTTATGACAAGAACCGCTCCAACAGCCGGATTAGGACTCGTTTGGCCGAGCGCCCTTTTGGCTTCGTTCAGCGCAGCGCGCATGAACTTTTCGTGTCGTTGTGTCGTCGCCATTTTCTAGATCAGTAATTATTCTGCTTGCAGGCGCAATACGCATGCGGGCGAGAACAAGAATGAATGTAAGTCCGTGCCTGGAGGGATTCGAACCCCCAACCTTCTGATCCGAAGTCAGAAGCTCTATCCGGTTGAGCTACAGGCACTGCTGGAAACGTGATTTGTGATCGGTGATCAGTGGTCGGCGAATCTATGCGGACTTACTGATCACTGTTCACGGATCACTCTTCACATTATGAACACGCGGGTGGCCGACGGGACTCGAACCCGCAACAACCAGAACCACAATCTGGGGCTCTACCATTGAGCTACGGCCACCATCATTGCCAGGGAACAAGATTAAAATTCGAATTTCTTTTTGCAAACAAAGGACTCGACTTTCCCCGTGCTCTCCAGTAATTCTCGGCGCCAGTGGAACAAAAACCTGCCCACGGTAAATCGCATGCTGATTGGCAGCCAGCGATTGTCGAATATCGCGGCCGAAAGATCAGCGAAGGAATCTTGCGAATCCAGGAAAGGATGACGAGGCAAAATGCGCTCAGTGCCCGTTCAAGTCCCTTGCCCGAAGTTGTTCCATCACTGCCCGAAACCGAGAGCTGGTCCGAGCCCGGCCCTGAAGTTGTAGCCTCACAACCAGCGGAAAGCAGCGTCCAGGAATCGCGCGATGCGTCGGTCACAGAGGCAACAAAAAAAGTGCGTAACAACGTCGATCAACTTCAGGCGGCATTGGAGAAATCGCGCAACGATCTTCAAACCGCACGCAAAGAGAAAGAAAATGTCGATGCCCATTTGAAGGAAACGAATTCAAAGCTCGGGCAAGCACAAAGCGAACTCGACAAAGCGAGGGAGTCAGAAAGACAGACGCGCGATCAGCTCGTACACGCTCAGGAATCCTTACGAGATTCGCACGCGTCGCAGGAAAAGAGCGTGAGCGATCAGCAAGAATTGCGCGCGGAGATTGCCCGTTTGAAAGAGTCCGTTGCTGCGGCCGATCAGTCACGTGTGGCGGCGGAAAAGCAAAAGAACGACATTCAGGCGAAATTCGCCGCGGCGAACAATCAAATAATCACGCTTGAACATCAGCGCGATGAAGCGCTCGCCCAATTGAACGTCGCGAAGGAAGCCGAACATGGTGTCCAGTTGCTTTTGGCGGAGAAAGAGGATTTAAAACAGAAATTGGCCAACGCGGAGGAAAAGGTCCGAACTCTTAGCGAGAGCGATCCGATTAAGGCGCAGAAATTTGCCGAGATCAACCAGCAATTAGGAGCGCTCCAACAGCGACTGGCCGAGAGCGAGAAGACAAATGATTATCTGGCAGCCAGAGCTGCCGAGCTTGGAGTTCAGTTGGATGAGGCAGGCACGGAGCTTCAGGCTGCAAAGCTGGCGGGTGCAAATAGTGCGGAATCTGAGAAGCTCGCCCGAGAAAACGAACTGTTGCGCAACATCGTCGTCCGCGAACGCCAGGAAGAAGCGCGACGCGACGAAGCAAGGAAGGTCGTAATCGCGGAGCTGGATAGATTGAAAATCAGATCAGACGCGTTAAACCGCCAAATCGAATTACTCGCGCAACCGGTTACAAGCTTGACCACAGAAGAACTTGCTTTGCTCCGGCAGCCTGTGGTCTCAGTTTCAGACCAGCAGGCCGGCTTATTTAAAGCGAGCTTTGTCTTTGAAAAAAAATCGGCGACCAGCATTGCGAAAGCTGACGCAAATGCAACGTCACGTGGCGAGAGCGATGCGACAACGAAAGGGCCCGATCCGTCTAAAACCCGTGTATCACCGAAAATTGCGGGCCTCGTTCGCGGCGCGAAGAAGAACTTTCAGCAGGGCAACTACAAGGCAGCTGAAAAGCAATATCAGCAAATCCTGGCCGAAGATCCCAACGACCTTGACGCGCTTTCCGACCTTGGTGTCGTTTACGTTCGCACTGGCAATCTGCGCTCGGCAGAGTCGGCCTTGAAAAAGGCCGTGGGCATTGCGCCCGACAACGATTTTCTGCTCACCACCTTGGGGATTGTTGAATATCGGCAGTCGAAATTCGACGACGCGATCGCGGATTTAACGAACGCGGTCGCGATCAATCCAAAGAGCGCCACCGCTCACAATTATCTCGGTATCGCCGCCAGCCAAAAAGGACGGCAGCAAGAAGCAGAGAAGGAGATCCTTCAGGCTCTCGCGAACAATCCTGACGACCCCGATGCGCATTTTAATCTCGCGGTTATTCTCATCACCACGCAGCCCGGCTCGAAGGAACTCGCCAGAAAACACTACGCCCGCGCTACCGCGCTGGGCACGCAACGAAGTCCATCCTTGGAAAAATTGTTGCAGTGATTTCCGATCGGGCCCCGAGCTGTTCGATCAACTCAGAGCAAGCTAGTCTTACACTCTTCATGCGCTTGCTTCGTCCATGCTTCGTTGCGCTTTTGACGGCAGTTGTCGCCTGAACGGCCAGCCAAACCTCCACGTGCAACCGTTTCTCACTGCTAACTGGCGTTATCTCGCGATGCTGAACTATGTCGTCGATCCCCGCCTGATCGCGTCGCTGGTTCCCTCGGGCACCGAAATCGATTTCGAAAATGGTGAAACCTTCCTCAGCGTGGTCGGATTTCTTTTTCTGGACACGCGTCTTCTTGGTGTTCCCGTCCCATTCCACCGCGATTTCGAAGAGGTGAATTTGCGCTTCTACGTGAGAAGAAAATCAGCGGATACGTGGCGGCGCGGGGTAGTTTTCATCCGTGAACTTGTGCCACGTCGCGCAATCGCCCTCATTGCGCGCGCGTTTTACGGAGAAAATTATGTTGCCGTACCGATGAAACACGAAATCGAACACGCCGATTCCAGTTTGAAAGCGGAATACTCGTGGCGACGCGGCCGCAAATGGGAGTCGCTTAAGATGAGTGCAACCGGTCAACCACAATCAATTCCGGCGGGATCTCACGCCGAATTTATCACCGAGCATTACTGGGGTTACACCGCCCTCCGCAGCGGCTGCGGCGAATATCGAGTCGAGCATCCCCGATGGAAAATTTGGAACGCGAGCAGCTTTGAATTGAATGCCGACGTCGCGACTCTTTACGGCCAACAATTCCTGAACACTCTAGATGCGCCACCGCGTTCCGCATTCATTGCAGACGGCTCGCCGATCACGGTTCACACGCGCGAGGCACTGTAGGCCGTCCGCCGCCGCGGATGCCGCCCAAAAACAAAGCGTCTGATAGAGCCGCCCTACAATTATTGCCTCAACAGCAATTGCCGCAGCACGAACGGCAGAATCCCGCCGTGCCGATAGTAATCAATCTCGATGGGTGTATCAATGCGAAGCCTCACAGGGACAGATTGTTGTTCCCGGTTCCTGCTTTCGATCACGAGCGTGACCTCTTGCCCAGGTTTGATCGAATCGGACAATCCGGTGATCGAAAACTCCTCCGAGCCGTCGAGCCCCAGCGATTGCGCTGTTGTTCCGTCGGGAAACTGCAATGGCAACACGCCCATGCCTACAAGGTTCGACCGATGAATCCGTTCGTAACTCGCGGCGATGACTGCCTTCACCCCTAACAAACGCGTCCCCTTCGCGGCCCAATCACGCGATGAGCCGCTGCCGTACTCGTGCCCCGCGAGAATTACCAGCGCAGTATTCGTCTCCGCGTACTTCATCGCCGCATCAAAAATTGACATCGTGGACGCGGCGCCCTCGCCGTGTTGCCCTTTCGGCGACGAGTCGTCGCCGCCACCATAATATTTCGTCACGCCTCCTTCCGTCCCTGGCACCATCAAATTTTTGATCCGAACATTGGCGAATGTTCCACGCGTCATCACCAGGTCGTTGCCGCGCCGGCTGCCGTAGCTGTTGAAATCTCGCGGCTGAATCCCCCGCGACACTAAGTATTTGCCAGCTGGCGACGTTTCTTTGATCGCGCCAGCAGGCGAAATGTGATCGGTCGTTATTGAGTCGCCGAAAATCCCAAGCGCACGTGCGCCGCGGATTTCCGCGATATGACTCGGCTCCATCGAGAAATTTTGGAAGAATGGCGGTTCATGGATGTAATCGCTCTTCTCATCCCATTGGTAAATGTCGCCCGCGCTCGATGGAATGTCGTTCCACTTTGGATTTTGATCGGCGAAATTGCGATAGAGTTTGCGAAACGTCTCTGGC
>WNGE01001331.1_pt1 | contig 31301 bp, 24 predicted proteins | sample 5400651 | NCBI WGS metagenome assembly WNGE01 (sample SAMN13153370, study PRJNA577476) | soil metagenome | isolation source: 60 cm soil or saprolite under grassland replicate 2 | place: USA:California | collected 2016-06-15
ACGGAATCGTTAAAGCAGAACGTGCTGATTAAGCTGAACGAGAAAAAAGTTCCGCGCTCCTATTTGCACCGATCCAACCCGAACGACGTCGCGCGCGTCGAGAAGGTCACATTCATTTGTACGCCGACCAAAGAGGAAGCTGGGCCAACAAACAACTGGTCGGAACCGGCAGACACATATTCGAAATTATATGGACTGCTGAATGGCGCGATGCGTGGACGCACCATGTTTGTGGTGCCGTACATCATGGGACCGCCCGATTCGCCGCTGACGAAAGTCGGATTCGAAATTACCGATTCAAAATACGTGGTGCTCAGCATGCGAATCATGACGCGTATGGGCAAAATTGCGCTGAATCGCCTGGGCAACGATCCAAAGGCGGAATGGAACCGTGGCGTGCATTCATTGTTGGACGTCGATCCGGATCGGCGGTTCATCTGTCATTTTCCCCAGGACAACACGATCATCTCGGTGGGTTCTGGTTACGGCGGGAACGTTTTGCTAAGCAAGAAATGTCTCGCGCTGCGCATCGGCTCGTATCTCGCGCGTAAGCAAGGCTGGATGGCGGAGCACATGCTGATTCTCGGGGTTGAATCGCCCGAAGGAAGAAAACATTACGTCGCTGCAGCGTTCCCCAGCGCCTGCGGCAAAACCAATTTCGCAATGTTGATTCCGCCCGCGCACTTTAATGGCTGGAAAGTGACGACCGTCGGCGACGACATCGCGTGGATGGAAATTCGCGACGGGCGTTTGTTCGCTGTGAATCCTGAGAACGGTTATTTCGGCGTCGTTCCGGGCACCAGTTACAAATCGAATCCGAACGCGATGAAATCGATCGAGCACGACACGCTTTATACGAACGTCGCGCTCACTAACGATGCTGATGTTTGGTGGGAAGGAAAAGATGGCGCGCCACCGAAGCATGCCATCGACTGGCGCGGGAATGACTGGACGCCCGAATCAAAAGAAAAAGCCGCGCATCCAAACAGTCGGTTCGCCACGCCGATGCGCAATAATCCTGCTCTCGATCCCGACGTTGAAAGAGGCGAAGGTGTTCCGATCAGCGCCATCATTTTCGGCGGTCGCCGCAGTGACACGGTGCCTCTGGTTTACGAGGCGTTCGATTGGAATCACGGCATTTATCTTGGAGCTACAATGGCCTCAGAGACAACCGCAGCCGCGACGGGTGCTGTCGGCAGAGTCCGGCGCGATCCCATGGCAATGTTGCCTTTCTGCGGATACAACATCGGCGATTATTTCCGGCATTGGATGGATATCGGAAAACGTCTCACCAATCCGCCGCTCATCTTCAACGTGAACTGGTTCCGCAAAGGCGAGAATGGAAAATTCCTCTGGCCGGGCTTCGGCGAGAACATGCGAGTGCTCAAATGGGTCATTGATCGCTGCGAACGAAGGGGCGGCGCGCTTAAATCGCCTGTCGGCTGGTTACCTAGCCCACACGATCTCGACTTGGAAGAGCTGGATATCGACCATAAATCTGTCGCCGATCTTCTCGGAATCGATCACGAGGAATGGCAAAAAGAACTCGCCGAGCACAAGACGTTTTTCGACTCGCTCGGCGGTGTGGTTCCGGAGGAATTGCAGAAACAACGCGAACAGCTCGTCGCGCGTTTTAACGAGTAGAGCTCGTAATCGGTGGGAGCGCGGGCGCCCCGCCCGCTCTTTTCGGCGCCTCGCCGAAAAGCCACCCAGTATCCCGCGAGGCGCGTGATACAGCGGGTGGGGCGCCCGCGCTCCCCGGGAGATTTGCGAACCGCTTGACTGGCAGCGAATATTTCCAGTGGGTTCGAAGATTGCGAAAAACAAGCACGTCACAACGCCAAGCGCGAAGGATTGCATTGAGATTCGTGGGGCGCGTCAGAACAATCTCAAAGGAATCGACGTCGATCTTCCCCTGGGGAAATTAACGGTCGTCACAGGACCCAGCGGCAGCGGCAAATCGAGTCTGGCGTTCGAGACGATTTACGCTGAAGGCCAACGACGTTACGTCGAAACATTCAGCCCGTATATGCGGCAATTTCTCGACCGCATGGACAAGCCGCGCGTCGACGACATCCGCGGCATCCCTCCCGCGATTGCCATCGAGCAGGCGAACTCTGTCAAGAGCTCCCGCTCCAGCGTCGGCACGATGACGGAGATCAACGATTATCTGAAGTTGCTCTGGCCGCGCGTTGCTCAAGCGTTCTGTCCGAGTTGCAGCCGGGAAATTCGCCCTGAAAGCGCACAGTCAATTAGTCACCAGGTGTTGCACGACTGCTCTGGGAAAACTGTTCTCATCACTTTCTGGGTTCCCGTTCCGTCGAAAACTGACCCGCGAAAGTTCTTCGATTTCCTCCAGCAGCAGGGTTACCTGCGCGTCTGGATCGACAACCAAATCGTACGCGTCGACGTCGATCAAAAGTTCAACCGACTTGGCGCGCGTGTGCAGGTTATCCAGGATCGCATTGCAATCTCGGAGGAAAACCGCGCACGATTAATCGAGGCAATTGAAACCGCGCTGCGCTTTGGGAAGGGCAAGATCAACATTATTGCTCTTTCACAAAACGCCCAACCCCCAACGCCCAATCTTCAACGCCGAACTGATCACAAATCACCGATCACCGATCACGAGCTCCCATTCTCCACCGGGTGGCATTGTGCGCATTGCGACGTCGACATTCGCCCGCCTACACCCGGCCTGTTCAGTTTCAACAATCCACTGGGTGCGTGTCCGGAATGTCGGGGTTTTGGTCGTACCATCGCAATCGATCTAAACAAAGCGATTCCAAATCGCGGTCTTAGCATCAAACAAGGCGTGGTGCGCGTCTTTCGCGGTGCCGAGTTTGGCGAATCGCAGAAAGATTTGCTTCGAGCCTGCGCACGGAACGAGATCGATATCGATGTTCCATTCGAAGAAATGCCGAAGGCCGACCAGGACTTCGTCATCGAAGGCGAGAAACGATCAGGCGATTATACAGAAGAAGATTACGAAGATGATCGCTGGTATGGCGTGCGCGGCTTCTTCCGGTGGCTTGAAAGCAAGACATACAAGATGCATGTGCGGGTGTTGCTCAGCCGCTATCGGGCTTACGTCACCTGCCCGAGGTGCAACGGGGGAAGATACCAACCCGACGCGCTCAATTACAAAATCGTCGCGGTGGTGCGTGACCGCCGGGACAGTGCTCGCACAGCGCCGGCGCAGCTGGCGCTTCCCGAATTCCAGGCGCTTTCGATCTTGGATGCTCGCAATTTCCTGACGGCAATCGAGATTCCGTCGAACGATTCGACCGCGCGAATGTTGCGCGACGAAATCTGTGCGCGTCTCAATTATCTCTGCGAAGTCGGGGTTGGCTATCTAACACTGGACCGGTCCACGCGCACTTTGAGCGGCGGCGAAGTGCAACGGGTGAACCTCACAACATGTCTCGGTGCATCGTTGGTCAACACGCTGTTCGTCATGGATGAGCCAAGCGTGGGTTTGCATCCGCGCGACGTTGGCCGGCTCGTGCGCGTGATGCACAACTTGCGGGACAAAGGCAATACACTGCTCGTGGTCGAGCACGAGGAACAAATCATTCGCGCTGCTGACAATTTAATCGATATCGGCCCGGGCCGCGGCGAGCACGGCGGCGAATTAGTTTGGAACGGATCGCTCGAGGATTTTCTCGAATGTGACGGCGGAAATCTGGGGAGCGCGGGCGCCTCGCCCGCTGTGTCACGCGCCTCGCGGGACACGGGTCGTCTTTTCGGCGGGGGCGCCGAAAAGAGCGGGCGAGGCGCCCGCGCTCCCCAATCACTTACGCGTGATTACCTAACGAATCGCAAATCGATTCGGGTGCCAAAGTCGCGGAGAAAATGGTCCGCATCCGTCAAGGTTGTCGGCGCGCAACAACACAACCTGAAGAACATCGATGTCGAACTTCCGCTGGGCGTATTCACATGTGTCACCGGCGTTTCCGGTTCCGGGAAATCCACGCTGATTCACGATGTACTTTATCGGAATCTGCTGGTCGCGAAGGGGCAGTCGTCTGATCAAGAGGCCGGCGCGTGCAAATCGGTCACCGGCGCGCATCGCATCCGGGACGTGATCATGGTCGATCAGGCACCGCTTGCGCGGACGCCGCGGTCAACGCCGCTGCTTTATCTGGGGCTTTATGATCGCGTTCGTGAATTGTTCGCCGCTCAACCGGAAGCAATGTCGCAGGGACTCACAGCGGGGACATTCTCGTTTAATTCCGGCAGCGGCCGTTGCGAGCGTTGCTCCGGCACAGGATACGAGAAAATTGAGATGCAATTTTTGAGCGATCTTTTCGTGCGCTGTGCAGAATGCGAGGGCAAACGATTTCAACCGCATGTTCTGAAAGTTCGACTGCACGGAAAATCAATCCACGATCTGCTCAAGCTCACCGTAAGCGAATCGATCGAATTTTTCGCGCAAAACGGCGAGGACAGGACCCTGTCCGAACCGCTCAGCGTGCTTGAGGAAGTCGGGCTCGGGTACCTGCGATTGGGGCAACCTCTCAACACCCTTTCCGGTGGTGAATCCCAGCGTCTCAAACTGGTCAGTCATTTGCGCGAAACAGAAAACGTCGTGGCATTGGCTTCTCGCCAATTTCCGACCGGCAGGATGCCGATGCCACGCGGAAATTTGTTTATCTTCGATGAACCGACCACGGGACTTCACTTCGATGACGTGGCGATGCTGCTGCAGCTATTTCAGCGGCTGGTCGGTCGCGGTCATTCCATCGTGGTGATCGAGCACAATCTCGAAGTGATCAAGTGCGCCGATTGGATTGTCGATCTTGGCCCCGACGCCGGAGACGCCGGCGGCGATGTGGTGGCGGTTGGAACGCCAGAGCAAATCGCGAAGGCGAGCGCATCACACACCGGACACTTTTTACAAAAAGTGTTCACACAATCTCGGAAAAAGCTGCATGTCATCCCGAGCCGCGAAGACGGCGAGGGACCTCGCAAAGCAGCACGCGAGTTGGAGAGATCCTTCGCCTACGCTCAGGATGACGAGGTGGAAATAGCCCGAGCCGCTGAGGACGCTCCCCGTTTTCGACTAAATGAAGTGAATGGTGCAATTCAAGTCCATGGCGCCCGCGAGCACAATTTGAAAAACATCGATGTCAGAATCCCGAGGGAACGAATGGTGGTTATCACCGGCCTGAGTGGCTCCGGGAAATCTACGCTCGCATTTGATATTCTCTTCGCGGAAGGACAACGGCGTTTTCTCGACAGCATGTCGCCCTATGCACGGCAATTCGTCGAGCAGCTGGAAAAACCTGATGTCGATTTGGTCAGCGGATTGCCTCCCAGTGTCGCAATTGAGCAACGGGTCACACGCGGCGGAGGTAAATCGACGGTCGCGACAGTGACAGAGATTTATCACTTTCTTCGGCTGCTTTTCGCAAAAACCGGGACGCAGTTTTGCCCGGACTGCAATTTGCCAGTGGAGAAACAAAGTCTCGCTGCCATTACCAAGCAAATCGAATCAACAGCGAAACGCGGGCCGGTGAGAGTGCTTGCGCCATTGGTCAAGGCTCGAAAAGGTTTTCATACCGAGGTCGCGCGGTGGGCGGAACGTCAGGGATTGGATACGCTATATGTGGATGGGAAACTTGTTGCTGTCCCGCATTTTCGAAAACTGGAGCGGTTCAAAGAGCATACGATCGATGTAGTCGTTGGCCTCATCGATCGAAAGCGAATCGCGGAGACGCGCGACGTCATTCGTCGGGCACTGGAGATCGGCCGCGGCACGGGTCGTCTGCTTGATTCAAAAAACAGGCTCACAGTCATGAGCACCGAAATGAGCTGCCCAAACTGTGGCCGCGCGTTCGAGGAGCTCGATCCGCGTTTGTTTTCGTTTAATTCGCCTCACGGCGCGTGTGAAGAATGCGGCGGATTCGGCGAGATCTGGGATCAGGATCTGCAAACGGCTGCCAACCCGGACGGTGAATCGGTTCTGGAAGCCGAGCTCGCCGCCGAGCGCGAATCGGAATGGATCGACGAAGGCGAGGCGCACGAATGCCCGAGTTGTCACGGCTCGCGTCTGAACGCCGTGGCGCGTCACGTGCGTGTCCAGGGTTATACAATCGATCAATTCACGAATCTTTCCGCCAGCGAAGCAGCTCGCAAGGTTGATAGATTGAAGTTCCGGGGAACGCATCAAACAATCGCTGCCGGTCTCGTTCCGGAAATACAGCAGCGATTGCGTTTCATGGAGAAGGTGGGCCTCGGCTATCTTGCGCTTGGGCGCTCGGCGAAAACGTTAAGCGGCGGAGAATCCCAGCGAATCCGGTTGGCTGCGCAATTAGGCTCAAACCTACGTGGTGTCCTTTACGTACTGGATGAGCCGACCATCGGTCTCCATCCGCGCGATAACCTGCGCTTGCTGGACACGCTCACCGCGCTGCGGAACAAAGGAAACTCACTCATTATTGTCGAGCACGATGAGGAAACCATGCGGCGAGCCGATCACATCGTCGATCTTGGACCGCGTGCAGGAATTCACGGCGGAGAAGTCGTGGCGAGCGGCACGCTGCGCGACGTGGAAAGGAACTCAGATTCAGAAACGGCGCGCTGCCTGAAATCGCCATCTCACCATCCCATCCGCGGATCGCGCCGGTCGTTACGCGATGTTGGAGACTGGATCGAAGTCCGCGGCGCGAGGGCGAATAATTTGAAAGATATCGACGTTCGTTTCCCTCTTGGCAGGCTTTCAGTGATCACCGGAATTTCCGGCAGCGGCAAATCCACATTGATGCACGAGGTAATTTGGCCTGCGGTGTGCGAGCAGCTGAAACAAAGAAAACGCGCGGGAAATGGCGATCTATTCAAACTGGTTAGCGGCGCGCAAGAGATCGAAGCTGTTTATGAGGTCGATCAATCACCCATCGGTAAGACATCGCGCTCGACGCCTGGGACCTACGTCAAAGTGTTCGACGAGATCCGGAATCTTTACGCGCAATTACCTGTCTCGCGTGTGCGCGGATATTCTGCCAGTCGATTCTCCTTCAACGCCGAAGGTGGTCGTTGCGAGACTTGCAAGGGTCAGGGCGTAATCAAACTGGAGATGAATTTTCTGCCACGCAGCTACGTGCCATGCGAAGACTGCGGCGGCAAACGTTACAATCCGCAAACGCTTGAGGTACTCTACAACGACAAATCGATCGGCGATGTAATGGAAATGACGATCGAAGAAGCGGCCGAATTCTTTTCGGCCCACCCGAAAATTGCGAGGCCGCTTTCTTTGCTGGTCGATACGGGATTGGGTTATCTCAAGCTGGGACAACCGAGTCCAACGCTGAGCGGCGGCGAAGCGCAGCGACTGAAGCTAGTCACACAACTCAAGCGTGGTGTTAGCCGCGCGGCAGACGAGCGGATCCGCAAAATGCGCAAACCAGGCTCGACATTGTATTTGCTAGAGGAACCCACGATCGGCCTGCACATGGCCGATATTGAATTGCTTCTTAGCGTGCTGCATCGGCTCGTCGACGAAGGAAACACGGTAATTGTCATCGAGCACAATCTCAGCGTGATCGCAGAGGCCGATTACATTGTTGATCTTGGCCCAGAGGCCGGCGCGGATGGAGGCGAAGTCGTCGCCTGCGGGACGCCCGAACAAGTTGCAAAGAACCGCGTCAGCCGCACCGCGCCGTTTTTGCGAAAGATTTTGAACGCATCGCGCGCCAAAACAGCACGGTCATCCTGAGCGAAGCGAAGGACTTCACAATCGAAGCCGCCGTTACTCAGAGGAGACTGCGTGATCCATCACCTTTTGAGAGGTCCCTCACATTCGTTCGGGATGACGCGCGTTTTCGTTGCGAGTCTTGCGGACATCACGGACAATCGGCGCAATGCTCGCATATTATCTGCACAATCTCGATCCGATTATCTTTCGCATTTACGATAACGTTGGGCCGCGATGGTACGGTCTGGCCTATGTGCTTGCATTTATCTGCGGCTATCTCTTGTTCCTCTGGCTGGCCAAACGCGGATACGCAGATCTGCCCCCGCAACGAGTCGGCGACTTCATCACGGGCTGCGCGCTGTTTGGCGTGATCATCGGTGGGCGCCTCGGCTACGTTTTCTTCTACAAACCCGAAATGTTGCGCGAGCCGCTGTCGATCTTTCGCGTTTGGGAGGGCGGAATGTCCAGCCACGGCGGAATGCTTGGTCTGTTGCTTTTCACTTTGTACTACGCGCACCGACACAAAATCTCGTGGACAAATCTTGGCGATAATCTGGTTGTGACCGCGCCAATTGGTTTGTTCTTTGGGCGCTGCGCGAATTTCATCAACGGCGAGCTTTACGGACGGATGACGAAGATCCCCTGGGCGATGCAATTCCCCAAGGAACTATTCGATCATCCTCAGGAAGCCGAGCGCGCGGTCGCGACATGCGTTCGAATTGATCCATCGCTCACCACGCCCGATGCAATCGTCGGTGCAGTTCGCCAACCGCAAGTAGCGACTGCGTTGCGCTCAATCATTTCGCCGCGCCATCCCTCCCAGCTTTACGAGGCTTTTTTTGAAGGAGTCGTTCTTTTCGCGATTTTGTGGTTCGTACGTACGCGCAGGCGTGAGCCGAATGGCGTTTTGACCGGATTATTCTTTATTTGGTACGCGATTTTTCGGATCGTAATCGAATATTTCCGCGAACCTGACGCGACACTGGTCGGTCCCTTCACGCGAGGCCAATTTTTTTCGTTCTTCCTGATCGCGATTGGTCTCGGGTTTGTTGCAGTAGCAAAAATGCGACCGACGTTCCCAAAAGGAATGACGAAGCACGAATAACGAATGGCGAACTAATGTCATTTCCGCGAATCTTGCTTTCGTTTCTCCAAAACGGCGTTATTACTTAACCCGGTGAAGCGGGAATGCTTGTTCCGGAAATCGTAGCGGCCGGCGGTGGTCTCCTTTTTGCGTTCGATCACGCGACGATCGCAGGAAAACTCGTTCTCACTCTTCTAGCCATCGTTTCCATTTTCAGTTGGTCCATCATGGTCACGAAATTGCGCGTGATCCGGTTTGCCCGAAAACAGAACGCGCGTTTCCTCGCCGCTTTTCGACAGGACCGACAGCCGCTGCGTCTATTTGAGAAAAATGCGCGCTTTCCCGGATCGCCAGTATTCAATGTGTATCGCGCGGGCTGCGAGGAAATGACATTTCATTTGCTCGGATCGCCTGAGGTGGACGACACCTTTCGGGCGCGACTGGGAATCGCTGATAAAATTTCGCCGGCACAAATGGGTGCGGTAAACGCCGCGATGGAACGAGCCGTGGGCGAGACCGCGCTTTCGCTTGAATCGCAGATGATCTTGCTCGCAACTGCGGTAAGTGGTTCGCCCTTTCTCGGCTTACTTGGCACGGTCTGGGGCGTGATGGACGCTTTCACGGGCGTGGCCGAGGCAGGCTCGCCGAACCTCGTCTCGATGGCGCCCGGTGTATCCGGCGCGCTCATCACGACAGTGACCGCGCTCTGCGTCGCGATCCCAGCGATGTTTGGATATAATTTTCTCGTCACCAGTATTCGCGGGATCATCGTCGAGATGGACAATTTTGCCGCTGAGCTCGCTTCGGAATTCGAGCACAAATACGTCGATCATGGTTCACGCCTGCCTGCTGTAGCCTCGGCGCAGGCGGGTGACTCGGCGTTTCGCCGATGAGACGCTACTCCCAACGCCAGAATCTTTCGACGCTCAGCGAGATCAACATCACGCCGCTGCTCGATCTGGCGTTCGTGTTGCTCATCATCTTCATGATCACAACGCCGCTACTTGAAAGCAGCATGAACCTCGTGATTCCATCCAGTGGCGCGACGAATCCGCCGATCAAGTCATCACAAGTGCAAATTGTCTCGATCGATCGCAATGACAAGATTCGGTTTAACGATCAGGTAATCGATTTGAAAGCGCTTACGGCGCGACTGACGGAATTGAAACAAACAAATCCAGACGTTGCTGTTGTAATTCGGCCCGATCGAGAGTTGCCCGTGCAAAAATTGATCGCGTTGATGGATGCGCTAAAGGCGGCGCAGATTACGAAGGTTGGTATCGCCACAAGGGCCGAGTCGAAATAGATGTCGAAGAATCCGCGGTTTTGGCGAAACGTCACGTTAATTGCCGTTGCGCATATCGCGCTCATCGCAGGATTGATTCGCTGGAGTTTAGCAGCGCGAAGCACGCCAGATGAAGAGAGCTTGGTTTGGCTGAGTGCGGGAGATCTCGAGCCTGGGAGATCAGATAATAGCGTGGCGTCCAATTCAAAGATTTCGATTCCTTCTGTTGAGCCAGAACCTTTGAAGCCGGACGAAGAAAAAAAGGAACCGCCACCTCTAATTCGAGCAAAGAGCGAAATCGAATTGCCGAACCCAACGCCGATGGAAACAGCTGTGCCAAAGGCAACCGCAAAGCCGAAGGCACCATCAAAACCCACTCCGAAGCCAACACCCAAACCGACCCCCAGAAAGACTGTGCTGGTGAAAGCCACCAAATCATCGGCGCACCCCAAATCGAGTCCGCCAAAGGCCACAGAAGACCAAACCGACGCAAGTAATGAGAAAAAGAAGAGCGCGAAAACTGTTAGCGCGAAAACTAAATCGTCAACCGATAACGGCGTGGGGAAGACAGGTTCAACGGGCAAGGGCGACGGTCATGTCCGCCACGGAACGGATTCTCTGGGGCGAACAGGTGGTGGGACGAGCGCATCCGAATTCGGCTGGTATGGCAACATGCTGCATGACCGTTTTTACAGTGCGTGGATCCAACCGACGAGCACCGTCGCTTCCGGCGCCAAAATTTCGACGCTGGTGAAAGTTCGAATCGAAAAGGACGGTCACGTTACCAAATTCGAAATCATCAAACCCTCCGAGAACGTTGTCGTGAATGAATCGGTTGCAGCAGTTGCGAAACGAGTAACTGAAGTTGACGCGCCACCGGTCGGGCTTGGCAGTGGCAATCACTACGACGTAAAAATCAATTTCGAGCTGAATACGAGCCAGGAGACGGCGAAATAACGAATATCTCACCCGCGCTCCAGATCGCCGGAACGGGTATCCGCGATTCAACGGCGATTTTCCGAAAATTTGCCCTCGATCAAGCGGTGTAAGTGTTCAGATATCGCTGGATGATCGAGGCGCTGGACGACTTCATCCAGAAATCCAGTCACAATGAGACGCTGGGCGACCGGAACTGGAATACCGCGGGTGCGCAGATAGAAAAGCTCGTCTTCGTCGACTTGACCGGAAGTCGCCCCGTGGGTGCAACGGACGTTGTCGGCGAGAATTTCGAGGCCAGGCATCGAATTGGCTTCTGCGTCGTCACTCAACAGAAGGTTGCGAACCTTTTGATACGCATCGGTGAAATGGGCATGCGGCTCTACTCGGATCAGTCCACCGAAAATCGTGCGGGCGCGATCGTCGAGGGCGTTTTTGTACAGGAGATCGCTCGCGGTATGCGGCGAGACGTGGTCCTGCAACGTGCGCGCATCGAATTCCTGCTGGTGTTTGGCGACCGCGACAGCAAGCAGATCGCTGCGGCCGCCTTCGCCGGTGAGCCTGCTGAGACTTTCGAAGCGCGAATATCGCGAGCCAAGATTCAAGTTCAGGCTCATCGCCGAGGCATCATGATCGACCGTTGTCGTGTTCATTTGCAGCGCGATGACATTGTCTGCCCAGTTTTGAGCACACACGTAGGTGACCTTCGCGCCGGGGCCGGCGACGAGATCGTTTACGCCGCACGCAAAACCGGGCGCATGTTCGTTCACCGAGTGGAAATGTTCGATCACGGTGACCTTGGCAAGCTCGTCGGTGACCAGGAGCAAATGCGGAAACGCGGAATCGTTTTCACCATTCAGCCAATGGAAAATCTCGATTGGCAGCTCGATTTCGACGCCGCGCGGCACGTAAAGAAATGTTCCTGATGAAACCAGCGCCTGATGCAGCGCCGCGAACTTAGCCGATCCAAGAATGGCTGGCTGCGCCATGAAATATTTGCGGAACAAATCGGCGTGCTCAACCATTGCTCGCTCGAGCGGTTGGAAAATGACGCCGCGCTTTTTCAGCTGATCCGAAATCACGTCGCGCTCCAGAAGCTCGTCACCAGCGAAGATCATGCGGCCAGCAACTTCTTCGAGTCCGCGCGATTGCTCGAGAATAGTTGCGCGCTCTTTCTCAGTTAACGTGCCACCGTACTTGAACGGACTTAGATCTAGAAGACCGACATTGGCGAATCGCCATGCCTGATCTTTTCGAGTCGGCTTGGGTAATGATTCAAATTGCATCCACGCCTCACGCTGCTGGTCCTGGAACCAATCCGGACATTCGCGTGTCCCACCAGGGCCGGAAAGAATTGGCGCAGCCTGCTTCTCGAGTGTCGCTGTCTGGTTTCTGGTCATTCCGATATAAGACACCTAGGACCCATGGGTCCCATGGTTAGGCTCACGTGCGGCGGGTACGGGATTATCCAACCGAGCCTTCCATCTCCAGCTCGATCAACCGCTTGAGCTCGACGCTGTATTCCATTGGGAATTGGCGGACGAGATCGTTGACAAAACCGTTGACGCTCAAGCTCATTGCCTGGGCCTCACTGAGGCCGCGCTGTTGCATGTAAAAAATTTGCTCCGTGCTCACTTGGCTGACGCTGGCTTCGTGTTGAACGGCGTTGCCTGTCCCTCGCACGGTGATCGCCGGATAGGTGTCCGTCCGTGAGGTCGCGTTGATAAGCAACGCGTCGCATTCGGTGTTGTTTTTGCAATTCTTCAGATGCTTCGGCACATGGACCAAGCCGCGATAAGTGGCGCGACCTTTGCCAATAGAGATCGATTTGGAAATGATGTTGCTGGTTGTCTCGTCGGCAGCATGGATCATTTTCGCTCCGGTGTCCTGGTGCTGGCCGTCGTTGGCGAGCGCAATGGAAAGAACTTCGCCACGGGCTTTACGACCCTTCATGATCACGCTGGGGTATTTCATCGTGAGACGCGAGCCGATGTTACAATCGATCCATTTCACTTCGGCGTTTTCCTGAGCGAGACCGCGTTTGGTAACGAGGTTGAACACATTCGACGCCCAGTTTTGCACGGTGATGTACTGAATCTTTGCGCCCTTCAGCGCGACCAATTCCACGACCGCGCTGTGCAACGTGGGCGTGTTAAATTTCGGCGCAGTGCAGCCCTCCATGTAAGTCACTTCCGAGCCTTCATCGGCAATGATGAGCGTGCGCTCGAATTGGCCGAAGTTTTCGGCGTTGATACGGAAGTAGGCTTGGAGCGGATGTTTCACTTTCACTCCGGGCGGGACGTAAATGAACGAGCCGCCGCTGAACACAGCAGAATTCAGTGCACTAAACTTATTGTCGGCGATCGGAATAACTTTGCCGAACCATTTCCGGAAAATTTCCGGATAATTCTTGAGTCCCTCTCGCGAGCCGACAAAGATGACGCCTTGTTCGCCGACGGCTTTCTTAATGTTTGAATAGACCGCTTCGCTGTCGAACTGCGCTTCCACGCCCGCGAGGAATTTCCGTTCCTGCTCGGGAATACCTAGCCGCTCGAACGTGCGCTTAATGTCGTCCGGAACTTCCTCCCAACTACGTTTCGGTTCGGTGCCGGGTGAGAGGTAAAAGCGGATTTTATTAAAGTCGATTGCTTCCAGATCCTTACTTGCCCAATGCGTTGGGAGCGGTTTTTCCAGAAATGTTTTCAGGCCGCGTAAGCGATACTCGCGCACCCAGTCCGGATCATCCTTTACGTCTGCGATGTAGTGAACGGTTCGTTCGCTGAGTCCGACGCCCGCATCGCGCACGTGAACTTCCGGATAAAAAAAATCCCCTTTGTTTCGATCAATATCGACTGCAGAATTTTCTGTTTTCATTGTGAATTGTCCCAGTTGTTACCTATATGCCGGCTCAGTTGCACCGTCGCGTGCCCAATCGTAACCTCTCTCTTCGAGTTCGAGAGCGAGTTCTTTCCGTCCGCTTCTAACGATTCGCCCCGCCACCATTACGTGGACGTGATCGGGTACGATGTAGTTCAGGAGGCGCTGATAGTGCGTAATTAATAATATGCCAAGATTAGGGCCGCGCAATGAGTTTACCCCGTGTGCGACGGTCTTGAGCGCGTCGATGTCCAAGCCGCTATCCGTCTCGTCAAGAACTGCGTAATTAGGCTCTAACATTGCCATTTGTAGAATCTCGGTGCGCTTCTTTTCGCCTCCGGAAAAGCCCTCGTTGACCGCCCGCGACGTGAATGAACGATCCATCGCGAGCAACTCCATCTTTTCATAAAGCTTCGCGTAGTAGTCGGTTGCCTCGAGCTCTCCGCCTTCCGGCAGGCGCGATTGCAAGGCCGCGCGGAGAAAGTTTGCGATCGTCACGCCTGGAATTTCGCTCGGATACTGGAAGGCCAGGAAAAGACCGCGTCGCGCGCGTTCGTCGGGTTCAAGTTCCAGAAGGTCCTCGCCATCCATCAATATCTTGCCAGAGGTGACGCGATAATCCGGATGACCGACCAAGACCTTGGCCAGCGTGCTTTTTCCTGAGCCATTCGGGCCCATGAGCGCATGCACTTCACCGCGCGGCACACGCAGAGTCAGTCCTCGGACGATCTCCTGCTCGCCCACAGCGATGTGTAGTCTCTCTATGTTTAATTCCTTCATAAAGCTGAACAACAAATATACGCTGATTTCGGCGATTTGCGAACCGCGTAAGAAGCTTCGCCTCGCGCGGTCGGACCAGTTAAATGGCGGCGTGTTCTACGTCTATCTGCCGCACTCCATTGCGGACGATGGCTTTTACATCGGCTTCACTACGGATTTGAGGTGACGATTACTTGTGCACAAGCAAGGCACCTCATTTGCAACGAGGTACCGTGGCCCATGGAAGCTGCGTCTTGAAGGCAAGCCGCGCGCATGACTGTTCATCCGAACATATCAGCTGCTAAACGTCAAGCGGGCGCTCAATCACGTCTTTCGTTGCGTGTGAATGTCCGCTGCGGCGGCGCCAATCGCCGGTTCCAATTCCAGAAACGCCGTCAGCTTTTCCTCCGCGTGCGCAACGAGCCGCTTTCCGTTGTCGCGGTGTGCGTTTGCAATCAGGATCGTTCGCCCGTTGGAATCAATCGCTAGACACAGCCCCAACTCCAACCGGCTTTGCGAGGTTGTGGGCAATGGTTTCCCAGTACTTCACGCGGGATTAGATGGACGCGTATTTCAAGCTGAGGCCACAGCCGATTGCGTTCGTGATTGCGTCAGGATCGCCGTACAGCAGCCGCCAATTAGATCAAAAAACGCGTCATCTTGCAAGACTGCACTTCCTTAAACGTTGTGAGCCGGAACGGCGATTTCAAAAAAAGCCTTGTGGATGAGATGCTATTCGGGTATGCACTCCAATAAGGCAACCAAGCGACGTTGGCATGCTGATATTGATCGACGCAGTTTGGTCGGGAAATTTTGGGCGGGGCGAGATTGTCTCGCCGGTAGGAAGCATTGCCAGTAAAGTTGTCGGGAACCTTAATCTGGTAACGCCCGATGCGCGTCATCGTCGCCCGCTCAAATTTCTTTTATACCATCAAAGTGTAAAAACGCAACGCACCGCTCCGAGCAGCATACTCCCGCATTTGGATTCGTGCTGCATTGCCGTACTGGCCGGGGGTGCTTTCATTTGTCATTTCGTTCTACGGAAATGGCAGAATGAAGTTCCCCTGGCAAAGTGCCGAGCCGAACATTGCTTGGTGCTGTTAGTGCGCGATTGCGTTTTCCTGCAGTAAAGCGTAAATGTTCATGCGAACATAAGCGAGGGCGAAAACGGCCCACCACTAGCGAAGCGACCATTGCGCAGCAGAATTTCCTCAGAGTGTTGGGAACAGATAAGGTTGCGTACGTATCTGGAGTTGGCCTCCGCGAAATCGCTCGCAAATTAGACATCCCGGAAGGAACCGTCCTCGCTTACGCGAAGCGCTACGGCTGGACCCAACAGATTCAGGTCGCAACGCAGCAGTCAGGTGCAATCACACCAGTGCAATCAGTGCCCGAGTCGTTAGCTGCGATCTTAGGCAAGCGTAGAGATCGAACCAAGCTGGGCTTAAGCCGGTTTGCCGCGGAAGCTGCCGAACAGGCGGCAGAGCATCGAGACAAGCTGGGGATTGCCGGAAAAGTGAAAAGACGTGGCAGATGTCCATAAAACGCTCTGGCCTAATCAACCGGAGACTAATCAGATCCTTAATCTCGGCGTATTGATTGGGACAATTCGACCAGTAAAGCCTGACGATCCAGAGTAGAACGCACGAGGTTTGCGCTTAGAATGGAGGAGAGCAAGCCAGTCACTTGTCGAATACTTGGCAAATAGATGGTCGTTTCGTGCGTTTTCATGCGGCTTGTTGCGCGTCCACCAAATTGCCGTTTTTCAGTGTAGAACGTCACTCAAGACGGTGGCTACCCCGCTTGGATTCGAACCAAGAATAACGCCTCCAAAGGGCGCTGTGTTACCGTTACACCACGGGGTACGAGGATTTGCGATTTTAGATTGGCGATTTTCGATTCAAGCGCAATGTCCAAATCAGGTGACTGCTTCTGCGAAGCAACTTGCCGAGAAAATTAAGGTTGAATGATCGATGATGAGGCGCGTATGGTCCCTGGTGCGGACAATAGGGCTCGGTTATGGAGCGGACAACCTTCCTTGAGCATTACCGGGTCTGCGTTGGCTATGATGGCACGCGCAATGAGCTTGGCCGAGACGGCGGCGCGGTTGCTTACGAGGCCGTGGACGAAAGATCCAGCGAACCGGTTGTCCTGACGCTAGTCCCAGTAGGAGGCATCGATCCGGCTGTCCGGAAGCAATTCGAAGAGCAGGCGCGCGCTCTGCAGAGACTGCGTCACGTCAATATAGCCAAGGTTTTTGATTTTGGACGCGAAGGCGAAGATTACGTTTACGCCTCGGAACGATTACCAGGCGAAACGCTTGCAGCGTGGGTTGCCCAGCACGGCCCAATGCCGACTGACGCCACGTTGCGTGTGGCAGAACAAATCGTGAGCGTGCTTTCCTCTACCGGTTTTCACAAGCTTCCGTATCCGCCTGTTCAGCCCCAAGACATCATCGTTGTTCCCGGACAAACTCCCGAAGGCGGCTGGCCATTAGTGAAGGTGACGAACTTCGGTCTGACCGGGCTCAAGGCAGGCACGGAAAGCTCGCCGCCGGGTGAGACTTCGCCCCCCCGTGTAGCAGGCGAACTCGAGCGAAACGAAGTAGAAGTGAATGGGCAAATATCTTCTGCGGAGCAGTCCGCCATCGCTGGACCTCGGGGAGAGCATGAAAACACGGGTCTCCGTTCGGAGATCTATTCGCTCGGCGCGACAATGTATTTTCTTTTGACCGGCATAGAGCTTTCGGCTGAGACGCTCCGGCAGCCTCCGAAGCTTTCGGGATTTCCAAAACCGCTGCGAAACTTGCTTTCCCAGATGTTGCATCCCAATCCCGATCAGCGTCCAAAGGACCTGGTCGTGCTAGGAGAGATGATTCGGAGTTGCCTACTAAAAATTGAACGCCGGCTCGCATTGGCCGATCGATACGGCATTCCCTTCAGAACAACAATTCCCCGGCCGGTCCAGCCTCGGCCGCGGCGTTTTCTACGAAGAGCATTGGCGTTTGGCGCGCTCGTCGTGGCTGCAGCGGTGCTGGCTGCGTTCCTGTTGCCGGGGCCAATTGGCAAAATCTTACATCAGCCCCGCGAGGCAAAGTCCATTGGCGTCCTTGTTGGGGTTCCCGAGTCTTCACCAGCGCCTGCCGCAGTCCAAAATGCTGCGACGCCAGTGGCTCCTGCGACTGTGCTATCGCAGGCGGCAAATGCGGCTATTGGGTCCGCGAATCAACCAGCGACGGACGCTGCGGCAGTTCCCAATTTGTCTCAAGCTGCGTCCCCGGATCTTCAACAAGCTCAAACATCGGGCAGCCAATCGCAGGCCGCTACGACCCAAAACGCTGTCGCGGCCACTTCGCCAAGCGCAGCTCCAGAAAATTCCACTGAGGCTGAGGTTTCTAATTCATCGACGAAAGCTTCCGAGACTGCGCAGCCCATCACTGCCACTCAGTCGAGTTCACGTGGCAAAAAGAAACGCGTCGCTTCGACATCGCTACCCCGCCAGGGATCAATGCGCGTCCGAATGCTTGGAATAACGTCCGATGGAAGGATAATTTATCGTTTGCCCTCGGGGCGCACCAGAATCATTGCGCCTGATTCGGACCAAAATGAAGTCGTCCCGCGCCGACACCGCCGTGCTCCAATCCAGCGCGATGAGATGTTCGCTCCTTCGCCTCAATTTGGGCCGGATTATCCTCCCTACGATTAGGTCGCCAGGACGGCACGCGACCGAGACGCAGAGACACAACGGCTCCCCGCTTTCCGACAGGCCAGGTTGGCCTAGAATCTCTCGGAAAAAATTGGAAAAAAAAGCTTGCCTAGTGGCGCAATTCCCGGCATAACCTCGCCTTCGTGGGGAAACGACCTGCCCTCTGGGCATTCGCAACTGCATCACTTCTTTCCATTTCCAGCGCGACTCTCCGCGCGCAGGCATTGGCTCCTTCAACGTTGGAACTCGCGAGCCACGACCAAAAGAAGGCTGATGACATGGTTCAAGTGATCACGCAGAAGTCGGCGCAGGGAACCACAGAAAAGCCGGTGAAAGCGGTCACGAAAAAGCGAGCGCCCGCAACCGCGAAGAAGCCGACGCAACCGGTCAAGCAAGAGCCTGCGCAAGCCGTCGCCAAGGAGCCGACGCAAGCGATGACGAAAAAGCCGACGAGTACGATCACCCAAAAGCCCTCGCAAACAATTAGCAAAGAATCGGGGCGAACTTTTGCGATAGAGCCAGTGCGACCCATGGGTCAACAGGCTACAAGCGCGCCAACACGGTCTGGTTTCCATTTCAGCTTCAAAAGTCCTGAGGGCAAAAAAGAGTCTGTCCCCGTCATCACGCAGTATTATCCCCAGCAGATTGTTTACCCGTACGGCAAGATTGATCGGCACATCGATAGCAGGCTGATGCAAGCGGCAACGATCGCACAGGAACGCGCGCATGCGCATTCGCGCTCGAGATGCTGGCATTATGTAAAAGACGCGTTGCTTGCTTCCGGTGTTATCGAGTCTCGGCCGAAAAGCGAACTCGCCAGAGACGCCGCATCGGAGCTTGTCAGCAACTACGGATTCAAGCGACTCCCGGTGACAGATCCATTTTCTGCGCCGGTCGGTTCGGTACTCGTCTACGGCAGTGCCCGTAGCGTCGGGCATGTCGAGCTTCGCACGCGGGATGGTTTTGTTAGCGATTTCCGTTCGAAAACGCCGTCCCGCCGCCCTCTACTCGGCGTTTACGCCAAGTTGTAATTTTCTCGCCGACTGCCGGGATCCAAGGATCCTTAATCAATTGCATCATCGCCGCCCCGCCGGCGCATCACTGCTGTAGGCGTCGACGTAGGTTAGTCTTAGCGGCTGAAACCGTGGGTGTAATTTTAGCGCTCCCCCGGCGTTGACCCCGTTAGTAATTCCTGATCAGGCGGATCACTGCGATGAACATGGACATGACCGGCCAAGCGGCAATGCCAGTGATCAGAATGAAGAAGAAAAGCTCGGCGATGTAATCCCGGGTAGCTTCTCCGCAGAAGAATTCACTGCTTAATTTGTGGAAGGCGGGCAACTTTGTGGCTGGCCGAGCCGCGGAGGAACTCACCTGGTTTTTCGCTGTCGGACGATAGTTGTAATTCGTTAATGGAAAACTTGGGTGTTTGCGCCATGCGCGGTTGTCGTGGCGCGAGGCGCGCTGAATGTGACTAATTTGAGGTGTTGGTTTCATAAATTTTTAAGGTGCTAAGTGTAGTTCCCGAATGCGGTTCGAGAGGACCGGCGCAGAAAACCCGCGCGTGGTGGGATTCGACCACTGGGGTGCCGCGAATTGCGGGCTCCAACTTGGCGAAATCTAACGAGCCTTTATGCCGCCTGCCCGCCCCGGCGGGCAGCGCGGATCGGCGCGGTGATCAATTTCATCTGTATCTATCTACAGTCGTTTGCGGGCCTGTCTAGCAATGCACCGTAATTCCACGTTGTAAATGCCTCTCCCGCTGGGAGAAGCGATCCGATCTTTTATTTCCAATTAATCATAGCTCGGATGGTTCTACGTGAGATCCGAGCCGAACAATTTGAAGCGTCATAAAGTGCGGATGCGCATTCATCCACGAAATCGCCTCTCGCTTTGTTTCAAAAAATCGGTCGACGACGATAGCCTTGAGTTGGTTCGCAGTCCCTCCACATAGACGAGCCGCTTTGCGACTAACGACCGCTGGTCCGGTGTCGACTGCGGTGCAGGTTTGATCAGGGAAGACAATTCTACTGCCATAAGGAATTCGCCTGGGATCGACGGCGCAATGTCCAGCGCGTAATCGCCGACCGGTACTGGCATATTTAGGGCCCTCGCCCGCCCAGTAACAGGTGACACGCGCCAAAACCGAGTCCTGGCTCGCAAAAGCGGTCGATGCCAACGATAACCAAAACATGACTGTGTAAAATGACTTCATATTGTCTAAGCGTTGTTTCGATGTTGTCGAGTCTCGGTAGAGCAAGCCATTCTCGACGCCCAGAGCCGCAGGAACGCAGCTTGACCTCGGGTTCGGAATAGCCCCGGCGTGCTAGCCCCTTCTGGGGCGCCGCGCGGACTTCACGACGGCTCGCCGCGGCGAGCCGGCCTCTCTTTAGAGGAGTTAGCGGAATTGTCAAACGGTCCACGCGAGAAAAGTGAACCGCGGATTTTGGAGAATTAGGGAAAAAGAATTACTGGCCACCCGACAGGCGCATTTCGTTGCTGGCGACGAATCTTAAAAGAGTCGGAGGCAACTCGTGCCACCGGATAACCATCCGAATGCCTGCGATGCTCCTTTTCTTCAGCTCTTTGCATTCAGTCTATCTTTTCCCTGAGGTTCGCGATTCAATATTTAGCGCGCAGCCCTTCACACCCAACGCCGAACTCAGAACTTGGCAAGGCGTGACAGGACATCGCTCGATGATACCATGCGCGAAATGGAAACTGCCGATTGGGCGTCGCTGAGTGACGAGGAACTTCTCGAGCGCCGCATCTCCACGCTTGGTCTGCGCCTTGAAGGCACCGCCCTGGAACCGCTCATCCGGCAATTATACGATGAACTGTCGGCGCGTGGGCTTGTGTTTCACCCGCCGTGTCACGTGGGCGATGAATGGTTTGTGCCAATCGGTATTCCGGCCATTTTCATTCCGTTTTTCCTCGTGCATGATCGGTTGCGAGCGCTGGAGCGGACGATGATGCTCGAGGTCGAAGGAGGGACACCCGAGTGGTTCATGAAATTGATGCGACATGAAGCCGGTCACGCTTACATGTACGCATATCGTCTCACCCGGAAGAAGAAATGGCAGGAGCTTTTCGGGCAAACTTCACGTGAAGAGACGCCGGACAGTTACCGCCCCCGACCGTTCAGCCGTAGCTATGTCATGCATCTCGAGGACTGGTACGCGCAGAGCCATCCCGATGAAGATTTCGCGGAAACCTTCGCGGTCTGGCTTACGCCCGGGCTTGACTGGCGCAAGCGTTACGCACGCTGGCGGGCGCTCCAAAAACTGGAATACGTCGATGAGTTAATGCGTTCGTTGGTGGGCAAGCCACCAGTTCACATGCCCGAGTATCGCGTCGCTGATTACGATTGTTTGAACGTCAAGCTCAAGACTTATTACGCGCGCAAACGACAGCTCTACGAAGATACATACCCAGATTTCTACGACGCCGATCTGCGGCAACTTTTCGCAGCGCCGGCGGGCATCAAAGCAAGCGTCTATCTGCAACGGCGGCGACGACGATTATTGAACGCCATCTGTCAATGGACGAATGAGAACAAGTTCCGGGTGAACCAGCTGCTCGCCCGGTTGACCCGCCGCTGCGATCAGCTCGGGCTCCACGTGCTCAATGACGATCCGCAACAGGATTTTCGCGTCTCCGCATTTATCACCACGCTGGTGATGAATTATCTTTTCACCGGAAAATTCAAGCGCACCAAATGACAAAGACGACAAAACGACGTGAAAAAGAAACTTAAAGTCCTCGTGCTTTTCGACGGGACAAGTCCCACAACCGTCGACCAGGATTTCACGAAGGAGCTCAAGACAAAGGACTGGAAAACCGAGGCGGACGTCATGGCCGCGCTCGGCACGCTCGGTCACACAGCAGAACATCTCGCGATCTACGACGATGTCGATCTTGTGCGTCAAAAACTAGAGACTTTCGCCCCCGATATTCTTTTCAACCTCGTCGAACAATTCAGGAACAATCCCGGGTTCGATCAAAACATCGTTTCGTTTTTCGAAATGCAGGGCCTGCCGTTTACCGGCTGCGGTTCAACGGGCCTTACTCTTTGCAAGCACAAAGGCATTTCCAAAAAAATCCTGCATTATCACGGCATCCATGTCCCGCATTTCGTCGTCATTCCACGTGGTCAGCGCATCGCGCGGCCGAAGCAGCTCAGGTTCCCAATCCTGGTGAAGCCGGTGAAGGAAGAGGCATCGTATGGGATTTCGCAGGCGTCATTCGTCGATACCGACGAGCAGTTCCGCGAGCGCGTGGCTTTTGTTCATGAGAAATATAACAGCGATGCGATCGCCGAGGAATACATCGATGGCCGCGAACTCTACGTAAGTTTGATGGGCAACGTGCGGCTAATAGTGCTTCCTGTTCGCGAACTGGTCTTTCGCGAAGTGCCGCCTAACGAACCAAAGATTGCGACGTTTAAGGCGAAATGGGATGAGGAATACCGCAAACGCTGGGGATTGGAAAATCGATTCGCCGAAGACCTTGATCCGCAACTTGTGAGCCACATCGAGGAGACGTGCAAACGCATCTATCGTCTGCTCACCATTGACGGATATGCGCGCATTGACCTGCGGCTGACAGAGGCCAGCGAACTTTATTTCATCGAAGCCAATCCCAATCCCATCCTCGCCAACGATGAAGACTTTGCCCTTGCAGCGGGAAAAGCGGGTTTGCCCTACCCGCAATTGATCGACCGGATCGTGCGGCAGGGGATGAACGCGGTCCGCGATTAGCTCGGAAAGTGTTCCGGGCTTAAAGCCACTTTTTTACATGTGGCCAGCATTCCCGCACGTTAACCTTTAAATCGCGACAAAGATAAATATGCGTCCGGCGTTCAAAAGGCATCGCCCACGGACTGCTCACGATTTGGCCCAAATCTTCGACTGAGGCGAATTGCTCGCGCTCATTGTCATCCCGCGTGTCGAGCACCAAAGCAACTTCGCCATTCCAATCTCGCGGTCCCCAGAGAAAATAATTCTGATGGCCAGAAATTGCCGGTGGCAGCCCAAACTTGGGACCAAAGAAATCAATTGCTCCAGCCTCGCCATAGTTTTGGCAGAAGATGGCAGCGCGTTTCTCATCTTCGGGCCGCAAGTGATGATAAACGTGTGCGACCGATGCGACCATTTCCTGCCAGCCAAATTGATCGGCGAAAAGCTGGGGCAGCGGAGCGGTATGCGAAGTTTCAGTGCGTGGCGGCTCTTGGTGGATGGCTCGCATGTACGCGACCAGTTTGCCGGCCGGTAAAATTGGTATGGCCAATGGCGCAAATAGCGCGCCGGTCAGCACGATTACAACCAGCAATGCCGGCTTGAACCATTTCAATCGGTTAGCGAAAACGCGCTCTAATACCACGCCTCCCGCTGCAAGAAGCATCGGATACGCAGGCGCGAGGTAGTAGCTTTTGCCATGCAAGATGATGAACTCGGCGAGCATCACCAGATATATGACTCCAAGCGCGATATAGCGCCGGCCTTCGCGGGAACCGAACACCCAGCACAATCCAGCGAGCCACAGCGGAAGCGTTCCCGGATTCATGAAAACAATCTGCTGCACGATGAATTGTGCCGGGCTTAGAGCGACGTTTTTGTCGCTGTGCGCAATGTTGCTCAATAGCTCGTACGTGGGCCAATGATTTTGCAGCTGCCATAGAACGTTCGGCAATGCGATGGCGAACGCGATGAGACCACCGAACCAGATCCATTTCTCAGCGAAATGGCGGCGCTCGGGCGTGAGTAGCAGCGCAACGAAAATGCCAGCGGCGAAAAACGCCGTGGAATGTTTGTTTTCGAGACTGAGTCCCAGAAGAGCGCCGAACCAAAGCCAAAGGATCGGTGAACCACCGTTGATAATCCGAACGAGCAGATAAATGCATCCCATCCAGAACAGCGGCTCAAACGCGTTCATGGAGAAAAAATTGCCGACCGCCAAACTGAACAGCGCACAGAGCGAGCCCGCGCAGGCGAGCGCAATCGCCCACCCGCGTCCGCCTAGTTCACGTGCGATCAAACCTGTGATTGCAACCGTCGCCGCGCCCGCTAACGCCGGGAGAAAACGAATCGTAAACAATGAGTTGCCGAGAAGGATCTGGCTCAGGCGCAACAGCAGGATCGACAACGGAGGTTGGTCCACATATCCGAAAGCTAGATGCCGACCGCAGGCGATGTAGTAGAGCTCGTCACGAAAATAACCGTAGCGCCCGATTGTCAGGAGATGGACCACGAGCGCTACGACGCTGAAGAGAATTATTAGAATCGGTTCAGCGCTGGAACGCCTTTGATTCACCGCTACTGGAATTGCATCGCGCATCGTTCGAATAATTTCTTGGAATACGCAGACTCGGTTCCGCGGAGTGTCGCTTAACCGCTTATTCTTTACAATCCCGCAAAGCACTCCCGTCCCATAAAAAAGCGTGGCGCGGCCAGCTTCGTTTTCGGCTAAGCTGGCATATGAGCGTGCAAGTTTATGGATGCAATCATGTGGCCATCGAGGTCGATGACATCGGAAAGGCGGTGGTGTTTTACAAGGACGTTTTCAATCTCGAACAGATGCGTGGCGGCGAAGGCGATGCGTTTTTCAAATTGGGCGAACACCAGTTCCTTGCAATTTTCGAGGTGGATAAAGTGCAATCGGCGAACATGCGGCATTTCGGGATCATGGTGCGCGATGAAGCGCAGCTGGCGGAAGTCCGAAAGAAACTCCAAGAAAAATACAAACTAAAACTGGAGCCGCCGTTTCGCTGTGATTTTCGCGATCCGTGGGGCAACCGAATTCAGGTTGTCGATCTTCACGATGAATCACTCGTCTGGCTCCTACCTTACGGCGAAGTCCAGAACGCCGGCATAAAATTCGACGCCAAATAGTCGATGCAGCTTGCGGAAAGCTTCTCGATTCACTCCTCTACGCGACGACGAGGTAGAAGTTGAAGTCGTTGTGCCTGCGTCGAATACACGCAGACTTATCTCGCGCTATGACCGTACATCACGCCCACTTCACCGTGGACTTCGTGGTCGCTCTCCGGTTTTTGAAGGAGGGAATTAGAGTCTGCTTGCGCAGCCTGTTTTGTGTCCGCGCAGCCCGAAAGGAACGACCAGACCGAAATGAAAATTACACACGCTCGCGCAAGCACGTTTCCCATCTCGATCTTGTTCATACGCAAGTCAATCTGCAGCCGGGATCGCTGATCCCGGTCCACGACTCTCGCCAATTGCCTTGCTTTCAATTGCGCGGCAGCAGTGAAATGGATAAGTGAGGAATAAGTCGACGATCAAAACGATTGGATTACCCTGCCAGTGAATTTCCGAGACCAGGAATAAATGATCTCATTTATTGTTCCCGCGTACAACGAAGAGACAGAGCTTCCCTCTACGCTCGGCGCGATTCGCGCTGCAACTTCTGACTTGTCTCAGCCGTTAGAAATCATCGTGGTGGATGATGCATCGACAGATGCTACGCCAGAAATCGCCGAGCAAGCTGGTGCCCGAGTCGTGTCGATCCATCGACGCCAAATTGCCGCCGCCCGAAACGCCGGCGCGCGCGCAGCGCAGGGTGAATATCTGTTTTTCGTTGACGCCGATACGCGAATCAACAAGACCCACGTGACCGAAGCGATGGCTCTGCTCGAGGCGGGTTACACTGGCGGCAGCGCGCGCGGAGTCATGGATGGATTCATCCCACTGTGGAGCCGCTTTCTGTTACACGCGTTCTGCACCCTTTATTTTGGCCTCAATCTGGGCGCAGGCGCTTTTCTTTTCACCACACGGCGCAATTTCGAGGCGACTGGCGGTTTCGATGAGCAATACTTTGCCGGCGAAGAAGTTTATTTTAGCCTCGCGCTAAGGAAACTTGGCCGCTTCAAGGTACTCAGGGAACCCGTTCTCACCTCGGGCCGGAAGTTGCGTATGTACCCAGCCAAAGAAATTCTTGGCACACTCTTGATTATGATCCTCGGCGGGCCCCGCATGGCGCGGTCGCGCGCCAGACTACGTTTGTGGTATGACGGCAAACGCGAAACAAGCGCGGTCTGATTGATACCGATGCCTCAGTGCGATCGTTCAACGCATCGGTTGCCAAAATGCGGTCTTCGTCTACATTAGCGCCTTCGTTATGGCTGAGAGCAACCAAACGTCGAGTCTTAAGGAGTTTCAGTTGCATGAAAAAGATACCGGCAGCGCGGATGTGCAGGTCGCACTTCTAACCAGCCGGATCGAGCATTTAACCGAACACCTTAAGATCAACCGAAAGGATCACTCTTCGCGACGCGGCCTGCTTAAAATGGTCGCGCATCGCCGGAGTTTGCTCGATTATTTGAGCAAAACAAAAGCCGATCGTTATAAGAAAGTGATCGACAAACTGAACCTGCGCAAATAACGCGGACCCCGCGTTCGTGTCCAACCGTTTGAACTGCTCGAAGCCGTAACCAAATTAAAAACAAAAGATAACCAGCAGTTCCAGGTGCAGTAATCACCTTGGATTTTAGGTTTTAGTTCCGAATAGTGGCGCTCGCCGCGGCGAGCGATCCTCGTGCGGGTTTAAAACCTACAGTCAGGGTGACCCACCTGGAATTGCACATCCAGGAAAAGTAAAATGCAACAGAAGGTCACGGCCCAAGTTGGGGCCACTCCCATTTCAATCGAAACCGGCAAAATCGCCAGACTCGCCGACGGCGCAGTCGTTATTACGTGTGGTGACACCATGGTGCTCGCCAGTGCCGTGTCGGCTACAAATATCAAAGAAGGCCAGGATTATTTTCCGCTGACGGTCGATTATCGCGAGAAAGCTGCAGCAGTCGGAAAATTCCCGGGCGGCTACTTCAAGCGCGAAGGTCGTCCCACGGAAAAGGAAACGCTCACGTCGCGCATGATCGATCGGCCGCTGCGGCCGCTCTTTCCACAGGGATACTTTTACGACACACAAATTATCTCGATTTTGCTCAGCGCCGACGGCGAGAATGATCCTGACATTCTGGCGATGAACGGCGCATCGGCTGCGCTGTGCATTTCGGATATTCCGTTTGCCGGACCAATCGGTGCTGTGCGCGTAGGACGGGTGAAAGGTGAGTTCGTCGCGAACCCGACGCACACGCAACGCGCCGAGAGCGATCTCGATCTTGTTTATGTCGGCACCGAAAACGATGTGATCATGATCGAAGGCTCGGCCAGGGAACTACCGGAAGACGAGTTCGTCAAAGCGCTCGAGTTCGCGCACGGACATGCGCGCGAGATGATTCGGGTTCAGAAAGAATTGGCTGCGATGGCGGGCAAGCCCAAGCGCGAACCGCTGCTGCTCCAGGTCAACCAGGAGTTACTCGATATCGCTTACCGGGTTGCGGGCGACCGGATTGTGGCGGCGCTTTACACTGAAGGCAAGGTGCCTCGCGCCAAGGCTGTCGATTCATTGCGTGAGGAAGTGAAGACGGCGATCCTGGAAAAATATCCAGAGACCGACCCCTTTTCGATTTCGCAAGCATTCGATTACGTCCAAAAAAAGGCGTTTCGCGTCAGCATTCTGGAAAAACAGAAACGCGTCGATGGTCGTGGCTACCAGGATCTACGGCCCATCGGTTGCGAAGTGAGCGTTCTGCCACGTGCGCACGGCTCGGCCATTTTTCAGCGTGGCGAAACTCAGGCGATGGCGCTCGCGACGCTGGCGCCAATCGAGGAAGCGCAGATGCTGGATGCCTACGGCGGCGGCGAACAATCGAAGCGGTTCATTCTGCATTACAATTTTCCGCCATTTAGCGTAGGAGAAACGGGACGGACAGGGGGGCCCGGTCGGCGCGAGATCGGCCATGGCGCGCTTGCAGAGCGTTCGTTGGAGCCCGTTGTGCCGAACGAGAACGATTTTCGATATGCAATCCGCATATCGAGCGAGATTATGGAATCAAATGGGTCGACCTCCATGGCGAGCGTATGCGCGGGAACGCTGGCGCTTATGGATGCGGGTGTGCCGGTGAAAACGCCGGTTAGCGGAATCTCAATCGGGCTGGTCACTGAGCGCGGCGACGATCAAGCATTGAAACGCTACGAATTGCTCACGGACATCATCGGTTCCGAAGATCATTTTGGTGACATGGATTTCAAGCTTTGCGGAACGGACGCGGGCGTCACTGGTTTTCAGCTGGATCTAAAACTCCCAGGTATTAGCCATAAGATCATGGCGGAGGCGATCCAACGCGCGAAAGAAGCGCGCTCGAAAATCCTCGACATCATGCGCAGCGCATTGGATAAGCCGCGGCCGGAATTATCGAAGTACGCGCCCCGGATCGAGACGATCAAAATTAACCCGGAGAAGATCGGGGCGCTCATTGGCCCCGGCGGCAAGACCATTAAGGGTATTGTCGCGGAGACCGGCGCTGAGATTAATATCGAAGACGATGGCTCGGTGCACATTTATGCCACGAGCGGCGAGAGCATGGCACGCGCGAAGGAAATTATTGGTGGTATGACGCGCGAAATCGAGATCGGGCAGACATATCAGGGGCGCGTAGTCTCGACGAAGGAATTCGGCGCGTTTGTCGAAGTGTTTCCGGGTAGGGATGGGCTAGTACACATTTCCGAACTCGCGGATTTTCGCGTGAATCGGACCGAAGACGTTGCCAAGGTTGGCGACATCATCTGGGTGAAGTGCATCGGCATCGACGACAAAGGTCGCGTAAAACTTTCGCGCAAAGCCGCGCTGAAAGAACGCGCTGAGAAAGAAACCGGACAGGCCGCGTAACCGCGACCTGTCATCCTGAGCGAACAGAGGGACCTCGCATTGCCTCGCCGATCACCCGCGTCGACGTGCGAGGTTCCCACCATGTGATTTTCCCGGGGCAACGCCGTCACGGCGGATTCGTCCTATGGCGAACAGGACGGTTGCGCTACATTTGAAGAACCAAGCCACCCCATGATCACCCCCACGCGGCTTTCCTATGGTGTCCTCGCCGCCACAATTATTCTTGCAGGTCTTCTGCATCTTGGTGTGCCTCTGCTGGTCGTCCTGTTTTCCTACTTTGCGTTGCGCCAGCTCTATTTTCTCACAAAAAGAAAGTGGCTGGCTTTGATCTTGTTTGGCGTTGTTGTGGCCGGGATTACCACGGCAGCAGTCTTTCTCACTCGTTTGGCCGTTCTGACGTTGCCGAACGTGGCTGATACTTCCATTCCTTCGGCCAGTGCCTGGGCGCAGAAGCGCCAGATCGAATTACCATTCACTGATTTTGAAAGTCTGAGACAGGTGGTCATCGACGCGCTTGGACAGGAAGCGAATTACCTGCGAAACGTCGCTAACTTTGCCAGAAGCACCACTGCGGTGCTGGTTTTCGGTGTGCTTGGAATTGTCGCAGCCGGCAGCCTATTTATTAAAACAGGCCTCGACCCTTACCGCGGCACTCATCGCGTGAAGAACAATCTCTACTCCATCTGCTGCGACGAGGTTTCGACGCGATTCCGCGATTTTTATCGCTGCTTCGCCACGGTTATGGGCGCGCAGATCATGATCTCGTTTATCAATACGATATTGACAGCGCTCTTCCTGTTTGCGGTTGGTCTGCCGCATGCGCCTTTGCTGATTGCGGTCACATTTCTTTGCGGTCTTGTACCTATCGTTGGCAACCTGATCAGTAATACGATCATTGTCTTTGTCGCACTAACGGTGTCCTTGAAATTGGCGATTGGGGCTCTGGTGTTTCTGGTGGCGATTCACAAGCTCGAGTATTTGCTAAACAGCAAAATCATCGGAGACCGGATTCGGAACCCGGTGTGGCTGACCTTGATCGCGCTGATCATCGGCGAGCGGCTCATGGGTATCCCCGGTTTGATCCTTGCGCCGGTCGTACTGAATTATCTGCGCGTGGAAATGCTGACTGTTGAAGTGCGGCCGGCGCAGGAAAAAATTGAATTGGTTAAATCGCCTGTTCACGAAAGCTTTCGGAGTTAAAACCGACGAAGAGCTTTTCGTTTTCTTGGTCTAATTTTCTTAATTACTCGACACTGCGACGTACGTTATGAAGGCCGGTTTTCTTGAGAAATTAATCGAGCGACTCGGGCGCATTGGACCGGAAGAAGTTCAAAATTACTTTCTGCGCCTGGCCCAGGAGAAAGGTTTTCTGGAAACCGTTTTCAATGCGATCCATGAAGGCATCATTGTGACCGATTCAAACGGTCGGGTCACTTATTTGAACGATGCGGCCTGCAAATTGTTTGGCCTGGAGGCTACAGACGCCATCGGAAAACGGCTCGACGAACGTGTTCGCGGCCTCGATTGGAGAGCGCTTACCCAAAGCGTCGGACCGCTGAGCCGTGATATGGAAATTTTTTATCCGGAAAATCGCTTCATCAATTTTTACATCGTTCCGTTGATGATCGAGCATCGCGAAGCTGTCGATATAGCCACGCCCGTGCGGGCCGCCAGAGAGGACCCGGCTTCGGCGGGCCACGGCGAGGGAAGCAGCCCCGTGGCCACAGTAGCGGGGCAGGTGGGACACGTCATGATCCTGCGCGACATTACCGAGAGCCGACGCACAACCCAACAAGCGATGGAGTCAGAACGCCTGAATGCGCTAACGTTGCTGGCGGCAGGCGTGGCGCACGAAATTGGTAATCCGCTCAACTCGCTGCACATCCATTTACAATTGATGGAGCGCAAGGCACAAGAACTGGACCACAATGCGACGGCGGAACTTCAGCAATCGATCGATGTTGCGCGTTCCGAAGTCCGCCGCCTTGATTCCATTGTCACCCAGTTTCTGCGTGCGATCCGGCCGTCGCAGCCGCGGCTCCATCCTGAAAATGTGAACACGATCGTTGAGGAAGCGGTGCGCTTTTTCACTCCCGAAATTCAAGACCGCGACATGGTCGTCGAACAGGAATTGCGCGCTGACCTGCCTTTGCTTCAACTGGATCGTGAGCAGATGAAGCAGGCGTTTTATAACGTGATTAAAAACAGCCTAG
>WNGE01001356.1_pt1 | contig 31299 bp, 24 predicted proteins | sample 5400651 | NCBI WGS metagenome assembly WNGE01 (sample SAMN13153370, study PRJNA577476) | soil metagenome | isolation source: 60 cm soil or saprolite under grassland replicate 2 | place: USA:California | collected 2016-06-15
TCCAATCCCGAGGCTAGACTCCCGCCGGTGATTCGCGACAAGCTGCTCGTTCTCGGTGTCACCTCGCTTTTCTTGTCGATTGGCTGCAGGGACGATCGCCTCCCCGAGGGGGACGCCCACGGGGGAGACCTCGCTGCGGGACGCCGGATCTTCGAGCGAAAGTGCGCGCGTTGCCACTCGTCGAAGGGGGACGGCAAGACCGCGGTCGCGGGACGGTTCCCTTACGCGAACTTGATCGACGGCGTCTGGCGCTCCGACGGATCCGACGAAGCGATCGAGAAACAGATCCGGCAGGGCCACGACCCGATGCCGAGCTTCCAGGGCAAGTTGACCGACGAGCAGATCCGCCAGACGGTGGTTTACGTCCGGGAGCTCACGGGCGGCAAAGGCGGTTCCAAGCGTTGACGCGCCGCCGTATCCCCCTCTTCCCGTTGCCGGAGGCCGTGCTCCTCCCGGGAACCCTCCTGCCCCTTCACATCTTCGAGCCGCGCTACCGCGCCATGGTGGCCGACTCGCTCTCCGGCGACCGGACGATCGGGATGGCGATGATCAGGCCGGGGTGGGAGACCGGAGGTCCGACCCCCGAGATCCATCCGGTGGGCGGCGCCGGGCGGATCGTCGAGGCCGAGGAGCTTCCCGACGGCCGGTACAACATCGTCCTCGAAGGTGAATTTCGGTATCGAGTCGTCGCGGAGTCGCCGCCCGCGCCCTACCGCGTCGCGGAAGTGGACGAGATCGCGTCGATCCCGTTTGCGGACGCGTCGGAGGCGATGCGGATCTCGGCGGAGGCGGCGTCCCTCTTCCGCGCGATTGCGGCCGCGATGGAGGCCCCGGCCCTTCCCGGGGAGCCGCTCCCACCGGAACGCCTCGCCTCCGAGCTCGCGCTCCGGCTTCGATACGACGCTTCCGAGCTCCAGGCCCTGCTCGAGACCGACTCGATCCCGGCGCGCTTCGAAGCGCTCCTGTCCCGGATGCGCGATTGGCGCGGCCGCATCGATTTCCTGTCGCCGTTCCGGCGGGGGGAAATCGACCCCTCGAAGAACTGAGAGAACCCCGGCTACGCGTGCGAAGCGTTCAACGCCCGCTCGTGCGCCCAGCTCCGGATCGCCTTGATCTGCTCCTCCATCGTCACGGAGAGCGGCACCGTCGCCGAGATCATCCGGTAGAGGTCGTCTTCGGAGACCTCGCGCTTCTCCGCGTAGGCATCCACGACCGCCGAGATCACCGCCTGCTCGATTTCCGCGCCGTTCCAGCCGTTCGTCGCTTTCGCGAGGAACACCAGATCGAGCTTCGAGACGTCGCAGCCGTTCTTGGTCAGGTGGATGTGGAAGATCTGCTTGCGCTCCTCTTCCATCGGCAGGTCGACGAAGAAGACCTGGTCGAACCGCCCCTTGCGGATGATCTCGGCGGGCAAGAGGTGGATCCGGTTGGCGGTCGCCGCGACGAAAACGAGAGCGCTCTTTTCCTGCATCCAGGTGAGAAAGCCGGAGAAGATCCGGGACATCGACGCGTCCTGGCCGTCGCGGTAGCCGCCGACACCCATCTCGATCTCGTCGATCCACAGCACGGCCGGTGAGACCGCCTCGACGGATCGAAGAGCCTTCAGGAAAGTCGCTTCCGGGTTTTCGGTTCCGAAGATCGCGTTCATGTCGAGCCGGAAGAGCGGGAGGTTCCACTCGCTGGAGATCGTCTTGACGCACAGGCTCTTCCCGCAACCGGAGACCCCCATCAGGAGGATGCCCCGTGGGATCGGGATTCCCGCGTCGAGCGCCTCCCGCGAGAACAGCTTCTGCCTCTTCTCGAGCCAGGCCTTCAACACCGCGTAGCCGCCCACGTCGTCGAGCGAGACGCGCGGAGGAACGAACTCGAGGACCCCCTCCTTGCGCGACATCTGTTCCTTCTCCGACAGGATTTCGCGGAAGGCCTCCTCGTCGAAGGCCCGGCGTTCCGCGAACGTCTTCGTGAGAACGTGCCCGATCTCGTCGGCCGTCAGTCCGCGCAGGGCGAGCGCGAGCCGCTTCATCTCCCCGTCGCTGATTCCTTCCGCGCCGAGCCGGCGCTTCAGGCTCGAATCGAGGATGCGGGCGATCTCCCCCTCGTCTGGAAGCTCGTACTCCACGACGTAGACCTCTTTCTTCGCGTCTTCCGGGATCACGAGCCTTGGAGAGACGAGAAAGACGTGCCGGCCCCGGTCCTTCAGGCCGCGGTACACGTCGCGAAGGCGGCGGACGATCTCGGGCCGACCATCCGCGGACCCGCCGAAGTCCTTCATCAGGTAGAAGCCCTTCCCGTCGCCCGCGAGGATTGCCTCCAGGGCGGCGAGCGGGTCGTGCGTGTTCGGCACCGGCTGGCCGTCGACGGACAGCCCGTCCACGACGGACCAGACGCCGTAAGCCACCGGCGCGCCGTAGAAAGTCTTGGCCAGGTGCTGGGCGAGGCGCTCGACGCGTGTCTCCTCCCAGGACTGGACGTAGATCAGCGGATGACCGCCCACGAGCGCGCGGCGAATGCGCTCCATCGCCTTCGGGGGGACGGCGACCGTTGTTTTCATCCGTACGATCTTAACGCCGGAAGACGCGCGACCTTCGGCGGTTACAATCGCAGCGCATGGCAAACCCCGAGCACGTGCGGCTCGTCCTCTCCCCCGACTGGAACGATTGGCGCAACCGCAACCCCGGAGTGACGCCGGACCTGACCGGCGCCGATCTCTCCGGAAGGGACGTTTCGGGCAGAGATCTGAGGCGTGCGGATCTGACGCGCGCCAATCTCTCCGGAGCGACTTTCGCGGGAGCGGACCTGACGCGAGCGACCGTCACCATGGCGCGGTTCGACGGGATCTCGGCGCCGGGGGCGATCCTGGAGCATTGCGATCTCGACTTCCTCGACCTGACCGGAGTGTTCCTCGCCGGAGCGCGCCTGCGGGGCGCGTCGCTCCAGAGCTGCAGCCTCCTGCAGGCGAACTTCGCCGGCGCCGACCTGACCCTGACGAAGCTCGAAGGCTCCGACTTGAACGGCGCCAACTTCGCCGGCGCGACCCTTTGCGACGTGAACTTCCGCGGGGTCAAGCTCTTCGGAGCTCACTTCGACGGAGCGGACCTCTCGCGTTCCTTCTTCGAAGGGGTCGCCGCGCCCCAGGGCTCCTTCCCCAACGCGATCTTCGCGCGCGCCAACCTGAAGTCCGCCGACCTGACCGGCGCGGACCTGCGACGCGCGAAGTTCGTCGGCGCGGTCCTCCGCCAGGCGTCGCTGAATGCGGCCGACTGCGAACGCGCGGACTTCGCCGAGGCCGACATGGAGCTCATGTCGGCGGTGGAAGCCAACTTCAGCGGCGCCCAGTTCGATCGGGCGCGCCTGCGCAAGGCGGACCTGCGCGGCGCCCTCTTCTTGGACGCCGGCGGCGAAGACGTCAGTTTCTCGGAGGCGAAGCTCGTCGGCGTCGACCTTCGAACCGCGCGGTTCGAGCGTGCGAACTTCCGCGCCGCCGACCTCTCCAAGGCGGTCTTGCGGAGAATCAACCTGAAGCCCTATTCGTTCCCGGGTGCGAAGTTCGCTCACGCGGATCTCTCGGAGGCGCAGGCGGAGGGCGTCGACTTCTCGCGCGCGGACCTCTCCTTCGGCAATTTTCGACAGGCGAACCTGAAGCGTGCCAACCTCTCGCACGTCCTGGCTCTGGAAGCGGATCTTTCCGGCACGCTTCTGATCGGAGCGAACTTCCAGGGCGCGAACCTGGAGGAGGCAGATTTTCGTTTCTCCCGCGCGATCGGCGCCGATTTCTCGAAGTCCCGTCTCGCCGGAGCCGATTTCGGGAATTCGGACCTCTCGGAAGCGAAGTTCCGCGGGACCAAGTTCTGGGGGGCCTCCGCGCGCCGCGCGAAGATCCCGAAGGGCGCGGGGACCATGCTGTGGGTCTCGACCATCTTCTCGAAAGCGAAGGAAAAGCAGGTCCAGGTCGAAGACGTGAAGGAAAAGGCGCGGCAGAAGAGGATCGAGGAGCTGGGCGCCCGGGCGGAGAAGCGGGCTCCGCACCACACGGGAAAAAGGTAGCGTCTCCCCTGTCATCCCGAGGTGCGAAGCACCGAGGGATCCCTCGCAGAGCCTGTCCTGAGCGCAGCGAAGGGCTCGGGATGACAGCGGCTATCTGGACGCCGTCGGCGCCGGCGCGGGCGTCACCGGCGGTGCCGCGGCCTTCTCGATCGATTCGCGAAGACGGTCGGCCGCGTCTTTCGCGACGACGAACGCCCCGGGGCGACCCGAGACGGTCGCCCCGAAGTCCCCTCGGAACGGCGAGAGCTTCACGGTCCATCCCGCTCCTCTCGCCATTTTGAGTGTGATCGTCCAGTCCGCCCTCTCCGAGAGGGTCTTTGCCGCCGCGTCATCGACGAAAGACTTGCTCTCGACGTCCAAGAGCGCCGTCATCAGATCGTCGGCGGCCGAGGCGAGCAGGGCGCGGCCGTCGATCGACCAGCCCGCCTGTTTTCGGATAAGGGAACGCCGAACCGGACCGATCGCGGTTTCGATCCCGGAGACGTCGGACCGCTCGAACCGGACGAGTCGCTTGTCGCGGTAAGCCGTCGCTTCTTTCGAGAGGTCGTCAACCGTCGAATTGGCGACCGTGAAAACCTGACCTTGCCGCGAGGCGTAGACGGAGTTTCCGTCCGACCTCGTGGATCCCAGGTCGAGGACGTTCCTGCCCCCCTTCGAATCGGTGACGGTGACCCGGAAGACCGGCGGCGAGAGTCCGAGCGAGGGGAGGTCGGTCGCCTGAGCTTTCGGTACGAACTCGGTCACGCGCAGCGCGGACAGATCGCTCGCGAGGCGATCGGCGACCTCCCGATCCGCGAGGTCGGAGATCGGTTGCTCGATCCACCAGATCCCGTTCTTCTTCGCGAGCACGAGCCGTCCGCGCCCGTGCGCGACGTCGATTCCGGTCGCGTCGAGCGAGGCGCCCCCGAAGACGTCCTTGCTCTTGAAATCGTCCGCTCCCTTTCGCACGGACGCCGCCACGCTCGCCGGCACGAAGAGGATCTCCGGTTTCCCGGCGACTCTCCCGGCCGCCAGATCGGTCCCCGGAATGTCGAGCCCGAACTCGAGCGTGCGCGCGGACTTCTGCCCTGGCTTCTTCGGATCACTCCACGCGAACGTCGCTTTTGCCGACGGCTTCGTGAGCCCGTAACCCTCGAGATTCCCCTCCGCCTGCGATTCGCCGGGAGGCCTCTTCAAGCCCGCGAGCTCGGACGCGAGATCCGATGCCGTGGCCGTGTCGGCGGGATACGACTCCGGCTTCACGAGCTTCCACGATTCTCCGGACTTCGCGAGCTCCACGATCTCCTGGCCGTGCTCGAGCCGGATGCTCTCGACGCGATCCGCGGGAACGTCCCAGTAGAGATCTCCCTTCTGCTCCCGCTCGGAGGTCGTCGGCATCTTGCGCTCGAAAAAGAAGATGAACGCGAAGAGTGCAATCACGACGCCGGTCAGGGCGAGCAGCTTCCGCGAAGACATCTCGTTCGACTAGTCGCGGCGCCGGTACCAGACCCACACGCCGAGGACGACCGCGAAGGCGGGCAGACCGAGGACCGAAAAGAGCCCGATCCGGCGGACCTGCCCCCGGGTGAGTGAGAGAGAGGCCTGCTCCGGGGTTTTCGGGGCGATCCCGATCTGCTTCCCGGCTCCCGTCAGCCAGTGGATCGAGTTCAAAAACAGGTTCGCGTTGCCCGCAGTCGCGAGGCCACCACTGGCCGCGAACCGGGAGTTACCGATGACGACAAGCCTCGGCGCTTTCGCCGGCGTCTTCTCGTCGGTCGGGCCGACGGCCACCGCCAGAGAAACCGGACCGGGAGTGTCCTCTCGATCTTTCTTGACCTGCTGCTCCAGGTTGGCGAGCGAGGTCTCGCCCCATCCGTCCGGCGAGGTTTCGACGAGCGTCACGACGGACGACGGCGCTCCCGCCGCCGACGACTTGCTCACGGAGCGCGCGAGCGGAAAGATGACCGGCAGACCTTCCTCCGAGAGCGCACGGACGATCGGATGGCTCCCGTATTGCTTCGCAAAAACGGTCTCCGCGCCGACGAGAGGCAACGCGTTCGCAGGATCGATGACGATGTCGTTTCCGATCTTGACCCCGTTGCCCGACAGGAGCTTTCCGAGAGCAAGGTCTGGCGCCGGCGCTCCGGGCGCCGGCAGGACGGGATCGAGCAGCAGCAGGAGGTGACCGCCGCCCGCGAGGTATTTCGCGAGAGCCGCGGCCTCCGGCTCCAGAAAAGCCGTGCGCGGTCCGGCCACGACGATCGCATCGGCGTCGGCGGGAACTGCGTCCTTCCCGAGCGACTCCCACTTCGCCACCGTCAGGTTGTCGCGCTCGAGAAGCTGCTTCGCGTCGGCGAAACCCTGCCCGCGCTCCCCGGAGTCGATCGACCCCTCCCCGTGGCCGGTGGAGAAGTAAACGTGCGGTGTCCGCGCTTCGGTCACCGACAGGATGGCCGAGGTGAAGGCCTCTTCCCCCTTGAAGTTCTTGATTTCGGGGGCGCCGCGGCCCATCTGCGCTCCCGCGAAGTCGAAATCGGCGAGCTTGTCCTCCTCGACGTATTTCTTGCGATCGCCCGACCGGAAGACGACCGTGTTCTGGCGGATTCCGAACTCGCGCACGAGAGCTTCCGCGCGAGCGAGATTCCGCTTCGGGTCAAGCTCCTCGACTTCGATCTTCGGAGAGAGCGCACGGTACCGGCTGAGGATCTCGGTGACCGGCGTATAGAGCCGCGAGTCACGATCCATGAAGACCGTGACGCGGACCGGTTTCGAGAGACCTCCCACGAGCTTCCTCGTCGTCGACGACAGGCTGTACAGGTGGGTTTTCGTCCAGTCGCCGCGCGACCAGTGGCGCGAGCCGAGCCAGTTGACGCCCAGGAGGATCGCCGCCGCGAGAGCGATGGCCGCCGCGGAAACCCCGGCGCGCGCGGCGCTGCCGCGGCTCACGGCGTCTCCTTCTTCGCGGAGAGCGTCACGGTGGTCAGGAAGAGGAAGAACGCGGTCGCCGAGAGATAGTAGACGATGCGTCGCGTATCGACGACCCCCCGGGAAAACTCCTCCATGTGGTCCCAGAGGTTGAAGTAGCCGAGCGTGTCGCGCTTGCCGGGGTCGTTCGAGAGCGACTCGAGAAGGCCCGCGGAGAACACCGGAATCAGCATCGCGAACGCGAGGATCGCGGCCACGATCTGGTTCTTGGTCAGGGTGGATGCGAACGTCCCGATCGAGAGGAAGTACGCTCCGATGAGCGCAATCGCGAGATACCCGGCGGCGACCGGACCCAGGTCGATCGGGGTCTGCGAGCGGAGAATGAGCACGTAGACGAGCGTCGGCGCCCACAGCGTCAGGAAGAAGCCGAGGGCGCCGGTGAACTTCCCGAGCACGACCGTCGTCTCCGAGATCGGGGACGTGAGCAGGGTCTCGATCGTTCCGCTCTTCCTCTCCTCGGCGAAGAGCCGCATCGTGATGATCGGGACGACGAAGAGGTTGAAGATCCAGAAATACGTGTTGGTAAAAAGAAACGGCAGCGCCTGTCCTTTCGGCGCTCCCGGCGTGTTCAGGAAAGCCACGATCGCCGAAAAGATCATCCCGTTCATGAGCAGAAAAGCGGCGAGGATCACGTAGGCGAGCGGAGAGAAGAAATAAGCGCGCCACTCCCGCCCGACGATCGCCAGGAACTTCCTCACGACGGGATCACTTCCGACACATCCCCGGCCGCCGCGGCCGCCGCCGGTTCGTCGAGCGAGGCCACGTCGGGCGCGATCTCTTCGTGCCGGGTCAGGCGCACGAAGACGTCTTCGAGCGAGACCGCCTCCAGGACCAGCTCTCGGAGGACCCACCCGCGCGCGACCGCGGCCCGGAAGACGTCCTCGCGGGGATCGGCGCCCGGGGCGCACTCGAGCCGGACCCGGGTCTCCCCGTCGCCGGGCGCCTCGGAGACCGCGGTGACTCCCGGCAGCCCGGCGAGCGGTTCCCGCGCATCGATCCGCCCGGCGAAGGACGCCCGCACGATCGGGGAACCGGCGAGTCGGCTGCGCAGCTCCGCGGCGGTCCCTTCGGCCACGATCGAGCCGCGGTCGATGATGAGAACCCGGTCGCACACCGCGTCGACCTCGGGAAGGATGTGCGTCGAAAGGAGGACTGCGCGCTCCCGCCCGAGGAGGCGGATCATCTCGCGGATCTTGATGATCTGCATGGGATCGAGCCCGACGGTCGGCTCGTCGAGAATGAGAACGGGGGGCTGATGGACGAGAGCCCCGGCGAGGGCGGCCCGCTGGCGGAAACCCTTCGAGAGGTTTTCGACTTTCCGATCCGCCACCTCTTCGAGCAGGCAGCTGTCGATCGCCTCGCGCACGCGCCGGGCCACCTCCGCGCCGCGGACGCCTTCCAGCCGCGCGCGGTAAGCCAGGTACTCGCGCACCCGCATTTCCGGATAGAGCGCAGCCGACTCGGGCAGGTATCCGAGGCTCGCGCGCGCCTGCTCGGAGCGGGTGACGACGTCGTAGCCGGCGACGCGCGCGGTGCCCGACGTCGGAGGAAGGAATCCCGTGAGAACGCGCATCGCGGTCGTCTTGCCGGCGCCGTTCGGGCCGAGGAAACCCACGATCTCCCCCTCCCGGACCGAGAAGGAAACGTCGGAAACGGCAACCTGGGTCGGGAAGCGCTTGGTCAAGTTCTCGACTTCGATCATTCGGCCTGTCGAAAAGCGCGCGGAATCGGGCTTGTATTCCCTCTCACGTAATATGAACAAAAGATGATCGCCGTCCAGGGCGTGTCCAAAACGTTCGGACACTTCGGCGCCCGCCGCGTTCAGGCGCTCGACGCGGTCTCCCTGGGAGTCCGCCGCGGAGAGACGCTCGGCTTGATCGGACCGAACGGGGCGGGGAAGACGACCCTCTTGTCCTGTCTTCTCGGCTTTCTGAGGCCGGACCGGGGTGCGATCACGGTCGACGGAAAGCCCCCGGACGATCTCTCGGTCCGCGCGCGAACGGGGTATCTCCCCGAGAGGCTCGGCTTCGATCGGGACCTGCCCGGCGGCGCTTTTCTGGCGTTCCACTGGCGGCTCGCCGGCGGCGCCCGAAGCCGGGCGAAGGCCGAGGTCGAGGCCGCAGCGGATCGGGTCGGGTTGGAAAGGCCCGCTCTCGCGCGCCCGCTCCGGGGCTATTCGCGAGGGATGCTCCAGCGGATCGGGCTCGCCCAGGCGCTCTTCCGTGACCCCGAGCTTCTCTTCCTGGACGAACCCGCCTCCGGCACCGACCCGCGCGGGGTCGCGCTCGTCCGCGAGCGGATTCTCGAAGCCAAGGCGCGCGGCGCGACGATCGTCCTGAACTCTCACCAGCTCGCGGAAGTCGAGAAGGTGTGCGATCGGGTCGTATTCATCGAAAGCGGCCGCCTGACGCAGAGCGAGACCCTTCGCGGCGATCAGGCGACCCGGCGCCGGGGGCTCGTCCGCGTGCCAGCCGCCGGCCTCGCGGCCGCCACGGCGGCTCTCTCCCGGGAAGGCTTCGAGCCGACAGCCGACCCGTACGGCTCGCTGCGGTTCCCGGTCGGCTCGGACGACGAGATGGCGCGGGCGATCCGAGCCCTCGCTCTCGCGGAAATCCCGGTCTACGAAGCGAAGGCCTCCGCGGACCTCGAGGAGCTCTTTTCCGGGAGGGGCGGCCCGTGATCGAGATGGTCCGCCGCTACCTCCGGCAGAAGTACGGCTCTCCCGGATTCTTGATCGCCCTCGGGACCCTCGCGCTCATCGAGACCTTCTTTTTCGCCATGGGAAGCGGGGAGAGATTCGCCATCGTGCAGGTGGCAATCCTCGTCCTCGCGGCGGGCTCCGTCTCGCGCGACGTTTCGAGCGGCGCCCTGCAGATGATCCTCTCGCGGCCGATCCGGCGGACCGAATACCTGTTCGGCCGCTACGTGGGCATCCTCGCTTCGTACGGGTTGTTCCTCGCGGTGACGAGCGGTCTCATTTTCCTCGTGGTCCATCTTGCCAAGGTCAACGCCCGCGAGGACGCCTCGCCGCTCTCCCTCGCGCTTCTCGCGGGAGAGGCCTTCGCAAACGGCGCTTTCCAGGCCGCCATCCTCCTGATGTTCTCGACGTTTCTGCCCGGGATCGCGGACCTCCTCGGCCTTCTCGTCCTGTACGTCGTCTTGCACCTGCCGCCGGGGAAGAGCGCCTGGCTGCGCGATGCGGCCGACGCCGCCCGGGAGAACCTTCTGCCGCAGGTTTCCTGGAATGAAGCGTTGCGCGGGGACGGTATTCTGGGATCGGCGACCGGCCGCTGGGTCTTCGCGTTGACCGTTTACCTGGCGCTCGCGGCCGTGATTTTCAGCCGAAGGGAGCTGCCCTATGGACAGGACTGACGCCGCCCCTCTCGCGAGGAGCGAGCCGCCCGATTCCGGGCCGGCTGACCGGCGCCGCTTCTCTTCGGGCTCCCAGTCGAAACTCTCCGCGGTGTTTCTCTGGATCCTTCTCGCGGCGGCGCTTTTCCGGCTGGTGACGTCGGTGACGTCGAAGAAAGACGGGGGGGCGGGAGGCCTCGTTCACTGGATGACCCCCTCCGCTGCAGCGACCGCCGCAAGGTCCTCCGGCAAACCGATCCTCTACGACTTCACCGCCGAGTGGTGCGTGCCCTGCCACGTGCTCGACTCGGACGGCTGGAGCGACGCAAAAGTCGCGGCGATGGTGGACGCTTCGTACGTGCCCGTGCGCGTCGTCGACCGGATGCGCGAGGAGGGGACGAATCCCGCATGGTTGGTCGAGCTCCAGCGTCGCTACCGGGTCGAGGCGTTTCCCACTCTCGTGGTCGCCGCGCCCGACGGCCGCCAGATCGCGATCGCGCAGGGCTACGGCGGAAAACAGAAGCTGACTGCGTTTCTCGAAGGCTCCCGCGGAAAGCCGATCGGGGCTCCCTAGCCTCTAGCGCGGCCCCCGTCGGGCCCGTCTCTGGCGCTCCTCCGGAGGCAGAGAGGGCGCGGTTTCGGCGAGGAAGCGGCCGGTCAGGCTAACCGGTGAGCGCCGGATGTCCTCGGGAGGTCCTTCGGCCACGATGCGTCCTCCCTCGTCGCCGCCTCCCGGCCCGAGGTCGATGATCCAGTCGGACGCCGACAGGAACTCCAGGTGGTGCTCGACCGCGACGACCGAGTGCCCGCGGGAGATGAGACGCCGGAACGTTCCGAGCAGCCGGTCCACGTCGGAGGCGTGGAGTCCCGTCGTCGGCTCGTCGAAGAGGAAGAGCACGCCCCGCGCGGTCGCCGGGCGAATCTCGAGAAACGAAGCGAGCTTCAGGCGCTGCGCTTCGCCGCCGGAGAGCGTCGCCGTGGGCTGACCGAGCGGGAGATAGCCCAGGCCGGCCTCGGCGAGCGGCGCCAGCCGCCGCACGATCGAAGTCTCCTCCGAGAAGAAAGACATCGCCTCGTCGACGGTCATCGACAGGACGTCGCCGATGTTCTTCCCGCGATGACGTACGGCGAGCACCCGGCCCTGGAACCGCCGCCCATCGCAGGCATCGCACCGGACCGTGACGTCGGCCAAGAACTGCATGTCGATCGTCTGCCAGCCGGTCCCCTTGCAGACCTCGCAGCGGCCGCCCGGAGAGTTGAACGAAAAGTCCCGCGCGGTGATCCGGCGCGACACGGCGCGCGCGGTTCGCGCGAAGACCTGCCGGATCTCGTCCCACGCCTTGGTGTAGGTCACCGGGTTGGATCGCGCGGATCTCCCGAGCGGACTCTGATCGACGAGCAGGATGTCGGAGACGAGCTCCAATCCTTCGATGTGATCGTGGGCCCCGACGTCGAGCTGGACCGTTCCCTTGAAGCGGCGCGCGTAGGAGTTGTGGAGGATGTCACGCACGAGGGTCGATTTCCCCGATCCCGAGACGCCGGAGACCGAGACCAGTCGGCCGAGCGGAAACCGGACCGTCAGGTTCTTCAGGTTGTGCTCCCGCGCGCCGACGACCGTCACCGCACCCTCGGCGCGCCGGAACGCGACCACGCGGCCGCCCCGCGCCGTCCCGGTAGGCGCCTCGGGCGCCGCCGACCCGGACTTCCCGGTTCCAGGAAGACCCCGGCGCCGCAGCAGCTCTCCGGTCGCCGAAGACTTCACCCTCGCGAGCGCGCGTGGCGTTCCCTCGAAGAGAACCTGCCCGCCGAGGCTGCCGGCGCCGGGCCCGAGGTCGATGACGTGGTCCGCCGCCTCGATCGCCTCCGGATCGTGCTCGACCACCACGACGGTGTTTCCGCGATCCGCGAGCCGCCGCAGGATCGCGAGCAGCCGCCGCGTATCCACCGCGTGGAGGCCGATCGTGGGCTCGTCGAGAACGTAGAGCGTTCCGGTCAACGAGCCGCCGAGCGCGGAGGCGAGGCCGATTCTCTGAGACTCTCCGCCGGAGAGCGTGCGCGCCGCGCGGGAGAGCGTCAGATACTCGAGCCCGACGTCATTCATGTACCGGACGCGGGAACGGATCTCCGCCACGACCGAGCCGAGCCGCTCCTCCTCGAGAGCGTCGAGCGAGAGCTCGTCGAACCAGATCTTCAGGTCCCGCAACGGGAGATCCACGAGCTCGGGAATCGTGCGCCCCCGAAAACGGACCCAGAGCGAGGGCGGTCCCAGGCGGGCGCCCCGACAGTCGGGGCACAGGCGGTAGGCGCGGTAGCGCGCGAGGAGGACCCGCACGTGGATCTTGTAGCGCTTCGTCTCGAGCCATTCGAAGAAACCGTTGATGCCGTAGAACTCGCCGCGTCCTTTGATCAGGACTTCCCGCTCGTGAGCGGACAGCCGGTCGACCGGCACGTCCGTGCGGACCGAATATCGCCGGCACGCCCGGAAGAGATCGTCGTAGGCGGATTCGTACGCCGGCGTGTTCCAGGTGGCGACCGGCCGCTCGTCCAACCTCAGGCTCGAGTTGGGAATGACCTTCTCCAGGTCGACTCCGATCACGCGTCCGAAGCCCTGGCACGTCGGGCAGGCCCCGAGCGGCGAGTTGAACGCAAAGAGCGGGGGCGTCGGGTCCCGGAAGTCGCACCCGCAATTGCTGCAGTGGAGGCCCCGGCGGAAGGTCCGCGTCCCTTGGTCGGTTCGAGCGAGCAGAGACCCGGACATCGAGAACGCGGCTTCCGCCGCGGTCGCGATCTCCGCCCGGGAATCCTCGCGAACGATGAAGCGTCCGACGACGACGGGCAACCGCCCCTCCGCGTCGAGAAGCGCCTCGATTCCGGAGGGATCGTCGGGCATCTCGACGGTCTCGCCGGAGGGATCGAGCGCGCGGAAAAAGCCGGCGCGCTTCAACTCCGCGACCCGAAGCCCTTCCTCGCGCTCGCGGCGTTTCCGGCCGCGCCGCTTGTCCGGCCGATCGTTTCCCCTCCAGTCGACGGGAGCGGCGAGAACGACCCGCGATCCCTCCTCGAAGGCGGCGAGCTCCTCGACCGCCCGGTCCACTCCTCCGGGCACCGCGGCGAGATCGCAGTCCGGGCAGAACGTCGTTCCGCCGTGCGCGAAAAGGAGGCGCAGCGAGTCGGAGATCTCGGTCTGCGTGCCGACCGTCGATCGGGCGTTGCGGACCCCGTTCTTCTGCTCGAGCGCGATCGCCGGCGGCACGGGCTCGATTGCGTCGACGTCGGGACGGTCCAGCCTCTCTAAGAACTGCCGGGCATACGTCGAGAGCGACTCGGCGTACCGGCGCTGCCCCTCCGCGTAGAGCGTGTCGAAAGCGAGCGAAGACTTGCCGGAACCGGAGACCCCGGTCACGACGGTCAGGCGGGAGAGCGGAATTTCGACGGAGATGTTCTTCAGGTTGTGGGTCCGCGCGCCGAGGATGCGAATGACAGGAGCGGTTCGGGGAAGTCGTTTCATCGAACCGATCAATTTATCAGACGAAGCGGTTTCTCCTATCCCGGCGGCCGATCCTCCTCGTCTTCCGGAAACTCCTCCGGCGGCGGAGTGGGATACGGCTCGGGTCCCAACGTGAAGCCCTGGTGCTCCGGACAGAGTGCGCTCGGAGCGGTCCCCGCGATGAAGACTTCCGTCATGCGCCGCGGGCACCCGGGCGTCACGAGGAATCCGGTGTCCGGATCGATCTCGGCCGTCACGATGTCCGACGGCACCGGAAAACCCTCCGTGAAGAATTGCGGGGGGAGCGACCGCGAGAAGTCGGCGAAGATCGGAACCGCGGCCTGGGCGCCGGAGAGGTTCAGGCCCCGGTTGTCGTCGTAACCGACCCAGATCGTCGCGAGAAAGCGCGGAGAAAAGCCGACGAACCACGCGTCGCGGCCGTCGTTCGTGGTCCCGGTCTTTCCGGCCAGCACGCCGCGCAGCCCGCCCGCGCGGGCGCCGGCCGCCGTTCCGCGATCCACGGCGCCCCGCAGGATCGAGTCGATCAGAAAAACGGCATCGGCCGGCAAGACCTGCTTCAACGGGGTCTCCTTCCGTTCCAGGATGCGACCGTCGGAGGTCAGAACACCGACGATGGCATTCGGCTCGACTCGGACGCCGCCGTTGGCGAGCACGGCGTAGGCGGACGCGATCTCCATCGGCGAGATCTCGAACGCGCCGAGAGCGACGGAGGGATAAGGCTCCATCCGGGAGCTGATTCCGGCCGCCCTCGACGCGGCGAGAACCGTCGAGAGGTCGGCGGCGAGCGCCGCCCGGACCGTCGGGATGTTGATCGAAAGCTCGACGGCGCGGCGCACCGAGATCGGCCCGCGGTAGCCGCCGTCGTAGTTGCGCGGCGTCCAGCGCTCGGACGCGCGCCGGCGGCCCCACTCGACCGTGATCGGCGAATCCGAAAGGATCGTCGCCGGAGTCACGGGCGGCGAAAGGTCCCGGCGCGCGAACGCCGCGAGCATCACGAACGGCTTGAAGAGCGAGCCGGGCTGGCGGTGCGCTTGCGTGACACGGTTGAACTGGGAAAGGCGGTAGTCGCGCCCGCCGACGAGCACCTTGACAGCGCCCGTCTCCGGCTCGAGCTGGATGAGCGCGCCCTGCAGGGGAGCGTGGCGCGCCGCGACCGCGAGTCGCCGGTAGCGGCTCTCGAGCGCCGCGAGCCCTCCCGTGACCGCCCGCTGCGCAGCCTGCTGGAGGTCCACGTCGAGCGTCGTGAAGATCTGGAGACCCTGCGTGCGGAGCTTGCCGCCATACGATTCCGTGAGCTCCGCCTTGACGAAGTCCACGAAGTGCGGCGCGATGATCTTCTGCGCCCGCCGAACGCGCGGGACGAGCGGCGACGCGATCGCCGCTTCCATCTGCGCCCGGCTGATCTTTTTCTGTTCGAGCATCTGCGCCAGAACGAGATTGCGCCGGTCCCGCGAACGGTCCGGGCTTCGGAAGGGAGAGTAGGAGTTGGGGGCCTTGATCATGCCGGCGATCGTCGCGGACTCGGCCAGGTCCAGATCGGAAACCTGCTTGCCGAAGTAGAATCGGGCCGCCTCGCCGACCCCCTTGATGGCGATCGAGCCGTGCTGGCCGAGATAGATCTCGTTCAGATACGCCTGGAGGATCTGGTCCTTCGAATATCGCGCGTCGAGAACGACCGCCATCACGGCCTCGATCGCCTTGCGGCGCAGCGTGCGTTCCGGCGTCAGGTAGACGTTCTTGACGAGTTGCTGCGTCAGCGTCGAGCCGCCCTGAACGGCCCCGCCGCGCATCGTGGCGAAGATCGCGCCGAACGTCCTCTTGATCGAGACCCCGGAGTGCCGGTAGAAGTCGCGGTCTTCCGTCACCAGAATGGCGTCCGTCAGCGACCGCGGGACCTCTTCTGACCGGACCAGCGTCCGATCTTCGAACTCTTCGCCGAAAACCGCGCCGAGCCGCTCGGGCTCGATGATCAGGGCGGGCAGCGGGTCGCCGTGCTCGTCCACGACCGAGCGCACGACGTCGCCCGCGAAGGCGATCCGAGCCCGATAGCCGTGAAACTGCCGCCCCGGATAGAAGAAATCACGCGTGTAGACCTCGACGGAATCCCCCGCGCGCCGGTAGTGCCCCGGCTTCTCCGGGGAATCGGGCGCCGCTTCGTAGAAGAGCCGCTCGAGCTTGGCGGCCAACCGGCCTGCGGATCCGGGGCTGGCGGGCTCGAGCACCGTCACGTCGGAGTAGATCCGCGAAGGAACGTTCCAGTGACGGCTGTCGAACCGCGCCGCAACGGCCGTTCCAATGAACGTCACGAGCGCGGCTGCAAGAAGCACGACCGCCGCCCCTCCGAGGAAGACTTCGGTCCGATGCCGCATCACCCAGATGGGAAGGGAAACGTGACGCGGGCGCGGCGCCGGTCGACTCACGGGTCGAACAGCATACCGTCATAACATCGCGCGCGATGGCGAACAGGCGACACGCGACGAAGCCCGGTCGTTCTCTGCAAGCCGCCGCGCGCCTTTCGCCGGCCGCCTCCCCTGTTCCCTTCGGCGATGGCGCGGCAGTGGTCACCCTCGCCTTCGTCGTCGTCGGATCCTGTCTCCTCGTCGACCCCGGGGCGTATGCGTCGTTCGACGCTCCCAAACGGCTCGTCGCGCTCGGCGGCGCGGCGGTCGCCGCTTTCGCGGCTTTCGGCCTCGGCCAGGGCGGTCGAGGAATTGCGGAGGCTTGGCGCGAGATTTCTTCAGCTGCCCGGATCGCGCTTCTCGCCTTCGCGTTCGGACTCTTGTGGTGCGGGGTCGCCGCGCTCGCCTCCCCTCACCGGTCCGCGTCTCTCGACACGTTTCGAACGATCGTGCTCTATTCCGCTTTTCTCCCGCTCGGTGCTTCGCGGGCCGCCGGGCGGGGAAAAGGTCTGCTCGTCGCGGCTCTTCTCGCGGCGACCGCGGTCAACGCCGCCCTCTCGCTCGCCCAGAGTCGAGGCCACAGCCCGTTCCGGCTCCAGACGTTCGGTACCCGCAACGAGACGGGAGCGCTCGCCGGCAACGTCGGTTACCTCGCTCTCGCCCTGGCGCTCGGCGCCGTTCTCGCGCTCGGTCTCGCGCTGTCGGCCCGATCGCCGGCCTCGCGCGCCGCCGCGGTCGGCGCTCTCCTTCTTTTCCTGGCGGGTCTCGTCGTGAACCGAAACCTGACGGCACTCGTCTCGCTCGCCGCGGGCGGAGTCGTGTTGCTCTCGGCCCGGCTCGGACGACGCTCGATTCTCGCGATCGCGGCGGTCGTGGCGGCACTCGCCGGGGCGGCGATTTTCTCCGCGCCGCTCCGCCAGCGGATCGCGGAAGCGGCGGGAATGGTCCGGGCCGGCGAATGGGACCGGCTGACGACCTACCGCACCGGCGCCTGGGCCGCCGCCCTCGACATGGCCCGCGAGCGCCCGCTCGTCGGCTGGGGGCCCGGGACGTACGCGGCGGAGTTCGTGCCGCATCGGCTCCAGGCGGAAATCCGCGCGAAACGGCGGTACGTCAACCCTCTGCTGACGAGCTCCTACTCCGAGGCGCACTGCGACTACCTGCAGGCGTTCGCGGAGACGGGCGTACCGGGAGGCCTCGCGGCGATCGTGGCTCTCGCGGCGCTCGTGGGGGCTCTCGCGCGGCGAGCCGCGGGGCCTCCGGGTCTCACCTCCGAACGGGCGGTCCTTCTCGGCATTCTCGCCGCAGGAGCCGCTGCCGCGCTGACGTGGTTTCCGATGCAACGGCCGATCTCCGCCGTGCCGCTCCTCCTCGCGGCCGGCCGGAGCTGGAGAATCGCGGCGGCAAATCGGAAGGGGCCCCCGCTGCCATGAGAGCCGTGCGCGAGGTCGGGCTCGCGCTCCTGCTCGCATTCCTGTTCTGGCCGGAAATTCCACGGTACCGGGCAGAGCGGCAGCTCGGCCGAGCGAGCGCGGCCTTCGAGTACGTGCTGGACCGGCCGACCGAGGTCCAGGGCGCCCCCGCGGTCCTCGACCGGATCACCGACGCGGCCGTCGCTGCCGCCTCCGATCTTCCGGACGATTCCCGCGCGTGGGCTCTCGCCGGCTCCTGCCAGCTCGTCAACCGCAACGCCGATCGCGCCCTCGATCTCTATCGGGAAGCGCTGGCGATCGAAGAGAGAGCCGAGATCCATTTGAACGTCGGCCGCGCGCACGAGCTCGCCGAAAAGCGGTTCGCAGCGGAGGCTTCGTTCCTCCGGGCGGTCTGGATCAGCCCTGCCCTCTCGCGCGCCGTGCCGAAGGAGTTCGCCCCGGGCATCGAGGCAGAGGTCCGCCGGATGGAAGAGGAGCTCTCCGCGGGAAGGCTCGCGGCACCGCCGGCGAGAGCGGATTGAACGGAAGAGCGACCCGGATCAGCCGGAAGAGTCCCGGGTCTCCCGGGCGGGAAGCGGAGCCGGGACGGCCGCTGGCCCGGATCTCCGGAAGATCCGGCTCGACCAGAATCCCCACTCGTGGAGCTTGAAGAGACCCATCGTCTTGACGATCGCGAGTCCGTAGCGCACCGAAGGCCCGAAGGCGATCTGAGACGCTTCGTCGAAGTACCGTGTCTCGATCGGAATCTCTCGGATCGTCAGCCCGCGCGCCATGCCCTGCGCGATGATCTCCGTGTCGAAGACGAAGCCGTCCGAGTTCGCCTCGAAATTGACGGCTTCCAGGTACCGGCGGGTGTAGGCGCGAAATCCGCTGTGGTATTCGGTCAGATAGATCAGGAAGGTCGAGTTCTCGATCGCCGTCAAAAGGATGTTTCCCAGGTATTTCCACTTCGGCATCCCACCCTGGATGGGACGACCCCCGAGCATGCGGCTTCCGAAAACTGCGTCGCACCCGGAACGCTGCAAGGTCTCCAGCAGGTCGGGAATCACCCGCGGGTCGTACTGGTGGTCGGGATGGACCATGACGACGATGTCGGCACCGCGCTCGAGCGCCGTGCGGTAGCACGTCTTCTGGTTGCCCCCGTAGCCGCGGTTCTCCCGATGGACGACGACGTGCAGGCCGAGGCGCCGCGCGATCTCGACCGTCCGGTCGCGCGAAGCGTCGTCGACGAGGATGATGTCGTCGACGGAACCCGCGGGAATGTCCGCGAAAGTCTTCTCGAGCGTTCGCTCCGCGTTGTACGCGGGCATGACGACCGCGATCTTTTCGTGTCGGCCCACGGCTACACCCCTCGCCGGGTCAGGATCACGCGCAGAGTGCGCAGCAGGATCGAGAGATCGAGCCCGAAAGACCAGTTGTTCAAGTAGGCGAGATCGTACCGCAGCTTGATCTCCGGCTCCGTCGAGTACTCGCCGGAGACCTGCGCGAGCCCGGTCAGCCCCGGCCGTACCGAGTGGCGCAGAGCCCATCCCGGCACGGTTCGCGTGAACTCGCGCGTGAACTCGGGACGCTCCGGGCGCGGACCCACGAGGCTCATGTCTCCGGCGAGGACGTTCCAGAGCTGCGGAATCTCGTCGATTCGCGCGGAGCGCAGCGTCCGGCCGATCGAGGTCATCCGCGGATCCCCGGGCGAGGCGAGGACCGCCCCCGTCTCGATCTCTGCGCCCCTTCGCATCGTGCGGAGCTTCCAGAGCTCGAAGAGGCGGCCGTCCTGGCCGACCCGCGTCTGGCGATAGAAGACGCCTCCGACCGACGTGCCGAGGACGGCGAGCGCAGCGAGCGCGAGCACCGGCGAAAGCAGGACGAGAGACGCCGCCGCAACGAGCACGTCGAAAGCGCGCTTGACGAACGCGCCGAGCGGCCGGAACGGTTGTCGGCGCGCTTCGAGTAACGGAAGATCGCCCACGATGCGGAAGCGCAGCCTTCCGATCATGGTCTCGAACGGAGAAGGCCACACGAGGAGATCCGCTCGCCAGCCTTCCGGAATCCTCTCGGAGATCCGATCCCGCCAGGAGGTTTCTTCGGGCGTCAGGATGACCTCGTCCACGCTCTCGCTCTCCACGATTTCCGCCAGCCGGTCGACCGTGCCGAGAAACGGCAACGCGCGGATCGCCTCCGACGCGTTCGCCATCGCCGCGCCTGGTCCGTCCGAGGCGTTTTGGGCCACGATCCCGACGATCTCGACCCCGCTCCAGGGGTGACGCCGGACGGTCTCCGCGATCCGGTCCGCGGCGGGCCCGGTCCCGACGACGAGCGCCCGCCGCCGCGGCAGCGGGAAGAGCCGGTCGAGCGCGGCCCGCCAGGCCGCGAGCAGGATGCCGTTCCCCGCCAGGTACGCGACGAGCACGGATCGCGGGAAGGAGTATGCGGGCGCCAGGAAGTACAGGGATGCGAGGGTGAGCAGCTGGAGGAAGAGGGCCGGCAGGAGAAGCCGCGCGAGCGGCTCCCGGAAGCGCTCGTGCTCTTCGTAGAGTCCGATGAAGGACAGCGAGAACACGGAGACGGCGACGATCAAGGCCACGTTCCAGAGCCCGAAGCGCACGTGGCTGGCCGGGAGCAGGGTTTCGGTGCCCGGAAGGGGAATGCGCGTCCGCAAGAGGAATGCTCCGTAGAGAGCGGCGAGCGAGATCGCCGCGTCGCCCGCCAAGGCCGCGACCCGGAACCCGGAGTGAGACCGCTTCACTTTCGGCTGCGGCGGTCGGGTTGCGACCGGCAGCCGAGAGAATTGAAAGCGCCTCCGGGTGCTCGGCTCGTTTTCAAGTCCTTCGTCCGCCCTTCGCGAAGCGACCGCTTCCGGCCTGCGGGAAAGCCGCATCTTTTTGGCAGGTTGCTACCGCTCGGTCCGTTTCCAGACGGGTCTCCGGTAGCCGGCGAGTCCCGCGACGACCCCCGCCGCGAGCGCGAGGTTGATCACGCCGAAATAATAGAGCCTGCCCGGCCATCCCGCGAGACGCGGCCGGAAACGGACCGAGAGGGCGAGAAGGACGAGCGCCGCCGCGACGGCGATCGCGGCCGGACGGAGCTCGGAGGAAACGAGCGCGCAGGCGAGCGCCCCGAGCGCCGTGACGGGAGCGAGCCAGCGCGCGGCTTTCCGCGAGAGGAAGGCGAGGGCGAGAAGCGGATGCCGCCGGAAGTCGAAGAGCCAGACCTCCCGTCGCAGGACCTCTCCGGCGCCGACCCCGATCCGGAACCGCCGCGAGCTCTCCGAGGCGACGTCCGCGGCAACGGTCTCGCGGGCAATCGCGCCACCGGCGAAGACCACCTTCCGGCCATTCCGGGCAATGCGCGCTGGAATCAGGAAATCGTCGAGAACGGCGCCGTCCGAGAGCGGCTCGACGAGCTCCCGGCGGGCGGCGTAAATCGCGCCGTTGGCGCCCAGACAGATGCCGAGCGCCCCCTCCGCTTGCTTCAGCTCGGTCTCCCGGTCCCAGAACTCCGTTTCGGGGGTCGGATTTCGCGCCCGCCCGCAGAGGATCAGCCGGCCGCACGCGGCTCCGACGTCCGGCGACGCGAACTGCTCCGCGAGACGCGCGACGGCGTCCGGCTCGAATTCCGAGTTCGCGTCGGTGAAGACCAGAAGCTCCGCGCGAGACGTCCGGACCAGGTCGTTCACGACCGCGGCCTTCCCACGGCGGCGATCGAACTCTTCGACCCGGACCCGCCCGTCCCCCGCGGCGCGCGCGCGCTCGGCGGTTCGATCGCCGCAGCCGTCGCAGCCGATCGCGACGGTCAGGCTTCCGCGGTACCGCTGCGCGAGCAGGTTCGCGGCGCGCGGGCCGATCGAAGCTTCTTCGTCGTGCGCGGCGACCAGCACCTCGACCGAAGGAAGAGCAACCAGCTGGTTGCCTATCTCCGGAGGCCTCTTGCGGGCGAGACTCCGGACGAGAGCCGGATATCCGAGATACGACCAGGCGAGAAGGACGAGCGCGAGCGCGGCGAGGACAACCGCGGCGGCGGTCAACCTTCTGTCTCCGGTCGCCGCCGGAGGAGCTCGCGGGAGAAGGTTCGGCCGATCGAGTCCCATCCGTAGAGCTGCTCGACCCGACGGCGGGCGGCGACCGCCTGCCGCCGCCGCGCGTCCCTGTCCGCGAGCAGCCCGGTGACGGCGCGGGCGAAACCTTCCGCGTCGTCCGCGATCCGGATCTCGCCCGGGTCTGAAAACTCCAGGCCTTCCGCTCCCACGGACGTGGAGACGACCGGCACGCCGCACGCCGCCGCCTCCAGGATCTTCAGTCTCGTACCGGCCGCCGCCTGGAGCGGTACGACCGCGACCGCGGCGCGAGCCCAGTAGGGACGCGTATCTGCGCCTTCGCCGAGAAACGCGAAACGCTCTTCGTCGTTGCCGGCGACCGCGGCGCCGCGCCCGAGCACTTCGGCGCGGGCGGAGGGCCTCGATCGAACGATGAGCGGCCAGACCTCGCGCCGGAACCACGCCATGCCCTGGGCGTGCGGAGCCCAGGCGAGGTCTCCCACGTAGAATACGACTTCTTCGGCCGCCGGCTCGCTCCGGAACCGGTACCGCTCGAGGTCGACGCCGTTCGGAACGAGCAGACGGGGAATGTCGGGCGCGAGCCGCGCGAGGAGCGACGCTTCGCGCTCCGACACGCACGAGATCCCCGCTGCGCGCGCGACCAGGTTCGCCTCGACGCGCGAGACTCGTGGCGCCTGGGAACGGGCGAACGCCCGCGCGAGCCGCGACGAGGCGCTCTCCCCCATCCGGCGCCACAGCTCCGAATCGAGATTGTGGAAGTCAATCCAGAGCGGACCGAACTCGTCGGGAGCGAGCGGCGCGACGTGGTAGGAGTGCGCGACGATCCAGGCCGGTTTCTCCCGCGAGGCCAGAGTGCGCAGACGCGCGGCGAGCGGCCGGGACCGGTAGAGAAAGGGCGAGTAGGCCCGCCCGGCCGCGGTTGCAGCCAGAGCGGCGGCGCGCCGGAGCGGGCGGGGCGCCTGAGGAAACCGCTCCGCCTCGACCCCCGGCGGGAGCTCGTCGCGCATTTCGCGAGATGGCAGCAGGACGAAGGCGCGCACGCGGAAGTCGTCCGCCAGGCATCGAAGAAGGTGGAAGTTGCGGATCGAGGAGCCGTCGCGCGTGGGATGTGGGGGACGGGGGCAGATCGCATAGACGAGCGGCTTCATGCGCGCTTCACGTGCGACGCGCCCCCGCGAGAGCCGCGCGATACCGCTCGCGCCGGATGCGCCCGCGCTCCCCCGGCGTCACGAGGGAGATCGCGTAGCGGGCCGCGGCGCCACCTCGAAGCACGATGCGCGCGAGCCGGGCGGCGGTCGGACCGTGGTGCCGGGCGACGTACTGCGCCAGACCTTCGTGAAGCTGCCCGGACAGCGCGTCCCCTCCCGAAGCTCCCCCGCGATGGCCGACGCGGGCCGCGGGCTCGAACAGAACGCGCCAGCCGAGATCGCGCCACCGTCTGGCGAGATCGCTCTCTTCGGCGTAGAGAAAGAAGCTCTCGTCGAATCCGCCGACCTGCTCGAACGCGGATCGGCGAATGAGCATCGCCGCGCCTTTCACTGACTCGACCGGGCGCGAGCTCGAGTGGTCCTCCCGTGTCGCCGAGTGTCCGCGGAATGGACCGCGGCCTCCCGCGAGAAACGCCAGGCCCGAGCTCTCGCAGAAAATTCGCCACAAGGTCGGGAATCTCAGGATCGACGGTTGAAGGGTGCCGTCCGGGTTCTCGAGCCGCGGTCCGACCGCGGCCGCACGCGGATCGGAGTCGAGAGCCGCGGCGAGCAAGTCCACTGCTCCCGGCTGGACGAAGGCGTCGGAGTTGAGAAACAGCAACAGAGGTCTTTCCGTCTCGCCCGCGCCGCGATTGCAGGCAGCCCCGAAGCCGCGGTTCTCCGCCTCAACGAGGAGCCGGACCGCCGGAGCCTCGACCGAGAGGCGTCTCGCGATCGAATCGCCCGACGCGTTGTCGACCACGACAACCTCGGTCTCCGGCGCGGTCGCTGCGAGCGCCCGCACTGCCTCGACCGTGTCGTCCGGCGTCTTGTAGTGGACGATGACGGCAGAGGTCCGAGCTCCCGAAAAGCTCATGTTCGGGCAGTATAGGTGCGCACTGAAATTTCCGACCGAGTTCTCGTTCCGGAGAATTCTTCGTCGTAGACCTTCGCGTCCGGGCCTAACGAGGCGGCGAGCCCGTAGCGTCCTCACCCGTACGGCGAAAAAGAAAAAGGCCCCGGCTTTCACCGGGGCCTTTCGTATCTGAATCAATTTTACGGGATCAGTACATCCCGCCCATTCCGCCGCCGCCCGGCATCCCGGCCGGAGCCTTCTCCTTCTCCTTGATCTCGGAGACGAGCGCCTCGGTGGTGAGCATCAGGCCGGCGATCGAAGCCGCGTTCTGCAACGCGTTCTTGGTGACCTTCGTCGGGTCGATGATTCCCGCCTTCAGCATGTCCTCGATCTTCTCGTTGTTGGCGTTGAAGCCAAAGTTCCCGCCGCGGGTCTTGAGCTCGTTGATGACCACCGAGCCCTCGGCTCCGGCGTTGTTGACGATCTGGCGGGTCGGCTCCTCGAGAGCGCGGACCACGATCCGGGCGCCGATCTTCTCGTCGCTCGACATCTCCTTGGCCGCCTTCTCCACGGCATCGATCGCCCGGAGAAGTGCCACGCCGCCGCCGGGCACGATGCCCTCCTCTACGGCCGCCTTGGTCGCGTGCATCGCGTCCTCGACGCGGGCCTTCTTCTCCTTCATCTCGGTCTCGGTGGAGGCGCCGACCTTGATGAGCGCCACGCCGCCGACCAACTTGGCCAGCCGCTCCTGGAGCTTCTCCCGGTCGTAGTCGGACGTCGTCTCATCGATCTGCGCCCGGATCTGCTTGACCCGACCCGCGACCGCTTCCTGCTTCTTCTTGGACCGGTCGTCCACGACGATCGTCGTGTTGTCCTTGTCGATCGTCAGCTTCTTGGCGTCCCCGAGGTCTTCCCACTTGACGCTCTCGAGCTTGATGCCGAGGTCCTCGGAGATGAGCTTGCCGCCGGTCAGGATGCCGATGTCTTCCAGCATCGCCTTGCGGCGATCCCCGAAGCCCGGCGCCTTGACTGCCGCGCACTGGAGAGTGCCGCGGAGCTTGTTGACGACGAGCGTCGCGAGAGCTTCGCCCTCAACGTCCTCGGCCACGATCAGCAGGGGTTTGCCCTGCTTGGCGATCTGCTCGAGGATCGGGAGGAGGTCCTTCATGTTGGAGATCTTCTTCTCGTAGAGCAGGACCTTCGCGTTCTCGAGAACGCACTCCATCCGCTCCGAGTCGGTGATGAAGTAGGGCGAGAGATACCCGCGATCGAACTGCATTCCCTCGACGACTTCGAGGGTGGTCTCGAGGCCTTTCGCCTCTTCGACCGTGATCACGCCGTCCTTCCCGACCTTGTCCATCGCCTCGGCGATGATCTTTCCGATCTCCGAGTCGTTGTTCGCCGAGATCGTGCCGACGTGGGCGATGTCCTTGCCCTCGACCGGTTTCGAGAGCTTGTCGAGCGCGTCGACGGCGGCTTTGACGGCCCGGTCGATCCCGCGCTTCAGCTCCATCGGGTTGGCGCCCGCCGTGACGTTCTTGATTCCTTCACGGTAGATCGCCTGGGCGAGCACCGTCGCGGTCGTCGTTCCGTCGCCGGCGACGTCGGAGGTCTTGGAAGCGACCTCGCGCACCATCTGGGCGCCCATGTTCTCGAGCGAGTCCTGGAGCTCGATCTCCTTGGCGACGGTGACGCCGTCCTTGGTGATCGTGGGAGATCCGAACTTCTTCTCGATGACCACGTTGCGGCCCTTGGGGCCGAGCGTGACCTTGACGGCGTCCGCGAGCTTGTTGACGCCGTGGAGGATGCGCTGCCGCGCCTCCTCGCCGTACGAAATCGTCTTTGCTGCCATGTTCTTTTCTTCTCCTTACTTCTCGACGACCGCGAGAACTTCGTCCTCGCGGAGGATCAAGTGTTCCTGGTCGTCGATCTTGATTTCGGTGCCGGCGTACTTGCCGATCAGGATGCGGTCCCCCTTCTTCACGTCGAGCGGGAACTGCTTGCCGTCCTCGTTGATCTTGCCCTTGCCGACGGCGACGACTTCCGCCTCCATCGGCTTCTCTTTCGCGGTGTCGGGGATGATGATGCCCCCCTTGCGCGATTCACGTTCCTCGATTCTCTTCACCAGGATTCGGTCGTAAAGCGGACGAATCTTCATTCCATACTCCTCCTGTCGCGGGTTCTTCTGAGTGCCCCGAACCTGTCTCGGTGACGGCCAGGGCGCAGCGATACTAGCACTCCTCCTCGTTGAGTGCTAGTAGCCGATGCAAGGGAATGGCGTCGAGAGGCTCGAAGCCTGAGGCATCCGTAAGCTACTGATTCTCTGGATGTTCTGCGGCCGAGGCCGCCCGGATCGTCCTCTCGAGATTCGCCGCAGTCCGGTCTTCGGGATGCCGGGCGCGGAAATTCTGCAGGATCGCGAGCGCCTCCTGCGTCTGCCCGAGCGTCGCGAGCGCTCCCGCCAGATCGCAATAGGCCGCCGAGAAGTTCGGGTCGAGAGACGCCGCCTTGCGGAAGAGCGGGATCGCTCTCTCGAGCTCTCTCCTCCACTTGTGGATCACGCCCAGCCCCTCGTAGCCTCCGGCGAAGTCGGGGCGCAGCCGGATCACCGCCTCGAATTCCGCCTCCGCCTCGTCGTTACGCTTCTGGCGGCCGAGAGCGGTCGCGAAGAGATATCGAAGCTGTCCGTCCCTCGGCTCGGCCTTCACCGCGGCCCGGGCGTGCTCGATCTCGGCGTCGTGGTTTCCTTCCCGTTCGTCCAGCTCCGCCAGCAGACGGGCCGGTCCCTCGAACGTGGGCGCCAGCGCAAACGCCGTGGAGAGCTCCCGGCGAGCCGTACGCGGATCCTGGGCGTCCCCTGCCGCCTTGCCGTAGTTGTAGTGCCCGTATGCACTCCGCGGGAAGAGGGAGGCCTCGTGGGCGATCTGAGACAGCTCGCGCTTCGGGGGAATGTTGCGGCGGCCGGCGCCGACGACCGCGACGAGCAGGATGGGAATGCCGAAGTAGGCGACGGCGTGGACCGCATCGCGCACCTGCAGGGCCCTGGGCGAGATGGGCCGCACGGCAACCGGGGCCGGCTCGCCGTCGCGGATCGCCAGGGCGGCACGGACCTCTTTGGATCGAACCTTCCAGATGAAGGAATCCACGTAGAAGTGGAGGAGGAGCGACGTCAGCGCGATGGATCCGATCACCTGCATCGTCCGGTCGGCGTCGGCCCCGATCAGCCGGTACCCGGCCGAATAGAGAAAGTACGCCCCGACGCCGTAGAGGGCGACGAGCCCACCGAAAAGGAGGATTCCCCGGCGGCTCTGAAAAAGCGTGCGGTAGAGGGCGCCGGGGCGGGTCGCGTCGCGACGGATCGACAGGTTGCCATAGATCCAGACCATGAAGAAGTACTGGGACGCATGGAAGAGGTTCTGGACCGACTGCGCGCGGTACCAGCTCGGGAACTGGTACGACCAGATGAGAACGGAGAACGCGGCGAGGTGCAGGAGGTGCTTGTTCGGGGTCGAGATCCGTTTCGTCTTCCACACCGCGACCGCGTTGGCGACGTAGGCCGTCAGGAGCACGAGGCTGACCGCGAGCAGCGCGAGCTGGATCCCGCGCCAGGCGCTCGCGGACAGCAAATCGAAAATCGGAAGGCCGGCCTTGCGGAGCGAGCGCGCGATCCCCTCCATCCAGGAGTCGGACCAGGCGACCACCGTGACGTACCAGGTCAGGACGCAGATCAGGTCGAGGCGAGCCGAGCGTCTCGCGACGTCGCCGGCCTTGGCGGCGTAGATCCGCCCGAAGCCGTGCTGCTGCATGGCGACGTGCCACAGGTCGAATGCCGCGGCGATGGTCAGTCCGACGACGCCCAAGCCGTAGATCGCGGGAAGGACGACCAGAGCCGGAATCGCCAGCAGAGAGACCCAGAGGCGCGCCTTGTGCCGCTCGTAGACGGCCGGCTCGCCGAACGCCCGGATCCATCCGGGCATGTGGTGACCGGTCACGATCAGCCCGAAGAGGATCGAGAAGACGGCCATGTCGGACAAGCCCGACCACCGCCAGGCCGCCGCCATCACGAGGAGCGCGACGAACGGGGAAAGAATGATCCAGAAGTTGTCGGAAAGGCGGCCCGCGATGAAGGGAGACCGGGCGGGATCCTTCTTCCGTACGCCGCCTCGAAATGGGATCGCTTCGGCGCGGGAAGCCACGACCGGATTCTAGCGAACCGGAAAATCCGACGAAACCGCCGCCCGTATACTCCCCTGCCACCGCAGCCAGGAGACGAGGATGAAGACCGCTCTCATCACCGGAATCAACGGACAGGACGGCTCGTACCTCGCCGAGCACCTGCTCGAGCAGGGCTACAAGGTATTCGGGCTCGTTCGTCGCACGAGCATTCGAAACCTTGAGCGCGTCGCCCATCTCTTAGAGCAGCTCGAGCTCTTGAACGGCGACCTGCTCGACCAGAACTCGCTCATCAACGCCGTCGCGGAGGCCCAGCCGGACGAGATTTACAACCTTGCCGCCCAGTCCTTCGTCCCCGCTTCGTTCTCCCAGCCGGTGCTGACGGGCGAGTTCACGGCGCTCGGCGTCACGCGGATGCTCGAAGCGGTCCGCATCGTGAACCAGAAAATCCGGTTCTATCAAGCGTCCTCCTCGGAGATGTTCGGAAAGGTTCAATCGGTCCCGCAGGACGAGCAGACGAAGTTCCATCCAAGGAGCCCGTACGGCGTCGCGAAGCTCTACGGCCACTGGATCACCGTCAATTTCCGGGAGTCTTACGGGATGTACGCGGTCTCCGGAATTCTCTTCAACCACGAGTCGCCGCGCCGCGGAACGGAGTTCGTGACGCGGAAGATCACTCTCGCGGCCGCGCGCATCGCCGCCGGAAAACAGAAGGACCTGAAGCTCGGCAACCTCGACGCCCGCCGTGACTGGGGCTTTACGGGCGACTTCGTCGAGGCGATGCGCCTGATGCTTCAGCAGGCGGAGCCCCAGGACTACGTGATCGGCACCGGCGAGACCCACACCGTGCTGGATTTCGTCGAAGCCGCGTTTGCGCACGTCGGCCTCGACTGGCGAAAGCACGTCGTCATCGATCCCAAGCTCGTCCGGCCGGCGGAGGTGGACCTCTTGATCTCGAACCCCCGCCGGGCTCGGGAAGAGCTCGGTTGGACTCCCAAAGTCAGCTTCCACGAGCTCGTCCGGATGATGGTCGACGCGGACGTCCGGCTCGTTTCGCGGGAACCCCTGCCGCAGACTTGATGCGGCGGAGTCGCCGGACCGCGAAAAATTCGTTGCGGTGGGCACTTTCCGGGACTACGATTCGCCGCAGCGGACCTGGAGGTGATCCAGCGACTCCACCAAAAACCATTTCCCGCGAACCGCCCCGGCGGACTGGACGGAAACTGCCTCGAGAGCCCGCCCGGACGGTTCGGATTCGAAAGGAGGCGAGAACAGCCCAATTCTTGACCCGGCCCTCTGAACGATTCGTTCAACGAATTTTGGAGGTCGCATGAAATCTTTCCCGAAAAGACTCGGCCTCGCGCTTCTCGCCGTTCTTCCCGCCTCGAGCGTCCTCTTCGCCGAAGACATCCCCCTGACGAACTGGACCGTCCCGCCTTACCACTCGGCTTCCGCGGGCGGGATTACGACCATGACGGACGTGACCCCGGGGGTCCCTTTCGTAGGGGTCGCTCCGTGTCGGCTGGTCGATACCCGTGTCACGACAAGTCCGAACTTCCCGGCCCCCTACGGTCCCCCGGCGCTTGTCGCGGGATCCCCTCGTGACTTCGATTTGAATTCCGACCCGCAGTGCCCCGGGATTCCTGCCAGCGTTCAGGCCTACTCTCTCAACATCACGGTCGTGAACACGCAGGGGCCCGGCTTCATCCTGGTCTACCCCACGGGAGGCACGCAGCCGACCGTCTCGACCCTCAACTATGTCGCGGGCCAGGTCGTCGCCAACGCTGCGATCGTGCCGTCCTCAGGGAGCGGATCGATTACGGTCGTCGCGGGAGTCTCGGGAACCGACCTGATCATCGACATCAACGGCTATTTCCCGGTCCTCTTCAACAACAACAACGGCATGATTCTGGTCGGGAACGCCGCCAGCTCTGGACTCGTGATCTCCATCAACAGTGCGAACACCAACAACTCCGCCGGCTTCGCAGGGTTCGTCGGGCCGAGCTTCACCGACAGCGTCTGCTGCGGACCGGTCGGAGTGGTCGGAAAGGGAGCCTTCAACGGCGTCGCCGGTGTTGCGCAGAACCGCGCCACGGTCGGCGTCCTCGTGACCCCTGCCGGCGGTACTTTTGCGGAAGGCCAGCTCGGTGTGAGCGGCGCTTCCGCCACGCAGGCGTACGGGGTGAACGGCTTCACCTACGCGAACGCGAACGCGGACGACAGCGCGGCCGTACTCGGCAACGCCCTCGCAACCACCGGAAGGGTCTACGGAGGCCGCTTCTACAGCGTCAGCACTAACTCCGGCGCCGCAGGGGTAATCGGATTCGCGGCGGAAGGCGCCTTCGCAGGGATTGGCATTCGCAACCCCGCCGGAGTCATTGGAATCGCGTCGACGCATATCGGCGTAAAAGGAATCGCCAGCAACGGTGCCGGTGAGGGAGTCGACGGCTTCATGACAGACGGTGCCGGGAACGCCCTCTCAACAGGCTTACTCGGCTACACGTCGACAACCGGCGTCGAGGCCTTCGGTAACATCGTAAAGACCGGCACGGTAAGTTTCGCGGAGCCGCACCCGACTGACGCCACGAAAATGCTCAAGTACATCGCTCTCGAGGGCAACGAGGCCGGAACCTATTTCCGCGGGCGGGCGAAGTTCCAGAATGGAATCGCCACGATCGACGTGCCCGAGGACTTCCGGATGGTGACGCAGGCGGAAGGCTTGAGCATCCAGGTGACGCCGATCGGCGATATGGCGAGCGTCGCGGTGGCTCTGATCAGCCTCGACCGGATCGTCGTCAGAGGCTCGCGCAATGTCGAGTTCTTCTACACGGTCAACGGAGTCCGGCGCGGTTATGGTGACTTCACACCGATCGTGGACACGGACAAGACGTACATTCCGCAGTCTGCGGACGCCCAAATGCCGCAAGTCTGGAACGGCGAAATACGAAATCGGTTGATCGCCAATGGCACCTACAAGCAGGACGGCACGGTGAACATGGAGACCGCGCAGCGTCTGGGATGGGATCGCGTCTGGGCGGAGCGGATTGCCGCGCACCCGAAAATGAGTTCAGAGTTTTCGTCCGAGCGCTGAGACTGCGCGAGCGCTCCCCAGGCGTCGAGTGAAGCGTCCGAGGTTTTCCCGTCTCCTGGCTCCAGGAATCGTGCTCTCTTTGGGCAGCGGTCTTGCCGCAGGCGCCAACCTCCCGCCCGGCTTTCAGGAGACGATCGTCTTCAGCGGTTTGACCAATCCGACCGCCGTCCGTTTCTCGCCCGATGGGCGCGTCTTCGTGGCGGAGAAGAGCGGAATCATCAAGGTGTTCGACGACTTGTCGA
>WNGE01002106.1_pt1 | contig 31270 bp, 36 predicted proteins | sample 5400651 | NCBI WGS metagenome assembly WNGE01 (sample SAMN13153370, study PRJNA577476) | soil metagenome | isolation source: 60 cm soil or saprolite under grassland replicate 2 | place: USA:California | collected 2016-06-15
CGGTTCGGGTTCGAACCAGACGCCAAGGTCGAAACTCATCGGGTCTCCGTAGGTGGTGCTGCGCTCAGAGAACGTAGCTCATGTTGGGCTGCGACGGGCTCTGGGGGAGCTCCAGTGGGACGGCTCGGCTTCTGGCCCGTATCGTGCGCATCTGTCGGAGTTTCTGGCGCGCTCCGGCCAAGCTGACCTGCAGCCCCTCGACCTCACCGAGCCAGCCGCGGTTGGTGGCCTCGCGGATGCGTTCGACCTGGCGCTGGACTGCCTGCAGCGAGACAACAACGGCACCGCCGTTCTGGTCTACGACAATGCCAAGGCCCACCGGCTGGGTCGCCGGCTGCCGATCAGCCAGGCCACCGCCGCGGTGATCACCGCCCAGCAAAGCCTTGTGCGGGAACGGTTCCCGCACACGCCTATGGGCGAGCTGAAGCTGCTGCCCACACCGCGGCGCAATCCCGCAGGCCGCCGGGCCATCACCATCGCCATGCTCGACCAGCGCCACCGCGAGTGGGTCGCCGGGCTGCCCACGTTGCGCACCGGCGACGGCGTCGAGGTCGACAAGACCCGCATCGTCCCCTACGCCTACCGCCACACCTACGCCCAACGCCACGCCGACGCCGGCGTGCCGATCGACGTCCTCGCCGACCTTCTTGATCATCGAAATCTCAACGTCACACGCCGCTACTACCGCATCGGTGAAGACCGGCGCCGTGACGCGGTCGACCGCGTCACGGCACTGAGCTTCGACCGGCACGGCAACCGGGTCTGGCGCGACGCCCAGGCGCTGCTGGAGTCCGAGCACGCCCGGTACGCGATCGGCGAAGTCGCCGTCCCGTACGGCATCTGCACCGAACCGTCCAACGTGCAAGCCGGCGGCGGCGCCTGCCCGGTCCGATACCGCTGCGCCGGCTGCGACCACTTCCGCACCGACGTGTCCTACCTGCCCGACCTCACCGCTCATCTCGATGACCTGCTGCGCACCCGCGAACGGCTCACCGCCACCCTCGACGGCGTCGACGCCTGGGCCCGCCGTGACGCCACCCCAACCCAACAGGAGATCACCCGTATCCGACGGCTCATCAATCGCCTCAAGGGCGACATAGCAAAGCTCAACGAACCCGAACGCGCCCAGATCGACGAGGCGGTCGCGGTAATCCGCCGCCACCGAGCGGTGTCCCTCGGCATGCCCACCATCCGCGCCACCGAGCCGGCACGAAGCGAGGCCGGCGCATGACCACCACCACGGCCGGCCCGCGGACCGCGCCGATGGCCAAAGGCCGGCAGGCCGACTCCGCCCGCCGCCGCCAACGAGTCATCAGCGCCCTCAACCGCGCCCAGGCCGACGGCACCGAGATCAGCGTCTCCGGCATCGCCCGGGCCGCCGGGGTCGACCGCACCTTCCTCTACCGCCACCGTGACCTGCTCGCTCAACTCCACGCCCTGGAAGCCACCCCGCCCGCCGCAGGCGACCCCGCCGGTCCAACCGTCACCCGGGCCTCGCTGCAAGCCGACCTGCTCGCCGCCCACGAACGCGCCGTGCGGCTGCACATCCGGGTCCAGCACCTCGAAAAGCGCCTGTCTCAAGCACTCGGCGAGCAAGTCTGGCGCGAGTCCGGGCTCGGTGTCACCGCCGACATCGACACCCTCAACCAGAAGGTCACCCATCTGGAGCAGCAGGCCGTCGACCTGCAACTCCAACTCGAAGAACGCGATGAGGAACTCGCTGCGGCCCGGGCCGCCAACCGCGAGCTCATGGCCCAACTCAACGCTTCGACACGACACCGATAACACGCCGCTGCAGTACTTGCACCACACCTGTCGTAGCCACTAACGTTCTCCCTATCAGCCTCTGAGCTGCGCAAACACGAGGATCAGACCTCCGCCACAAGGGCCAACCCCCGGAGAAGGCATCGGTGTGTCGCAGCGTTTCGACGATCGCCCAGGTCCAGAACGCCTCGTCCTCATCCTGGGTGAGGTCGAGGTGCTGTCCGTCGGACAGGCGCCGGGCCCGCAGGCGCCGGGCGCCGGCCTGACCACCAGCGTGGCTGTCGGAGTTGGTCTGGATGCGCTCGAAGAGCTCACCGTCGAGGGTGAACGTTGCGCCGAGCGCGGCGTCACATGCGGCAGCGTGCAGCCGCTCGACGTAACGCAATCGGGCCTCGACGCTGTGGACCAGTTGGGGCAGCAGTGGCGCCAGGGTGCGGGTGCGTTGGTGCATTCGCGCCCGGCGGGCCCGTTGGTGCTTCATCGCTCCGCGGACGTGCTCGTCCCGGACAGGGCAGGGTGCGGCCCAGGCGACCCAGTAGGGCTCTTCCAGCGCCCACTGGGCCAAGTCCTGGTAGAAGGCACGGACGACGAACAGCAGGCCGTACGGGTCGGTGCGTGCCGAGCCCTTGCCGTGGCCACCGCGGCGGACCCTCGCGCGCTCCAGCCAGCCGCGGGCGACATCCGGAGGCAGGTGCAGGGAGCCGATGCCCGGATGGTGTGCCTCCAGATCCTTCCAGAAGCCGCCGACGAGGTGACCGACCAGGCCCAACAGCGAGCTGTAGTCGATCGAGGGTGCACGTTCGCTGAGGTAGCGGATCAGCAGCTGACGAACTGGCTGGCACTGCACGGCATGAGCATCGACGAGCTCGGTGATGCTGCGCTGGCCCCGCTGGCGGGCGGCGCGCAGCGTCGGCGTGCCAGCGGGAAACACGCCGGTCTCTCGCATGATTTCCCAGGTCAACGCCACGCTGTTGGCCTGTCGGATCGCCACGACAGCCGCGTGGTAGGTCAGCAGGTCGTCCGGGGTCAACTCGCGTGGCAGTCGGCCGGTGTACATGGTGATGCGACACAGGTGGTGCATGGCGTCGAGTTGGTGGCGCTCACGTTGGCCGGTGCGCTCGCAGAGGGCGAACGCTTCGGCGAAGAGCTCCGGGTCGGTGAGCTCGCGGATGTGGTCGTAGGTGCCCGTCAGCCTGCTGGAGAACAAGAACTCGTAACTCGGCCTGACGACTCCGAGGCAGAGCAGCGCCTGGAGTCCTTGGACGATGGCGCGGCGGGCGATCGGCAGAGTCGGCGGATCGATCTCAGTGTCGACGGTGAACTGCGTCGGCACCTCGGCCCACCGCCGGCCGGCCTGCTCTGCCCGACTGGAAACCCAGCGTTGCTGCCAGGTACTGCCGTTGAAGGTTTCCAGCCACGCCAGCAACCGGCCGGCGCTGACGGCTCGTGCCCGGCGCTTGTCGGTGTACTGCGGTCCGACATTCAGCCAGTACGCCAGATCGACGATCGCCTCGCCCGGCAGAGTCGTCGCCTCCCAGGTCGCCGCCGTAGCTGGCTCCGTTTGCGGCCGCCTGAGCCGGTACCGCCTCGGCGTCGCCGCTGAGCGTGATCGTCACCGGGTCAGCTCCTGCCAGCCGAACAGCTCGTGGAGGTCGCCGTGGTCATAGCCGAGTTCGAGCGCGGTCCCTCCGCTTCAACGGCGGGGGCCGCCTGACGCCGTTGGTGCTCGCGAGCGTGCTGGAGGACCTGGTCCAGGTGCGGTTTGAGGTATCGCTGCGTGGTGGTCAGGTGGACGTGCCCGAGCAGTACCTGGAGGCTGACCAGCGGGACCTTCGGGTCGTTGGCCATACGGACGGCGTAGGTATGCCGCAGATCGTGCGGCGACCAGTTGGTACTGAGCTTGGCGTTGGCCCGGCGCAGGACCGCGCGCAGTGCGTCGTAGTCCAGCTGCCGCCAGGGCCTGCGCAGAGTCCACCAGACCGGCTGGTCACCGGCCACGAGCTCGGTCGGAAGCTCGTTTTGATACAGCAGCAGCCAGACGAAGGCGTCCGGCGAGGCCGGCAACCACTGCAGGACGCGACTGCCCTTGCGGATGACGCCGACGAGCTGCTCGCCGTAGTTGATGTGGGCGCCGGTGATGCCCAACAGCTCGGCCGGCCGTGCGCCGCACGAGACGTAGAACGCCAACAGCGCCCGGTCCCGGTCAAAGCGCATCGCCTCGAAGAGCTCGTCGAACAGGCCATCGGGGATGGCCCGCGGACAAGTCTCGGGGACCCGCTGCCGGTAGGCACCCCGCCGGCCCGGCCGGAACGGTTCGAGTGGGTTGTGATGGGCATCGACGCGCCCGCCGCGCGGACTGGTACGCGGTGGGATCGGATTGACCAACGGCCCGGTGCCCTGGCCGAGGTGGTGGTCGTAGAAGACGCTGACCACGGCGAGGTTGTGGTTGATCGTGGCCGGCGCGAACGTGCTGCCGAGGTACCGCTTCCCCGTCCGCGCGTTCACGCTGCCAGCTGTGCGCTCGCTCCTCGGTTTCGCTGGTGTGGCAGCCCTCATCCAGAGCACGAAGTCCCGCGCATCCTCTCGACCGGCTCGGTCCCACTCAACCCCGATCGCATGCAGGAACCGCAGCCAACGCAGCAGCGCGAGCGCGTACGACCGAAGACTGCTCGGCCCGTAGTCGCTGGCCGCCATGTACCGGAGGAAGTCGCTGACGCCTCCGTGCTCGACCCCGGCGTCGTCCAACACCAGCCACGGCAACGACCCGCTTCCGGGGACGACACTCCCGACCCGGGGCACCACGAGCCCAGCCGGATCCGGCCGATCACTGTTCAAGAGCACGCAGAGCAATCTGGGTGCTGGCGCGGCGTCGAGCAAGGCGACACCAGCCAGTTAGTTCGGTCAACACACCTGTGCACCCGGCACGGCTACTGGATCGGCCCACCCGACCCCACCCGCGACAACCCGCCGCCCCAGCTCGCCCGGCGGATACCCGAACTCGTCCCCGCGCAGCAGCGGCTGCAACGCACCGCACGCCGCCACGGCTGGGCGGCAACCTTCGACGCCACCGCCGCCGCTACCAGCATCTGCGTCAACCTGCGCTTCGGCGCGGACACCATCCCTTATGGACAAGATGGCAGCAGCGCCTGGACCTGCTCATGCCTGCCGGCTACCGACGCTCGTTGTTCATCGCCGCGATCTACCCGGGGGTCTGCGCGCTTGCCGCCGTCCTCACCGGCGCCGACTGGCACATGCCCGCGCCAGCCGACGGACTCAGCCAGGATGGACTCGGCGTTGACCACATCATCTTTGCGGCAGAACGGGCGCTGGGCGGCGGCGACGCCCTGCCCCGGCCCGAGATCAGCTTCGCGCTGCTGACCTGGCTCACCACACGGGCCTCCGGTCCACTGCTCGGGCCCGCCGCCACCTATCCCGAGACCAGCCACCACGACGACGGCACCCCACGCATCACCGACGTCCAGCGGCAAGCCGAGCAAGGCACCGCGAACCGCATCGCCCGCGACCGGCGGGCACCTCGCAGCCACAGCCGCGCGGCGCCGCTGCCCTACGCCCACCGGCCCGCAACGGCCCACGCCCATGCCGGGAGGTCGAGCTGATCCCGAAGGTCCACCACCGCAGCCCCATCGGCAACCTGGGCTGGCTCCTGCGCTACCTGTTCGGCCCCGGCGAGAACAACGAGCGCGGCGGCCGACACGACAATCCGCGCGTCGTCGCCGCGTGGGCCTATGCCACCGCCGGCAACCTCGCCGAGCTGCAACCACCGCACACCCCGAACGGACGACCCTCGGTGCGGCGCTTGACCGAATTGCTCGAGCAACCCGCTCAGATCTGCTGGAAGCTGCCTGCCCTGCCGATCTGGCATTGCTCGGTCCACAATCACCCCGACGACCCGATCCTGACCGACCAGCAGTGGGAACACATCGCCGTCGAGCTCGCCGCCGCGGTGGGTCTGGCCCCGCACAGCGACCTGTCCGCGGTGCGGTGGATCGGCATCCGCCACGGAGACGGCCACATCCACGTCGTCGCCACCCTCGCCCGCCAAGACCGTCGCGCCGTCTGGGCATGGCAGGACTACCGCAACGCGCAAGCCTGCTGCCGGGAACTGGAAGAGCACTACGGGCTCCACCGTGTCGGCGGCTGGCCCACCGACGAGCGTTACCCCACCCCCGCCGAGCTGAACAAGACCACCCGCGAACGGCGCGACGAAGTGCCCCGTGACCGCCTCCGACGCGTGGTCCACGCCGCCGCCGACCCCGCCAGCGACGAACGGGACTTCCTCGACCGGCTCCGCACCAGCGGCCTGCTCGTGCGACCCCGTGCCAGCACCACCACGCCGAACCGGCTCGCCGGGTATGCCGTCGCGCTACCCGACGACCACAACGCCGCCGGCGACACCATCTGGTACAGCGGATCCACCCTCGCCCACGACCTCAGCCTGCCCAACCTGCGCCGCCGCTGGCGGTCACCATGACCGCCGACCCTCCCGCTGGACACCGCCGCCGCACGTATGTGTTCCCCGGCCGGCAAAAGCGCCTCTCCATCCGCGTCACCGACGACGAGCACGCCGAGATCGCTACCGCCGCGAACCAGTTCGGGTTCACACCAGCCGGCTTCTGCGCCCAAGCTGCGCTCGACGCCGCACGCAACCTGCACACCGGCACCGCGGAGCGGATGGAACACGAGGCCCTGGGCAACCTGCAAGCCGAGCTGTTCCAAGCCCGCGTCACGCTCAACCAACTCCGCGCCGAACTCGCCCGCCACCACGACGCCAACGACCGCACCACGGCCGACAGGGACGAGATCATCGCGCGTGCGGCCCGCTCAATCGCCGGACTCGACGGCATCATCTCCCGCGTCCACCGCCAGATCTCGCAACGTTGACCCGATAATCACTTGCCCAGCGGCGCTCACCGAACCGCGCGTGCCCGAACCTGACGAAATCGAGCTGACCGGTGGCGGGCGAACCACCGTTCACCGCCGAGGACAGGTCGTGGTCCGCGACACCGGCCCGTGGACACGCCGTGCACACCCTGCTGCGGCACCTGGAGCGCGTCGGGTTCGCCGCAGCGCCGCGGCTGGTCGGCTCCGGCATCGATCCCGATGGTCGTGAAACGTTGACCTACATCGACGGGGAATTCACCCAGCCAGGGCCATGGAGCCTCCACGGCGCCGCCGGAGTCGGACAACTCCTTCGCGACCTCCACCAGGCCACCGCCTCCTACCAATCACCACCGGGCGCGATCTGGTTCCCGTGGCATGGCCGCGAGCTCGGCGGCCCAGCCCGCGTCATCGGCCACTGCGATGTCGCCCCCTGGAACATCGTGGCCCGCGACGGGATGCCGGTCGCGCTCATCGACTGGGAGTTCGCCGGCCCGGTCGACCCGCTGGTGGAACTGGCCCAGGCGTGCTGGCTCAACGCGAAGCTCCACGACGACATCGTCGCCGAACGCGAAGGGCTGCCCCCACTGGCTGACCGGGCAAGGCAGCTGCGCGCGATCGTCGACGCCTACGGCCTGTCGGCCAACCAGCGTCACGGCTTCCTCGACCGCATCATCGAGTACGTCGTGTCCGACACCGCCAACGAAGCCGACGACGCCAACGTCACCCCAGACATGACCTCACACCCCTGCGTGCTCTGGGCGGTGGCCTGGCGCGCCCGCGCCGGCGCCTGGCTGCTACGCAACCGCCGCCCATTGGAGAACGCCCTCGCCTAACCCGCCAAGTGGACATTGGCCCCACCGGTCCCGGCGACCGCTCAGTTCTGACGGATTACTGGCCTCTCGGCCTGCGCCGGTTCTTCACCGCCCAGAACAGGTTGCCCGCGCACACCACGGCGCAGGCGCCGAAGGTCAACGGCGGCCACCACGCCCCGCCCGGCGTCCACCACGACGCCAACGCCAGCCACGTGAACACGACCAGCAGGACCGTCCAGCCGATCACGAACCACGGCACTCGCCGACCAGCCACAAACCTCCCCTTTCGACGGCGCCCACACCAACTTTCCGTCCGGACTCCTGGACAATCATGATGTCCCCGCTGCATCGACCCACATCACAGGTCAGCCAAGCCGATACTCCCAACCTTCGGCACGCCACTCGAAGTCCGCCGCGACCAGCTCCCGCACGGTGAGCCCCTTGATCACATGCTCCAGCGCTCGGTACGTCGCAAGGTGCCCGATCAGCATGACGCGTCGCCCAGCCCACCTCGTCGGCAGATCGGCGAGGAACCCCGTGACCCGCTGAACCGCCTGCCGATGGCTCTCGCCACCCGGATACGGACGGTCGCAGTAGTCCAAACGATCACGGCGAACCGCAGCTGCGGGCGAACCGTTGCGCGCTCCGAAGTCGCACTCGCGCAGCCGCCAGTCATACAGGACCGGAATATCAGTGTCGCCGAACGCGATCTCCGCGGTCTCCGCCGCACGACGCAAATCCGAGGTGAACACCGCGGCGACGCCGTCCTCGCGTCGCCGCCGACCCATCTCGGCGGCATCGGCACGGCCGCGCTCACAAAGGCGACCGGGCAGCCACCCGGTCGCGATGCCGCGTTCGTTGTCTTCGCTCAATGCATGAGTCTCGAACACGACCTTGATCGACATCGCACGATGCTACTGGGACGCTTCAACCCAGTACTCGACGAACTGGCTGGTCGCGTCGAACTGATCGCCAGGAACTCAGAGTCGGTACAGAGCGAAGGGGGCGTCCGGGTGCGGGCCGGTCCGGCCCTCGACGAGTCCCTCACGTCGGATGATGCCCGCCGGTCGCATCCCGAGCCGCTCCATGACCGCCCGCGAGGCACGGTTGTGCACCTCTGTGAACGCCGCGACCGGCAGGTCCGGCTGGTGCTCTACGGCCCAGGCGAGCGCCGCCCGGCCAAGCTCCGTCGCATAGCCGCGGCCCGTGCGGACGTCGCGCACCGCCCAGCCGAGCTCGAGCGCCGTCTCGGCGTCAAGATCGAAGCGGGTGAAGCCACCGCGCCCGACGAGCGACCCGTCCGATCGGTCGCGCGCCATCCATTTGCCGACCCCGTCCGCCGTCCACCGGGCCGCCATGTCCGCGGCCCACGCGTCCACAGCCGCGCGGGTCCAGGGGCCGGTCCAATACGCGACTACCGGATCGCTATACAAGAGGACCAGGTCGTCGACATCGTCGGGACGGACCGGCGTCAGGACGAGCCGCGGCGTCAGAACCGGGTCTGTCGGTGCCTCGGCCGGGCGCTTCGCGTGCATCCACCCAGTAAACAGCGTCGCGACACCGCGTACCGAAACCGCAAAGTAGATCTCGACAACCTAGCTAGCTGCGAAGCGTCCGGACCTACCTTACGAGCCGCTGGTCAGCGCGGTCGATGTCCGCAACCTTCAGCCGGACGCGACAGCGGCTTGTCCGGTCCGCTCGAACCCTTCGGATTCCGGACCAACTCTTCGGATGATCTTGCGGAGTCCACGTTAACTCTTCGGGTGCGTCGTGGTGGTGGTCGATGTCCAAGAAGGCACCCGACGAGCGGTGGCCGGGGCTGATGCTATCGGTGAGGGGGGCGAGACGGCGCAGTTCGACGAGGTTGGCAACAGTTAGTTGCTGATGCAGGTGCACCATCTCATCCAGCGATAGTCGATTCTGCGGGTCGAGGAGGCCGCGGGTGTCGACGAAAGCACCGTCCCTGGTGCACCGGAGCCGGCAGCAGCGGCTCCAGCGACGCCGGGATGCGCCGGGTGGGTCGACGACCGCAACCGGACGTCGCTGGCGCGCCTGGCGCGCGAATCGCTCGACGAGTTACGGGCGGTCATCGCCGGTGCGTGACTCGAGCACCGCGAGGTCGCGGTCCGCGTAGCGGTCATGCTCGAACTCCTCCTCCAGCACGGTGAACACGCAGTCGTACACGGTCACGGTGCCGTTCTCGAGCACCTCCACCTCGCGGGAGAGGTCGGCCGCGTCGAGTTCGTCGAGCCAGGCACGGAAGCGGTCGGCGTGCTGGGCACGCGCCGCGAGCACCTCGTCGTACGACGGCGCCGCGGCACGGTCGAGATCGGGCCACGGGAAGTCGACCGATCCCGAGTTGGGCATGCCGATCGGGTGGAATCCCTCGCCGAGGATCGGCGCGGTGAACCACTTGTCCATGGCGAGCAGGAGGTGGCGGAGGGTCTCGACGAACGACCACTCGCCGTTGACCCGTTCGTGGCGCTGCGCGTCGGTGAGGCGGTCGGCGCGGGCGATCGTCGCGGCCCACGTCTGTTCCAGCGCGGCCCACGCCGCCCGGGCGCCCTCGGGGTCGGCCGGCCGGATCATCGCGCGCAGCGGGTACCAGCGGTCGCGTTCGTTGACGTAGTCGGTGACGTCGACGCCGTTGATCACCAGGCGGTCGATCTTCGCGTCGATGTCGACGCCGTCGAGAAGCGCATGCGAAATCGACACCCCGCTGAGGTTCACGTCGCGAAAGGTCGCGCGCCGCAGGTCGACCCCCCAGAACACCGAATCGCTGAGATCACGACCTTCGAACTCCTCGGCCATCACGCTTCCCTTCGTCGCGACGAGTGAGTGAGCGGGCCGCACGCGTCGCCGCGCCAACCGCGCCTGCTGATCACCGGTGATCGGCTACCGTGCACGTGAGCAGGTCGCGGGGCCACGCGGCGGCGACCGCGATGACAGCTCATGCCTGGCCACTGCCGCGCTCACCTACCGTGAACGAAGAAAGGTCACTGTGCGGTCCAGCAGCAGCGTGGCGGCTTCGGCATCGTATGAGGGCAACGAGCTGTCGGCGAAGTAGTGCTGGTCGCCGGGGTAGAGATACAGCTCGGCGTCGGGTGCCTCCTTGACGAGCGCGCGAGCCGCCTCGGCGTCACCCTCGCCGTTGAAGATAGGGTCCGCGTCCATCGCGTGTATCCGCACCGGGACCTCGGCGGGCCACGGTCCGAAGTAGGAGGTCGGCACGCACGCGTACACAAGCACGGCACCGCGGGCGCCAGGCCGCGTCTGGGCCAGTTTCTGGGCGTTGAGTACGCCGAGGGAAAATCCGATATAGACGACCTCAGTAGGTAGGGCCGCGACAGCGCGGGCGCCGCGGTCGAAGATCTCCTCGATACCGCCGACCTGTTCCGAGTACGCCATGCCGGCGTCGATGGTATCGAAGGTCTGACCGTCATACAGGTCGGGCGTGTGCACGGTATGCCCCTCACGCCGGAGCTCGCCGGCGAAACCGAGAATCCCGGGGGTGAGGCCCTGGGCGTGATGAAAGAGGACTACCTCGGCCACTGCGACCATCTCCTGAGCGTCTGTTGACGATATGATCCGTGATTATAGAATGTTCGAATGTCGTCGAGCAATAATGGGTACCCGGACTATGAACTCCTCGCCGAACGCATGGTGGTGACCGCACCCCATCAGCTTCGCGCCATCGCCGATCCCCTACGCGGCATGATCCTCGATCTCCTGCTGGAGCGGGCGGCAACGGTCAGCGAACTCGCCGAGGCCGTCAACCGGCCCAAGAGCACGCTCGCCCACCACGTCAAGGTGCTCGTCGACGCCGGGATGCTACGGGTCGTGCGCACACGCCAGGTACGCGCGATCGAGGAGCGCTTCTACGGGCGCACCGCACGCAACTACCAGGTCGGCCGGGTACGCCCACAGGACGTGACACCACCTCCATGGCCCAACGAACTCGCCGACGCCGCCGACGAGTCCGTGCCGGCCTATCTGGCCGACAAGATGCGGGCTCTACGCCGGCACGTGCCCATCTCCAACGAGCGGGCGGCAGAATTCTGGGAACGCGTCATCACCCTCATGGACGACTTCAGCCAACTACCGCGCGACGGGGACACCACCCACGTATTCGTCGTCAGCCTCTACCCAGTCGACCGTCCGACGCTCCCTCCCGCCGAGCCGTAACCCTCGGCGCGGCAAGGTGTCGGACCAACTTGAGCGGCACAGCACAACGGGCCGAGGCCAGGCGAACCGGCCCAGGAAGGTGGCCGACGACCACGGCGGAGGACCCCCGCATCCGCCTCACCGATGATCGTGATCCCAACCGGCGAATCACGGCGAACATCGCAGCCAGTCGTCGGCCAGAACTCCAACACCCAGACCGGACCCTAGTAGCCTGCGGCACATCAAGGCAGATGGTGGGTCCTCGGCGACCAGACGGATCATCCGGCAATCTAGACGAACAACCGCTGGACGGCACAACCAACCACACGAGGATAGGGCCGTCCGCAGCGACCACACCGGCAACACCCAGCGCCAGCCCACCCCACGCAAGACCCCGCTCCGCAACCACCAGCAACCATCCGTGACTGCCCGCACTGCGGCGCACCCATCGCGTCGCGGCGACGTCCGCCATCCCCCGAATCCGCAATGTAAGTCCAGACAACTGAACCCACGACCGTCCGGGCTTACCCTGCGGGCGGCCGTTCACAGCTTTGATCGCCCGCAGCCTCTACCCGGACGGGACAGCGGCGCGCCATTTTCAAGATCGGCGAAGGACGGCCCGTGCTGTTGTGCGCCAGCTAAGTGACAACGGCTGCGCCAGGTAAATGTCAACCCCTCCTAACACCAGGAGTCGGCGGTACGACCGCCCGGGTCGATGCCATACCGCCGCAGGCGCTCAGCTTCTTCGGGGCGATCGGTTCTGTCGAGCCGCTCGGCCAGGAAATTCAGCGCGGTGAGGTCGCCGCCGATCTCGATGGCTTGGCGCAGCCACTGCTCGGCCTCCTCGCCGCGATCGGCCTGATCGAGCCGTTTGGCTAGGGCATACATCGCGGAGATGTCGCCTGCCTCGGCGAACCGGCGCAGCAGGTCATCCGCTTCCTCACCGCGCCCGGCCTGGTCGAGCCACCCGACCAGGCGCATCCTCGCGAATTGGTCGCCGGCCTCGGCGAACGGGCGCAGCAGCTGTTCGGCCTCCTCGGCGCGACCGGTCTGCTCGATCTGCGCGAGCGCGAACCATATGGCGAAGTAGTCGCCGGCGTCGAAGGCTCGGCGCCGCCACTGCTCGGCCTCCTCGGTACGACCGGCCTGTTCGAGTCGCCCGGCCAGGGCCCACATCGATGAGGTATGGCCGGACTCGACGGCACGGCGCAGCCACTGCTCGGCCTCCTCGCCATTCCCGGCATCGTCGAACCGCTTGGCCAGGCGGAGCATCGCGAACATCGCGAAGAAGTGGTCGGACTCCGCGACGCGGCGCCACCACCGTGCGGCTTCCTCACCGTGGCCGGCCTCCTCGAGCCGTGCGGCCAGGAGGTCCATCGCGATGGTGTCACCGGCCTCCGCGGCGCGACGCAGCCACTGCTCAGCTTCCTCACCACGGTCGGCCTCGTAGAGCCGCGCCGAGAGGCGTTCCATCACGACGGTGTCGCCGGCCTCAGCGGCCCGGCGCAACAGCTGTTCGGCGTCCTCACCGCGACCTGCCTGGTCGAGGCGTCCGGCCAGGGCCAGACTCGCGGAGCTGTCACCGGCCTCAGCGGCGCGGCGCAACAGCTGTTCGGCGTCCTCACGCGACCGGCCTCGTCGAGGCGTTTCGCCACCATTTGCACGGCGGTCGGGTCGCCGGACTCCGCGGCTCGGCGCCACCACTGCTCGGCCTGCTCGGCGCGTCCGGCCTCGTCGAGCCGCCCGGCCATGACTTTCATGGCGGCGATGTCACCAGTCTCGGCGGCCGGTCTGGCTAGGGCGAGGGCCTGGCGGTACAGGCCGCGCTGCCGTGCTCGCTCCGCGAGTCGGATGCGGTCGACGACGTTCGTGGTGTACGCGGTCAGCGCGTCCCACACCGCAGCGGGTACGAGAACGCCACTACGTCTTGTGCGCGCGTACTGATCTAGATAGTCGTGCAGTACATACCCGTCGGCGAGTCCCGTACCGGGCTGATCGCGGCGCGCGGTGAGCGCCGCGATGCCGTGCACCTTTTCGGTGGCATGACCCAGACCGGTGTCGAACCAGCCGACGGGTGCGTCGACTCGGTCCTGCTCGTCCATGCAAACCGCCGCGACCTCGGCCAGCAGCTCCCGACCGATGGGCGACTCTTGGCCTAGCCGGCGGACGTCCATCGCCGCGGTCACCACCGCCGCGCCGTAGCGGTCTTCGGCGTCGGCGGGGTGTTCGTAGCGAGACACGAGCGCCGGGCCGCCGGCGAGCACCTGTATCACCTTGCCGTCACTGCGGGCCGTTTCCGCGGCTGTGTCCAGCCGCCGGTCGATCCCCAGCTGTCGGTGCAACTCGGCGAGATCCTCGCCGGCGAAGACGTCGGGCACCTCCACCCTGATCGTGCCGTGGAGCAGCAGTTGCCGGGCCTGGTGGTGCACGTCCTGCTCGCCGACGGTAGTGAGGTCCTTCCAGTACTGTGGCCACATCGTGCCCACCACCGCCACTGGCTGGTCGCCGGTGAGTAGCCGGCGCAGCGCGGCCGCCGCCTCGGGCCGATCACGCAGGAATACCTGCGCCTCGTCGAGCCATAGCACGGTACGCGGACCAATCGCCCCGCTGGTCAGCCAGCTCGGTGGCGTCGACCGGGCGAAGGAGCGACCAGTCGGGCAGGCATTCGCGCACCGCTTCGAAGGCCGCCCGGGTCTTACCCGTCGATGACCCGCCCACCAGCATCAGCATGACCGGCTGCGCAGGCGCCGCGAGCAGCTCACGCAACCGGCGATCATGGGCCCGCAACACGTAGTTCGTGAGCTCCGGCAACGCCGGACCCGACCCGGCATTGTCCGTAGTGATGGCCTGGTGCACGCCCAACTGGAGCGCGTCCCATCCGCTGACCGCTCGGGACGTGGTCCACGGCCTCACCGCCTCGGACGTGGATCCAGTCAGGCTTTTGGGTCCCCCACCTCGTCGCGGCTCGCGGGCGGGGTCGGCGGGGCGTTCACGTTAACGGTGATGTCTCGTGTCTTCGCCCGGGCGCCTGGGCCGAACAGAACACTCCCCGGAGACCCAGTGATCTGTTGCCCGGCACCGGCTGTATCGCCATCGGCGGACCCCGGCCGGTTCTCCCGACCGGCCCACCACGCCCCGCAAGCCACCACCGCGGTCGCCATCACCGTGGCGAACGCTGCGGCCACTACCCACCGATCCGCTTCCGCCTTAGGCAGGAACGGCAACTCAACCGCCATCGCCAGCCACAAACAGACCCCAAAGGTCACCGCCGCCGCCACGCCGGTTGACCGACCACCTGACAGCCCGACTCACCCGAGCCCACCTCGTTCCTCCGGCGCGGGGCAACCGCGCCACTGCTCTGTGCCCAATTCACACAGTCACGTGCGCCATGGGCACACAGTGGGATCCTGCCCGGATCATTGCCCGGTGTCAAGTGCGCACGCTATTGTGCTGACGTGACACAACACGGGATGCCAGAGGTGAAGACACCGGGTCAAACAGTTGCCGAACGGGTCCGCGAACTGCGGCGTCGCAGGGACTGGTCAGCCGAACGCCTCGGCCACGAGCTGAAGAGCGTCGGCCTCGACTGGAACCGATCGATCGTCGCCAACTTCGAGAGCGGACGGCGCCCCTCAGTCAGCATCGAGGAGGTGTTGGCACTCGCGTACGTGCTCGACGTGGCGCCCGTGCACCTGCTCGTGCCAGTCGACAACGCCCCGTGGTACGCGTTCGTCCCCGAAAGAGCGGCAGCGAGCGCCCGCGTACGCGAGTGGGTGCGGGGACGGCACTGGATGGCGCGGCACGGCGGTACCGAACGCACCTACTTCACCGAGGTACCGGAAGAGGAGTGGGAGCCACCCGCTCCGTTCACCGACGAAGAGAAGATCGAGCGCCGACGGGTACGCGAGGAGAACCTGCGCCGGGCAGTGGAGGCCGGCGTCATGACAGCCGAATTCGACGAGAAGACCGGCTCCACCCGGTACACGCCAGTCAGCAACTGAGGAGAGCCCGGCTTGTGCTCAATCTCCCGGCCCGCTATGTACCCGGTGTCCTCGAGCATCACCACAGGCCCGAAATGGGGGCCCCGCACGCACATTGGCCTGCAGGTCCAGTGACAGACAGCGGCCGGCGTGCTTGACCGCGTTGTTGACCAGTTCGCTGACCACGATTTGAGCGCGTTCGAGCCAGGCTTGGTCGTGGTCGCCGCAGCTGCGCAGCAAGGTTCAGGTGGCGCGACGGGCAGCCCGGGCGCCTCCGGGCCCGGGTCGTCGCCGGGCGCCCGTCCGGCCCGGGCTCGGGGGTGGTGGTAGTAAACCGCAGGTCAGCGTGGCTACTAGCCGGGCCGGCCGACGCGTGGATCTCGGCTCCACATGAGTGCGTACCACGCAGAAGCTGCTTAGGATGCATTTATTGCGCAGCACGCAAGATCGCGATATAGTGGTCGGCGTGACTGCTTCGCTGGATACGACACCTCGGCCCCGCCGACGGGACCAGCAGCGCGACGAGACCCGCCGGGATCTCGCGCTCACCGCCTTCCGGTTGGCCACCAGCCACGGCCTAGCCAACGTGCGGGTACCGGATATCGCCGCGGCGGTGGGCGTATCGCCCCGCACGTTCAACAACTACTTCCACAGCAAGGAGGAGGCGATCGTGTGGCCGGCCGCGCAGCACGCCGCGAGCGTGGCGAGCCGGCTGCGCGACCGCCCGGCCGGCGAGCCGCTCGGCGACGCGTTGGTCGCCGCCGTCGTCGGGCTCTATGGGCCGCCGGCGGGTGAACGGTTGCCAGCCAACTGGCTGCGGGACTTCCGCGACCTGGTCGCGGCTGAGCCGTCGCTGCACGGCGAGTACCTGCGGGCGGCCTCGACCGCCGAGCGCGCGCTGGCCGACGCCGTCGCCGAGCGGATGGGCGGCCCGGCCGGGCAGCTGCGGGCGCGGGTAGTGGCCGGGATGGTGGTCGGGGCCGAGCGCGCCGCCGTCGTGCACTGGATGCAGACCCGCGACGGCTCGCTGGTCGACACCGTCCGTACCGCGGTCCGGCAAGCAACCGCCGGCCTGGGCGGTGCGTCATGACCGCCGCCGACATGACCGCCCACCGGCCCGGTGTCCCGTCACCCCGCCGCCGGGCACTGCGCGCCGGTGCCGTGCTGGCCGTACCGGCGATCGTCTACTTCGCCGTCCGCCCGTGGGTGGCCTCCGACGCGGTCGCGCTGGCCGTCGCCGGCGCACTCCCGATCGGGTACCAGATCGTCCTGGTCGCCGTCCGGCGCCGCATCGACGTGTGGGCGCTGGTGTCCGGGCTCGGATTCGCGGTCGGCTGCCTGGTCGCGCTGCTGGCCGGCGGCAGCTCGCTGCCGCTCAAGCTGCACGAGGCGGCCGTCACCTTCGTCGCCGGCCTCGTCCTGCTCGGCGCGGTCTTGTTGCGGCGACCGGTACCGCTCGGCCGCCTGCTGAAGGTACCCGGGGCGGACCGGCGCCTGGACATGACGCTCAGCGTGCTGGTCGGCGGGCTCCTCGTCCTGCACGCGCTGCTGCACCTCGCGCTGGCCGTCCTGCTGCCGACGTCCACGTACGTGGTTGCCGGCCGGCTGATCAACTGGGTCACGATCGGCCTCGGCGCCGCCGCCCTGTACGGGTACCTGCGCCGGGCCCGCCGCCTGGCCCGCGGGACCCGCGCCCGCAAGGCAGACCGAGCCGCATGAACGGGCCAGTGACGATCGGCCGGGTACGGGTGTTCGACGGCGAACGCGTACTGCCCGAGCGCGACGTGGTGATCCAGGACGGGGTGGTCACCCGGGTCACCGGGCCGGCACCCGGGCTGGCCGACGTCGACGGGCGCGGACGCACCCTGCTGCCCGGCCTGTTCGACGCACACGTACACCTCGACCCGGACCCGCGGACCGCGCTGCGCCATCTGGTCACGATGGGTGTCACGACCGCGCTGGACATGTTCACCGGCGGCGCCACCCTCGCCCGCATCCGCGAGCTGCGCCAGGCGGACCCGCCGGACCTGGCCGACGTACGCACGGCCGGCACCGGCGCCACCGTACCCGGAAACATGCTGGAGAAGATCACCAGCCAGCCGCTGCCCACAGTGGACAGCCCGGCCGCCGCCCAGGCGTGGGTCGACGCGCGGCTGCGCGACGGCGCCGACTACATCAAGATCGTGTACGACGAGCGGGAGGGCGGCCCGATGGACGAGGCCACCCTGGCCGCCCTGGTACGCGCCGCGCACGCCCGCGGGGTCCTCGCCGTCGCGCACACCCTCGCCGAGCGTCCGGCCCGCGCGGCCATCGCCGCCGGCGTGGACGGGCTGGTGCACCTGTTCGTCGGCGAGAGCGCGGGCGAGGACTTCGGCGCGTACGCCACGCGGCACCGCGTCTTCGTCGTACCCACGCTCACTGTCCTTCGTGGACTGTGCGGGTACCGCCCGCATGAGGAGTTCGCGGCCGACCCGCGGCTGGCCGACAGGATCGGCCGCGACCGGCCACCCGTGCCGGTCAGGCCGGCAGACCCCGGCCGCCGCCACCTCTACGCCGCGACCACCGCAGCGGTGCGCCAACTCGCCGCCGCAGGCGTCCCGCTGCTCGCCGGCACGGACACCGGGCTGCCCACCGCAGCGCTCGGCGTAATCGGCTACGGTGCCACCCTGCACGGCGAACTCGAACTGCTGGTGCAGGCCGGCCTCACCCCGACCCAGGCACTCGCCGCCGCCACCTCGGCACCCGCGGCCGCCTTCCGGCTCACCGACCGCGGCCGCATCCAGCCCGGTACGCGCGCCGACCTGACGCTCGTCGACGGCGACCCGACCACGGACATCCGCGACACCCGCAACGTGGTCGCCGTCTGGAAACGCGGCGTCCGTCTCGACCTCGCCGCGGCGGCGAGCCGGAACGGCGACGCCGTCCGGTGACGGCCGCGGCGTCAGGAAGCGGCGCGCTGGAAATGCCAGACGATCACCAGAGGGGTACCGTCGGCCGCTGCGGTCGCCTCGGGGACAAGCTCCGTCAGCGTCCACAGCCAGCCCCACCAGTCGCGCGCCACCGGCCGCGACATCCGCCAACGGCCCGCCGTGCCGGCTCGCGGGAGCCAGCCGGCGGGCGGGGTTCCCCGCACGCGCGGACCTGCAGGCCGGCCGCGAGGGCGGCGTGCAGGTAGTCGCCGGTCGGGTGCCGGTAGGACGCCCCATGCTCGGCACCGAGCGCAAGCTGACCGGAAGCAAGAAGGCGGCCCGCAGTCACCGCGCAGCGGCCCCCACGCTCTACTGTCAAGATCATTCGATTCCGCAATATGCCCCTGAACAACTCGCGGGCCCGTCGTCCGGAGCTACCTTGCGGGCTACAGGTCAGTGCCTTGATCATCCGCAACCTTCAGGCGGACAGGACACTGGGACTACTACGAGCTGAAGGTGCAGGTCGAAGGGCGGTCCGCCGCACGTCGCCAGGCTTGATCGACGGATCTACCAGCAGGACTTGCGCTCGGACGATTTGATCTCAACAATGTTGCATCTGATGTAACGGAGGTTGGGGTGGGTCGAACGGCGGATTTGCCTGGTGCGGCGCATCTGGTGCTGGCCGACGGCGTCGTGCGTCTGGACCCGGCGTCGGCGGTGTTCGAGGCGATGCTGGAGGGCTGGGCGCGGCAGCAGCGGACCCGGTTCCTGAAGCAGGACTCCACGATCACGCCTCGCCTATCGCTGGTGCGTCGCTGGCGACGTTCTCGAACCAGTACCCGTGGGAGTGGCGGCCGGCGGAGGTGGAGGCGTTCTTCGACCATCTGCGGGCGAGGAACCCGAATTTCACGGTCTCGACGGCCCGCCAGTACCAGAACTCGCTGCGGATGTTCTGCGACTTCATCTGTGATGCCCGCTACGGCTGGCTCGCGACGTGCCAGCAGCGGTTCGGGCAGGTCCCGGCGCAGATCCTGCACGAGCACAACAGCGTCACCCACGTCACCGAGTTCGACGGCCGGCCGGGACGTCGTCCGCTGACGTATGAGGAGGTGCAGGCGCTGTTCGACGCGGCCGACGGCCGGGTGGAGCAGATCCGGGCACGACGGCGCAAGGGCGCGCTTGCCGCGATGCGGGACTCGGCGTTACTCAAGACGTTCTATGCCTACGGGTTGCGGCGCCGGGAAGCGTGCGGCTTGGATCTGGCGGACTTGCGGCACAATCCGAAGGCGCCGGACTACGGCCGCTTCGGGGCGGTGTTCGTCCGCTGGGGCAAGTCGTCCAACGGCAGCCCACCCAAGCGCCGCACGGTGTTCACCGTCCCGGAGATGGACTGGATCGTCGACGTGCTCGGTCACTACCTCACCGAGGTCCGGCCGCGGTTCGAGGTGGGCAATCATCCGGCGTTGTGGGTGACCGAGCGGTGCGGCCGGCTGTCCAAGCGCGGCGCGAACGAGGCGTTCGAAACAGCTCGGGAGGCGGCCGGGCTGCCGGCCGAGCTTGACCTGCACAGCCTGCGGCACAGCATGATCACGCACCTGGTGGAGTTCGATTACCCGGAGAGATTCGTTCAAGTTCTCTTGAGCCGGTCACAGGGTGTCCACGACGTGCAGCACGAGCCTGAGACCGACCGGAATCTGCGTGGTAGAGGTGGTTATCTACCGCCGTCCATCACGCGGATTCCCGGGAGGTTCGATGCTTGTGCAGCGGGTGGTGATGCCCGGCTCGTCGCTTGAGTCGTGGACGGTGCTCGGCGAGGCGGGTGGGCCGGTCGAGCCGATCGAGCGGTACCTGGCCTACTTGAGCGACATCGAACGGTCGCCGAACACGGTCAAGGCGTACGCCCACGATCTGAAGGACTGGTTCGTCTTCCTCGACCGGCGGGGGTTGGACTGGCAGGAGGTCCGGCTGGAGGATCTCGGTGAGTTCGTCGCGTGGCTGCGGCTGCCGCCTGCCGGCCGCGGTGGCGGTGTGGCGCTGCTGCCCTCGGCGCAGCACCACTGTGGCGTGGTGACGGTCAACCGGAAGCTGTCCGCGGTCGGTGGCCTGTATGCCTTCCACGCCCGGCACGGGGTCGACCTTGGTGATCTGGTCACCGAGCTGCGGCCGGTGCGGCTGCGGGGTTCGGGGTGGAAGCCGTTCCTGCATCATCTCGCCGGTGGGCAGCCGCAGCGGCGACGCACGATCAAGCTGAAGACGCCGCGGAAGCATCCAACGATCCTGACCGTGGCCCAGATTCAGGCGATCCTGGATGCATGCGCTCGGCTGCGGGACCGGTTCCTGTTCGTCCTGTTGTGGGAGTGCGGCATCCGCATCGGTGAGGCGTTGGGCCTGCGACATGAGGACATCGCCGCCGCGGAAGGCGAACTGACCGTCACGCCGCGGGTCAACGACAACCGGGCACGGGCCAAGTCGGCCTCACCGCGCACGATCCCGGTCGGCCCGGAGGTGATCCGGTTGTATGCCGACTACTTGCACGGCGAGTACGGCGAGTTGGACAGCGACTACGTATTCGTCAACCTGTGGGGGCAGCCGTTCGGGCGGCCGTTGACCTACGCCGCGGTCTATGACCTGGTGTTGCGGCTGCGCCAAACCACCGGGTTCGACTTCGATCCGCACTGGTGCCGGCATTCCTACGCCACCCGGCTGCTGCGTGCTGGTACTCCGGTCGAGGTGGTCAGCCGGCTGCTTGGTCACGCCTCGATCGCGACCACGATGGATATCTATGGCCACTTGACCGTTGAGGACGCCCGCCGCGCGCTTGCGGAGGCCGGGTTGCTGACCGGGCAGGAGGTGCGCTGGTGAGCCGGGAAGCCGCCGCGGGCGCCGCGCCGGCGACTGGGTTGCTGGGCAAGCTGATGGCTGCGGTGCGGCCGGAGTTCCGCGTCGATGTCCTGCTGCCCACCGCCGATGATCTGATGCTCGGGGCGCCGCCGTGCCGGGTACCGCAGTGCCTGCGCCGGCAACGCACGCGCGGGTTCTGCCATCCGCACTATCAGCGCTGGTACGGCCAGGGCCGCCCCGACGTGGACGAGTACGCCGCGACGACCGACCCGCGAACCGTCGGGCGGCAGTCCCTGACCGCCTGCCAGGTGCCTGACTGCCGGTTCGGCGCCGCGCGGCGCGGGTTGTGTATCAGCCACCACGGATTCTGGGAACGCGCCGGGCGACCCGACCGTGCTGCGTGGATCGCCACGGCGGTGGTCCGCGACCATAACGTCAGGGACTGCACGCTGTCGTACTGCGAACTGTGGGCCGAAGGGAACTCCCCGTTCTGCACGAACCACAAGTCCCGCTGGCACGCGGTCGGGTGCCCCGACGTTGAGACGTTCATCCAGTGGTGCGAAACGTGCGGCGACGAACGGTTCGACTTCCGACCTCTCAACCAGCAGCGGCAGTTGAAGCTGGAGCTGCAGTACGCGCTGCAGTGCCGCCACGACGAACGGCGCGCCAGGGCCCGAGCATGGACCGTGGTGACGCAGGTCGTGCGGTTCGCCGCCGCCAGCGGCGTCACCTCGCTGCTAGACCGGACCGCCGAACAGTGGGACCGCGACTACCAGCAGGCGCACAGCTCCAGCCAGGCCAACGGGCAACTGGCGTTCCTGCGCTTCGCCCGCCGCTGCGTCGAGGACCTGCAGGCCGGAACCGGCTGGGAGGCCGAGTACCCGCGCGATGTGTGGGAGCTGCGCCGCTTGGGCATGGACAACACCCGGGCGCGGCTGCGGTTTGACCGCATCACCCAGCCGTGGCTACGAGAGCCGGCCAAACGGTTCGTCCGGTGGCGGCTGTCCGCCGGGCGCAGCGTCAACCAGGCCATCATCGACATCCTGGCCATCAACCGGTTCTCCGGCTTCCTCGCCGACCCCCGCGTGAGCATGCGCGGCATGACCGACGTCGACCGGGTGCTGCTGGAACGCTATCTGGCCGACCTCGCCAGCGACCCGAGGGCAGCCCGCTCCCGCAGCCGTGACATCAGCTCCCTGGGTGCGTTCTTCCAAGCCGTGCGCCGCAACGGCTGGGACGACCAACTGCCGGCGAACGCGACGTTCTACCCGGACGACTATCCCAAGCCTGACAAGCGACTGCCCCGAGGGTTGGCCGACCAGGTCATGGCCCAGGTCGAGCGGCCCGACAACCTCGACCGCTGGCACCAGCCCGAGGGGCGGCTGCTGACCCTGATCCTGATGCGGTGCGGGCTGCGAGTCGGTGATGCCTGCCATGTGGGGTTCGACTGCGTCATCCGCGACCGCGACGGCGCGCCCTACCTGCGCTACCACAACCGGAAGATGAAACGCGAAGCCCTCGTCCCGATCGACGAGGAGATCGAGCGGGAGATCACCGGCCAGCAGCGGCGGATCCTGCAGCGGTGGGCGGACGGCAGCGCGTGGCTGTTCCCCGCACCGCGGATGAACCCCGACGGGCGCATCCCGCTGTCCACATCCTCCTACCGGGGGCAGCTGGCGATGTGGCTGCAACGCTGCGAGGTGCGCGACGAGCACGACCGGCCGGTACACCTGACCCCGCACCAGTGGCGGCACACCTTCGGCACCAGGCTGATCAACCACGACGTCCCGCAGGAGGTCGTGCGGGTCCTGCTCGACCACACCTCCGGCGAGATGACCGCCCACTACGCCCGGCTGCACGACACCACCGTGCGTCGACACTGGGAAGCCGCCCGCAAGGTCAACGCCAAGGGTGAGACCGTCACCATCGACCCGAACGGGCCCCTCGCCGAGGCGAACTGGGCCAAACAGCGGCTCGGCCGCGCCACCCAGGCCCTACCCAACGGCTACTGCGGGCTGCCGGTGCAGAAGACCTGCCCACACGCCAACGCCTGCCTGACCTGCCCGATGTTCATCACTACCGCCGAGTTCCTTCCCCAGCACCACCACCAACGCCGGGAGGTCCTGCAGATCATCAGCGGGGCGCAGGCCCGCGGCCAGCTGCGTCTGGTGGAGATGAACCAGCAGATCCTGGGCAACCTTGATCGTGTCATCGCCACCCTCGACGCCGACCGCGACGAGCCGGGGGTGATTGCGGATGCGGGCTGACAACAGCCGGCACATCGTCGCCGCCGCCAAGCGTCGACGCGAGTACACCCGGGCCAAAGCGATCCAGGCCCTGCGTGTCCTGGATGCCGCAGGCCAGCCGGTCACCTACCAAACGGTGGCACAGCAAGCCGGGGTATCCCGGTCCTGGCTGTATGCCCAGCCCGATCTGCGCGCCGAGATCGACCGGCTCCGCGCCATGCACCGGCGGGCACCCGCCTCACCGGTCCCTGCCCGGCAGCGCGCCTCGGACGCCTCCCTGCTGCGCCGGCTGGAGGCGGCGCAGCAGCGCATCCGGCATCTGGCCGAGGAGAACCGGCAGCTGCGCGAGCACCTCGCCCAGGCCCTCGGGCAACAGCGGGTGGCACACAGCGCCCGTGGCCGGACAGGACACACTGGAGAACGTGCAGGATGATCGCGTACGACTGCTGCAGACACCCCGACAGGACCTGGCAACGGCCCGTCGCGACCGGTCGACGTGGTCCCGGCTGGCCTTCACCGCCGGGCACACCAACGACGGCCAGGTCTTCGACCGCAACCGGGCGGCCCGGTTCGGGGTGCTTTGGGCCGCTCAGTACGACCGCCGCCCGGAGGATCTGCCGCTGCTGCGGTTCCTGCTCGAACAGGAGATCGTCCGCTACCGCGAGGCGGTGCCCTGGGGTCTGGCACCGGATCTGGAACTGGCCGGGCTGCTGGTCGCCGAGCACCGCCAACTCCAGGACGTGTGGCTGCACTGGCAGGCCAAGGAAATCAGTTTCGACACCGCCTTGGGTTACCGCACCTTCTACCTGCTCACGGCCGGTGTCGCGGCCACCGTCGCCGAGATCCAGGCTAGCGCGCACCCCGACCGGGACCGGATCCTGCGCGAGATCACCGCGGCCCGCAACCGCGACCGCACACCCCGCTTCACCGACGCCGCCGTGGACGAATGGCTGGCCGACCAGCGTGCCCGGTTCCCCGACGACCCGGACGCCGAGAGCCTGCGCACATGGGCCAACCACGCCGCGCGCCTGGGCGACCGCGACGCGTCACGCCGGTTCATCCTCCAATGGGCCGACACCCAGCCCCGCACCGAGCAGACGCTCAACAGCCTGCAGTTCCACCTCGCCGGGCTCGGTTTCCTCGACGAGGCCATCCTGGTCCAGACTGAGGCCGTCGCCATCAGCGGCCCCGGCTGGGGCAAGGCCAGCAAACTGCTCGCCCTGGTCAAGCTGCACCGGCATGCGGGCAACTTCGCCGGCGCGTGGCACGCGCTACGAGACTGCGCCGAGGTCATGCCCACCGATCGCTTCTGGAAGGAAGCCGGGCTGTGGCGCTACTTCGTCAAAGACCACTTCCTGCTTGTCCCGATGGCGCCCGACCCCGACACCGCTCAGCGGCTTCTCCTCGAAGGTGACCAGCAGATGCGCGGCGTCACCAGGCTCTGGATGGACGGCGTCCTCGACGCCGCGATCAACGCCGCCGAACACACCGGCCAGCATCACCTTCGCGACCACTACCTCCGGGTACAGGCGGACGAACATCAGGCCCGTGATGAGGAACTCCGCCAGGCCAGCAGCCGTCCCGCGACCACCGACATTTCCGGCGCCACCGGGTAGACCTCCGGCACCATCCGGCAGGCGACGCACGGCTAACTCGCCGGCTCCAACAGCGGCTCGGTCCGGTAACGATCGGCCATGCCCGAAACGGCCGTCAGGCATCCACAACAGTGCGACAAGTACAACGCACCCAACGCAAAGACCCAGGTCACGGGACCGGAAGATGATCGAACTCAAGATAATCCAGGATCAAGCGGGTCACGCCACGGCCAGCTCGACGGCCATCTATACGGGGGTCTCGGACGAGTATCGCAACCAGTTGCTGCGCCGCAAGCTCACCGAACGCCACGCCAGTCTGTGGGAGGACGACGAGTCGTGATCAGGAAGATGGGCTACCGCTGGCACCTGCGCCAGCTGATGGCCGGCAAGGATATGTTCCAGACCTCCGATTTGGTGCCGCTGCTGGCCGAACGGGGTGTCGCACTGTCCCGGGAGCAGGTGTTCCGGTTGGTCACCCAACCGCCCCAGCGATTGTCGATGGACACCCTCGCCGCGTTGTGCGACATCCTGGACTGCACCCCCAACGACCTGATCGAGATCGGGGCCGTCAACGCCGAGGTCCGCAAGGCCGCTGGCGAGAATCGGGGCGCGGCACCGGCGGTGCGCCGCACATCGATCCGCAGGCCTGAGGGGCTATGACACCGCCGTCGACGGCGGCCCGGCTGGCCCGCCAGGCGGCGCGGCTGGACGCCGCGCTGACCACGGCGATCACCCGGCTGACTACGGCCATGCCGGCGCTGGGCAACGACGACGCCCAAGGGGTGCTGCAGGCCGCGGTGCCGATCCCGGTGCGGGGCGCGGCGCGGTTCCTGGAGGAGTTGGCCGCGCACCTGGCCGCCCACCCCGACGCGCTCACTTCGGGGGACTCGCTCTGCCCGCCGGTGCTGCTGCGAGTGACCCACGTGCTGCACGACGCCGGGCACCCCGTGATCCGACCGGCTTGCGCGAGCTGCGGCACGGTGCGGACCGTCCTTCGGCGGCCGACCCCTCAGGGGCGGATCTGCGCGACGTGCGACGCGCGGTCCAGGCTGGCCACGTGCGCGCGGTGCGGCCGCCCGGAAACCCGCATCGCGGCCCGCCGAGCGGAAGGTGGTATCTGCCATCCCTGTTACCGCACTGATCCGCAGGTCGTCGAGGAGTGCAGTGAATGTGGGCGCCTGTGTAGCCCTGCGGTACGGCTTCCCGACGGCGGCTCGCTCTGCCGTGGCTGCTGGAAGCGCCCTAACCGCGAATGTGTCTCTTGTGGACAGATGAAGCCTGCTGCGCTCATCGACGAGGACGGCGCGTTGTGTCACCTGTGCTACAACCGGCACCGGCGACCTCGCCGGCCCTGCGGGCGCTGCGGCCGGCTGGGACGGATCGCTCGCAATGCCGCCGGTGACCACCCCGATCTGTGCGACAGTTGCTACCGGGGGCCGGAAACGAGTTGCTCGCGCTGCGGCCGGGTCCGCCCCTGCCAGCGGATAAGCTCCGCTGCACCGATCTGCCACACCTGCTACGCCCGCGACGAGCGGCCACGCGTGACCTGCTGCCGCTGCCAGCGTGATCTTCCGGTAATGACGTACTGGCCGATCGGGCCGGTCTGCCAGTCCTGCTACACCGCGATCCTGCGGTCCCCGGCCGAATGCGCTCGCTGCCGGTGCACCCAACCGCTGATCGCCCGAGACGACGACGGCGCCGGAGTCTGCGGGCCGTGCGCCGGGCACCATGTCGACTACACCTGCCACCGATGCGGCCGTGCCGGAAACCCCTACGGGAACGGGCGATGCGCCTACTGCGTTCTCGCCGACAAGGTCCGTGACCTGTTGACCGGACCAGACGGCACGGTCTCGGCCCAGCTGCAGCCGCTGGTCGAGGCGTTTCACCCAGGTCCGCCTGCCGTTCACCGCGATCCAATGGATCCGTCAAAGCCCGAACGCGAAGCTGTTGGCCCGTCTCGTCGCCGACGCCCGGCCGCTGAGCCATCGGCTCTTGGACGAGCTGCCACCCACTCGCGGCCTGCACTACATCAGGCAGATCATGGTGCAGACCGGCGTGCTGCCCGAACGGCACGAGGACATCGAACGGGTCCCGTCCTAGCTGGAGCACTACCTGACCGACAAGCCAGTCGAGCACGCGAACCTCATCCGTCCGTTCCTGCACTGATTCCTGCTGCGGCGAGCTCGCAACCGCGCGTCGGCACCTCGCTACCCGGTCTCGATCGGCCGGGATCTTCGCCGCCGCGTCCTGGTCGCGCTGGAGCTGCTGGCCTGGCTTGACGAACAGGGGATCACGCTGAAGCAGGTGCGCCAGGACGACATCGACCGCTGGCTCGACGAGGAAGACTCCCAGCGCCGTAACCGAATCCGCTACTTCCTGACATGGACAACCGATCGCGGCCTCACAAGAAAGCTCACCGTCCCGCTCATTCCACGTCAGCAGCCGGCGGATCTGCTCGGCGATGACGAACGCTGGCAACTGCTGCAACGGTGCCTGACCGACGAGGCCCTGCCCGTCGATGTGCGGGCGGCGGGCGCGCTGATCCTCCTGTTCGGTCTCCAGACCCAACGGATCCGGCACCTCCGCGTCGATCACGTCGTCCACCGGAACGACGACACCTACCTGACCGCCGGCCCGCACCTTCTCCTGCTGCCGCCCCGCCTCGGCACACTCATGAGGATGCTGGCCACCCAGCCGCCGACCCGGCTCATGATCCACCACGGCCCGCAAGCTCCCCACTGGCTGTTCCCCGGCCGGGTCCCCGGACAGCCAATCGACAACCACAGCCTCACCAACCGGCTCAACCGCCACGGCATCAACGCCCGGCCTGCCCGCAACGGAGCACTCGCCGCCCTCGCCGCCGACCTCCCCGCCGCCATCCTCGCCGACCTGCTGGGCATGCACATCAACACCGCAGTCCGCTGGGTCACCTATGCACGGCGAGACTGGACCGACTACCTCGCCGCCCGTGCCGCGGAGCGCAGCAGACCGATGTAGAATGAATAGCTCCCGATCAGCGGCAGTTCCGGACGTTCGAAGCGGGAACCTGCCTGCATAACCATGCAGCCGCCACGGGCGGATGTGTGGACTCGAACGCCGTCCTCGAAGCCTCCGCCGGTCGGCCTTATCGGTCCTCGAGTGAGCGACTTCCCGGCGGAGACAAGGTGTTGCTTAAGGGGATCGGTCTGTGAGGTGCGGGGACCTGCGCGGAGGTCGGTGAGCTGGCGTTTCACGGTGGTGCGCGAATCGGTCGGTCAGTCCGGTCGCGTCGCGCGCCTCCGTTGGCCGTGATCGATCTGGTTCGCCGATGGACCGGTGGTGTCGAATCCCTCGACGAGGGCGGTGAGCGCGTTGCGCCATAGATACTCGGCCGCCTCGGCAGGAAAGGCGCAGCGGGTCTCGAGCGCTGCCAGGCCCTCGCAGAGCGCGTGGAAGGCGGTGGCAGCCTCGTCCACGCTCCACGTCCCGAGGCGTCCTTGTTGCTGGAGCCGGGTCACGCGTGCCAGCAGCACCGTCCAGGCGCGCGCGGCCGCCGTGTGTATTTCGATGACCTGCTCGGCTGTGGTGCCGGTCTGCTGAACGCCGAGTTGGAACAACGCCGGGTGGTTGACGACGAGGCTGCGAAATCCGAGGACGCCTGCCTGGACAAGGTCGGCGGCAGCATCGCCTGTCGTCGGCACCGTCTCGACGGCGGCGCCGAGCGAGTCGAATCTCCGCGCTCCGAGGGCGGCGATGAGTCCGTCCCTGGAGCCGAACAGGCTGTAGATGGCACGCGTCGTGGTCCCCACCTCGTCAGCGAGTGCCCGCACCGACACGGCGCCGAGGCCGTCGGTTGCCAGGACGCGCTCGGCGGCGTCGAGCAGGGCGTTCGCGGTGCTCTGGTCATGCTGTCTTGGTCGGCCCATCTTGACAGCATATCGTGACAGCGTTACGTTACGCCGTGACGAAACTGGGAGAGGAAGCATGACGGATAGCAGCGACGCAGTCACAGCAACGCCGGCTATGGACTCGCCGCCAGCGCTGGATTGGGGCCGCGGTCGCTACGAACGGACCGCGGATGCGCTGGTTCCTGCCGCCGAGGCCGTGGTGCGCGCCGCGAAGTTGCTGCCCGGAGAGCGTGTTCTGGATGTTGGGTGCGGGACGGGCACCGTGGCCCTGATCGCAGCCCGTGCCGGGGTCGGGGTGACCGCAGTGGACCCGGCAGCTCGGTTGCTCGAGGTGGCCCGGGCCCGCGCCGAGCGCGACGGGATAGACATCCAACTGCTTCCCGGTAAGGCAGCATCGCTGCCGCTTGTCGACGCGAGCTTCGACGCCGTGCTGTCCAACTTCGCGGCGATCTTCGCGCCCGATCCGGCGGCCGCCGTGGCAGAGATGGTCCGCGTCTTGGCACCCGAGGGGCGGATCGTGTTCAGCGCCTGGCTGCCCGGCGGGACGATCGGGCAGCTCAACGCGACAGCCATGGATCTGGTCCGCAGCGCGCTCGGGGCCCCGGCGCCGCCCACTCCCTTCGCATGGCACGACCCGACCGCCCTGACCGCCCTGTTCGCTGCCCACGGGATGACCATCACGATCGAGCAACACCAACTCGCCTTCACCGATGCCTCGCCCGCGGCCTACCTGGAAGCCGAGCGCACCAACCACCCGATGGCGATCGCTGGCTTCGACGTACTCGAACGTGCCGGTCAAAGTGAAGCGGCCGGCGAGCGACTGCTGCAGATTCTCGAGGAAGGCAACGAGGACGCCACGGCATTTCGCTGCACAAGCCGCTACGTCGTGGTCACCGCCCGCGGACGGTAGCGACAGGCTGGCTCATCGTGACAGCCGCGGGCCGATGCAACCGGATTTCGGCGTGAGAGAACGGACCCATCGCTGCGTGCCGCAGTGTCTGGCGGTGACGCGGCAGCGTCCCAGGAAGGAATAGCGCACGCTCGGAATAAGTGCCCTCCACCAGTAGTGCTCGGGCTGCGGACCGGCTGCTGCCCAGATCCGGATCCGGACGTCGGATCGGGACGCCACCTGATCCGCGGCAACGAATACAAGACCGCGCTGGACGAGGACGGCAACCACCTCTCGACCGGGGTGCAGCGGGGCGCTCCCTGGATCGCGATCACGCCAGTGGTCAACGCGATCCGCGTCCTGGAGCGCATGGTCCCGGACGGGGCCCTGCTGTTCGACGCCGCCGCTCACAACGTGTCCGAGCAGCGGTCACCGGCAGCGGGAGCGATCACGAATACGACTCTTCGCGACCGGATCGAGGTGTTCGTGGCCTGGGCGAACGAGTGCGCCGCAGCACACGGGCTCGATCATGAAGTCATCCCGCCCGACCGCCACGGCGCCATCGGCACCATGCGTTTCCGCCGGATTCTCTCTGCTTAGTTTCCGTGTTGCCTTTGGCTGCCGATCTGTTGGCGAGCAACGGGTTTGGGGCTTGCCCAGGCCCGTGTTGTGTTTCTATGGTCCCCTCCCGTGATCTTGAGTTTCTTCTCGTCCCGGGGCTGGGAGTCCTGGGATCTGGAGCGCCGGCCGCTGATCCCCGAGCGGATGCCGGTGCTGGTTGGTGAGGACCTTCGGTTCGAGGACGGGCCGGGCGCTCCCTGCCTGGTGATGGTGGTGAACCAGTGGTTGAGGGAGCTACCGGCCAGCGGATGCCCGGCACCGAGCTCGTGGGAGAGCTACGCGCGGGCGGTCAAGGCGTGGGCCGAGTTCCTGACCGAGCACGGGGTCGGTCTGTTCGACTCCCGCAGTCGGCTGAAGTATGCGCTTGGCAAGTACGCCGAGTACCGGGCGGCGGGCCCGGCGAAGGAGCGCTTCGCGGCGACCACGTGGGGTCAGCACATGAGCGTGCTGTCGTTGTTCTACCGGTGGGCCATGGGTGAGGGGCATGCGGAGGCTGAGCCATTCACCTACCGGACGGCGCGTGGAGTGTTACCGATCTTGTAGACACCCGGCTATGCGGCTTGTAGCCGCCTGAACACGTATTTCTGTTCGTATTCGATCGGGGTGTCGTATCCAATTGTCGAGTGACGTCGGCGTCGGTTGTAGTACGACTCGATGTAT
>WNGE01001338.1_pt1 | contig 31264 bp, 23 predicted proteins | sample 5400651 | NCBI WGS metagenome assembly WNGE01 (sample SAMN13153370, study PRJNA577476) | soil metagenome | isolation source: 60 cm soil or saprolite under grassland replicate 2 | place: USA:California | collected 2016-06-15
CGAGGAACAGGCCGAAGAGGAGGGTCGTCCAAAGGACGAGCTCGTTGGGCGGAAGCGCGAAGACGACCGTGATGAAGAGAACCCAGATCACAGCGATCACGTTGATGAACGTTGCCTTTCGTCCGAGGCTCCAGGGAGCGGTCTCGCGCGTCGCGAACTCACCGCGCCTGCGCAGGCGATTGCGCAGGTTCAGGTAGATCGGGATCCCATACGCGAGATAGAGCGTGATCGTGCTCGCCGACGTCAGGACCGTGAAGGCCGCGGCGTAGAGAGACACGAGGACGGCGAGAGCGCTCGTCGCGAGAATCGCGGCGACGGGCGCGCCGGTCCGCGGGCTGACCGTCGCGATCCAGCGCGAGCCGGGCATGCCGCCGTCGCGGGCGAAGGCGAACCACATGCGGGCCATCGACGAGACCGAGGACGACCCGCAGAGCCACATCGCCCCGCCGATGATGATCGCGACGAGGTGCGCCGCCGGGCGCGCCAGGTTTCCGTCGGCGATCGCGAGCACGGGATAGGGATCCGAGGCCACCGCCGCGACGTCGCCCCGCGGGATCGTCCAGGTCAGGACCACGAGCAGCACGTAACCGACAACCGCCGAGACCGCGACCGAGAGGAAGATCCCCCAGGCGGAGTTCAGGCGCGCCAGTCGGGTCTCCTCGGCCATGTGGGCCGAAGCGTCGTAGCCGGTGTAGGTCCACTGGGCCTGGAGCAGCGCCAGGACGAAGACGAGGCCAAACGGCGCGGCGCGGTAGACCTCCGCCAGGCCCGGTGCCAGGGCGAAGAGCGGCGACGGGATCCTGGTTTCGCCGAAGACCAGGGCCGGGGCGACCCGGCCACCCAGGTCGGCCGAGGAGGCGTCGAGCGGGTTGACCGTGTTGACGAACCGGAAGAGAAAGGCGAGGTCGTTGTGGTACCTGCCGAACAGCGCGAGGAGGAGGACGATGACGGCGCCGCCGGCGATGTGCCAGTAGACGGAGAAGTCGTTCAAGCGCGCCGTCAGCCGCACGCCGAAGATGTTGACGACGACCTGCGGGACCATGAGAAGGACCATCACGAAGAGCTGGAAGCTCCAGCTCGTGAGCGATCCGAAGACTGGCACCCGCATGTCCGCCGGCACGCCGAAGACCCGCGTGGCCGCCCCGATCAGATAGATCGCGGCGGCGACGTTGATGCCCGCGGTGATCGTGACCTGGCCCACCATGTTCAGCCAGGCCGTCGTCCAGGCCCATCCCCGTCCGCCCAGGCGGAAAGCCCAGAAGTAGAGGCCTCCGGCCGTCGGATAGGCGGAAGCCAGCTCCGCCATCGAGGCCGCGATCGCCAGCGTGAACACCGAGACGACGGGCCATCCGACCGTGTTGACGATCGGGCCAGCGAATTTCAAGCCATATCCGTAGAGGAGAACGGCGCCGGTCAGGACCGAGATGATCGAGAAGCTGACAGCGAAGTTGGAGAAGCCGCCCATCTCGCGGAAGAGTTGCTGCGCGTAACCCAGGCGCGCCAGGTCTTCGGCGTCCCGGCGGAGGGTCTCGTCGTTCGTCATCGAGTCCTTAGTCCCTGGTCCTTAGTCCTTAGTCAGGGCGACCAGGGACCGGGGACTAAGGACCAAGGATTTCTCATTCGGGGGTGGTGTAAGCCACAGTGATGCCGCCGTCTACGGTCAGGGCCGCGCCGTTGACGTAGGAGGACTCGTCGGAGGCGAGAAAGAGCGCGGCCTGCGCAACTTCGGAGGCGCGGGCCAGCCGCCCGAAGGGGATGTGGACCATGCGGCGCGCGCGGCGGGCGGGATCGCCCAGGAGCTCGGCCATGAGCGGAGTGTCCACGGGACCGGGACAGAGGGCGTTGACGCGGATGCCCCGGCGGGCGAATTCTACGGCGGTCTCGCGAGTCAACGAAAGGACCCCTCCCTTGCTGGCCGTGTACGCGATCTGAGGTGTGGCCGCCCCCATGAGCGCGACGAAGGAGGCCGTATTGACCACGCTGCCGCCGCCGGCCCGAAGCAACGCGGGGATGCCGTACTTACATCCGAGGAAGACCCCCTTGAGATTCACGCGCATCACCAGATCCCACGTCTCCTCATCGGTCTCCAGGACTCCCCCGTCCGCGGCGGGGAAGATGCCGGCGTTGTTGAAGAGGACGTTCAGGTATCCGTAGCTTTCTTCCGCCGCCTCGACCATCCTGCGGACCTCGGCCGCGCGCGACACGTCGGCGTGGACGAAGCGCGCCTTGCCTCCCGCGGTCTCGATCTGCTCGACTGTCTCTCGTCCGCCGGCATCCGCTACGTCCGCGACGACGACGCTTGCTCCTTCCCGCGCGAAGAGAAGCGCCGCCTCGCGTCCGATGCCGCTCCCCGCTCCCGTGATCAGGGCGACCTTGTCTTTCAATCTCATCTTCTTGATTGTCGATTGTTTGATTGTCGATTGTTCGATTAGGCCCGTCGGCTCAATCGTCAATCGTCAATCTTCAATCTTCAATTCCTCCTTCATCCTCTCTCGAAGAAGCGCGCCTTCTCCCAGTCCGTCACGGCCTCGTCGAACTTCCTCTGCTCCGTGCGAAGGAAATGCACGTAGTGGTTCACGAACTCCTCGCCGAATGTCCCACGCGCAAAGGCACTCGACGCGAACCGGTCCGTCGCGTCTCGCAGGCACTGCGGAACCCGGGGGAGCGCTTTGGCCGCGTAGGCGTCCCCCTGGAAGATCGGCGGCGGCTCGGTGCGGCGCGAGATGCCGTCCAATCCCGCGGCGAGCGCGGCAGCATAGGCCAGATACGGGTTCGCGTCGGCGCCCGGGATGCGGCACTCGATTCGCAGCGAGGGACCCTCGCCCACCACGCGGAAGCCCGACGTGCGGTTGTCGTGGCTCCAGGCGATGGCCGTCGGGGCGAAGGACGCGCTCTGGAAACGCTTGTAGGAGTTGACCGACGGCGCCGCGAGGGCCGCCAGCTCTTCCGCGTGGGACATCCAGCCTCCGAGAAACCAACGGAAGAGATCGCTCCCGGCAATCGGGCCGAGCGGCATCGTGCCGGCGAAGAGATTCTCCTTCCCGGCGGCGTCCCAGAGGGAGAGGTGCTGGTGCATGGAGCTTCCCGCGAGTTTCTCGTTCCACTTCGCCATGAAGGTCACGGCGAGGCTCTGACGGTCGGCGATCTCCTTGGCCACGTGCTTGATCAGCACGTTCCTGTCGGCCTGCTCGAGGAGATCGCTGTACCGGACGTTCAACTCCTGCTGCCCGGGTCCCCACTCTCCCTTGGAACCCTCCATCGGCACGCCGCTCGCGTCGAGGCCGCGCACGATCGCACCGACGAGGGGCTCCTCTCTCGTCCCCTGCAGGATGTGGTAGTCCTCGATGTAACTCCCGAACGTCTGGAGATCCTGGAAGCGCTTCCGGCGCGCGGAGTCGTAGGTCTCACGGAAGACGTACATCTCCAGCTCCGAGCCCGCCCGCGCCTCGAACCCCATTTCCCGCGCGCGGTCGACCTGGCGCGCGAGGAGTCGCCGCGGCGCGACCTCGACCGGCAGCCCTCCGGGCTCGCCGACGACGTCGCAGATCACGATTGCGGTTTTCTCGAGCCAGGCCGCGCGTCGCAGCGTCTTCCAGTCGGGGATGCACCGGAAGTCGCCGTAGCCCTCTTCCCAGCTCGCGAAGTCGTAGCCGGGGACCGGATCCATCTCCATGTCGCAGGCCAGCAGGTATTTGCACGAGTGCAGGCCATGGGCCGCCACGTTCTCGACGAAGAAACGGCCCACGAAGCGCTTGCCCAGGAGACGCCCGTAGAAGTCCGGGAAGGCGGCCAGCACGGTCTCGATTTCGCCCGCCTCGACAAGCCGCGTGAGCTCCTGCTTTCCGAGCTTGCCTGGAACGGATTCCGCTCCTGCCTTCATTTCCCCTCCGCGGCTCGCCGCTCCCCGGCGCGAGCGGGAGGCAAGTCTAACTGTTCAGAGTGGCGCCGCCGTCTCGGCGGCCGGGTAGGTTCCGAGCCGGCGCAGGTCCGTCGAGCAGCGCGCGAGCGCCTCGATGGCGCCATCCAGGTCTTTCTCGTGTCCCGGCGGGACAACGGCGTCGAGATAGAAGAGGTACTCGAAGCGCGAGCCTCGCACAGGGCGACTCTCGATCTTGGTCATGTTGATGCCGCGGAGCGCGAAAGGGCGGAGTCCCTCGAAGAGGGCCGCGGGCCGGTTCTGTACCCGAAAGAGGAGAGAGGTCTTGAGCGGACGGGAATCGCGATTCAGGCCTGCCGGGTGCTCCTCCGGCCGGGTAATCAGGAGGAACCGGGTGAAGTTCATCGGATCGTCCTCGAGGTTTTCCGCGAGCACGACGCCTCCGTAGACCTCGGCGGCGCGGAGACTGGCGATGGCCGCGGTGTCGCTCCGGCCACCGCAGATCACTTCCTCCGCGGCGGCCGCCGTGTCGTGGACCGCCACGGCTTCGATCCCCGGGTTCTCCTGAAAAAACCGTTCGCATTGAAGCAGGGCCATCGGATGGGAGAGCACGCGGCGGATATCCTGGATCGGGACTCGCCGTGGCCCGATGAGCACGTGGGAGATGCGGAGAACTGCTTCCGCCGCGACGGTGACCGCGTGCTTCGCCAGCAGGTCGTAGCAGGCATGAACGGACCCCGCGAGGGTGTTCTCGATCGGCACGGCACCCCACCGGGCGCGACCCGAAGAGACGGCGTCGAAGAGATCCTCGAAGCGGGGACAGGCCAGAGGCTCGGCGTCCTCGACGAAGTCCCGGGCGGCCTGTTCGCTGAAGGCTCCGGGAACCCCCTGGTAGGCGATCATGCCGGTGCTCATTCGGTAATTGTATTTCCGGCCCCGGTCGCGGCGCGCGAAGCGTCCCGAAGTAACCAAGGGAGGAGGCGCGCGCCGCGGGAGCGGAGCACTTGCGCGGGATCAGGCGAGCGGTCGAGACCGCAACCGGCCGAGTCGCTCGCCGGTGCGCCGCAAGGCGCAGATCCCGTGTATTTCCGGCCCCGGTCGCGGCGCGCGAAGTCTCCCGAAGTAACCGAGGGAGGAGGCGCGCGCCGCGGGAGCGGAGCGGTTGCGCGGGATCAGGCGAGCGATAGAGGCCGCATCCGGCCGAGTCGCACGCCGGTGCGCCCGGAGGGCGCAGATCCCGCGCAACCGCGGAGCGACGGCTAGAGCGACGTGACGCCGGACTTGCTGTGGCGCAGGAGGACGACCGTGCCGACGATCACGAGCACGAGGCCGTCCATGACGAGGACCAGCGGCGCCTTGAGAAACGCCGCGAGGAACCCAGCGGTCAGGTTGCCCAGCGGCATCGCGCCACGGAAGGCGAGGGAGTAGACGGACACGATACGCCCGCGCAGTCGGTCTTCGACGTTGGACTGAACGAGCGTCATGAACATCGCGAAGACGACCATGAGCGCCGCTCCCGCGGCGAACAGGAGCGCGCACGACACAATGAGGTCGCGCGAGACGGCGAAGGCCACCATGAGCGCTCCGAAGGTCATCTGCATCGCGACCGCGAGGACGCCCTTGCGCCGCAGGTGGCCGAACCCGGCGATCGCGATCGCTCCCACGACGGCCCCGACACCGAATGCGGCAAGCAGGCCGCTGTATCCCTTGGCGTCCTTGTGGAAGACCTCGCGCGCGAAGACGGGCAGAAACGTCACGAGCGGCATCGCGCAGAAGCTCCCCACGAAGGCGAGCACGATGAGTCCCCGCAGGGGTTTGGCGTCCCGCGCGGCCCGGAGCCCGGTCTTCAGGCTTTCCATCATCGGCTCGGGCCTGGCCACTCCCTTGTCCAGAGCCCCGCGCTTCAGGGCGAGCAGCGCAACGATGACGGCCAGGAACGAGAGTCCGTTCAAACAGAAACAGGCCGCCGCGCCGAGCTTGTAGAACGCGATGCCTGCGAGCACCGGTCCGATGACGCGCGCCAGGTTGAACTGGATCGAGTTCAACGCCACGGCGTTTCCCAGGTCTTTCCTGTCCACGAGCGTCGGAACGAGGGCCTGGTAGGCCGGACCGCCGAAGGATTGCGCGAGACCCACGACGAAGGAGAGTGTCAGGATGATCCAGACATGGATGGCGTTTCCCCAGATCAAGGCCGCCAGCAGGAACGCCGAGGAGAGCTGCACGATCTGCGAGGAGAGCAGGATCCGCCGCCGGTCCATCCGGTCGGCGAGCACTCCGCCGAAGAGGGAGAAGGCGAGGAAAGGCGCGTCGCCCAGAAACGCGTCGAGACCCAGGAGGAAGGCGGACCCGGTCATCGTCAGGATCAGCCAGTTCTGCGCGACCTCCTGCATCCAGGTCCCGACGCTCGAGGTGAAGGCGCCCGCCCAGAGGAGACGGTAGTCGCGGTAGGTAAAAGCGCGAAACGTGCGCAACAACGGGGAGGTTCGCGCGGGAGCCGAGCCGATCTCGCCCGCGCCGGCAAGTCCGCCCGCGGCGGGGTCGACTTCGGGCCGGCTCACTCCGGGGCGGGCGGGGTCTTCTCGATCTCCCCGGTCATGGGCACGAAACGCACCGGCAGGATGTCCTTCTCGCTGATCTTGCCGTTCTTGTCCTTGGAGAGGACCTTCAGCTCCTGGAAGAAGCTGCCGACGGGGATCACCATGCGGCCGCCGGGCGCGAGCTGGTCCAGGAGCGGCTGGGGGATGCGGTCGGGAGCGGCCGTCACGATGATCGCGTCGAAGGGAGCATGCTCGCTCCATCCCCGATAGCCGTCCCCTTCCTTGACACTGACGTTGCCGTAACCGAGGCGCCGCAGACGCTCGCCCGACGCGCGCGCGAGCTCGGGAACGATCTCGATGGAGTAGACCTCTCTGGCCAACCGGGAGAGGACGGCGCTCTGATAACCCGAGCCCGTGCCGATTTCCAGGACCCTCTCGCCGGGCGTGATCTCCGCGAGCTCGGTCATCAAGGCGACGATGTAGGGCTGCGAGATCGTCTGGTTCCCCGCAATCGGCAGCGGGTGGTCTTCGTACGCGTGCTCCCTCTGCGCGGGATCCACGAAAAGGTGACGCGGCACTTCTCGCATCGCGGCCAGGACACGCGGGTCGCGCACGCCGCGCGCGACGATCTGTGTCTCCACCATTCGCGCGCGCCGCTCGGCTTCATCGTCCCGCGTCACCGGAGTCACATTGCGGAGGGAGGCTTTCTGATCGTTACAGGCGAATGCCAGCAAGGGCGCGAGAAGAAAGGATAACGCGACACCGCTCGCCCGATTCAAGGCACCTTCCCCGACGCCAGCCCCTGGCCGTAGGCGACCTTGCCACCGACGAGCGTCAAGACGACCGGGACCCGGGGGATCTCCCTTTCGGCTGCGGCCATCGGATCGCGCGCGAACACCGTCAGGTCCGCCTCGAATCCCGGTGCGATCCGTCCTCGCCGATCCTCCTCGAAGGCCGCGTAGGCGGCGTCGGACGTGAAGAGCGCGAGCGCCTCTTTCCGCGTCAGCTTTTCCTGCGGACGCCAGCCGCCGGGCGGATTGCCCTCGAGATCCTGCCGCGTCACCGCAGCATAGAACCCGGCCAGAGGGTTCTCCGATTCCACCGGGAAATCGCTGCCGCCGGCGAGCCTCGCGCCGGCATTCTTCAACTGCCTCCACGCGTACGCTCCCGCGATGCGCTCGGAGCCCACGCGCTCCTGCGCCCACGGCATGTCGGAGGTGGCATGAGTCGGTTGAACCGAAGCGATGACTCCTTCTCTGGCGAATCGCGGGATGTCGTCTAATGCGAGGACCTGGGCGTGCTCGATGCGCGGGCGCCTGGCTCCGGCAGGCGCTTCGGGCAATGCAGCTGCGGCCCCGGCGAAGGCGTCCAGGGCCAGGCGGTTGCCGCGGTCTCCGATGGCGTGGATCCAGAGCTGCCAGCCGTGCTGCCGGGCTTCACGGGCGACCTGGTTGACGCGGTCCGGTTGAGTGACGAGGAGTCCTCGATTGCCCGGATCGTCCGAATAATCAGAAAGCAGCGCGGCGCCGCGGCTGCCAAGCGCCCCGTCGGCCAGGACCTTGATCGCCCTCACGGTCAGGAAATCGCTCCCTCCTCCGATGCGCTGGCCCCTCGCGAAGAAACCGGTCAGGTCCTTCGGCTCGTTCGAAACGGTGGCGTAGATTCGGATGGGGAGCAGCCCCGCGTCGGCGAGCTTCGCCAGCGCCGCGATCTCCTCCGGCCCGTAATGGGAAGCGTCCTGCACCTCTGTCAGCCCGACCTTCGCGCAGGCCTTTGCCGCCGCCAGAATCTGCCGCTCGAAATCCGCGAGCGAGGCGCGGGGCATGACCGATTGAACGAGGTCCACGGCGCGATCGACGAGAACACCTGAGGGAGATCCGTCCGCGCGCCGCAGGATCCGTCCGCCCTCCGGATCTCTCGTTGCGGCGCCGACCGAAGCGGCCTTGAGCGCTGCCGAGTTGACCCAGACGGCATGGCCGTCCACGCGGCGCGCGATCACCGGGCGTTCCGGAAGGACAAGGTCCAGGTCCCGGGCATCGGGGAACTTCTCTCCAGGCCAGCGGTTCTGGTCCCAGCCCCTTCCCTGGGCCCAGCTGCCCGCGGGCAAACCGGCGGCAATCGCCCCGATTCGCCGGGCCGCTTCGCCGGCGCTGGCCGCGCCGCGCAGATCCGCGACCTCCAGAGCCTGCCCAAGGCCCGCCAGATGACCGTGCGCGTCGGCCCAGCCGGGAAAGACGAAGCTCCCGGCCAGATCCACGCGCGCCGCGCCGGGTGCCATCCGCCGGGCCTGGGCTCCGTCGCCGACGAAGGCGATCTTCCCGTCCCGCACGAGGATGTCGCGCTTCTGCGGCCGGGAATCGGCGGAGACATAGACGAGGGCCCCCTCGAGGATCAGACCCGGATCGGAGCTGGAAGGCTGTGACGCGGAAAGCAAAGACAGAATCAGGCCGTAGAACAAAGACACCCAGGAATCTTAACCTGTCAGCCGTTAGCGGCGAGATGACCGATCCATCTCGGTCGACGGCTCACGACTCACATCGGCGCAGCAGCAGCAAGGTCTGATCGTCGTACTGCGGCATTCCGGCCGCGAAATCGGCCACCTCGGCGAGCACCCGGTCGCACAGTTCTTTCAGAGGCGTTTCCCGCCCTCCCGCGACGAGCGTCGAGAGACGCTCCATACCGAACTCCTCTTCCTGCAGGTTGGCCGCCTCGGTCAGGCCGTCGGTGTACAGGCAGAGCAGGTCCCCGGGAGAGAGCGTCACGGACACCTCCCTCCAGGAGGCATCGGGGAACATTCCGACAGGAACGCCGGTGGCATTCAAACGCTCGATCTGACCGGAGCCGCGAAGGAGGAGCGCCGGGTTGTGCCCCGCCGAGACGTAGGTCAAGAGCCCGCTGTCGGGCTCGAGGAGGCCGAAGAAGAGAGTGAGGAACTTGCGCGTCGCAGCGTAGCGCCGCAGGTGCCGGTCGATGCGTGAGACCAGATCGACGACGGTCCTGGCCTCGTCGATCTGCAGGTGCACCGCTGCATGCACGGTCGAAACGAGCAGCGCCGCCGGCACTCCCTTGCCGGAGACATCCGCCACGAGGAAACCCAGGCGTCCGCGCGAGAGCGGGAAGAGATCGTAGTAGTCGCCTCCGACGTGGCGGGTCGGCAGGTTCGCTGCGGCGAGCTCCACGCCCGAGACTTCGGGGAGCGAGTGCGGAAGGATCTCCCGCTGGATCGCCGCCGCGAGCTCCATCTCCCGCTCGATCCTCTCGCTCTCGATCGCCGCGCGGTGGAGGCGCGCGGTTTCGATCGCCGCCGCGGCCTGGTTGGCGAAGAGCGAGAGGAGCCGCGCGTCGGACGCGGTGAAGTCGAGGACTCCCCCATCGCGCGATTCCTTGTCCGCCACGGCCAGCACGCCGAGCCTGCGCCCCGAGACCGAGATCGGCACCACCAGGCACTTCTGGCAGGACATCAGATGCACGCCGGCCGTTGGAACGGCCGCGGCCGCGTTGTTGATGACGGCCTCGCCTTCGGGCAGATTCCAGGAGGAGAACTCCCGCGCCGGCAGAAACTGCCCGCCGAGGTTTCGCTCGAGCAGGAGCCTTCCATCCTCGTGAAAGAGGACGAGCGTGCCCTTGCCCGCGTCGGTCAAGGAGATGGAGCGAAAGAGAACCTCGTCTCCGAGCGACGCGATGTCCAGCTGTCCCGACAGGGAGAGGCCCAGGTCGTAGAGGGATTCGAGTTCGACCAGGCGCGTGCGGACTTCGAAATCCGCTTCCTTCACCAGACGCGAAAGACGGTGTGCGCCGAGCAGGCCGCCCAGAACGAACCCGAGAAAGGCCCCGAGCTCCGCGGATTCTTCGGGCCCGACGCCATCGAGTCCCAGGCGTCCGTGGACCTCTCCTTCGGCCGAGAGCGGCACCCAGAGGGTCCCGTCGCGATGTGTCGGGACGGCGGGAAACGGATCGGGCAGATCGAGGCCTTCCCATTCGGAGACTCCCTCCAGGGCCGCGCGGACCCACGCATCTTTTTCCCGCAGATAGAGCGTTCCGCCCCGCGCGCCGCTCCAGGAGATCGCGGCTTGCGCCAGTCGGGCGGGCAACGGCCGGTCAGGACCTTGAAGCGGTTCCTCGAGAGCCTTCCACAGGTGAGCAAGGCGCGATGCGGAAACGGCCGGGGCGTCTGTCACGCGGCGTCCGTCACGGAGAAGAAAGAGCCCGCACCGCTTCGGCCTCCGTCGGATAGATCGCGGCGTACTGGGCCAGACCCATGATCCGGAAGGTCTTGTCGATCGTCGGCGTCAGGCCGCAGAACGCGAGCCTGCCGTTCCGGTCCATGACTTTCTCAAGCACCTCGATCAGGATGGAGATGCCGATCGAGTTGACGATGCGGGTCCTTTCCAGGTTCAAGACGAGAGCGCGAGCGCCCGACTCCAGCTGCGAGTACGCCTGCCGCGCGATCTCCTCTCCCCCTTGGTTGTTGATGTATCCGTCGGTCGAGAGAATCGCCACATCTCCGCGCCGATCGGTCGCAACCCTGCAAACTTCGCTCACTTGTACTTCCTCATGAGGATTCGCGTCCCTCCTTCGTCGGACGAGATGGCCACGGAGTCCATCAGGCTGCGAATGATCTGCAATCCCCATCCTCGCTTCTGGCGCCCGGAAAAGGTCTTCTCCGCGGTCGGCATCTCGACGGACGTCTGGTCAAAACCCCTTCCCCGGTCCAGGACTTCCACCTCCAGAAACTCCCGGGCGTTTTCCCGTCCCACCCGAAACGTCAGGTGGACGCGGTCGTCCCGGGTATGCGCGTGCTCGAACGCGTTGATACAGGCCTCCACCAGAGCGAGCTTGACCTCGTCGATCTTATCGCGGGGCATCTCGATGAATTCGCCGACGGCTGCCGCCTGGGCCGTCGCGACGATCTCCATATCGGGCGCCACCGGGATGGTCATGGAGATCTCGCGAGCGCCTGTCGCGTCGAGACTCATTCGGGCCGATTCGCGCCGTGCCATCAGTCGCTTCCGCCACCTCCGGTTCCGCGGTCGCCCAAGCCGGATCGCGGCCCAGAGAATACTCCGTCGCGGTGCGCGGCCCGCGTCCCGGCACACTTGACCCTGGAGACAGGAAGAGGGAGTTCTGTCATGAGGAACCGGCCTAAAACCGCAGGAAGAGCTGCAACGCGCGACCCACGACCACGGGCACCCGGCCGGAGGAAAAGAGAAGCGCCGCGGCGGCGATCTCGGCAAAGAGAAGTGTCCACGCAGGCGAGAGCGCCTGCGAGAGGTCGAGCGTCAGGGTCTGCACTCTTTTCATGTTCGTTCGCGAGAACGAAGCGCAAGTCCCCTGCCACTGATCGCAGACGCGGCGCAAGGGAGATAACCCTTTGTGGCAAAGAAACTTGCGCGGAAACGACGGCCGAACCAATCATTGAGAGTATAGAGCCAATTCGACACATATTCCGTACTTTACAAACGCTCTTGTATAGTTAAACCGTTTAAATAGAATGTTTACTTGTGTAAGTGTGACTTTTTTATACTGCGACCTATCGTCCCAACGTCTTCTTGCGGTAGAGGGTGCGGCGGCTGATGCCGAGCAGTCTCGCGGCTCGGCTCTTGTTGCCGCCGGCCATCTTCAGGACCGAGCGGATGTGTCGCTCTTCCAGGGCTCGGAGGTTCGGCACTTCGGCGGTTTCCGTCCCCGAAGAGGCCTCGAACTTCCCGGGAGCCCGCAACGCGAGCCACTGGAGATCCTCCCGCCGGATCACTCCGCCGCGGCAAAGCGAGGCCGCTCCCTCCAGCAGGTTCTCGAGCTCCCGGATGTTGCCTGCGAAGTCGTGCGCGAGCAGGGCCGCGAACGCGTCGCGGTCGATCGTCGGGACTTCCCGCCCCTCCCGTGCTGCGAACCGCTCGAGAAAATGGCGCGCGAGCTTCGGGATGTCCTCCCTGCGGTCGCGCAGCGGCGGAAGCGCGATCTCGACCACACGCAGCCGGTAGTAGAGGTCCTCACGGAATTCCCCGCGCACGATTTTCTCCGTCAGCCGGGCGTTGGTCGCGGCGAGGACACGCACGTCGATCGGGATATGTTTCCTTCCCCCGACGCGTTCAATCTCCCTCTCCTGCAGGACGCGCAGGAGCTTGGCCTGCAGAGCCGGCGGCATGTCGCCGACCTCGTCCAAGAACAGGGTCCCGCCGCTGGCTGTCTCGAACCGGCCGGACCGCGCCTCGACGCCCGTCGCGACGCCGCGCTCGATGCCGAAGAGCTCCGACTCGAGAAGCGACTCGGGCAGCGCCGCGCAATTGATTGCGACGAAGGGCTTATCGGCGCGGTCGCTGCGCGCGTGGATCATCCGGGCGACCAGCTCCTTGCCCGTTCCGCTTTCGCCCGTGATCAGGACCGAGGTCTTCGAAGGAGCGACGCGACCGACCAGATCGAGCACGCGGCGCACCGCAGGGGAATCGCCCACGAAGAGACGGCCCGCCGCCACGCGTCCGGTCTCATCGAGGAGCCTGCGGTTCTCCTCCTCCAGGCGCTCGCGCTCGCGCGTCAGCCGTTCCAGGTGCCGGCGGTTCTCGATCGCCATCCCGCAGAGGCCGGCGAGCGAGGTCAGGAAGCGCGCGTCCTCCTGCTCGAACGCAGTCTGGCCTCCGCGGCGCAGCTCTTTGTCCGCCAGCACGAGGACGCCGACGGTGCGCCCGCCTCCCCGGATCGGGACTCCGATCGCGGCCGAGACGGCCGTGCGGAGAAACCGAAAACTCTCGCGGGCAAGCGCGGTCTCGGCGGCAAGAAGGTCCCGAAGGAACTCGTCCTCCGCGACGACGGACTCGGAGGGGCGGCGCGGGAAGCCGACGCGGGCCTCGGCCCGGCGCGCGCCTCCTTCGCCGAAGGTCGCGAGATACCCGCGGGAGGCGTCGAGCACGCCGACGGCGCGGCCGAGCACGTCTTCGACCAGGGCTTCCTCGTCCGGAAGAGACCCGAGAGACAGGCCGGCGTCGTACAGCGTCTCGAGGAGGAGGAGCTTGTGCTGAGTCTGGAAGTCGCGATCCATCACCGTCGCTCCGCGCCTGCGCGGAATCTGCGCCCGTCGGGCGCACCGGCGAGCGGCTCGGCCGGATGCGGCCTCGGCCGCTCCCCTGATCCCGGTCCGGCGCTCCGCTCCCGCGGCGCGAGGCTCCTCCCCTCTCGGAGACTCCTCGCGCCGCGACCGGGGCCAGGCACGACGAGGGCTGGGGAGGTCACCCCTAGTTAGGCTTCGCCGCGCCGCCCGAGGCGGCCAGCACCTTTTCGCGGCGCATCTGTTCGACCACGAGCTCGGCTGGTCGCGTCGGCGCCCAGCTCACGTTCCATTTTCTGTTCTCCGCGAGAAGCTTCTCGGCGCGGTCGAGATCCCCCTTGCGGGCGAGAAGCGCGGCCAGGTGGGCCCGCGCCTCGTAGACCCAGCGGCGTCCTTCGAAGCTCTCCCAGGGGACCGGCGGATTCGCGTTGATCTCGTAGAGGGCGATCGCCTCGTCGGTCTTGCCCTGTTCCGCCTTGGCGCGCGCCATCAAGGCGTTCCATTGGGGAAAGTGCGGGGCTCGCTTGCCGGATTTGGCTTCCTTCTCATACGCCGCGAGGAGCTTCGGTTTCAATTCCGTCAGCCGGCGCTCGGCCTCGGCAAAGCGCTCTTCTGCGACGTCGACCAGAATGTCGGTGAAGAGCCGCCGGACCTCGGTGTCCTTCCCCTTGGGCAACTGCGAGACCCGGGCCGCCGCCTCGGCGACGGCGGCGCGATCGCCGGCGAAGATGGCGGCGCGCATGGCCGCGGCGAGCAGATCCATGCGCCTGTTGTCGGTCAGGACCTCACGGGCCGCCCTCTCGTAAAACGAGATCGCCTTCGCGAAGTCCCCCTTCCCCTCGTACGCGACCCCGAGGTGGAAGTCGGACTCAAAGAAGTCGGGCTTCAGGGAGAGGGCCTTGTTCAGATTGGCGATGGCCTCGTCGTAATGTCCGGAGTAGGCCTGCACCTCCCCCAGGCTGTCGTAGGGATTGGCCTGATCAGGGGCCATGAACTGGTACTTCTTCAGGTTCTCGATCGCCCTGTCGTAGTCGCCGCGCCACGCGTAGTAATAACCGATCTGGTTATACACCGCGGCGTTGTTCGGATCCCGCGCGAGCAGGCTCGCGAAGATCTCGAGGGCCCGCTCCGCGCGTCCCTGGGCCATTTCGATGCCGCAGACGAACATGGCGGCGTCGACATCGTCGGGGTACTTCTCGAAGATCGCCCGCGCGAGCTTGTTGCGCTCTTCGATGTTCCCTTGGATCTGGGCATTGGCCATGTCCACGAAGCGGCGCTCCCGATCGGTCAACCGGCCGCGTAGCCGGCCTGCCCGCTCGACAAGGGAGCGGGCCTGCTCCTGGTTGGAGAGCGCCGCGAGCCGGAGCATGGCCATGGCGAAGTTGGGGTCGAGCGAAAGGGCCCGGGCATAGAAGACCTGCGCTTCCCTCTTGTAGAAGCGCCGGTCGTTCTCGACCCCTTCCTGGTAGGCCTTGTAGGCCGCGGCGGATGACGTCGTGACTTCCCGCCGGCTGGCAAGATACAGGGCCGCCAGACCGCCTGCCACGAGCAGGAAAAGGACCCCAATCAGGGCGACCGCCCACCGGGATTTCACACTCATCCGTCTCATGATACGGCCGGCGGCCCGGGGAGTTTCACTTTCCAGACGCTCGCCGGCCTCACTCCACCCTCAGGAGAAGGAACGTCATGTCGTCGTATTGCTCCGCCCCCCCCACGTGCCGTCGTATGTCGGCCAGGATCCCGTTGGCGAGGTCCTCCAGGCCCTCCGCCTTCCGGGCCGCCAGAGACTGCATCAGTCTCTCCTCGCCGAACGGGTTCATCTGCTCGTCCATGGCTTCGGAGAAGCCATCGGTATAAAAGAAGATCAGGTCGCCGCGCTTCAGGTAAATTTCCCGGGTGTCGTAGGGGACCTCCCGGAACGCCCCCAGTGGAAGCCGGTGCTCGGGAGGATCCAGGGGCCGGGGCCCTCCGTCTCCCGACCGCAGAAGGATGGGAAGCGGTTGTCCGCCGATCGCGTAGCGAAGGCTCATGGCGTCGGGATCCAGCACGAAGTAGCCGAGCGAGACGAACATCCTCCGCTTGATCGAGTAGATGCGGCGGTTGGATTCCTGGAAGAGGAGACCGGGGTCCCGGGTCGTCAGGGCCCGGGAGTAGACGATCTCCTTGGAGGCGACCATCAGGAGCGAGGCCGGAACGGATTTTCCCGAGACGTCCCCGATCACGACGCCCAGGCACTTGTCCTCGAAAGGAATGAAGTCGTAGAAGTCGCCTCCGACGACCTTGGCGGGAATGCTTCCGCCCAAAAGCGTGAAGCCCGGCACGATGGGCACGGAGCGCGGCAACAGGCTCGACTGGATGTCGCGGGCGATCTCGAGGTCGCGCCGGAACTCCGCCTGCCGCGTCATCTCGTCGTGCAGCAGCGCCGTCTCGATCGCCAGCGCGGCCTGGTTCGCGAGAGTCGAAAGGAGGGCCCGATCCTCGCGATCGAAGCGCTCCCCGGAGAGCTTTTCCTTCAGAGCCAGTACGCCCATCAGGCGCTCCCGGTAGACCAGGGGAACCACGAGGCGGAAACCTTCCGCTTCCAGGCGCTCCCGGAAATCCCGGCTTTCCGGATCGGAGAATGTGAGAGAGAGCTCTTCCAGGGCCACGGGCTTGCCTTCCCTCCGCAGCAGGCTCCGCACTCCGGCCTCGGGTGAGACCCGGTCGTCCCTGCGCCCCCGCCGCTCGAGAAACCCGTCCCGATCCCGCAGCCAGATCGAGGCTCTTTCCAGACGCATCGTGGCCGCAACGCTCGCCGTCAGGTAGTCGGTGATCTTGCCCAGGTCGAGCTCGCCGGTGATCGCCTCGCTCATCTCGAGCAACGCCGCCTGGTAGTCGAATTTCTCGCGGAAGAAGAGCTTGTCGAGCGGAGTCTGGAGGCGGCGTCGCACGAGCTCGAAGAGCGGCACGACGACGAGGAAGAACCCGAAGTTGAAGAGCGGCGAAGCCGACAGCCTCCTGGCGAACAGGGCGTTGGCCGTCGCGATCGCCGCGATGTAGAGGCCGAAGAGAATTGCCGTCGTCCCGGCGTAGAGAAAGGTCCGCTTCACGACGAGGCGAATGTTCATCATCTGGAAGCGCACGATCGCGTAGGCGAAGGTCAGCGGGATCAGGATCATCGGCACGATCCCGTAGAAGACGTAGTCGTCGTTGTTGAAGAGGGACGGGAAGACGACGCCGAGCAGCACGAAGGGGGTCGTGCCGAGAATCGTCCCCACCAGGACGTGGAAGGCCTGTCGCCGCTCCCCGTGATCCTCGAGCGTAAAGGCGGAGTGCGCCAGGGCGAGAATGCCGAGCACCAGGTAGTCGCCCAGGAGGATCCACGACGACAACGGCGCGCCCGACAGAATCGAGACATGGTGCCCCTGGAGCTGCCGGAAGACGTCGTAAAGGAATACGACCGGCGGAATCGAATAGATCAGATAGAGGAGTCCCGGGCTCGCGGAGAGAAACTCCTGGGCTCGCAACTTCCAGCGCGCCGGAGGCTCTTCCGACCACTCGTCCGCCTTCGCGAACGTGAGCCTCTTGGGGCGCGGGAAGATGAGGAAGAAGTGGAGGAAAACCGCGGGAAGCAGGAAGAGGCTCACGGTCCCGGTGTTCTGTACGAAGACATCGATCCACCAGTAGGAGGATGGGCGCAGACGGCACACGAAGAAGAGCATGAAGAGAACGCAGAGCAGGAAAAAGACCTGCGCCGCCCGGTCGTCGGGACGCCGCTGGAACACGAAGAGGCCGATGAAGAAGAAGAGGAATCCGAGCACGGCCGTGTAAACGGTGGTCATTCCTCCGAGGCGGATCGAGGAGAGCCGCACGCCCACCGTTCGCATCTCCCCCTCCGGGGCTGCCGCGCTCGAAACGATGACGCAGGGGCCGCGCCGCACGAGATACGGCACCGTCTCTCCTATCCGGTGCCGGCGCAGCTCACGGGAGGCGTCCGAGATCGACTTGACCAGATGCGAACCGATGCCAAGAACGCAGTCGCCCGATGCGATGCGGGCCTGCTGCGCCGGTCCACCCGGCGCGACGCTGCGAACTTCGATCCCTCCGGTCCTGTAGGGAATCGGCACGATGCCGTCGTTCGGGCGCGCGGAGAACATGTCCGCGATCGACGCCACCGCGATCGCCAGGCCAACCAGGCCGACCGCGTAGAGCCAGCCGCGCAGAGAGCCTCCCCGCTCGGGCACGTGGTCTCGCGGCGGCGCCAGGCTCATGGCCTCCATCGGTGTGGATACGTCCTCAAGAGGGGAATGTTAATCGGAGACGTCTGGACTCTTCGATATTCTTCACCCGCGATGCCATTCATCACATTCGAAGGGATTGAAGGCTGTGGCAAGTCCACGCAGCTGCGCCTGGCGGGCGAGCGCCTGCACGCGCTCGGCAAGCAGGTGCTGGAGACTCGCGAGCCGGGCGGAACGGCGGTCGGCCAGACGCTGCGGAACATCCTGATGGACGCGGCGAACACCCGGCTCGATCCGGTGACGGAATGGCTGCTGCTCGAGGCCGACCGCCGGCAGCACGTCCGCGAGACTCTCCAGCCGGCTCTGGCGCGCGGAGATTTCGTCCTCTGCGACCGCTATTCGGATGCGACGGAAGCGTATCAGCAGGGAGGACGCGGTCTCGATCCGGACGCGGTACGTTTCGTGGATGCAATCGCGCGCGACGGCCTGCTTCCCGACTTTACGCTTCTCTACGATCTGGATCCGAGCGAGGGACTCGCCCGCGCCCGGCATCGCGACGGAGGGCGGTCTGACCGCTTCGAGGCCGCGGACCTCGAATTCCACCAACGGGTGCGCGCGTCGTATCTCGCGATCGCGCGGCGCGAACCGCAACGCGTGGCCGTTGTCTCCTCGGATGCCCTTCGCGAGAATGTTTCCGGCGAGACCTGGCGCCTTCTCGCGAAGCGCTTTTCCCTGTGACCGCGACCGCCCTTCTCGAAAGCCTGGCCGGGCGGCCCGAGAGCTTCCCCGGTTCTCTTCTCCTGACAGGCTCTTCGGAAAAGCGCCTGGAGACCGAAGCCCGCCGCCTGGCGGCCATCCTCCTCTGCCCCGGCGAGGATCCCGAGAAACGCTGCGACTCCTGCCGCCGTGTGCGCGCGGGGATTCATCCTGACCTCTCCGTCGTCGAGCCCCAGGGCGTCCAGATCCGGATCGACAGCATCCGGGAAGCGATCGCCTTCGGCGCCGGAAAACCGTACGAAGCCCCGCGTCGCGTGGCCGTCGTCCAACACGCCGAACAGCTCGGGCTCGAGGCCGCTAACGCGCTCCTGAAGTCTCTGGAAGAGCCGGGAAAACACTTTCACTGGATCCTGACGACGGCACGCCCCGAAATGCTTCTGCCGACGATCTGCTCCCGGTGCGTGGCGGTTGTCCTCCCGCGGGTGTCCCGCGCAGAGCGAGCGGTCGCCTGGACTTCCCGCGGTTTCTCGGAAGAGGATGCGGCCGAGCTGGCCGGTTTGGAGCCCGAGACTGAAGGAGAAGCGCCGGCGCGGCTCGAGCAACACCGCAGGTGGCGCGCGGAGGTCCTGATTGCGCTCGAGGCCGGAATCTCCCAGAGGCGGATGGCGCCCCTGCTGCTTCTGGCCGAGACGCTCGCGCATGCCGAACCCGAACGAACGCGCGTCTTCTCGGAGCTGCTTGCCGACGCCGCGGTCGCCTCCGGCGCTTCGAGCGAGAGGCTACGGCACCGCGCCGTCGCCGGCGGGATCCGCGATCTGGCCCGGCGTTTGACTCCCGACGCGCTTGCCCGAGCCGCCCTCAAAGCGGCGGATGTTCCCGCTGACAACCGGCGCGGGAACAAGCGCCTGCACTACGAGTCCCTGTTGCTCGAGCTCATTCGATCTTAGACCGATCCGTTTGGGATTCCGGACACCCGCCCGCCGGCACCGCGCCAAATGATGCCGGCGATCCGAGTCGCCTCCCGTTACTGATCAGTGTCCGAGCGAGACTTCGATCTTTTCGGTGTCCCCGGATTGGACGTTGACGTCCACGGTGCGGTCCTTGAGGCCCGGCCGCGAGACCGTCACCGTGTGCTTTCCGGGCGAGACCGCGATGCCGCGCTCGAGAGAGTTGACCTCTTCAGCAGTGCCCACGAACCGGTTGTCCACATAAACCGCGGCATCGGAAGGTTCGACCGTCAGGCGCAGACGCGTCTTGACGTCGCGCTGGGCGCTCTGCCCGCTGCCGCGCCAATCCTCACCGTATTGGTCGCGGCGAGGCCGACGGACCGTCGGCGGACGTTCGCCCTCGGCGGGCGGGAGATTGTCGTCGCCTCCCTCAGAGACAGTAGCCTCCGGAGGTTGCGAAGGATCGATCGTCTCCACGGAGTTTCGGCGCTTGCCGAAATACCGTTTCACTTCGCCTTCAAGCTTCGGAGTGTCGTAGGAACCGTAGCGCTTGGCTCCGGCAATCTTGTGGAGCTTGTCTTTGTAGTCCACGAACATGCCGGGACGGGAGTTCACGTCTCTGACCAGAGTCTCGTAGCCTTCGAGGCGGAACTCGATCCGATAGTGGCCCGGCCGCACGTAGAGATAGTTGGGGTAGCCGTCGAAATCGTCGGCGGTCCCGATATAGCGGCCATCGAGGTAGACACGCGCCTCCTCGGGCGAGATGTCCGTGTCGATCACTCCCCACTGCGATGAAGGGCCATAGACGTTGTAGGGACCGTAGTAGCCGTAACCGGGCCCATACCAGCCTGGCCAACCCCAGCCCCAGCCCCAACCCCAGCCGCCACCCACGCCGATGAAAACGCGTGTTCGGCCGCCGAAGTGGCCGCCGCCGTGGCGGCCGGGAGCGGCTTGCGCCAGCGCGGGAAGCAGGGTCAAGCCGAGCGCCAGGAGAAAAGCCTTGTTCAGTCGTTTCATAGCAGTTGCCTCCCGACTCTACTGAAAAGCAAGACCAGCGCCAGGTGACTTCTTACAACTTGCAAAACAACATTTTCAAAATCAGTGAGTTGCGAAGACGCCCTCCCGGAGCGGCCGAGGTGAATGACCTCCGGAAGGGTCATGGCGTCACCTGGGAGCGGCGCAGACTCGTCTCCGCCGTGCGCGGTAGTCCCCGCCGTCTCAGGGCCCGGCTCAATCCGCGCAGATAGTCCCTCTGCAGAACACGATCGAGGGCCTTCCTCCCACCCGGGATCTCCCACCGCTCGCAGAGGGAAGCCCAGCCGAAGAGCAGTCCGCTCCGGACGCGCCCCTCTTCCCGGAACTCCAGCGCCTGCGGCACCGCGAGAAAGTCCCCGAGCTCCGGGTGCTTCTCGTAGAAGATCGCCGCGGCCTCGCCCGCATTTTCCTGCCGGCGCCGGAAGGATCCGAACGTGATGTCGTGGTAGTGCCGCGCCACCGCCTGTGGGCGATAGACGATCTTCATCCCCATCCGCATCATCCGGTAGGCGATCTCGATGTCCTCCCACGCGGCGTGGGGGAACGTCGTGTCGAAGAGACCGGCCGAGCGAAGGAGAGCGCGCGGCAGAGAGATGTTCGACGTGTAGAAGAAATTGAAGGGGACGGACTCGGGGTCTTCGATCAGCCCGTAGCCGAATTGAAGACCGTACTCGTTGATGTGGTGCAGGAAAGGAGAGACACGGCGGTCGCGGGGCCAGGTCGTGTAGCCGAGCACCGCGACAGGATGCGGGCGCGGCTCTCCGTGTGTCCGGGCATGGACCGCGAGAAGCTCCGGTTCCGGGACCGTGTCGTCGCCCAGGAAGAGGATCGTTCGGCCCCTCGCCTCCTCCACCCCGCGATTGCGCGCCGCCGCCGGCCCGGAGTTTTCCTGACGGAAGAAGCGCAGCGGATAGGCGGGAGAGAGAGAGCGCAGGCGCGCGGGAGTCGAGTCGCGAGAACCGTCATCCACGACAATCACTTCGAAGTCGGGAGGCCCCGCCTGGCGCTCGATCGCCTCGAGCACCTGCAGAAGCGTCTCGGAACGCTCGAAGGTAGGGATGACGACGGAGAAGGAAGGCGTCACGCGAAGATCTCCGGAAGGGTCGTCCGCACGAGAGCGGGCGCGCGGGACAGAAACTCCCGGAAGAAGTCGGTGTCGAACCGATCGTCGCCCGGATAGGTCGGGACGATCCTCAACGGAAAGCGGCTGAAGATCTCGGCGTCCGGCCGCTTACGCCGCTCCTGCACGGAACGGCGCTTGGCGGCGAGCGCCGCGTGGTTGCGGTGGATCCAGAGGAGGGCCCTCAGGTGAGCCACCGTCAGGGGGTCTTCGATGGCCACCCGCCCGGCGGCGCCGTTGGAACGGATTCCGAAGATGCGGCGTGCGAGCGAGGGCTCTGGCCGTGCCGACTCGTAGGGGTCACGTCTCAATTCCGAAGCCCCGGGGTTGCGCGTGTCCAGCATCTCGGAGATCCGGATCACGAACGCCGCGAGCACGGCCGGCATGAGGTCTCGGAAATATTCGGCGTCGAAGTTCTTATAGGCGGTCGCGAAGGCGTTCTTCTCGAAGAGGAACCCACGGGAAAAAACGCCGAGCGCTTCGCCGGTTGAGCCGCCGCGGTGCCTCGCGATCGCCCGGGGCTCGGCGACGATTCTCCGCCCGAGAATCCACTGGCGCCAGCCGAAGTCCACGTCCTCGAGGTAGGCGAAGTAGTCGTCGTCGAAGCCGCCCGATTCGAGAAAGGCGTCCCGCCGAACCGACATCAGGCCACCGCAGGCGAACAACCTCTCCTCTCCCGGGACTGTCTCCGGAAGCGCTTCGACGGGCCGCCCGACGTCCTTCTGGAAGGCATGGCCGTCGAAGGTGAGAAACCCGTCGGAGAAGTCATTCTTCCGGCCCGAGACATCCACCAGCCGGCCGGCCGCCGCGGCGACGTCCGGAGGGGCGTCCGAAAGAGCCTTGAAGAGATGGCCGAGGGCATCGGGGAGGACGGCGGCGTCATCGTTGACGAAGGCGAGCAGCGGCGCCCGCGCCGCCTCCGCGCCCAGGCGGCAGCCGAGCGCGAAGCCCGCATTGCGTCCGGCGACGACGCGCCGCAGGTTCGGGTGGCGGCGGAGGACTTCCTCCACCGGCTGGCCCGCCGTGTTGTCCAGGAGAATCGTTTCGAAGGAGGGACCCGAGGACGCCGCCAGAGCGTCGAGCGCCTCGAGCAGATGCTCCTGCCCACGGTGGTGCACGACAATCACCGAAAGGTCCGGAACGCTCATCGGGCGGAAGCCTAGCTCATGCGGGTATTGGGTGTTGAGGCGAGATCCGCGCGTAGGGCCCTCGTCCCTGCCACCAATCACCGACCACCTACGACTTTCTTTCTCAGCCGGCGCCAGAGCGGCTGGGATTGTCTGGCGGGCAAGGGCAGGCGGCCCGGATCGACGCGGGCCTCGCGGCACCAGGCGGCCAGCGGGGCGGCGACCGCAGACCAGGCGTGGTCGGCAGCGAAGCGCCGGGCCGCGGCGCCCGCTTTCCGTCGTTCGGCGGAGTCGGTCAGCACCTGGGTGACCGCTTCGGCAACCGCCGAAGCGGTTTTTGCCACCCGCCGCCCGGCGCCGGCCTCCTCGAGCTGGCGCGCGAGCGGCCCGCCCGCGACTGAGATCGAAGGAACGCCTCCCCACGCGGCGTCGAGCAGGCGCGTGCGAAAGGCGAGGTCTCTCTCGAGGCCTTCCGAAGAGATGGAGACGAGCAGGTCCACCGCCGCATAGAGGTCGGGACGCTCGGCGTAGGGCATCCAGGGAGAAAAGAGAATGGACTTCCCCTGAGGATCGATCGCGCGGGCGCGCTTGCGGGCGCGGGCATAGACGCGCTGCGGCGTCGTCAACGGATTGGGATTCTCGAAGAAGAGGAGTTTCGCGTCGGCGCACCGGCGCAGAACGCCCGGCCATGCCTCGAGCAGAAGGTCCGGCTCGTACCAGTCGTAGATTCCCCCGAACAAGACGAGCGGTCCCTCGGCTGGAACGTTGAGCGAACGACGGCCTGCGGTGCGGTCGCCCGCGGCGGGCTCGTCCGGCACGCCGAACGGCACGACGGACAGAAGTCCCGAGAGCGTCGGGTCCGCTGGAAAGTTCGAGGCGCCGATGCGTCCTCTCGTGTAGAGAGCGCCCGCATAGAAGAGACGCTGCTCGGCGGAAGCGCACAGAAAGAAATCCGCCCGGGCGAGAGCCAGCTCGAGAGTCGCGCGGTCGTGCTCAGCCGTGCCCTCCCCGAGTGTGGAGGCGTAGTGGAGGTTCTCGACGAAGAAGGGATCGTAGAGGTCCGCGGCGACAGGGACGCCGGGAACCTGATGGAACCACCAGTTGGCGGCGTGGCCTGAGACCAACGCGGCGTCGGCGTTCATGGCCGCGGCGGCGAGCCCCCCCGGCGGCGCCGCCACGACGGGAAGGTCGCCCGCGGCGCCCGCGGCCTCGGCGGGGTCGTTGGCCACGAGCAGGCGCACGTCAAATTCCCCGCGAAGAGCCCGCGCGAGCTCCAGCGCGCGGATGCCCATCCCCGCCATCCTGGGACGGATGGGCTCGGGAGCCAGGACCACGACGCGGCGAGTCAACGCGCTGAAACGCTCACAAGGACCGCCCGCGCACCCGCTCCAGAAAAAGATGCAGCTTCCAGGTGCGCGACTGGTAGATCTGCGAAAGGATGCCGTTGAGCCGCTCGACCTCCCCCTGGATCTGCGCGATCTGGCCGTGGTATTTCTCGTTGCTCGCGAAGAGCTCTGCCACGCGCGCATGAACGAGCTCGTTCTCGGCGAGAAGCCTGTCTCGTTCGGTCTGGAGAGCGGCGTTCTCGGGCATCCGCGAGGCGACTTCCCGTTCAAGCTCTTCAACCCGCTCCTTTACGGCGGAGAGTTGCGCGGCGAATTGCGCCTTCTTTTGCTCGGCTCTTCCCAGCGTCGCGTCCAGGCGCCGGTGGCTCTCGCGCTGGTAGCGGAGCTCTCCCTGCGAGATGCCGTCCCGTTCCGAGCAAAACGCGATCTGCGCGCGCAGCCGGTCGAAGGTCCGCGCGAGTCCCTCCTCGGTGCGCCGGCTCGCATAGCGTGCGTAGATTTCGGCGCGCGCCCGCTGGAACGCGGCCTGGCCCGCGGGAACGTGGAACGGATCGCCGTCCCTTCCTTGAAAGACCCGGTACTCGCATGTCACGGCGCGCACGTGCCGGAAGGCGGTCTCGAAGGAGAGCCGGATCAGGAAGTCCCAATCTTCCGAGTACTCGAGCTTCTCGTCGAACCCTCCGACGCCGGTGAAGAGCGCGCGGGGGAGAAGCAGCGTGTGAAGCGGGATGTAATTTGCCAGGAGCAGATAGTCGGGATCGAAGTCAAGCGAGTATTGAAGGGTGCGGTGCAGCGGCTCCCACGATTCCTCGCGGCGCTCATAGACAACGTTGACCGCATCGGAATAGACGACGGGCTCGGGGCCGCTCCGGTGCGCCCGCAGGAGGCGCTCGAGATGATCGGGATAGGAGAGATCGTCGTCGTCCAGGAACGTGATGAGCTCCTGGCTCGCCAGGGAAACGCCTCGATTGGCCGCCTGGGAGCGGCCGCCCCGCTCGGGTAGCTCCGCGAGAGTGAACTCGAAGGCGCCGCGGAACGCGGCCTCGAGGCCGGCGACCGAAGCTCCGCCGTCGTTGACGAGCACGACCTGCGCGGGTCGCGCGGTCTGGCCGCGGAGGCTCTCCAGGGCTTCCTTCAACAAGGCCGGCCGGTTGCGCGTGCGAATAACGACGGACAACGGGGCCGGACCGCGCTCTCCGGCCTGGAACACAGCCGGCCCGATCGAGCGCCGGAACTCCTCCAGCGACCGCGTCGAGGCCTCCGCGTAGTCCACCACGCGAAAGGCCTCCACCGGACCTTCCCCTTCGAGAGTGAGTCTCCTGTACGCGTTAAGGCCGCCGATCGCGCCGGCGTAGTCGCGCACCGCTTGCTGCGAGGCGCAGGAGGCGAGGGCCTCCTCCTTGGCGCTCGAGACGCTCGAGATGTCCACGAGGGTGTCGGGAAGCAGCGGGTGGGAGATCTCGTAGAAGGCCAGACGGAGGAAACGAAACCGATCGTGGTCCGGATCTCCGGGACGCGAGGCTGCGAGTTTCTCGTAGAGCACCTCGGCGAGGGCCCGGTGATCCGGGTGAATCTCGACGGGCGATGGGCAGAAGACCAGATCGGGCCGGAACTCCGCGATCAGCTCATCCAGAGCGCAAGCGAGATCCGAGGCGCGAGCGGGGAGCTCGCGGTCCGGCAGTGATCCGAAAAGAGGAGGTTCCAGACCCAGGATTCCGGCCGCTTTGCGCGATTCCTCCCGCCGCCGCTCGCCGTAGTCTTCCGCCGTCCCCGAGCCCTCCTGCCGGGTGCCGTCGGTCGCGATCCAGACGCGGATCGCTTCCGCCTCGGCGGCGTTCAAGGCGAGCGCCCCGCCCGCTCCGAGGATCTCGTCGTCGGGATGGGCGGCCAGCGCCAGGATGCGTGCGGCCGAAAGGTCCGTCGCCCGGTACGGAATCAGGGACGCTTCATCCATCGGTCGAGTCGCGGAGTCGCATCGTTATGTCCGCGAGTTTATCCGTTTCCATTCAGATAACGTCGTAGAGCGCGGGGGTGATCTGCGCGTGCCGCGCGAAACGCTCCGCGACAGCATCGTCGAAGGCGCGCACGACGAAAGAAAAGCCCGCTTCGCGGCTCTCTCCTCCGAGACTCGCGATCACCGCGGCGCCCGGACCGCCGGGCGTTTCCCAGAAGACCAGGCGCCGCGCGCCCAGTCGCCTGGCCTCCGCCGCCGCCGCCGAAAAGAGCAGTGGCAGATCGCTTCCGTCCCGGCACTCCGAAAGGAAATCCGCCACGAGCGCCTGCTCCCCGACGACCGAGAGCGCCGCCCAGCCGCGAAGCCGGTCGCCCGCCTCCCGCCAGACCATCCGATAGTAGCGGGTCGGTCGCGCATGGAATCTCCAGTTCGCCCGCAAGCGGTCGCGCACGGCGGCCTGAGGCAGGAGACTCGAGGCGGCGGCCCAGAACGCATCGAAGGTCTCGCTCACGAAATCGCCCGTGGCCGCGTCCGGCGGCGCCGGGAGGAACGACTCACAGGGCACGTGCCGTTCCCGGATCGGAAAAAGCGTCCGCGTTCCGACGATGCGATTGCTGATCTCGAGCGCGCGGGCATTGGGAAACCCAAAGCAGAAAGGGACGCCGCGCCCCGCGACCGTTTCATAAAACGCGTCTGCCATCGAGCGATAGACACCGCGACGCGCTCCGATCGCACGTACGGCCGGATCCGTGGCCACGTCTCCGACGGAATAGAGCAGCCTCTCTTCTCCGTCGAGCCGGAAGCGCATGGCCCAGCCGGCATAGTTGCCGACGATTTCTCCGGCGAGGACCGCGACGGTTCCAAACCAGCCGTCCGGGTTGAGCGCGAATTTCCACTCCCACTCCTCGGCGGGCATTTCGACACCGAAGACACGCGCGAAGAGCCGACGAATTCCGGGTGCGTCTTCCACCGTCGCTTCGCGGATTCGGAAGCTCATGCCGCCTGTTTTTTCCAGACGAACGTTTCGAGAGGCCGGCCGTCCGCCTTCCGAAAGATCGTGAGGTACCAGAATCCGGAAGCCAGACCCGATTCCACTTCGTCCGGCAGGCGGAATTCGTGCGACAAGTCCGCGCCCGCAAACGGAAGTCCTGAAGGATTGGGCGAGAGAGCGAGCGCGGCGCCGGAACACGCCGAAACCCGGGGCTCGGAAAGCCAGGACACGAGGGGCTCGCGCCGCGGGAAACGCGCCGCCCGCTCGAGCAGAGCCGTCGCGGCCCGACCGTAGCGCCTGAGCCGGTAGAGCCTCTCGGAGTTGGCGCGGCGCGCTCCGCTCTCCGGGTTGCGCGAAGAGCTCACCGCCCAGAGGTGGTGGACGCGGGCCTCCGGGACAAAGAGCAGATCGAATCCCTTCGAACGGACGCGGTCTTCCCATTCGGTCTCCTCGTATTCGAACGGGAAACGTTCGTCGAAACGGCCCGCCGCGTCGAAGACCTCCCGACGCGCGGCGAGCACAGCGCCCGAGAGGTGAGGGACGCGGCCTCCGCGCTCCCAGAGCCGCAGCGTCTCTCGCGCGAAGGACGCGAAGCGCCGCCGATCGAGCGACGGAAAGAGTCCGGACAGCAGTTGAGCGGCGTCTCGAAAAAGACCTGGAGCGTAGCCGGGCGGAAGCCGCAGACGTCCTTCCGTGTCCCAGGTCGAGAGAGGCGCCGCTGCTCCGACGCGACGTTCGCCGATCGCCTTCAGGAGCCGCATGAGGGAGCCGGGAGAGAAGACGACGTCGGCATTGGAGAGAATGAGCCTGGCTCCGCGGGCCTGCGCGAGCCCGGCATTGACGCCTCCCGAGTATCCGCGGTTCTCCGGAAGAAACAGATACCGATCGGCGGGGACGTCGCTCAGAAGCGCCGCTTCCTCCTCCCCCGATCCGCAATCCACGAGCACGATTTCTCCCGCAATCCCTTCCTGCGCGAAGGCTGCCGCGAGCGAGGCGACGCACCGCGCCGCCTCAGCCGCGCTGCGATGGCTGACGACGATCGCGGAGACGTCCGGATTCATGCTGCGGGAGCCGAGCCGCCGGCGAGCGCGCGCTCGAAGGCAGACTCGAGATTGGCGGCGACCCGGGCGGCGTCGAACCGCGAGGCCGCCCGCGGCCCCTCGACCCGGGCTCGCGCACGCGCCTCCCCGGTCACGACGCCCGGGAGGGCCGCAGCCAGGCCCTCCGGATCGCCGTCCGGAAAGTACCAGGCCGCTTCTCCCGCGATCTCCCGGTGGCCAGGCGTATCGGAGAGCAGACACGGAAGGCCGCAGGCGAGCGCCTCGAGCACCGGCAGCCCGAAGCCCTCTTCGGGCCGGTTCGGCCCGAGGAAGATGTCGCAAGCGCGATAGGCGAAAGGCATCCGCTGTGGGGAGAGGCCGTGGTGGTACTCGCCCCCCAGGGCGGCCGCCTTTTCCTCGGTCGAGAGCGGGTGTGTCGAGACGCGCCGCAGCCGGAAGACTCCCCCGCGCTCGCGCCAGATCCGAAGGCCCTCAAGACCGATGCCGATTCCCTTCACATCCGCTTCATAGGGTCCGACTAGAAGGACGGAGGGCACTCGGCCAGAGACCGCCCGACTTTCCGGAGCGGGAAAGAAATCGCGCCCATCGAAGGTCTGCCCGACGTTCACGACCGGACCGAAACCGAGATCTTCGAGCTTCGAGGCGAGCGCCTTCGAGACCGCGAGCTTGCGGGTGGACGCTCCATACGCGGCCTCGATTTCCTCGCGCCGGTGGGCGTAGAAGCTGAAGGCGCCCTCATAGCCCTGGCACAGATGAAAGACGGGACCCCGCGCGCCATCGATCGCCGGGGCCACGGTCGTCCAGAACGTGGCGACTCGGATGTCCGCTTCCGCGAGCTCCCGCGACTCACGAAAGGAGGAACGCTCGAAGCGCGCCCGGGACATCGCGAACCATCCCGGCTGCATCCCCGGAGAGACGACTGCCGCCCGGTGCCCGCGCCGCGCGAGAGCCTCCGCCTGCTGGAGCACCACCTTCACTCCACCCGACACCTCCGTGGACTCCAGCAGATAGGCGATGCGGAGAATCGGGTGATCGGGTGATCGGGTGATCCGGTGATCGGTTCGGGCCGTAATTCTCGATGCCTCCTCAGAACGCGTGGCGCCGGCGACGGCCACGGCGATCCATCGAGATGTCATCAAGCTCGCCCGATCGAGGCCCGGCAGCGCCGACAGGCGTTCGAGAAACTCCCCGGCCTGTGGAGCGGGGGCTCCCGCCCAGGGCTCGATCGAGACCACACGCCAGCCCGCCTCCTCCAGCGCCTCTGCGAGCGAGCTCTTCGTGAACCAGCGCAGGAGCCCCGCGTCGGTCAGACCGGCCGGGCCCGGGTCGAATCGGCCGAGCACGAGGTCTCGCGCGAGCGAGAGGTGTCCGGCGTTGGAAACGCTCGCCACCAGAGTCGCGGCCGGCGCAGCGAGGGCTCTGGCCCGCGAGAGCGCCTCGATGGGATCTTCGAGGCGCTCGAGAACATCGCCGAAGAGAAAGGCATCGAACCTCTCGCCCTCGCGGACGAGATCTTCGAGGATCCGCGGCGCGTCCCCCTCGATCACCCGATCCAGATTCCCCCGGGCGCGCGCGGCCGATTCGGAGTCTTTTTCGATGCCCGTCACCCACAGCCCCTTCGCGCGGCAGCGAAGCGCCGCCGAAGAACCCCCGGCGCCGCATCCCACGTCGAGCAACCGTCGGATGCCGGACGGAACGTGACGGGTGAGCTCGGGCCGCTCCCTCTGCGAAACGTCTTCGAAGGCAACGGCGCGGAAATCCGGATCGTGCTGCCTGCGGTTGAAGCCGGCGAGCAGACGCTCGAGCATTCCCGCGACGGTCTCCCCCACGACAGCCGGAAAATCGGCGGGGCGGAAGCAGACCGCGGGTGGACGCATGGTATCTGCCGGGTTCGATTGGCCGTTGCCGTCCCGCGGCGGCGCAATGGTCTCGAGCTCACGAAGAGTGTGCGCAGCGGTCCCGGCCGCCATTGCGGTCACGGGCACGAGAATCCTCCCCGGCTCCGGAACCGGGAACCGCGACGCGGACCATGGCAACGCTGTCTCGTCCGTCACCACGAGGCAAACCTCCGCGCCGGCAAACGCCTCGCGGGCGAACTCGTCTCCGGAAACGTCGAACACCGCGTCGCTCAAAATCGCTTGGCGCCAGCGCAGACGAGAGAGACGATGGCCGTAGTCCGGTGAATCGGACCTTCGCAAGAATGCGAGAGCGTTCTTCAAGTGCCGGCGGCGGAACGCCCGGCCGGCATCTCTTCAAGGCGATCCTCGTCGGCGACGCTCCAGACGTGCCTCGGGCGCAGGAGTCCGACCGCGTAGTCCGGCGCGACAACCGTGAAACCGGGCTTGACGATCCTCAAGTCGTGCAGATGAAGGGCCGTCTCGTCGCCGAGGAAAGCGTAGAGGCGGAATTCTCCCTGCGCGATCGGCAATTCGGGGAAAACGAGTCTCAGCCGGTAGCGGCCGCGCCCCGTCAGCGGTGCCCAGGACTCTCCCCGCGTATCCACCGCGAAGGCCTGAACGCCATCTTCCCTGTCGGCGCCCACCCGCAGCTGGAAGGCGAGACCGGGATCCTCCGTCTCGAAGGCGAGGTCCACGGCCACCGTTTCTCCGGCCGCGAACTTCTCGCGCGGATACCCCGACCCGTCGTGCACGATGACCTCCGTGAAACGGGCGGGGCGCCTTCCGTTGGTCCCCGCCGCGGCTTCGGGAGGCCGGTCGGTCTCGGGAGCACGGCGGCGCTCCTTCTCCTGGAGAAACTCCTCGTAGGCCCTGACCACCGACAGTGAGGGACCCGACGCGGCCACGACTCCCTGCTTCAACCAGATCGCCTGCTCGCAGAGAAGGGCGATGTAGTAGAGCGCGTGCGAACAGAAGAGGAGCGTCCCGCCGCGCTTCTGGAACTCCGCGATCCGGTCAATGGACTTCTTCTGGAAATACCCGTCGCCCACCGCGAGCGCCTCGTCCACGATCAGGACGTCGGCCTGGGCATGCGTCGCCACCGAAAAGGCGAGACGGAGCGTCATGCCCGAAGAGTAGGTGCGCACCGGCCGGTCGAAGAAGTCTCCGAGCTCCGCGAAGTCGCGGATCTGCGGCAGGCGCTGGCGGATCTCCGGACCGGTCAGGCCCAGCAGCGCCGCGTTCATGCGCGCGTTCTCCCTTCCCGTGAACTCGGGATGAAAGCCCATTCCCAGCTCCAGAATCGAGGCTACGACGCCTTGCCGCTCGACCGAACCCGAGGTTGGCTGCGTCGTGCCCGCCACGATCTTCAAGAGCGTGGACTTCCCAGCGCCGTTCTCG
>WNGE01002410.1_pt1 | contig 31229 bp, 24 predicted proteins | sample 5400651 | NCBI WGS metagenome assembly WNGE01 (sample SAMN13153370, study PRJNA577476) | soil metagenome | isolation source: 60 cm soil or saprolite under grassland replicate 2 | place: USA:California | collected 2016-06-15
TCCGGGTCGACCCGGTGCTGGTAGAACAGGTCGATCGCGTCGACCCGCAGCCGCCGCAGCGAGGCGTCGGCGACCTGCCCAATGTGTTCCGGCCGGCTGGACAAGCCCGCCTGGCGCCCGTCCGCGTCGAACCGGAACCGGCCACCCGGCGCCGCCCGCCGTAGCTGGGCAGCCCGGCCTGCTCCGGGGTGATCTTGGCCCGCCGGGTGGTGAGGAACTCGCGCACCTCGCCCCGGATGTCTTTCACGCTGGCCACGTTAGCGAGGCTAGGCAGCCGCGCGGCGGCGGAACAGGCCCTGCCAGTGCCCCTGACACCAGGCCGCCGACGGCTACCGCGCCATGGACCAGCGCTGGCGCAGCCGTTCGGCTGGGCCTATGCCGCTAGATCAGAGTGCTACCTTGCAGAATTCAAGCTTGCTGAGCGGTTCTCTATTCGGCCGCTTCCGCGGGGACCACTTGCGCTTGAAACGCGGCTTGGAAAACATGTCCTCTATCTGCTGGTACCCCATGAAGTAGGTGACGATGAAACGCATGCGCTCCTCGTAGCCTAGCCAGTTGGCTACGCCCGGCGAATTCGCTGGATTCTCCGGTCCGTACTTCCGGACGAGATTTCCTACCTCTTGCGACATCGGCTTGCTGAGCATTATCGTGTTGACCGCTGTCTTGAGCCAGAGCGTCTTCGAGTACATCCGGACCCAGCGGTCCTCTATGTTCCGCATGATCGGCGGCTGATCCTGATGCCGCCTTCCGTAGATGTCAAACCGCTCCCCGGAGCGGTGCCTCAGGTAATAGTAGGGCATTCTCCAGGACACTTGGAGGAGCCACCTTATCGGCCGGTAAAAGACGTAGTCGAGCGCGGGCTGGACGCGGTCCTGCTCATAGGCGGACAAAGCGATGTTGGCCCCGAGGATCAGTTCGCCGCGCAGCGGCCCGGAAGCGGATTTGGCCTCGCTCAGCAGGCGGTACGCGGTGCAGAGGAGGTCTCGGCCGGGCTGGCCCAGGTCCTTGAGCAGGCAGCGGTCCGGGTCCAGGTCAGTGACCTGCAACATCGTGGGCTCATCCTTGCCGGACAGGATAGCGGTATGGAATGAGGCCATCTCCACGAAGATCGTGCGATTCGCGGTGGACAGGCCAACGCCGTAGGAACCCCCGAGGAGAGCCAGCGTGACCAGGCGGAATAGCGGCTCGAAGATCGTGGGTATGTGATTCAACTGGCTAAGTTTCCGCAAGAACTTTGAATTATTGTCCAGCCGCAGGCTGGCGCCGACGGCCTTCGACGACCACTGCGCGAAGCCGCACCAGTTCAGATCGCTCGTTCCCAGCAGGTTGCAGGAAAGCGCCCGGCTGATGCCGTGGTATCGAACTGCGATCTCGTATGCCTCCGCGTAGAGCGGGATGTTCTCGTTCGTGGCCAGCTCGCGAATTTCCGCCTCCGAGGGCCATGTCTTAGGCGTGATCGTATTCATTTCGTCACCATTTTCACTCGATGGTCCAGCAGTCCGGCCGTACGGCCGGCGAGCGCCGCCGCGGCCCGGCGCCGGAGTTCCTCCGGACGGGGGGCGGCCGCCCGGTGGGGGGCTGTCGCGTCCGCCCAGTCAAGAAGCGACTCCGTGAGCAGGAGCGGAACCTGGCTCCGCTCGTGAATCTCCGCGGCCGCCTCGAAGTGCGCCATGGCCTGGCGGGCATCCCCCGAGGTCATGGCGAGATGAGCGAGGTAGTGGTGACCACAGGGGTGCCCGATCGCGGCGTGCCCGAAGGTCTCGGCGTACGGCTCGAGCGCGGCGTACAGCGGATGCGCCAGGTCGCGGCGGCCTAGCCGGCTCGTCACCAGCGCGAGATTGTCGAGAGCCGCTCGCTCGGCCGGATCCCGGCGCGGTATCAGGCCGAACGTGGCCACGATCCGGTCCAGGGCCGCGGCGGCGGAGTCATGGTCCACCTCGACGATGTAACGCAGGGTGGAGTGGACCGGATCGAGTTGCGGCGCCTGTATCGCCCGGCGGAGGCCCTTGCTGAGCTCTCCGAGGCGGCCCTGCAGCCGCCGGATTTCGGCGATCTGCTCGGTGTAGAAGGCCTTTGCTTCCATCCGCCGGCCGGTGCCGGTACCCAGCGCCAGGGCTGTTTCAGCTTCCTTTTCCGCGTCGCCCAGGTCGCCGAGCATGAGTGCCAATCCGGCCCGGGAGAAGCTGACGAGCCAGATCAGATGGGGCTGCGCGAGCTGGCGGGCCAGCATGTCCGCATGGTTCAGCAGCTTGCCGACCGTGCTGAGGTCTCCGAGTTCGAGCGCCGGCCCCGTCTGCTGGAACGTGGCATGGAATAGGGCCAGGTCGTCTCCTACTCCCGCCGCCATCTCGCGCATCTCCTGGCTATCCTCCAGTCGCCGGCCGATGGTGTCGGCCGCGCTGATAGTCAGGCTGCGAAGCCCGAGAACGCTCACGATGGTGCGCGGATCGCCCGACCGCCGGGCCAGTGCCACCGCCTCGTCGCTCAACGCGAATCGGTCCTCGCCGTCCGGCGCCCAGGTCAGTTCGGCCGCGAGCATAGCCGTGAGCAGAGCGCGCCTGCGCAGATCTGCGGGCTGGACCAGTTCCTTGGCTTCGGTGAGCAGTGCAAGGCGCCGTCCGTCGGTAGCTCCGGTGATGCTGAAGAAACCGCGATCAGCGGCGAGCGCGGCCGCGATGATGAGATCGGGCCGGTGACAGGTCCGGGCGAGTTCCGCGGCGCGGAGCAATGTCGCGTTTGCGTCCGGATAACCGGCCAGCCACATTGTCCGGCCGCACTCGATGAGCAGTTCCGCGCGTCGCTCATCGGGCGTCGCGGGGATGTGCTCCGCCAGTTCGAGGAGCCGCTGGTACCAGGTCACCGCCTCCTGGTAGGCGAGCCGCGAGATCGCATACTGTGCCGCGTGCCCGACGGCGTCCGCCGCCTTCACATAGCGTTCCGGGCGCACGCCAAGCTGCGCGGCCGAGACAAGGTGCGCGGCCACGGCGTAGGGGCGCGACCGCATCACCGCCGGATCGGCCGCGCGCAGGGCATCGGCGAGGATCCCGTGCAGGAGCCCGGCCCGCGGTCCCGACAGCGACGCGCGCACCGCGCTGCGGGTGAGTTCGTGCGAGAACTGCCACGGGCCGCCGGGAGTCAACGTCACCATGCCGGCCGCCATCGCTTCCTCCGCGGCGGCGACAAGGCGGGCCTCGTCCACCTTCATGGCCAGGCTGAGCGCGGCCGGTTCCAGGTGCTCCCCGACGCCGAGCAGGTTGACCAGTTCGCGAGCGGCGGGACTGAGTTGCGCCATCCGCGCGGCCACCACCAGGGTGACCGACTCGGGGACCTTCCAGCTTTCCAGGTCTACCGGGTCCGGCAGATCCCTGATCATCTCGGTGACCAGGAAGGCGTTCCCGCCCGTGATGGCGTGCAGCCGCGCCGCGGCTTGTTCTGTCTGGCCTCGCCCGGACGTGGCCGCCAGGGCCTTGGCCACGTCCTCCTTGTTTAGCGAGCCGAGCATGACAAGCCGGCTTTCTGCTTCCAGCCTGCGCAGCTCCCGTGCGGTCACGACGTCGGGTTCGACGGCCACGGGCCGGGCGGTGACCAGGATCAACATGGACAGACCCTCGGTGTCATGGTTGAGCGCCCGCACCATCTCGACCGATTCGGGCGTCGCCCAGTGCAGATCGTCGATGACGAACAGCACGGGCCTGATATCGGTCAGCCGTCTGACCAGCGTCCGGAAGGACGCTAGCATCTGATAGCGGTCAGAAAACGGATCCGCGGCCGGCGGAACGGACAGCTCAAGCGGCGGCGAGGCCAGGGATGGCGCCAGCCGCGCGAGCGGTCCGCATTGCTCGTCGATGCCGGCCCGCAGCAGCAGCGCGGGTGACGAGCGGCCGAGCCATTCGATCGCGGTGGCGATGGGCTGATACGCCTGCTGCGGCGGGTCGGTGCACCGGCCGGCCAGCACGATGAAACCCTGCTCGATGGCTTGCTGAACCACGACCGACGCCAGCCGGGTCTTCCCCGTTCCCGCGGCGCCTTCCAGGAAGATCATCCGGGTGCCGAACCTCGCGCCGCGCAGCGCGTCGTCCATCGACTCGAGTTCCCGGCTCCGGCCGACGAACGGCAGCAGGTATCCGGTCTTCAGCCAGGGCGGCACCTGGCCGCCCGGGTCCCGGTCGCTGCTTCGCCACAGCAGCTCGCAGACCTGCATCGGCTCGATGAGTCCCTTTGCGGTCACCTGGCCGCGGTCTTTGAACTCGTGCCGTCCCCGTCCCTGCGCGAGACGCCGGACCAGATCGGTGCAGAGCACCTGGCCGCCGTGCGCGACATCGACCAGGCGCGCGGCCTCGACGATCGGCAGGCCGCTGACGTCGTCCTCCGTCCAGGACACGTCGCCCGTGCTGAGCGCGGCGCGGATGCTAACGGGAGCTATCGTGTGCTCGTTCTCGCCGTCAATCGCCTGCTCGATGGCCACGCTCGCGTCGAGTGCGGCCGTGGCTGAGCCGAACAGGGCCATGAACCCGTCGCCGAGGCCCTTGGCGAAGATCGATCCGTGCGCGGTGGCCACGGCGCGCAGGAGTCGCTCGTGGCGCCGGAAATGGCGGTCGGCCAGCTCCTCGCCGAGACTGGTTCGCATGGCGGTCGAGCCGACGACGTCGGTGAACAGCACGGTGGCCGTGACCAGCGTGCCCGGCGGGCGGGCCGTCACGACGGGCCCCGGCCGGACCCGCGGCCGCCCCGCCGCCGGATTGGCGTACGGGCGGCGTGCCGGACCATGCGCCGCTTATCGCGGACCCAGCGGGCGCCCGCCGTCGTGCGGATCCGCCACGCCCCGGCCAGCTCGGCGGGCATGCGAAATGGCGTCGGCCCTTTCGCATAGCGGTCCGAGTAACTGATCAGTACGTGGCGGCCGAGCTTCCTGATCAGCGCGTGCGCCAGCCGCGCCAGCGGCCCGAGCCACCAGGAATTCCGGTTGGCCTCCCGGAGCGAGGCCTGCAGGGGTATCGACCACCAGGCCGCGGGGGGGACCTGGAGCAGGTCCGGGACCTGGCGGACCGGATCGGGCGCGCCCCGGAACAGCCAGCGGACGACGCTGCGGGGTAGCTTCCGCCACCCCAGCGGCATGAAGTCTTCCATTTCGCGCAGTAGCGCCGTCATGAGGCGCTGGCCCGCCTCGCTCGATCCGAGGAGGCGGCTCATCCCGGCCTCGATCTGCTCGACGTCATCCAGGCTGAGGGCGCCGTCCCGGCACGCCTCCACGCCCATCAGGAGGCCGACGTAACTCCAGGCATGGAGGTTGGCCTCGCGATCCGCGGCCTTGAGTGCGATGCCCATCCGGTTCATCGCCTCCCACGTCACGACGGTGAAATCGAGCAGCGTCCCGAGCATGAGTTCCTGGTTCACCGGGGGGCCGAAGCCCTCCGCGGGCGGCCACGAATCGGGGGCCGGCTGGTCGAGGATCAGGGCCCGGACGCACGCATGCATCAGCCGCAGGCCTATGGCCGTCATGTAGCCGGGCCTCCCGGGATCGAGGCTATGGCCGCCGCGCAGGCCCATCACGTCGAGTAGCATCTGGCCGGTCTCGGCTATCCGCCGGGTCAGGTCCTGGGTGGCGAGGTCGGAAACGCGCGCTAGGACCTCGGCCCCCTCGACGGTCGCGTAGGCCATCGGCAGGGAGGCGAAGAACAACGCGCTGGCCTGGTAGAGGCCGTAGTCGGCAAAGACTCCCTGCCCGCGCTCGATCAGCTCCGGGTCGGGGTTCCACGGCGGCGGGGCAAGCGCGACCTTGAGCGCGTCCGTCAGCCATGTTTCCTCAGGATCATTCGCGTGGCGCGTGAACCATTGAGGATCTCTTTTCGCCTGTCTCAGCTCCTGGATCATTGACATGACCAAGTCGCGGGGATCGGCGAATTCAGGATGGTCGCGGAGGTAGGCCGCGACCACTCGATCAATCTCGGGGTCTGTCGCACCATGAAGCCTGTCGAGTTCGCCGCGCGACCAGCGCCCGGCCGGCTCCTTTTTGCGGCCGCCCCCCCTCTCATTCTGCGCATCGATCACGCGATCACGCATCCTTCGACCGCTAACTAGTTGCTAGTAACATCTGCGCGTTGTGGCCCATCCAGTCACGGTGGTTTTGCATGAAGGATCAAATTCATTGAGCCGTATTAACGGCTGCCCACCCCTCGCTATATGCATATGAGACCCTGGCCGGGCTGGAAACGCAAGTGCCGGTCAGGGCACAGCATTGGCATTACCGCTAATAATGAGGGTTCGGTATCAGGACGCGCAATCGAGTTTCGCGTCTAGACCGTCTCTGGCCCCAGTGCTACGAATGCGTCCGGACGGGGCCGGTGGAGCCGCGCACGATCAGGTCGGTGGCCAGCTCGACGTGCAGCGCGTCGACCTGGTGGCCGTCCAGCAGCCTGACCAGCAGGCTGACCGCCATCCGGCCCATCTCGGCCAGCGGCTGCCGGACCGTGGTGAGCGCCGGGCTGGTGGCCTGGGCCAGGTCGATGTCGTCGAAGCCGGTGACGGACAGGTCCGCGGGCACCCGCAGGCCGCGCTCGGCCGCGGCGGCCAGCGCGCCGACCGCCGTCTTGTCGTTGAAGCAGACAAGAGCGGTGGGCCGAACGGGCCGGGCGAGCAGCTCGCCCGCCGCCTGGTAGCCGAACTCGGTGGTCGGCTCGCCCGCCCGGGTCAGCTCGGCCGGATGCAGCACGCCCGCGTCGGCCAGCGCCGAGGCGTGCCCGGCCAGCCGGGCCTGGCCGGCCAGCCAGTTGTGCGGCCCGGCGATCACGCCGATGCGCCGGTGGCCGAGCGCGACCAGGTGCGCGGTCATGCTCCGCGCCCCGGCGAAGTGCGCGGCCGAGACCGCCGCGATGTCGCGCGGAACCGGCGTGCGCGGGTCGACCACAACCAGCGGGAACCCCCGGGCGCGCAGCGCGGCCAGCTGCTCGCCGGGTTCCGGCGGCAGGATCACGATCGCGCCGGCGATGCCGGGCCGGAATGGGAGCGAGGGCAGCACGCTGGCCCGCTGGGCGGCCGTCCCCGCGTCGAGCAGGACCGCGCGGCTGTGCAGCGCCAGCGTCTCGGCCACGGCCGAGACGATCAGCCCGAAGTAGTCGGTTAGCAGGTACGGGCAGCGCAGGTAGACGGCGCCGGCCGCGGTGCGGGCCGGACTAGCGCGAAGCCGCTCGGCCGCCGCGCGGACCAGGGCGCGGGTCTGCGGCGCGACATGGTCCCGGCCGTTCAGCACGCGGGACACGGTGGCGATGGACACCCCGGTCTGCGCCGCGATGTCGCGCACGGTGACCCGCCGCCCGCGCGGGCGGCTAACCATCTGTTACACGGTGTTCCATGATCGCAGCATAGGCGCCGGCCGTCCGGGAAGGCGGCAAACACGGACCGTTCGGCCCCTTCCCCTTGACAGTCCCGGGCCCGCACTGGTTCGCTACCGGGCAGAACAAGTTTCGGATTTGTTTCATTTTGTTACACGATGGGACGACGATGGCCCGGATCAGAATCGTCATGGCCTCGCTGAGCGCCGCGGTGGCCGCCGCTAGCGCCACCACCCTCGCCGCCGGCGCGTCCGCGTCCGCCGGCCCGGCCCCGGTGACCGCGCATGTCTGGGTGACCACGCCGGACGGCACCGACAAGCTCACCGCGCTGGCCCCGGCCACGTTCGGCAGCGCGATGCCCAGCGCGCCCACCATCGTCGTCGACCCCACCCTGACCTACCAGCGGATGCAGGGCTTCGGCGGGTCCATCACCGATTCGGCGGCCACCGTGCTGTACCGGCTGTCCCCGGCGGCGCGCACGGCCACCATGCGGTCCCTGTTCGACCCGGTGACCGGGGACGGCCTGGACTACCTGCGCCAGCCGATCGGGGCCAGTGACTTCGTCGCCACCGCCGACTACACCTACGACGACCTGCCCGCCGGGCAGAGCGACCTTGCCCAGCAGCATTTCTCCATCGCCCACGACCAGGCCCAGATCCTGCCGCTGCTCCGCCAGGCCAAGGCGCTCAACCCGCACCTGCAGATCATCGCCAGCCCGTGGAGCCCGCCCGCGTGGATGAAGACGAACGGCTCCCTGATCGGCGGCCGCCTCATCGACGACCCGCGCATCTACCGCTCCTACGCGCTCTACCTGCTGAAGTTCGTCCAGGCCTACCGGGCGAACGGCGTCACGGTGAACGCGATCACGGTGCAGAACGAGCCGCAGAACCGCACCCCCTCCGGCTACCCGGGCACCGACATGCCGTCGGCCCAGGAGGAGAAGGTCATCTCCGACCTCGGGCCGATGCTGCGCGCGGCGGGCCTAGGTACCCAGATCTTCGCCTACGACCACAACTGGACCGAACACCCCAACGACGTCGCGGCCACCCCGCCGGACGAGACCGCCGACATCAACGCCTACCCGCAGAACGTGCTGAACTCCCCGGCGGCGAAGTACGTGGCCGGCGTCGCCTACCACTGCTACTTCGGCGACCCGAGCGCGATGACCACGCTGCACAACCAGTTCCCTGACGCGGCGATCTACTTCACCGAGTGCTCGGGCAGCCAGTCCGCCGACCCGGCGAACACCTTCTCCGACACGCTCAAGTGGCACGCCCGCAACCTGATCATCGGCTCGCCCCGCAACTGGGCCGAAACCGTCATCAACTGGAACCTGGCCCTCGACCCGTCCGGCGGCCCGCACGTGGGCGGCTGCGCCACCTGCACCCCCATCGTCACCGTGGGCCCCGGCGACACCGTGACGCGGAACGCCGAGTACTACACGCTCGGCCACCTGGCCCGCTTCGTGGCGCCGGGGGCGGTGCGCATCGCCAGCACCTCGTTCGGCACCACCGGGTGGAACGGGCAGGTCATGGACGTGGCCTTCCGCAACCCGGACGGCAGCACGGTGCTGGTCGCGCACAACGAGAACGACAACCCGAGCACGTTCGGCGTGAAGGAGGGCGACCAGGCCTTCAGCTACACGCTGCCCGGCGGGGCGCTGGCCACGTTCACCTGGCGCGGCACCGTCCCCGGCTCGTACGCGCTGCGCCAGGTCAGCCCGCAGGGCTGGACCGCGACCGCGAACCCGCCCGGTCCGGCCGACCCCTGCTGCACCGGCGACGTGGCCGCCAACGCGGCGGACGGCGACGCCAGCACCCGCTACACCACCGGCGCCGGCCAGGCCCCGGGCCAGTACCTGCAGGTCGACTTTTACCGGCCGATCGCGGCCCGCCAGGTCGTCTTCGACACCGGTGTGTCGACCGGCGACTACCCGCGCGGCTACACGGTCGCCACCAGCACCGACGGCGTGAACTGGAGCACCGCCGTCGCCTCGGCAGCCGGCACCGGCCAGTTCACCACCGTCCCGCTGACCGGAGCCCCGGTCCGCTACGTCCGCATGACGCTGACCGCCGCCAGCGGCAGCTGGTTCAGCGTCGCCGACGTCCGCGCCTACACCTCTGGCCAGGGCCGCTGACCGTCCTTACTTCCCGAACGAACCGGGGTGCCCCGCCCTGCCACCGGGAGCCTCTCCTGCGTCTCACGCTGTCACCATGCCTCATACTGGCATCATCCATGGGCGGCAAGCCTGACCTGTTTACCGAACCACAATGACGGACGGATCGCGTGACACGCACGGCCACCCCGGTCAACTTCACGCTGGACCTGAACGGCCGCAGCGGCCCCCTGTCCGGTCAGGTGGCGCACGCGCTGATCGATGCCATCGCCCGCGGCCAGGTCCACGACGGCGACCGGCTGCCGTCCACCCGGACCCTGGCCGCGACGTTCGGCCTGGCACGGACCGCCGTCGTGACCGCCTACGAGGAGCTCACCGCGGCCGGGTTCCTGGTCGCCCGCCCGGGCGGGTCCACCTACGTGGAGCGCGGTGCCGGCGAGGCCGCACGAGCCGGCGCGTTCGGCGCCTCACTACCGCCCCCGGCGCCCGCCTCGCCGCGCCCGGTCAGCCCGATCACCTACGACCTGCGGCCTGGCCTGGCCGACCCCGGCCTGATCTCCGAACGGGACTGGACCCGGGCCATGCGGCTGGCCGCCTCGCCGGCCCGGCAGCCGCCGCTCGACCTGCGCGATCAGCTCACCGGCCACCTGCGCCGCGCCCGCGGTCTTGCCGTCGACCCGGAGGACATCTTCCTGTTCCCGAGCGTCAGCAACGCGCTCCGGGCGGTCGCCGTCACCTGCGGGCTGACCGGCCAGCCGGTCGCGTTCGAAGATCCCGGCTACGCCAAGGCCCGGCTCGCCCTGCGCGAGGCCGGCGCGGTCATCCGCCCGGTGCCCGTCGACGACGACGGCATCAAGGCGGAGGACCTGCGCGGCAGCGACCGGGCCTGCTACGTCACGCCGGCCCACCAGTTCCCGCTCGGCGGCCGGATGCCGGTGCGCCGCCGGACCGACCTGCTCGCCTGGGCCAGCGCCGCCGGCGCGCTCGTGCTGGAAGACGACTACGACGGCGAGTTCCGCTACGACGTGCCCCCGCTGAACCCGCTGCGGAGCATGCCCGCCGCCGCTGGTCACGTGGTCTACCTGGGCACCAGCTCGAAGATCCTGTCCCGCGGCCTGCGGGTGTCCTGGGCCGTGCTGCCCGCCAGGTTCCGCGCCGCGATGGCCGCCTACCTCGACGCCTCCGGCGAGGAGGTCAGCCAGGTCTCGGCCGCGTTCCTGGCCAGCTTCATCGCCATCGGCGCGCTGACGCGGCATCAGTCCCGGGCCATGCGCACCTACCGGGCCCGGCAGGAACGCTTCGTCGCCGCCTGCCGGGAGCACATCCCCGCCGCCCGGGCGCTCGGCATCGAGGCCGGGCTGCACGTCGCGCTGGTCTTCGGCCGGCCGCTGGACGACGAGGCCGCCGCGGCCCGGCTGGCCGGTGCCGGGCTGGCCTGCCTCCCGCTGTCCCCGTTCTGCGCCGGGCCTGCCCGCCGGTCCGGGCTGCTCTGCGGCTACTCGCGGCTGCCGGAGACCATGGCCCAGGGCGCGGCCGTCCTGATCGGCCGGGTCACCGCCGACCTGATGGCGGCCCGTGGCGCATGACCTTCAGCACCGACGGCGAGACCGGCGTGTCGGCCGGCACGTGGTCCGACGTCCGGGGGTGCCCGTAGGCGCTGACGATCGGCAGGATCCCGGTCCACAGCCCGGGTGTGGCCTCGCCCGGCTCGGGCTCGCCCGGGCCCGCGTCCCGGATCTTGACCGTCCACTGGCCCTCGACGATGTCCATCGCCAGCGCCGTCGTCGCCGCGAGCTGCTTCTTGGTGTGGAACGGCACCTCGCCCGAGCGGCCCGGCGTCAGGCACTCGGAGATCTGGGTCAGCGCCTCGGCCGCCTCGTCCCCGCTGAGCGCGCGCAGTTCACCGTGCACGACGGCGGAGCGGTAGTTGGCGCTGGAGTCGAACAGCGTGTGCGCGTAGACCCAGCCGTCGACGTGCATCACGCACAGCGCGGCCGGGGCGCCCGTGGCCACGTACCGCAGCGCCCCCGCGCCCACCGAGCCGTGCATCAGGATCCGGTCGCCCGCCCGGCCGTACAGCATCGGCACCACCCACGGCCTGCCGTCGGCCACCGTGCTCAGCGTCCCGACGTGGTGCCCGGCATCGAGCACCGCGTCCAGTTCGGCGCGCTCGTCCCGGGACCGCTCCCGGTGCCGGTTGATCTGGTCCCTCCGTAGCGTCATGCTCCCTAGCCTGCTCGGACCGGGCCCGCGGGCGCTAGACCGGTATGCGCGCCACCGGCCGGCCAGAATCTACGGGCGGGCCGCGCCGACCAAGGTGGACTCGTACCAGCCGGCCAGGGGCATCTTCTGCACATCCTGCCCGGTCTGCGGGGCGTCGATGATGTCGCCGCCACCCACGTAGATGGCCACGTGCCCCACTCCGTCGAAGTACAGCAGGTCGCCGGGCTCGAGCGCGGAGGTGGAGATGTGCGGCAGGGCGGCCCACTGCGCGTAGGTGGTACGCGGGATGCTGACCCCGGCCGAGGCCCAGGCGGCCTGGACCAGGCCGGAGCAGTCGTAGCTGCCCGGTCCGGTCGCGCCCCACTGGTACGGCTTGCCCAGCTGGGCGTAGGCGAAGGCGACGGCCTTGCCGCCCTGGGTCGAGGTCGTTCCGCTGTAGGTGGCCGAGGTCGTGCCCGTGCCGCCCCCGCCGATCGAGTTGGTCTGCACGGCCTGCTGCTGCGGCACGGTCAGGCTGGCCAGCGTGGCCTTCTGCGTGTCGATGAGCTTGCCCAGCGAGGACTTGTGGTCAGACAGCTGGCGCTTGAGGCCGGCGATCCCGGCCTCGGTCCGCGACATCTCCTGCTCCACCCCGGCCAGCTGGCTGGCGTCGGTGAGCAGCTGCTTCGTCTGCGCGTTCCGGTTCCCCGACAGCTCCATCAGCAGCGACCCCTGCTGCAGTATCACCGACGGGTTACCCGAGGTCAGTACGCCGGCGATCGAGGTCGCCCCGGTGTTCTCGAACGCCGCCGCCGCGTTGGCCGCCACGTTCGCCTGCGCCGTCTGGAACTGGGTATTGGCGTTCTTCAGCCGCACCCGCACCTGGGACAGCTTGGTCTGCGCCGCGGACAGCTGCTGGCCGGCCTGGTCGAGCTGCTCACTCACCTTGTCGAACTGCGAGGTGAGCCGGTTGATCTTGGCCTGGACCTGGCTGACGGTCGGCTGCGGCGCCGCGCCGGCGCCGGTAGCGAAGACCGCGAGCCCGCCGGCCATGACCAGCCCCGCGCTCAAGGCGACGACGCGACGAATCCCCGACACCCCCGCAAGCACTCGGCTCACGTACCAGTCACGCTCCTTTTTCCACCGCTTGCGCTATCCCGCTGGTCCCAGACGCCAACGGCCACACGGTGAGTCACGTTAGCGACGACGCATGACGGGTCTCAACCGGTTCTCGTAGATATCACGGAATTATTACGTGTGCCGATATACGGCGACACCGTCCGGATAACCCTGCATCAGCCAGCCGGACGCACTGGATCCGGGCTTCACCGTGTCAGAACGCACTCGAACCGGGGTTTCATGGCGTTCCAGCTGGCCCGGGGCACCCGGAGCGTGCTGCTACGCCCTCGGGTTTCTCGACCTGACCCAGCAGCGACGTCAGCTCGTACAGGTCGGCGAGCTGGATATCGGCCGGGACGCCCTTGAGCGCCGCGACCACGGCGCCGGCCGCCCGGCCGGCCCTGACCCCGGCCTCGGCGTCCTCCACCACCAGGCACCGGCGCGGATCGACGCCGAGCTTGCGCGCGGCCAGCAGGTAACCCTCGGGGTCGGGCTTGCCGGCCCGCACGTCGTCGATGGTCACCAGCAGCGCGGGCCTGATCCCGGCCGCGGCCAGCCGGATCCGGGCCAGCGGGGGATCGGCGCTGGTGACCACGGTCCAGGGCAGGCCCAGCCGGTCCAGCTCGCCGAGCAGCTCGGGCGCGCCCGGGGCCGCGGTGATGTCGGCGACGTCGACGTACTCCAACTCCAGCTGGTACCGGGCCGCGGCCGCCGCCTCGTCTTCGGACAGGTCCGGCCGGAGCCGGCGCACGTTGCCCAGCGCGGGCAGCCCGTGTGCGACCAGCGGCCCGCGGCCGGGGTCCACGCGGTACTCGGCCGCCCAGGCCCGCCAGGAGCGCTCGACCGCCGCGTCCGAGTCGACCAGCGTGCCGTCCATGTCGAGCAGGACCGCCTGCACGTTCAGCACGGCCCGGCCCCAGGAAGGTTGCTCATGAGGACCACGGTACGAGCAGGAACCGGCTCTCTTCCCCGAAGGCCCGGTGCCAGCGTGCGGATTCACCCCATCCTTATGCTGGCTATGTAGATGGCACGGGACGAGCAGGGTGGGAAGATGACTCGGCAGGCCGCTGGCGGGTTGATCGGCCGGGATCGCGACCTCGGCTTCCTGCGGGAGTTCGTCCGCCAGGCCGCGGCGGGCGGCGGAGCGCTGGTCCTGTCCGGGGATCCGGGCATGGGCAAGACGGCGCTGCTGAATGCCCTGGCCGAGTCCGCTGCCGCGGCGGGGACCGTGGTGCTGCGCGTGACCGGGGCTGAGTTCGAGGGGGAGATCAGCTTCGCCGGGCTCAACCAGGTCCTGCTCCCGGTGCTCGGTGACGTCGACGAGCTGGACGCTGTCCACCGGGACGCGCTGCGAGTGGCCCTGGGGTTCGGCACCGGACCGCCGCCGGACCGGCTGCTGGTGAGCAACGCCGTGCTGGTCCTCCTGCAGCGCGTGGCGGCGCGCGGGCCGCCGCTATTGATCGTGGATGACCTGCCCTGGATAGACCGGGCCAGCGCCGGCGTGCTGAGCTTCGTGGCCAGGCGGCTGGTCGGCCGCGGGGCGGGGCTCCTGGTCGCCTGCCGGACCGGCGCGGACAGCTACTTTGACCGTGCCGGGCTCCCAGAATACGAGCTGACGCCGCTGGACGGCACGGCGGCCACCGAGCTGGTGGCCGCGCGGTTCCCCGGCCTCGATCCCCTGGTGCGGAGCCGGGTGCTGGGCGTGGCGCAGGGTAATCCGCTGGCCCTGCTAGAGCTCCCCGAGGCGCTGAGCGATTCGCAGCGCTCGGCGGCAGAGCCGCTGCCGTCGGTGCTGCCGCTCGGCCAGCGCCTGCAGAAGCTGTTCACCTCGCGGGTCACCCGGCTGCCGCCCGCGACCCGGAGTCTCCTGCTGGTGGCGGCGCTCGAGGGCACGGGGGACCTGCGCGTGCTGACGGCGGCAGGCAGCGGTGACTACCGGCTCGAGGATCTCGCCCCGGCCGAACGCGACCACCTGGTGCGGGTCGGCCAGAACCCGGGCCGGGTTAGCTTCCGGCATCCGCTCATCCGCTCGGCCGCGGTCGAGGCCTCGACCGCGGCCGAGCGCCGGCGGGCCCATCAGGCGGTGGCCGCCGTCCTGGCCGGCCAGCCCGAGCGCCGGGCGTGGCATCTGGGCGAGGCCGCCGTGGCGCCGGACGAGCACGTGGCGGCGCTGCTCGAGGAGGCCGCGCACCGCAGCCACCAGCGCGGCGACTACCTCGGTGCGGTGGCCGGGCTCACCCGCGCCGCCGGCCTGAGCCCAGCGGCGGCCGAGCGCGGTCGTCGGCTGGCCGAAGCCGCCTACATCGGCGCGGAGGCCCTCGGCGAGGTGCGCGGCACGTCCCGGTTGCTAGACGGTATCCGGCAAGCCGGCCCGCAGGACAGCGGCCCCCTGCACTCCGCGGCGGCGGCCGCGTTCGTGATGCTCAACGGCGACGGGCACATCGATACCGTCCACCGCATGCTGTCCGACGCCATCGCGAGCGGAGCCCACGGCTACGACGCCGGCGACACGGCGCTCCTCAGCGCGCTGTGGGCGCTGGCCATGGCCTGTTTCCTCGGCGGACGCCGCGAGCTGTGGGACACGTTCCACGACGCGGTGGCCCGGCTCACCCCGGGACCGCCGCCGGACCTCGCGCTGACGATCGACATGTTCGCCGACCCGGCCCGTACCGGGGTCGCCGCGCTGCCGCGGCTCGAGGCCGCGCTGCGGACCGTGCACCACGAGGTCGACCCGCACGTGATCGATAACGTCGCGGCGGCCGCGATGTACGCGGACCGCCTCGCCGAGGTGCGCGAGCCGCTGTGGCGGGCCGTGCTGCGGGCGCGCGAGGGCAGCCCGGGGCGACGGCACCTGGTGGCCCTGATGGACCTGTGCATCGACGATTTCCACCGCGGCGAATGGGGGGAAGCGGCCGAACTCGCGGCCGAGGGGCTCCGCGTCAGCGAGGAGCGGGGCGGCCGGTTCTTCGGCTGGTATTTCCGCTACCACCAGGCGCTGCTGGCCGCCGTGACGGGCCGGTTTGACGCCAGCCGGGCCCTGGCCGGCCAGATCACCACCTGGGCCGGGGCCCGCGGCGCCCGCACGCCGCAGGTCTTCGCCCGCCACGCGCTGGTGCTGGCCGACCTCGGCCAGGGCGACTACGAGAGCGCCTACCATGCCACCTGGATGAGCCCGGCGGGCACCCTCGCCCCGTACGTCCCGCACTGCCTGTGGGTCGTCATGGACCTGGTGGAGGCGGCCGTGCGCACGCACCGGCGGGAGGAGGCGGACCGGCACGTGCGGGCCATGCGGGAGGCGGACATCGCCGCGCTGTCGCCCCGGCTGGCCATCCTGGCGGCGGCGTCCGCCGCCATCGCCGCCGAGGACGACCCGTCCCTCGCGCTCTTCGGCCAGGCGCTGAGCCTGCCCGGCGCCGGCCAGTGGCCGTTCGACGTCGCCCGGGTGCGGCTCGCCTACGGCGAGCGCCTGCGCCGGGCCCGGGCCGCCGCCGAGTCCAGGATCCACCTGGAGGCCGCCCTGGTCGCCTTCCGTGAGCTCGGCGCGGCGCCCTGGGCCGCCCGCGCCGAGCTGGAGTTGCGCGCGACCGGGCTGACCAGGACGAGTCCTGGCGCACCCGGCGCCGCCGCGCTGACCCCCCAGGAACTGCAGATCGCCCGCCTGGCGGCCTCCGGCCTGACCAACAAGCAGATCGCCGGGCGGCTCTTCCTGTCGCCCCGGACCGTCGGCGGTCACCTGTACCAGATCTTCCCCAAGCTGGGCATCACGTCGCGGGCCGCCCTTCGCGACGCCCTCGGACCGCCCGGCGACTCCTAGCCAACGAGTCATTTGACTCGCGCTGCCGGCGGCCCGGTCAGGACAGACTCGCTGCCAAGTCACACGGCAGAGGAGCCATCTATGTCTCATCACCTCGACACGCCGCTGGCACGCCAGAACGGCCAGCTGTACGTCGACGACCTGTACGTCTTCCCCGGCGAGGACAGCACCGTCTTCGTCATGGACGTCAACTCCGACATCACCGGCGTCTACGCGCAGCCGGGCTTCCACCCCGAAGCCCGCTGCGAGTTCAAGGTGCACTTCTACGGAGCCGACTTCGAGGAGCTCACCTACCGGGTGTCCTTCGGCGAGGCAGACTCCGCCGGGCGGCAGCCGATGCGGCTGCACGTCCTGGCCGGCGCCCAGGCGCGCGAGGACTCCGCCGCCGGCGAACTCGTGCTGGAGGGCCGTACCGGCGAGCCGGCCAGCGTGGACGGCACCCGGATCTGGGCGGGCCGCATCGCCGACTCGTTCTACATCGACCTGTCGCTGCTCGCAATCGTCAACGAGGCGGTGGCCAAGGGGACCGCGCCGGACCTGTCGGCGTGGCGTCCGGACCAGGCGCGGAACAGCTTCGCCGGCACCACCGCCGAATCGATCGTGCTCGAGGTCTCCCATTCCCACCCGCGGCCACGGCCCGGCGCCCGCACCGGCGTATGGTGCGCCACCAGGCTGGCCACCGACGCCGGCGGCTGGCGCCAGGTTAACCGGGCCGGACACCCGATGATGTGGCCGATCTTCTGGCCCGGCGACACCGACTTCTCCGATCCGGCCAATACCCGGCACCCGTCCGAGGACCTCGACGCGGCCGGACAGCACCTCGGCGACCAGGTCGCCGCCGTGGTCGCCGCCAACGGTGCCTCGGCCGATCCGCACGGCTACGGCCAGATGGTGGCCCGGGAATTGTTCCCCGACGTGCTGCCCTACGTGATCGGCACCCCGGCCAGCTACGGGTTCGCCGGCTTCAACGGCCGGACGCTGGCCGACAACGCGCCCGAGGCCATGCTCTCCCTCGTCACCGGCACGGCCATCCCCTCCGGGCTGACCCCGGCCGTCGCCGGGCAGCAGCGGCACAACCGCTTCCCGTACGTCGTGCCGGCCTGACCCGGCCACGCCGCCTGACCTGGCCGCGCCGACCCGGCCGGGCCGCCGGAATATCCGGCTGGCCCGGCCGGTTCAACTACATGCAAACGCATATATCGGAGGCATGGCATGCAGTTCGGGATCTTCTCGGTCAGCGACATCACCCGGGACCCGGTATCGGGCGAGACGCCCAGCGAGGCCGAACGGATCGATGCGATCACCCAGATCGCGCAGAAGACCGAAGAGGTCGGCCTGGACGTGTTCGCGATCGGCGAGCACCACAACCCGCCGTTCTTCTCGTCCTCGCCGACCACGCTGCTGGCCTACATCGCGGCCACCACCAAGCGGCTGATCGTGACCACGGCGACCACGCTGATCACCACCAACGACCCGGTGCGCATCGCGGAGGAGTACGCGATGCTGCAGCACCTGAGCAAGGGCCGGATGGACCTGATGCTCGGCCGCGGCAACACCGGCCCGGTGTACCCGTGGTTCGGCCAGGACATCAGGCAGGGCCTGCCGCTGGCGCTGGAGAACTACAACCTGCTGCACCGGCTCTGGCGCGAGGACGTGGTCGACGCCGAGGGCAAGTTCCGCACCCCGCTGCAGGGCTTCACCTCGATCCCGCGGCCGCTGGACGACGTGCCGCCGTTCGTCTGGCACGGCTCGATCCGCACCCCCGAGATCGCCGAGCAGGCGGCCTTCTACGGCGACGGCTACTTCGCCAACAACATCTTCTGGCCCAAGGAGCACTACCAGCGCCTGATCAGGTTCTACCGGCAGCGCTTCGCGCACTACGGCCACGGCACCGAGCAGCAGGCCCTCGTCGGCCTGGGCGGTCAGGCCTACCTCGCCAGGAACTCCCAGGACGCCATCCGCGAGTTCAGGCCCTACTTCAACGAGGCGCCGGTCTACGGGCACGGGCCGTCCATGGAGGACTTTGCCTGCTTGACCCCGCTGTCGGTGGGCAGCCCGCAGCAGGTCATCGACAAGACCCTGACCTTCCGCGAGCACTTCGGCGACTACCAGCGCCAGCTGTTCCTGGTCGACCACGCGGGGCTGCCGCTGAAGACCGTGCTGGACCAGCTCGACCTGCTCGGCGAGGAAGTCGTCCCGGTGCTGCGCAAGGAGATCGCCGCCCGCCAGGACCCGCAGACCCCGGAGGCGCCCACCCACGCCAGCCTGGTCAAGGCCAGGTACGGCGACGAGGCCCCGCGTCAGCCGCGGCCGAACGCGAACCGCGGCGACAACGTCACCGGCGCGTCGCCCTACCAGGACAGCGCCGACGAGTTCCAGGCCGAGTACCCGGAGCTATGATGCCCCGCCTCGCCAACGACGCGTGGGAGGCGCTGCTGACCGCGCACGCCACCGTGATGAAGCAGTTCGCGGCCGAGGACACCTGGACGGATGTGTCCATGCGCGAGTACGACGTGCTCTACACGCTGTCCAAGGACCCGGAACCACTGCGGCTGTCCGAGCTGAACCGGCACGTCCTGCTCAGCCAGCCGGCCCTGTCCCGGCTGGTGGAGCGGCTGGCCGAGCGCGGCCTGGTGGAGCGGCATGCCGACCCCGCCGACGGGCGCGGCGTCCGGCTGTCGCTCACCGCGGCCGGGCGGGCCGCGCAGCGCGCGATCGGCCGCCGGCACGCCCGCAGCGTGACCCGGGCCATGACCGCCGGGCTGACCCGCGCCGAGATGGCGCAGCTGGAAATGATCTGCCGGAAGCTGGCGTGCGCCAGCGACACACGTGAGGTCGTGCTCACATGAGTACCGAACGGTTCAGGCTCGTCCTGGTCAGCGCCGGCACGAGCGACCCTTCGTCGACGCGGCTGCTGGCCGATCGCACCGCCGACCGGGTGAAAGCCCTGGCCGCACGGCGCGGCCACGAGGTGAGCGTCGGCGTGATCGAGCTGCGCGAGATCTCCGCCGACATCTCCACCGCGCTGGTCTCCCAGCTGATCACGCCGAAGCTGCAGCAGGCGATCACCGCCCTGGCCGAGGCCGACGGCATCGTCGCCGCCGCGCCGGTTTACAAGGCCAGCCCGAGCGGCCTGTTCAGCTCGTTCTTTCACGTGCTGGACAACGACCTGCTGATCGGAAAGCCGGTGGTGCTGGCCGCGACGGCCGGCACCGCCCGGCACGCCCTGGTCGCGGACGAGGCGATGCGCCCGATGTTCGCCTACCTGCGCACGATGACGGCGCCGACCTCGCTGTTCGCCGCGCCGGAGGACTGGAGCGACCCGGCCATGAACACCCGGATCGACCGGGCCGCGGTCGAGCTGGTGCTGCTGATGGAAAGCGGCTTCGCCGGCCAGATCAAGGACGAGTCCTGGCACAGCTACCGGCACGAGTTCGGCAGCGCGGGCGGCTCCGAGACCGCCATCGACCTCGATACCGACATGATGCGCCTCGCCACCGGCGGCAGTGCTAGCTGAGATTTGGGCTAGCTGAGACTGTATATCCTGACATCCGGCCGGACGCACATCAGGTATCGCGATGCCCTTCGTGGCGCTGCGACCGCTCAGGCCACGGCGTAACGACGGAGGGGACTAGCGATGAGCCTCAGCGCGTGGGAACAGGACGCCCTGAATTCGATCAAGAACGGCCTGGCCGACAGCGATCCCGCGCTGGTCGCGCGGCTGGCCATGTTCACCCGGCTGGCCTCCGCCGAGGACATGCCGGTGCGGGAGAAGATCCAGGCCGTCAAGCTGGGGGTGGCCCGGCGCCGCCGCCGGCTGTACCAGCGCCTGGGCGTGGGCCGGGGCATGCTGCTGGTGTGGCTGGTCACCACGCTTACGCTGGTCGCGGCGGCCGTGGCCAGCAGCCGGGCCAGCGGGCCCGGCACGTGCGCCGGATCCTGGGGGTCGCTGTGCGGTCACGCGGCCGGCGCGGCCCAGCCGATTCCCTGACCGGGTCAGCGGTCAGTGATCCCAGGGCGCGTCCCAGTAGGGTCGCACCTCGACCTGGGCGGTCCGCCGTCGTCTCGGCGGACTCATCGACCCAGAACAGCATCATGTACTTCATGGCGTTTCCGACGCTCGCGCCCGCGGCCGGGCCCGGACGTGCATGCGCTCGCCCTGCGGGCCGAACAGGATCAGCAGCTCGGCGGGCTCGGCCCCGGCCGCGCCGAACCAGTGCGGCACGCGCGTGTCGAACTCGGCGGCTTCGCCCGGCTTCATGACGAAGTCGTGCTCGGCGAGCCGCAGCCGTAGCTGGCCGGAGAGCACATACATCCACTCGTAGCCCTCGTGGCTCTTCGGCTCGCCCGCCGGCTCGCCCGCCGGGGCCAGCATCTTGTAGGCGCGGATGCCGCCCGGCCGCTGGGAGAGCGGGACGAGCGTGCGCCCGTTCCGCCGAACCGGCCGGGCCCGGACCCGGGGGTCACCCGGCGGCGGCGCGCCGACGAGCTCGTCCAGCGGCACCTGGTGCGCGCGGGCCAGCGCCAGCAGCAGCTCCAGGGTCGGCCTGCGCCCGCCGGACTCCAGCCGGGACAGCGTGCTCACCGAGATGCCGGTGGCCTCGGAGAGCTCGGCGAGCGTGGTGCCGTGCCGCTGGCGGATAGAGCGCAACCGCGGCCCGACCGCGTCGAGCACCGGATCGTGGTCCACACCCCTATTGCTGCTTCGGCAAGAGGATTTGTCAAATCGTAGGGTCCGGAGCGATGGTCAGCGCATGAACGAGAACGAGAACTACGACGTCGTGGTCGTCGGCGGCGGCGCGGCCGGGCTGAGCGGCGCGGTCGCGCTGGCCAGGTCCCGCCGCTCGGTCCTGGTCGTCGACGCGGGTGACCCGCGCAACTCCCCGGCCGGCCACGTGCACAACTTCCTCAGCCGGGACGGCACCCCGCCGTCCGAGCTCTACGCGACCGGGCGCGCCGAGGTAACCGGGTACGGCGGGCGGGTCGAGACCGGGCGGGTCACCGCCCTGGCCCGGGACGGCGCGCGGTTCGGCGTCCAGATCAGCGCCGAGGCCGGCCCGCGCACGGTGGCGGCCCGGCGGCTGCTGGTCGCCACCGGCCTGCGCGACGTGCTGCCCGACGTGCCCGGGCTGGCCGCCCGGTGGGGGATCGACGTGCTGCACTGCCCGTACTGTCACGGCTGGGAGGTCCGGGACCAGCGGATCGGAATCCTGTCCACCGGGCCGGCCGCCGTCCACCAGGCCCTGCTGTTCCAGCAGCTCAGTCCGCACGTGACGCTTCTGCGGCACACCGGTACGGCCCTCGACGCCGAGCAGCGGGCCCTGCTGGAGGCCCTCGGGGTCGCCATCGTCGACGGCGTGGTCGAACAGGTCGAAACCGGCGCTAGCGGCCTCACCGGGGTCGTGCTGGCCGGCCGCGGCCACCTGGCCCTGGACGCCGTGGTGGTCACCCCCCGGATGGAGGCCCGCGCCGAACTGCTCGAACCGCTCGGCCTCACGCCGGTCGAGGTCCTGCTCGGCGAGCACCCGATCGGCACCCGCATCGAGGCGGACCGCACCGGCGCGACCGCGGTCCCCGGCGTCTGGGTGGCGGGCAACCTCACCGACCCGCAGGCCCAGGTCATAGCGGCCGCGGCGGCCGGCCTCACGGCCGGCGCCGCGATCAACCTCGACCTGGTCCTCGACGACGCCAGGCGCCGGGGATAACGATCCGTCGCTCTAGCCGCCGCTGGCCTGGTCGTGCAGGAGCTGGTTGATGGCCGCCACGATCACCTTGGCCGAGCCGTCGATGGCCTGCGCCACCGGGCTGGGCGGGTTGCGCAACTGGGCGGCGATCTGCGCCGCCGACAGCCCGGCCAGCACCTGCGGGTCGTACTGCGCGCCGGCCAGGACGTACCGGTTACAGATGTCGAGGAAGGGCACCGCGCCGGACTGGTCCGCGCTGTTGACGTAGGGCGGCACGTCGTAGCGGCCGATGACCTGGCGGTCTAGCGCGGACAGCGCCTGCAGCGGGTGGCCGGCGTTGTCGGTCAGCTCGGTGCTGCGCAGCGTCAGCCGGGTGCTCTGGTAGCCAGCCGTGCGGAAGGACAGCGTGGCGGTGTTCGGGAAGACGTCGGTGGCCGCGGACTTGGTCACGCCGAGCTGGCTCCAGCTGCCGAAGTGGGACAGCGCGACAGCGAGCGACCAGCGCTCGGCCGCGCAGAACGGGCACGACTCCTCGCTGACGAACACGATGCCCGGCTTGTTCGCCCCCGACACCTCGACCAGCTCCAAGTGCTTCGGGTCGTGCGCGCCGGTCGACGAGAGTGCCGGGCCCTTACAGCCGAACGCTCTGGCAGTCTGCTCCCGCACCACACCGCGCGCACCGGCATCGCGGTACTCACGGGCACCACCGATCCGGGCCGCCCGGCACGAAAAGAACCACGGCAATGTCACATCGCCGTGGTCCTGACCACGGCAATGTCACATCGTCGTGGTTCGGCGGCGCCGACCGCCGGTACTGCCGTGACGGGCGTGGTGCCTGGGGTCCCCCGGAACGTCAGCAGCAGTAGCCGTCTGGGGTGGGTAGCGTCCCCGCGCCGCTAGCGCCGCACAGGCTTGATGTTGTGGTTGAGGTGGAACACGTTGTCCGGGTCGTATGCGGTCTTCACCGCCGTCAGCCGGGCGAGCTTCTCGGGTGAATAGGCGCGCAGCACGCCCTCGGCTCCCTCGTCGTTGACGAAGTTGACGTAAGCCCCGCTGGCGTACTGGTCGAGCGCGGCGGCGCAGCGCCGCGCGGGCGGCGGCGCAGCGCCGCGCGGCCGCGATCCGCACGTCGTCCTGGGCCGGATCAGCCCAGTTCGTTCCGGCGCCGAACTCCACCAGGGCGTCCCGGTGGCTGAACGGCGTGTCCTGGTCGGGCACGTCCGCGATCGCCCCGCCGTAGGCCTGGAACCCGGCATTCGGCAAGAAGTCATCGCTGTCAGCAACAGCTCCCCGCCCCAGGAACGCCTCTAGCGCCCCGTCCGGCAGCTCGCGCAGGTAGTGCCCCTTGGAGTAGCGGCGCAGCGCGTGTTTCTGCACGGAATCGGACATCCGCTGCAGCTCCAGGTACGACAGGTCGAGCACCCGCTCGGCCGCCGGCCGGCCCAGCGCGCGCAGCCCCGGGAGCAGCCGCCGGCCCTGCGCCGGGTCGCCGACCCAGACGAAGCCGATGACCACCATGCCGTCGCTCCCGATCGACGCGGTGAAGGTGGCCTGACGCGGCGCGCAGCTGAGCAGGTCCCGCCAGCCGCGCAGCGCGTCCAGTGCCCGCCCGGCCGCAGCCGCGGACACCGGGAACGAGAGCTCGGCCAGCAAGGCCCGGGTCCCGACCGGGTGCAGCCGGAACTCGAACTCGGTGACCACGCCGAAGTTGCCGCCGCCGCCGCGCAGCGCCCAGTACAGGTCGGGATGGGAATGCCGGCTGGCCCTGACCACCTCGCCGTCGGCCGTCACGACCTGGAACGAGATGACGTTATCGCAGGTCAGCCTGTGCTGCCGGGCGAGCCAGCCCATCCCGCCGCCGAGCGTCAGGCCGCCGACGCCGGTGTGCGAGACGTTGCCCGCCGTGGTCGCCAGGCCGTATCGCTGCGCCGCGCTGTCGAGGGCGCCGAGCAGGGCGCCGCCCTGCACCCAGGCCCGCCGCCGCACCGGGTCGACCCGTACCCCGCCCATCGGGCTGAGGTCGATCATCACGCCCTCATCGGGCACGGCGAACCCGAGCGCGCTGTGGCCGCCGCAGCGGATCCCGATCTCCAGGTCGAGGTCGCGGGCCGTGCGTACCGCGGTCACCACGTCCGCGACGCTGGCACAGCGGACGATCATCGCCGGCCGCCGGTCCACGAGCGCGTTCCAGACCGTGCGCGCGTCGTCGTACCCGGCGTCGCCGGGCAGGAGCAGCTGGCCGTCCAGTGCGGAGCTGATCCTGAGGCCGGCTGAAGCTGAAGTAGTCACGGTGCTCATGCGCGAATCCCCGTTCCGAAGTCTCCCGACAGTTCCCGACCGTGTGTCCTTCGGAGATTTAGTGTCTCTAGGACACATGATGTACGCTAGACACACCGATGCCGCGTTGACAAGAGGCTGGGCATGAAGAATCTCTGGGACCTCCCCGACCAGCAGGAGATGACGCCGCGTGTCGCACTGACGCTGCCCGGGATCGTCAAGGTGGCCATCTACGTCGCGGACACCGACGGCATCGATGCCGTCTCGATGCAGCGCGTCGCCGGCGATCTGGGTTTCACCAAGATGTCGCTGTACCGCCACGTCGCGGGCAAGGCCGAATTGCTCGGCATCATGATCGATACGGCGGTCGGGGAACCGCCCGACCTGAGTGGCGTGCCCGGTGGCTGGCGGCCCAGGCTGGAGGAGTTCGTCCGGCAGCTCACCGCTATCTGGCAGCAGCACCCCTGGATCCCGGCCGTCACCGTGGGCAGCCGCGTCATGGGCCCGCGCGAGGCCGGGTGGATCGAGAGCGCGGTGGGGGCGCTGGCCGGTACCGGGCTGACCAGCGACGAGCGCCTGGCCGCCGTGTTCCTCCTGTTCGGGCACGTCCGTAACACGCATTCGATGGCCACCGCCGGAACCCAGCCCTGGTCGGGGGGCAGTGAGCTGGCCGAGCGGATCCGCAGCCATGCCGAGCTGTTCCCGCAGCTCAGCCAGGCGCTGAACAGCCCCGCTCCGGCTCTGGAGGACAACGCCAGGAGGTTCGGCCTGGACCGCATCCTCGACGGCCTGGCCGTCCTGATCGCGGAACGCTCATGACCGGGCGCACGCTGGCCGCGGAGTACCTCTCCGCCATCGAGCGCGCCGACCTGGACGCCATACTCGCGCTGTTCGGACCGGGCGCGACCGTCCACTCCCCGCTGTACGGGCCGCTGCCGGCCACCGAGTTCTACCCCAGGCTGCTCGCCGACACCGGCCGCTCAGAACTCCACCTGCGGGGCGTCACGCAGGACGGCCCGCTGGTCAGCATCTGGTTCCGGTTCGACTGGACCCTCCCGTCGGGCTCCCCGGCCGACTTCGAATGCGTCGACATGCTGGAACTCGACGAGAATGGCCTGATCACGGCGCTGCACATCTTCTACGACACCGCGGCCACCCGTCCGGCCTTCGAACGGGAGACGGGCGGCTCCTGGCGGCCCGCCGGCTAACCGCGCAGCTAGGTCCGCGGTTAGGCTCCGGGGCCGTCCGACCAGGGCGTGACCGGCCGGGCGCGCCGTTCGCCGTCCAGGATGACGTCGATCCGCTCGTCGAAGAACGCGATCAGGTCGCGGACCCTGGCCGCGTCGTGCTGCGGATCCGGGTAGCTCCAGGCGAGGTCCGGGACGAGCCGGCCCTCAGCCGCGACGGAGAAGTAGGACGCCTCGCCCTTGTACGCGCACCAGGTCGTGGTGGGGCTGGGCACCAGCTCGGCGGTGACGTCTGCCCGCGGCAGGTAGTAGCGGGTCGGCAGCATGGTCTCGAACAGCAGCACCGGCCGGGAGCTGACCGCCAGTACCTGGCCGTCCAGCTCCAGCCGGACCTGGCGGGAGCTGGGCAGCACGTCGATGCGGTGGAACGGGTCGCGCGGGTGGGCCACGTTCTGTTCGTCCTCTTCGTACCAGGCGTCGAAGGCGGCGAAGTCGAGGATCACCAGCCCGGCCAGGTCCGGGTCGGCCGGGCGGAAGCCCGCACCCGGCCGTACCTGGCCCGCCGCCCTCAGGTCGACCGCCTCGCCCGCCGTGCTATGCACGGTGAACGGAACCCGCGGGTCGAGCACGCGCAGCGCGGTCACGTCGGTTAGCGCGACGCCGACGTCACCGCCGACAACACCCGCGGCCGCCCCGGCCGGCACCAGGTCGCCGCGCACGTCCTCCGCCGGCACCGCGTACGAGGGCACGATCCGTCTCGGCTCCCACACCAGCACGGCCCGGGTGCTGTCGACGATCGTGTCGCCGCCCAGCACGGCCTGGATCCGTTTCGCCGTCGGCTCGTGCCGCAGTTGGCCGAAGCCGCTGGCCATCAGCTCCCGTACCTGACTACTCATCGCTGTTCCCTCCCGCGCTGCCCGGAACCTCAGCCTGACGCCTAATTCAATGAGAGTGACTCTCTACCCATTCTTTCCGGTAGAGAGTCACTCTCACTGACTCCGGAGGGGGGCCTGCCGGCCCGCTCGGGCTCAGCTGGCGGCGATCGCGGTGATCATGTTCTGCCGGGCGGCGCGGCGGGCGGGGCGGATCCCGGCCAGGATGCCGGTGACCGCGCCGAGGACCAGGAACAGGACCAGCTGCAGCGGCGGTGCCGCGAACACGCCCAGAGTGGCGCTGCCGGATGACTGGACCACGGCCCAGCCCGTGAACGTGCCGAGGATCACCCCGCCCAGCGTGCCGAACACCGCGATGATCACCGACTCCCACCGGACCATGCCGCGCGCCTGCGCCCGGGTCTGCCCGAGCGCGCGCAGCAGCCCCAGTTCGCGGGTCCGCTCGTGGATGGACAGCGACAGCGTGTTGGCCACGCCCATCAGCGCGATGAGGATGGCCAGCGCCAGCATCACGTAGACGAGCCCGAGGATGGTGTTCACCGCTCCGGTCGCGCTGGCCTCGTACTGCGCCCGGTCCTGCACCCGCGGCTGGCCGGTCCCGGCGATGGCCGCGGTGATCGCGGCGCGGGCCGGGCCGAGCGCGGCACCCGGCTTCAGCTTGATCAGCACCATGGAGTCGAGCGCCTGCCCGGCGTGCGGCGCCCAGCCGGCCGCGGCGAACAGGTAGTCGCCGGTGATGTCGGGATGGCCGAAGATGGCCGCCACCCGCAGCCGGGCGTGCGCACCGTCCGGGTACACCACCGGCACCGTGCTGCCGACACGCCAGTGCCGGTCGGCGGCTGCCGCCGCCGATACCGCGAACGAGCCGGAGCCGACCGCGCCGAGCGAACCCGCGGTGACCCGGAGGTTCAGCACGGTGCCGATGCGGCCCGGGTCGATCGCGGCGACGGTCTGGGCCTGGCCGTCAAGCAGCACGCTGCCCCGGCTCACCCCGGCCGCCACATCGACCGAGGGCAGCCGGCCCAGGCCGGCCGCGAGCGTCGGGCTGAACCCGGCCAGACCGGCGCTGCCGCCGTACCCAGGCTGGTAGACCACCAGGTCGGCGGCTAGCGTGCGGTCGACGCCCTGTGTCGCGCTCGCCTTCAGCGACGCCCCGATCACGGTGAACAAGGTGGCCACGGCCACCCCGACCATCAGCGCCGACGCGGTGGCGGCGGTCCGCCGCGGGTTGCGCAGCGCGTTGTCCCGGGCCAGCCGCCCGCCGACGCCGCGCAGCGCGGCGATCGGCGCGCCCAGCACGGCCGCGGCCGGCCGGACCGCCACCGGGCCGAGGACCACGAACCCGGCCAGGGTCCCCACCGCCCCCGCGATGGCGGGCCCCTGGCCGCCGCCGGCGGTCCCGGCGATCACGGCGCCGACCCCGCCGGCGATCAGCAGGAAACCGAGTACCGAACGGACGCGGGATATCCGCGCCGGTTCGGCCGCGAGCTCGCGCAGGGCGGCCAGCGGCGGCACCCGGGAGGACCGGAGCGCCGGCAGCACGCCCGCCAGCACGGTGGCCGCCACCCCGACCGCCACCGCGAGCACCGAACTGGACGCCCGCAGCACCAGGCCGCCCGCGGGCAGCGCGAAGCCGAAGCCGTTGAAGACCCCCTTGAGCAGCGCGGCGATGCCGATGCCGCCCGCCCAGCCGGCCACCGAACCCACCACGCCGATCACCAGCGTCTCGGCCAGCCCGGCCACGGCGAGCTGGCGCCGGGTGCCGCCCAGCGCGCGCAGCAGCGCGGACTCGCGGCCGCGCTGGGCGGCCAGGATGGAGAACGTGTTGTAGATGCTGAACGCGGCCACCAGCAGCGCGATCGCGGCGAACGCGGTCAGCCCGGTGGACAGGAAGCCGAGGAAGCCGGAGTTGATGTTGTCCAGGTTCTCGGTGGCGAGCTGTCCCCCGGTGATGGCCTGCACGCCGGCCGGCAGCACCGGCCGCAGCCGGGCCGCGAGTTCGGCGTCCGGCACCCCGGGGGCCGCCCGGACCAGGATCTGGCTCAGCTGGGCCAAGCCCTGGGACCCTCTGGGGCCAGTCAGGTGCAGGCGCGCGGCGGGCAGCGTCATCCCGGTGAACGTGCCCGGCCCGAAGCCGTCGGCCGTGCCGAACGTGGCGATGCCGACGATGTGCACCCGCAGCGGCTGCGGGGTCAGCAGCGTGGTCGTCATGCCGAGCGCCAGGTGCCCGGTCTTGGCCGCGCCGCGGTTGATGACGACCTCGTCGGCGGCCCGGGGGGCGTGCCCCGCCACGAGCCGGTACGGGTTCAGCGCTGGGTCGCCGACCCAGTTCGCGGCCTGGGTGGGCGGGCCGTTGCCGCCGATGGGCTTGCCGTCGCGGCCCAGCAGCTGCCCGTAGCCCTCCAGGAAGGGCTGGGCGTCGGCCACCCCGGGCACGGTCCGCACCCGGGGCAGCAGGCTGGCGTCGACGCCGGTGCGGGTGGCGTTGCCCGAACCGATCTGGGTCGCGCCGCGCAGCACCACGTCGGTGCCGCTGTCGGCCTGGGTGAAGAGCCGGTCGAAGTTGGCCCGCAGCGTGTCGCTCAGCAGCAGGGTCCCGGCCAGGAAGGCCACGCCGAGGCCGACCGCGAGCAGGGTCGCGACCAGCCGCCGCTTGCGCGCCCACAGGCTCCGCGCGGTGATGGCGATCATCGCGCCACCCGCCCGTCCGCCATGACCACCGAGGTATCGGCGAAGCCGGCCGCGGCCGGGTCGTGGGTCACCATCACGATCGTCTGGCCGAAGTCATCCCGGGCCGCGCGCAGCAACTCCAGCACCTCGTGCCCGCTGCGGGAGTCGAGGTTGCCGGTCGGCTCGTCGGCGAACACGATCTGCGGCCGGGCGGCCAGCGCCCGGGCCACCGCGACCCGCTGCTGCTGGCCGCCCGAGAGCTCGGCCGGGCGGTGCCCGAGCCGGCCGGTCAGCCCGGTCCGCTCGATCACCGTGGCCAGCCAGTCCGGGTCCGGCGCGGTGCCGGCCAGCGTCATCGGCAGCGTGATGTTGTCCCGCGCGGACAGCGTGGGCACCAGGTTGAAGGCCTGGAACACGAACCCGATCCGGTCCCGGCGCAGCAGCGTCAGCTGCCGGTCGGACAGGCGGCCCAGCTCGACGTCGCCGACGAAGGCCCGCCCGGCGGTGAGCGAGTCCAGCCCGGCCAGGCAGTGCAGCAGCGTCGACTTGCCGGACCCGGACGGGCCCATAATCGCGGTGAACCGCCCGGCGGGGAACTCGACCGTCACGTCGTCCAGGGCGGTGACCGCGGTGTCCCCGGTGCCGTACACCTTGACCGCGTGCTCGGCGCGCACGCTGCCCTTCGGCGCCGCGCCGGTTGTCGTCTGCGTTGTCTGTGGTGTGACCATGTCCCGATGCTCGGCCAGGCACCCCGGCCGCGTCGTCGGCCAGGCGCGGGCACCTGCGCTACCGCGATCGCGGTATCGGTCCGGAACATGTGGTCATGGAGATGGCTCAGCCCGTGACGGCTACCAGGGCAATCGACACCAGGAGCCCGGGCCGGTCGACTCCGATCTTGCTCACGCAGCGCGGCGGCCGCACGTCGGGGAAGAACTCGTCGAAGACCTCGGCTAGGTCGTCGGCGTCCTCGGGGCGCATGAGCAGGGTGTGGACCATGACCGCGTCGCTCAGCCCGGCTCCGGCGGCGCGCAGGATGGCCTGGCAGTTGAGCAGCGACTGGCGGGCCTGCTCCTTGACGGTGGGGCCTGCGAACTCGCCGGTGGTCACGTCGACTCCGGTCGTCCCGGCCACGTAGATCGTATTGCCGGCCTTCACCGCCTGGCTGTACATGGGGGACCGCGGCGCCTCGGGGGTGGAGATGATCTCTTTGGGCATCGGATGGGTTCCTGTCTGGGAAGGTTTGTGCTCACAGCATTCACGCAGTTCCACCCCGGCACATCGGTAGCGGCTACGGAGACTGGAGGATCGGTGGTCAGCACGGAGGAGACTGGATACCCAGTTCACGCCGTGCGGGGAGAAGCTAGATGGGTAAGTTCGCCCAGCCGGGACGGACCAGGCCGGCCTCGTAGGCGAATACCACCAGGTGTGCCCGGTCGCGTGCGCCGAGCTTCATCATGGCCCGGTTGACGTGGGTCTTCACGGTGGCCGGGCTGAGCACCAGGCGCCCCGCGATGTCATCGTTGGACAGCCCCTCGCCGACCAGGCCGACGAGCTGCCGCTCCCGTTCGGTCAGTGCGTCCATACAGGCCGTCGGCGGCGGGGGCTTGGCTCGGTCGGCGAACTCGCTGATCAGCCGGCGGGTGACGCTGGGCGACAGCAGCGCCTCGCCGCCTGCCACCACCCGCACGGCCCGGACCAGTTCGGGCGGCTCGGTGTGCTTGACCAGGAATCCGCTGGCCCCGGCGCGCAGCGCCTCGAACACGTACTCGTCCAGCTCGAAGGTGGTCAAGATGACCACCCGCACGCCCGCGAGCCGCCCGTCGCTGGCGATCTCGTGCGTGGCCTGCAGCCCGTCGAGGCCGGGCATCCGGATGTCCATCAGCACCACGTCCGGGGTGAGTTCCCGCACCAGCCGGACCGCGGCCGCGCCGTCGGCCGC
>WNGE01001417.1_pt1 | contig 31223 bp, 25 predicted proteins | sample 5400651 | NCBI WGS metagenome assembly WNGE01 (sample SAMN13153370, study PRJNA577476) | soil metagenome | isolation source: 60 cm soil or saprolite under grassland replicate 2 | place: USA:California | collected 2016-06-15
ACATCGGGGTCGGACATCGCCGGATTCTCGCCCATGATGTACATGCCGCGGATCTGCCCGGCGTGAACCGCGTGCATGATTTCGACTACGGTGAGCCCGGGCTTGGGATCGAGCGTTTTTTGCCAGAGCGCCTCGAACTCACTCCTGACGTCGGCGCTGTCGACGCGCTTGTAATCGGGATACATCATCGGGATCAGGCCGACGTCGCTCGCGCCTTGCACGTTGTTCTGCCCGCGCAAGGGATGGAGTCCCGTTCCGGGCCGTCCCACCTGCCCCGTGATCAGCGAGAGCGCGATCAGGCAACGCGCGTTGTCGGTGCCGTGCACGTGCTGTGAAATGCCCATGCCCCACAGGATCATCGACGCGCGTGATCTGGCGTAGAGGCGCGCGACCTCGCGGATCGTCGCCGCGGAAATGCCGCATACCGCCGTCATCGCTTCGGGGCTGTAACCTTCGACGTTCTTCCTGATTTCGTCGTAGCCGCTCGTCCGGCTGGCGACGAAGCTCTTGTCCACCAAACCCTCTTCGACGATCGTGTGCAGCATCGCATTGAGCAGCGCCACGTCGGTGTCCGGCTTGAACTGCAGGAAATGCGTCGCATGCCGCGCGAGCTCTGAGCGGCGCGGATCGGCCAGGATGAGCTTGGTGCCACGCTTGACGGCGTTCTTCATCCACGTCGCGGCGACGGGATGATTGACCACTGGATTGGCGCCGATCAGGAAGATCACTTCCGCCTGCATCACATCCATCACCGGGTTGGACACTGCGCCCGAGCCGATGCCCTCGAGCAGCGCGGCGACGGAAGACGCATGGCAGAGCCGCGTGCAGTGATCGACATTGTTCGATCCGAAGCCGGTGCGCACGAGCTTCTGGAAAAGGTACGCTTCTTCGTTGGACCCCTTGGCGGACCCGAAGCCCGCAAGGGCGTGTGCGCCGCGCTCCTCGCGGATGCGCCTCAACGCTCCGCCCGCGAGAGCTAGTGCCTCATCCCAGGTCGCCTCGCGGAACACCGACAGCGGATCGGCGGGATCCATCGTGAAGTCTGCCGACTTGACCATCCCGGGCTTGCGGATCAGCGGCTTCGTCAAGCGCTGCGGATGATGCGCGTAATCGAAGCCGAAGCGGATGGGTGCGAGATACGCGTCGTGCGCCGGAGCCAGAGCGCCGGTCGGGCAGGCCTGCACGCACTCTCCGCAGGCCACACAGGTCGACTCGCCCATGGGATCGCCCAGGTCGAAAACGATCTCTGAATGAGCGCCCCGGAACGCGTAACCGATGACGTCGTTGACCTGCTCTTCGCGGCAGGCGCGCACGCAGCGCGTGCACTGAATGCACGCGTCGAGGTTGACCGCCATCGCCGGATGCGACAAGTCGGCGGCAGGCTGCGCACGGGCGGCGAAGCGCGGCTTGCCAACGCCGAGGGCGCGTTGCCAGTGCGCAAGCTCCGAGTCGGTCCGGTAGGCCTTGGCAGGCATGTCGCCCGCAAGCATTTCGATAATCATTTTCTGCGCGTGCAGTGCGCGCGCGCTGTCGCTCGCCACCTCCATCCCCGCGCCGGGACGACGGCAACAGGAAGGTGCGAGCACGCGCTCTCCCTTGATCTCGACCATGCATGCGCGGCAGTTGCCGTCCGGCCGCATCCCGGGCTTGTAGCAGAGCCGGGGAATCGCGACGCCGAGGCGATCGGCGGCCTCGATGATCGTCTCGCCTGCGAACGCGTCCACCTCTCTGCCGTTGAGCTTGAAGACGATGCGCTCCTGCTCGAGCGCGTGCATCAGGGGTGCGTTCATGCTGCGGCTCTCAATTGTCCAGCTCCTGCGGAAAATACTTGAACACGCAAGCGATCGGGTTCGGTGCTGCCTGGCCGAGCCCGCAGATCGACGCATCGGCCATCGCCTGCGACAGATCCTTGAGCAGCGCCTCGTCCCACCGCTTCCGCGCCATCAGCCCGACGGCTTTTTCGGTGCCGACCCGACACGGCGTGCACTGCCCGCAGGATTCGTCGGCGAAAAAGCGCATCAGGTTGAGCGCGGCATCGCGGGCGCGATCGTGCTGGGAGAGAATGATCACCGCCGCCGAGCCGATAAAGCAACCATGAGGCTGCAAGGTATCGAAGTCCAGCGGAACGTCGCCCAAGCTTGCAGGAAGAATGCCGCCCGATGCGCCCCCGGGCAGGTACGCGTAGAACTCATGACCCGGCAGCATGCCGCCGCAGTATTCGGCGATCAGCTCCCGTGCGGTGATGCCGGCCGGGGCGAGATGGACGCCCGGTATCACGACGCGCCCCGAAACGGAAAACGAGCGCAGGCCCTTGCGGCCGTGCCGGCCCTGGCGGGCGAACCATTCCGCGCTGCGCTCGAGGATTTCGCGAACCCAGTAGAGCGTCTCCATATTGTGCTCGAGCGTGGGACGGCCGAAGAGCCCGACCTGCGCCACGTAGGGCGGGCGAAGACGCGGCATGCCGCGCTTGCCCTCGATCGATTCGATCATCGCCGATTCTTCCCCGCAGATGTACGCGCCCGCGCCGCGGCGGAGCTCGATTTTCGGCAATGGGCACGGAGGATCGGACGCGAGCGCGTCGAGCTCGCGCGTGAGGATCGCGCGGCAGCCCGCATACTCGTCGCGCAGGTAGATGTAGATCGCCTCGATGCCCACTGCCCAGGCCGCGATCAGCATACCTTCGAGGAAGCGGTGCGGATCGCGTTCGAGGTAATAGCGATCCTTGAAGGTGCCCGGCTCGCCTTCGTCGATATTGACCGCCATGAGCCGCGGCGCCGCTTCCGCGCGCACGATGCGCCATTTGCGCCCCGCGGGAAAGCCTGCGCCACCCAGGCCGCGCAAAGCGGAGTTCTCGAGCTCTGCCAGGACCGCGTCGACTGTCCGCTCCCCGGCTATGCAGGCTTGCAGCGTCCGATAACCGCCGGCACGGCGATATCCGGCGAAGTCGATGTACGCGGGCGGCTCGGCTTCGATGCGGCCCGCCTCGACCGCCGCGGCAATCTTCTGCGCCGATGCGCGATCGATCGGATTGCGGCCGACGACTGCAGCGGGAGCATGCTCGCAGCGTCCGATGCACGGGGCGCCGAGCACGCGCAGCTTGTCGCCGTCGAGCCGCGAGAGCTCGCTCAAGAGCGCGTCGGCACCGGCCATTTGGCAGGACAGCGTCTCGCAGACGCGTACAGTGATCTGAGGCGGCGTCGGCTCTCCCTCCTTGACGACGTCGAAGTGGTGATAAAAGGTCGCGACCTCGTACACCTCGGTCATGGCGAGGTGCAGTTCCTGCGCGAGCGCGACGATGTGCGCTGCGGCGATGCAGCCGTGCGCATCCTGGATGCGGTGCAGGAACTCGATCAGCAGGTCGCGCCGCCGCGGCGAATCACCCAGCAACGCCTGCACCTCGGCGAGCGCCCGCAAGTCGGCCTGGCGCCCCTTTGGCACGCTCCTCGCGGCGCGCTTGCGGCCGAGCCGCGACGTGTCGATTACAGATTCATTGGGCATGGCGGTTCGCAGGCGGCGGCTACGTCAGCCTTGCATGTCGGAAGCGGCTCCCGTGCCGCTCGCATAGTTGCGGCACCGGCATCAGTCCAGGAAGTCGCAATACTTGTCGACGTACATCGCGAGATTCAGCGAGTGCTCACGCACGAGACGCTCGGCCTCTCCGGTGTCGCGGCGCTCGAGAGCCTCGATGATCTGCATGTGATCGACGATCGATCGAGCGGCGCGATCGCGCTGCGAAATCGTCATCCTGCGAATGGCACGGACGTGGATGAAAAGGTTCTCGATCGTCTTGCCCATCAGGTGCGAGCCGGAGAGGCGGATGATCGCCTGGTGGAAGACGATATTTGCGTCGGAGTATTCGTCGATGTGCTCGGCCGGAGCCGAGTTCAGAAACTCGTCGAACATGTGGCGCAGCGCCGCAATGTCCTCGTCGGAAGCGTTGATCGTCGCCAGTCGCGCCGCCATGCTCTCCAGCGCCGCCCACATCTCGATCATTTCGATGATCTGCTTCTTGGTCTTGCGCACGATGAAAACCCCGCGCCGCGGCGCCGTGCGCAGGAACCCTTCCTGCTCGAGCAGCGACATCGCCTCACGGATCGGCGTGCGGCTCACACCCAGCGCCTGGCTCAACTGGCGCTCGTCGAGGCGGATTTCCTCGCGATGGGCGTAGATATCGGCGTCGATGATCGCCTGCTTGAGCGCTGCATAGGCCTGCTCGCGCAGGCTCGCGCTAGCGTTAAGCGGCTTTAGCGCCAGAGCAGGCGGTGACGGCAGCTCGGAGACGTCGTTCATCGCAGGGGCAGATGTACTGATAGGGGACGCGAATAGGGCCTATGGCGAGATTTCTCAGCAGAGTGAGCGCCTAGAAACGTGCTCGCCTGCCGGTTGCTGCGATGGTTGACTTTATCTGATATACCACATACCGTATTTCGAATAATACCGCAGTTCGGCGCTTTGAGAGCGACCGCCCTTTCCCCTTCGGGAGCAAACCATGCTGGAGACTCGGAACAAGCCTGCCGAAAAACCCGCAACGACAACGGCGGAAGACACGCTCAAGCAGAGGACGCGGGACGCCAATGTCGTTTCGCGCGGTCATCTGGTTGCCAAGGCGCTCAAGAGCGAAGGCGTCGACACGATCTTCACGCTGTGCGGCGGGCACATCATCGACATCTACGACGGATGCATCGACGAAGGCATCCGCATCATCGACGTGCGCCATGAGCAGGTTGCGGCGCATGCGGCGGACTGGGAATTCGCCGTTCCCGAGGGACATCACGTAAACGCAAGGGCGCCGAGTCGCGCCCGCGCTTCTTTGATCGCAGGGTAGCACCATGGTAGAAACAGCGACCAAGCCGGCGGCCACGACCGCCGAAGACACAGCGAAAATCGCCAGCGGCGACGAGATCGATGGCAAGGCACAAGACACCGACGGCTTTCAGTTGGTCATCGATGCCCTCAAGCTAAACGGCATTGATACGATCTTTGGTCTGCCCGGCATACCGATAACCGACCTCACGCGCAGGATGCAGGCCGCAGGAATGCGGGTGATCTCCTTCCGCCATGAGCAGAACGCCGGGTATGCCGCTTCCATCGCCGGCTTCATGACGCAGAAGCCGGGCATCTGCCTCACGGTGTCCGCGCCCGGCTTTCTCAACGGACTGACCGCGCTCGCCAACGCGACCACCAACTGCTTCCCGATGATCCTCATCAGCGGCTCGAGCGAGCGCGAGGTCGTCGACCTGCAGCAGGGCGACTACGAGGAGATGGACCAACTCGCCATCGCCAGGCCGCACTCCAAGGCCGCGTTCCGAGTCCTGCACGCCGAGGACATCGGCGTGGGCGTAGCGCGGGCGATCCGTGCTGCTGTCTCCGGTCGTCCGGGCGGCGTCTATCTCGACCTGCCGGCCAAGCTGTTCCCGCAGACGATAAACGCGGAGGCAGGAAGGAAGTCGCTGATCAAGGTGATCGATCCGGCGCCGCGCCAGATCCCGGCGGCGGACGCCGTGCAGCGCGCGCTCGAACTGCTCAAGAGCGCCAAGCGTCCGCTCATCATTCTCGGCAAGGGCGCGGCGTACGCGCAGGCCGATGCGGAGATTCGCGCGCTGGTCGAGAAGACGGGAATCCCCTACGTGCCCATGTCGATGGCCAAGGGTCTGTTGCCCGACACGCACGAGCAATCCGCGGCCGCAGCGCGCTCGTACGTGTTGCCCGAGGCCGACGTCGTGATGCTGATCGGTGCGCGCTTGAACTGGTTGCTTTCGCACGCCAAGGGCAAGACCTGGGGCGCCAACAGCGGCAAGGAATGGGGCGGCCAGAGGTTTGTCCAGATCGATATCTCGCCCCAGGAAGCGGACAGCAACGTCCGTATCGACGCGCCGGTCGTCGGTGACATCGGTTCGTGCGTGTCGGCGATGCTCGCGGCGATCAACGCAACTGAGGGCTCGAACTGGCCGAAGCCGCCCGCCGAGTGGCTCAATGCCATTGCGGAGCGCAAGACCAAGAACGTTGGGAAGATGGCGGAAGCGCTGGCGAAGAACCCGACGCCGATGAACTTCCACAGCGCGCTCAACGTCGTGCGCGACATCGTCAAGGCGAATCCGGACGCCATCCTCGTCAACGAGGGCGCGAACGCGCTCGACTTCACGCGCAGCATCGTGGACATGTACAGGCCGCGCAAGCGCCTGGACGTCGGCACGTGGGGCGTCATGGGCATCGGCATGGGCTTTTCGGTCGCGGCAGCTGTGGTCGGCGGCGAGCAGGTGATCGCGGTCGAGGGCGACAGCGCCTTCGGTTTCTCCGGCATGGAAGTCGAGACGATCTGCCGCTACAGCCTGCCGGTCTGCATCGTGATCCTGAACAACAACGGCGTATACCGCGGTGACGAAGTGAATCCTACCGGAGGACGCGATCCGTCGCCCTTGGTATTCGTCAAGGGCGCGCGCTACGAAAAACTGATGGATGCCTTCGGTGGCGTGGGTGTGCTGGCCACGACGCCGGCCGAGCTTCGCAGCGCAATGGAAGAAGCGATCCGCTCGCGCAAACCTACCCTGATCAACGCGGTCATCGACGAAAAGGCGGGCACGGAAAGCGGCCGCATCACGAGTCTCAATCCTGCCGCGAAGAAGAAACCGTGACGGCCATCCGAATCGGCGCTTTCGGAATGACGGCATTGCGTAGGGGAACGTAATGGGCAAGGCGCTAGACGGCGTGCGGATTCTCGATTTCACTCACGTGCAGTCGGGTCCGACGTGCACGCAGCTGCTCGCATGGCTCGGTGCCGACGTGATCAAGATCGAGCGTGCCGGCGAAGGCGACATCACACGCGGCCAGCTGCGCGACATCCCGAATGTGGACAGCCTCTATTTCACGATGCTGAACCACAACAAGCGCTCGATCACGATCGACGCCAAGCATCCGAAGGGCAAGCGGGTGATCGAAGCGTTGGTCAAGCACTGCGACGTGCTGGTGGAGAACTTCGCTCCCGGTGCGCTCGATCGCATGGGCTTCACCTGGGAACGCATTCAGGAGCTCAATCCGCGCATGATCGTCGCCTCGGTCAAAGGATTCGGCCCGGGGCCCTACGAGGACTGCAAGGTCTACGAGAACGTCGCGCAATGCGCCGGCGGGTCGGCGTCGACGACCGGGTTCGACGACGGCCCGCCAATGGTCACCGGCGCGCAGATCGGCGATTCCGGCACCGGATTGCATCTGGCGCTGGGCATCGTCGCGGCGCTGTACCAGCGTAATACGACCGGTCGGGGCCAAAAGGTGCTCGCCGCGATGCAGGATGGCGTGCTCAATCTCTGCCGCGTCAAGCTGCGCGATCAGCAGCGCCTCGCACGAACCGGCGTGATGGAGGAGTACCCGCAGTATCCGAACGGTCAGTTTGGCGACGCCGTGCCGCGCGCGGGCAACGCGTCGGGGGGCGGACAGCCCGGGTGGATTCTCAAGTGCAAGGGTTGGGAGACCGATCCCAACGCCTATATCTATTTCATCACGCAGGCGCCTGTCTGGGAAGATATCTGCAAGGTCATCGGCAAGGAGGAGTGGCTCACCGATCCGCGCTACGCGACGCCCAAGGCGCGCCTGCCGCACCTGATGGAGATCTTCGGACAGATCGAGGAGTGGACCAAGACCAAGGACAAGTTCGAGGCGATGGACATTCTCAACAAGCACGACATTCCCTGCGGTCCGATTCTGTCGATGAAGGAGATCGCCGAGGAGCCGTCACTGCGCAAGACCGGAACCGTCGTCGAGGTCGATCACCCGAAGCGCGGCAAGTATCTGTCGGTCGGCAACCCGATCAAGATGTCGGAGAGTCCCACCGAAGTGACCCGTTCGCCGCTCCTCGGCGAGCACACCGACGAAGTGCTCGCCGAGCTCGGCTACGGCAAGGACGCGGTGGCGGCGCTGCGCGCTGACAAGGTGATCTGAACGGCAATCCGAGGAGTGATGATCGGTGGCGTGGCTCGCGCCGCCGCGCTCGATATCGAAGGAAATGATCATGGCGAACAACAAGACCGAAGTCAGGCGGATTCTGGACAAGGTGAAAGCGGAAGGACGCACGTCGCTGACCGCGCCTGAAGTCAAGCTCGTTTGCGATGCGTACGGCATTCCGGTCCCGAAGGAAGGTGTCGCAACCTCTTCGGCGGATGCGGCGAAGCTCGCGACCGGCATGGGCTTTCCCGTCGTCCTGAAGATCGTATCTCCGGAGATTCTCCACAAGACCGAAGCGGGCGGCGTGCTCGTCGGCATGAAGAATGCCGAGGACGTGCGGAAAGGCTTCGACACGATCATGGCCAACGCCAAGAAGTACGATGCGAAGGCCAATCTGCTCGGCGTTCAGGTGCAGCAAATGCTCGCGGGCGGACAGGAGGTCATCGTCGGCGCCGTTACCGATCCTTCGTTCGGAAAGCTCGTCGCTTTCGGTCTGGGCGGTGTGCTGGTCGAAGTACTCAAGGACATCACGTTCCGTCTGGCGCCCGCAACGCGCGAGGACGCGTTGTCGATGCAGGACGGCATCGCCGCTGCGGCGATCCTCAAAGGCGTGCGCGGCGCCCAGCCCATCGATCGCGAAGCGCTCGCGCGCATCATCGAAAACGTATCGCAGCTCGTGTCGGATTTTACCGAGATCGCCGAGATGGATTTGAACCCGGTCTTCGCCACCAAGGACGGCGCGACGGCCGCCGACGTGCGCATCGTGGTCGACTTTGCGCCAGCGCCGGCGCGCTACCGGCCCAGCCACGAGGACATCGTCCGCGACATGAACCGGATCATGAAGCCGGATGCCGTCGCCGTCATCGGTGCCTCATCCGAAGAAGGGAAGATCGGCAATTCGGTGATGAAGAATTTGATCAACGGCGGATACAAGGGCGAGATCTACCCGATCAATCCGTCCGCGAGCGAGATCATGGGACGCAAGGCGTACAAGAGCGTCAAGGATGTGCCCGGCAAGATCGACGTGGCGGTGTTCGCCATCCCGGCCAAGTTCGTCCCCCAGGCGCTGGTCGAAGTCGGCGAGAAGAAAATTCCCGGTGCGGTGCTCATTCCTTCCGGGTTCGCCGAGACTGGCAACGTCGAAGGCCAGAAGGAAATCGTCGCGATAGGGCAAAAATACGGCGTGCGCCTGATGGGTCCCAACATCTACGGCTTCTACTACACCTGGAAGAACCTTTGCGCGACCTTCTGTACGGCGTACGACGTCAAGGGCCACGCCGCGCTGTCGTCGCAATCGGGCGGCATCGGCATGGCGATCATCGGTTTCTCGCGCTCGGCCAAAATGGGCGTCTCCGCCATCGTGGGCCTGGGTAACAAATGCGACATCGACGAGGATGATCTCCTCACGTTCTTCGAACAGGACGACAACACGCAGATCATCGCCCAGCACTGCGAGGACCTGAAGGACGGGCGTGCTTTCGCGGAAGTAGCCAAGCGCGTGTCGAAGAAGAAGCCGGTCGTCGTGCTCAAGGCCGGGCGCACAGCCCTGGGCGCGCGGGCGGCGAGCTCGCATACCGGGGCGCTTGCCGGCAACGACAGGATCTATGAAGACGTGTTCAAGCAGGCAGGCGTCATTCGCGCGCGGAGCTTGCGCGACCTGCTCGAATTCGCCCGGGCGATTCCGGTGCTCCCGACGCCTAAGGGCGAGAACGTGATCATCATCACCGGGGCGGGCGGATCGGGCGTGCTGCTCTCGGATGCGGTCGTTGATAACGGGCTCACCCTGATGGCCATGCCGCCCGATCTCGACGCGGCATTTCGCAAGTTCATTCCGCCGTTCGGCGCCGCGGGGAACCCGGTCGACATCACCGGCGGCGAGCCTCCGAAGACGTACCAGAACACGATCCGCCTCGGGCTGGAAGATTCACGCATCCATGCCCTGATTCTCGGCTACTGGCACACGATCATCACGCCGCCGATGGTGTTTGCGAAACTCGCGGCCGAAGTCGTCGAAGAGATGCGGGCCAAGGGCATCGACAAGCCCGTTGTCGCGTCTCTGGCGGGCGACGTGCAGGTCGAGGAAGCGGCGGAATATCTTTTCGATCACGGCATTCCGGCGTATCCGTACTCGACGGAAATGCCGGTCGCCGTGCTCGGTGCCAAATACCAGTGGGCGCGCGGCGCCGGATTGATCTAGCGTGCGGCGGTCCGCAGCTGTAAGAGTTCTGTTAGGATTGTTGAAAAAGGTCGCTGCTGAGCGGACAGTAAGAGTTTGCACGAATATTGAAGTGATGCAGAGCCAGGAGGATTCATGAGTTGCCAACTGTTTCGTCATGCTCGATTTTTGATTTGTGTCCTCGGCGGTTTTGTCGCGTTGCAATCCACAGTCGCTGTCGCGGCCTGGGAGCCGACCAAGCCGGTTGAGTTCATCGTTCCTGCCGGCCCGGGCGGAGGCGCGGACCTGATGGCGCGGTTTCTGCAAGGTGTGGTCGCCAAGAACAATTTGATGAAACAGCCTTTCATCGTCGTCAACAAGTCCGGCGGTGCCGGGGCCGAGGGCTTCCTCGATGTCAAGGGCGCCAAGGGCGATCCGCACAAGGTCATCATCACGCTATCGAATCTGTTCACGACGCCTCTTGCGACGGGCGTACCCTTCAACTGGAAGGACCTCACGCCGGTCGCGATGCTCGCGCTGGACGAGTTCGTCCTGTGGGTGAACACCGAAACGCCTTACAAGACTGCGCAGGACTACATCGGTGCGATCAAGAGCGGAAAAGATGGGCAGTTCAAGATGGGCGGCACGGGTTCCAAGCAGGAGGACCAGATCATCACGGTGGCCCTCGAGAAGGCTGTCGGCAAGAAGATGACGTACATTCCGTACAAGGGCGGCGGCGACGTCGCAGTGCAGCTCGTCGGCAAGCACGTCGACTCGACGGTGAACAACCCGAACGAGGCGGTGGCGCATTGGCGCGGAGGCACGTTGCGCCCGCTGTGCGTGTTCGACAGCAAGCCCATGCCATACCCGAACAAGGTCACGACGACGCAATCGTGGCAGGATATCCCGACGTGCAAGTCGCAGGGATTGGACATCCAGTACCTGATGCTTCGCGGCATCTTCATGCCGCCGGGCATAACGCAGGAGCAGATCGACTTCTACGTCACCCTCTTTCAGAAAGTGCGCGCGCTTCCCGAGTGGCAGAAGTTCATCGAGGAAGCGGCGTTCAACAACACGTTCATGTCGGGCAAGCAATATGTCGACTGGGTTCAGGACGCCGAGAATACGCATCGCACGCTGATGCAAGAAGCGGGTTTTATCGCGAAATAGACCGATGACGCGAGACGATAAAGCGCGAGCCGACGTTCGCACGTGTTGGGTGGAAATCGTCGTCGCCCTGCTGTTCATCGTGGCCGCTGCCGTCGTTATCACCGACAGCGTGCGCGTGGGCACGACGTGGGGCCCCGACGGGCCGAGGGCGGGATACTTCCCCTTCTACATCGGCTGCATCCTGGCGATCACGGGGGCGGGTATCGTTGTCCAGGCGCTGCGACACTGGAAAACCCTCTCCGCCGAGACGTTCGTCAGGCACGACGAGCTCAAGCCCGTGCTGACGATGCTATGGCCGACGGTCGTCTACGTTGCCCTCATCGTCCTCATAGGCCTTTACGTCGCGTCGGCGATTTACATCGGCACGTTCATGCTCTGGCAGGGCAAGTACAAGTGGCCTGCGACGCTGGCTGTAAGTCTTGGCGTGCCGATCGCCACGTTTCTGATGTTCGAGATCTGGTTCCTCGTACCGCTACCCAAAGGGCCTCTGGAGCACTTGCTGGGCTACTGAGGTTGCGGTCGCGCTCCGTCGCGCTCGCCCGTATTGTGTGGCGAGTCAATCGTTGAGAGGAGTTTGCGTGGATGACGTCGCCAACTTGATGCAGGGGTTCGCGGTCGTGCTCACCTGGAAGAATCTGGTTTTCATGCTGATCGGCATTCTGCTCGGCGTGCTGATCGGTGTTCTGCCAGGACTCGGCGGCGCCAATGGCGTCGCCATCCTTCTGCCGCTGACGTTCTCAATGTCGCCGACCTCGGCGATCATCATGCTTTCCTGCATTTACTGGGGCGCGCTGTTCGGGGGAGCGATTACCTCCATTCTGTTCAACATCCCGGGCGAGCCGTGGTCCGTCGCGACGACCTTCGACGGTTATCCGATGGCGCAAAAAGGACGTGCGGGCGAAGCGATGACGGCGGCGTTCACGTCTTCGTTCGTGGGTGCACTGGTTGCAGTCGTCATGATCACTTTCCTGGCTCCGCTGGTCGCCAAGTTCGCGCTCCAATTCGGTCCGCCGGAGTATTTCGGGGTCCAGTTGTTGACGTTCTGCAGCTTTGTCGGGATGGGACGAGAGCCGCCGCTCAAGACGATCGCTTCGATGATGCTCGGCTTTGCGCTTGCGGCGGTCGGACTCGATACGGTCACCGGCACATTGCGGATGACGTTCGGGTTTTCCGAAATGCTGCAGGGATTCGACTTCCTGATTGCGGTGATCGGGCTCTTCGGAATCGGCGAGATCCTGATCACGATGGAAGAAGGCTTGGCGTTCAAAGAGGCCAAAGGGAAAATCAACCCAAAAATCGTATTGGAGACCTGGGCGAAGTTGCCGCAGTACTGGGTCACCTCGCTGCGCTCGTGCCTGATCGGCTGCTGGATGGGGATCACGCCCGGCGGCGCGACCCCCGCGTCGTTCATGAGCTACGGAATGGCGAGGCGGATGTCGAAACACGGGGCCAAATTCGGCGAGGGTCAAATCGAGGGCGTCGTCGCCCCCGAGACCGCGGCCCACGCCGCCGGCACGAGCGCGCTGCTGCCCATGCTGACTTTGGGGATTCCGGGTTCTCCCACAGCCGCAGTGTTGCTCGGAGGTCTCCTGATCTGGGGACTACAGCCCGGACCCCTGCTGTTCGTCGAACATAAGGACTTTGTGTGGGGGCTCATCGCCAGCATGTATCTGGGTAATATCGTCGGGCTCTTGATCGTGCTGACGACCGTGCCGTGGTGGGCAGCGATATTGCGTATCCCTTTTTCCATCATTGCGCCGGTGATCGTCGTGATCTGCGCCATCGGCGCATACACCGTCCACAACCGGATGTTCGATGTCGTATTGATGATGGTCTTCGGCATCGTGGGCTATTTTTTCAAGAAGCTCAAATATCCCCTTGCACCTTTGGTGCTCGCCCTGGTGTTGGGCGACATGGCGGAGACGGCCTTCCGGCAATCGATGCTGCTGTCGGGCGGCAGCCTGACGGTGTTCTGGTCCAACGGTCTTGTCGGTTCGATCGTCACGCTGGCGCTGGTAATTCTCTGCTGGCCTCTCATTTCGCGCGGAATCGGGGCTTGGAAGAAAAAGACGCGGGATTCGGAAAACGCGTGACGCGCCGGCGGCGGAAACGCCGTGGGCAGGGAATGAGCTGCGGTATTCCGCGAAGGGCTAGGCGACGACATACGCGGAATGTTGCCTGCGCGACAATGCTATTCGGGTCGAACCTCGAGCATGATCTTGCCGATGTGCTGCGAGGACTCCATTAGCGCGTGCGCGGCCGCCGCTTCCTGCAGTGGAAACACGCGGTAGATCACGGGCTTCAAGCGCCCCGTCTCGAACAGCGGCCAGACGCGTTCGCGCAGCGCCTGCGCGATGGTCGCCTTGCGCTCGCGCGGACTCGCGCGCATCGTCGAGCCGGTGACGGTCAGCCGCTTGAGCATGATGAACCTCCAGTCGACGTCGGCACGGCTGCCGTGCAGAAACGCGATGATCACCAGCCGGCCCTCGAGCGCGAGACACTTCAGGTTCTTCTCGATGTAATCGCCGCCGACCATGTCGAGGACGGCGTCGACGCCGCGCTTGGCCGTTATCACGGCGACCTCGGCCGCGAAATCTCGTTCTCGATAGTTGATCGCGTGATCAGCGCCGATGTCGCGGCAATACGCGGCCTTGTCCGCGTTGCCGACGGTCGTGATGACCGTCGCCCCGAATGCCTTCGCCAGCTGTATCGCGCAGAGTCCGATGCCGCCCGAGCCGCCATGCACGAGGAGCGACTCGCCCTCTTGCAGCCGGCCGCGCTCGAACACGTTGTGCCACACGGTGAAATAGTTTTCGGGCAGGCTCGCCGCTTCCAGCGCCGACAATCCGCGCGGCAGCGGCAGGCAGTGGGTGGCCGGCGCCGTGCAGTACTCCGCGTAGCCGCCACCCGGCGTCAGCGCGCACACGACATCACCGACGCGCCACGCATCGACGTCCTCGCCCAGCGCGACGATCGTCCCGGCGACTTCGAGCCCGATGATCGGCGACGCATCCGGTGGTGGCGGATAGCCTCCCGCGCGTTGCAGACAGTCGGGACGATTGACACCGGCGTAGGCGACGCGAATCAAGACGTCGCCTCGCTTGGGCGCGGGGACCTGCGCTTCCGCGACAGCCAGCACTTCCGGCGGTCCGGGCTCGCGGGCAGCGACAAAGCGCATGATGGAGGGTAGATTCACGACGAACCGCTGGGCGTGCACTCGACGTTCGGACGTACAATTGTAGCCGGCCGCGCGTGACCATGAACGCCAACTTGTACGCGCTCTTGCGCGATCACTTCGCCGAGGATGCGGAGCAGCCTTGCCTGCTCATCCCCGGCGGCCCGGTGATTCACTATGACGATCTCGACGCCACGTCGGCGCGCATCGCCAACGCGCTCTCCGCCGCGGGATGCCGTCCTGGTGATCGCGTGGCCGTGCAGACGGAAAAATGCTGGCAGTCGCTCGCGCTCTATCTCGCCTGCCTTCGCGCAGGACTGGTCTACCTGCCGCTCAACACCGGCTATCAGAAGAGCGAGCTCGAATATTTCTTTGCCGACGCCGAGCCGACCGTGATCGTGTGCCAGCCCGATGCCGCGGAGTCCACGGCCGCGTTGCGTCCGCAGTCTACCGTCCTCACGCTCGATGGCGCGGCGGGGACGCTGCTCGATCGCGCTGCCGACCAGCGCGACAGCTTCGAACCGATATCGTCCATGCCCGACGATCTGGCGACCATCGTTTACACGTCGGGCACCACGGGACGCTCCAAAGGCGCCATGCTCTCGCACCGAAATCTCGCTAGCAACGCGCTCACCCTGGTCGAGCAATGGGGCTTCACGCGCGGAGACGTCCTGCTTCATGCCCTTCCGGTCTACCACGTGCACGGACTGTTCGTCGCCTGCCACTGTGCGCTGCTTTCGGGCAGCCGGATGCTCTGGCTGCCGAAGTTCGATGCAGCCGAAGTGATCGGACTGCTGCCGCATGCGACCGTGATGATGGGTGTGCCGACGTTCTACACTCGTCTGCTCGCCGACCCGTCTTTCGACGCCAACGTTTGCCGCAGCATGCGCCTGTTCGTTTCCGGCTCGGCACCGCTTCTCCCCGAAACCTTCGAAAGCTTTCGCGCGCGCACGGGACACGCCGTCCTCGAACGCTACGGGATGACCGAAACCGGAATGAACACCGCGAACCCCCTCGCGGGCGAGCGCATCCCGGGCTCCGTCGGACTGCCTTTGCCCGGCGTCTCGGTGCGGATCGTCGATGGCGATGCACGTGCCTGCGGTCCGGAAACCGTCGGCGCCATCGAGGTCAAGGGACCGAACGTCTTCGGCGGATACTGGCGCATGCCCGAAAAGATGCGCGAAGAGTTCACTGCCGACGGCTACTTCAAAACCGGCGACATGGGCGAGTGGCTCCCCAACGGCTATATGAAGATCGTCGGCCGCGCGAAAGACCTGATCATAACCGGCGGCCTCAACGTCTATCCTGCGGAGATCGAAGAAAAGATCAATGCTCTGCCGGGCGTTGTCGAATCTGCGGTGATCGGCGTGCCCGATCCGGATTTCGGCGAAGCCGTGACGGCGGTAGTAGTCATCCGCCCCGGAGACGCGTTGAACGAATCGGAGCTGATTTCGGTGCTGAAAGCCGACATCGCGAGCTTCAAGGTTCCCAAGCGCGTACACATGGTCGCCGACCTTCCGCGCAACGCGATGGGCAAGGTGCAGAAGAACGTCCTGAGAGCGATGTATTCGTCAAAGTGACGCGGCTGCCCGAGAGCAACACGCGAAGCGTCGCGGCGATCGGAGAACCGCCGCGCGAGCCCGCGGCGAGGGGCCCCGCGAGCGCAGCGATGCGGGGATCGCGCGACGGCGAGTCGCGGCTGCTGTCGACGCGCAAGCGCAGCGGATTCACGAATCGCGTGCAGGGAGACAGCCGCGTCATCCCGGGCGAGCGCGTAGCGCGAGGCCCGGGATCCAGGTTCTTGCGACGTGCGACACTGGATTCCCGCCTTCGCGGGAATGACGCCATGATTCGCTACCGCCGCAGCAGCATAGCGTCAATGAATTTCCACTCTCCCGGCTCGACCGGCGTGATCGACAGCCGGTTGCCACGCTGCAGGAGCCGCATCGCTGCGAGCTCGCGTTGCGCGCGCAACTCGGCGAGCGGAACGAGCCGCGTCTTCTCGACTAGAGTCACTTCGACGTTGAACCAGCGCGGCGCGGCGCGCGTCGCTTTGGGGTCGTAGTAGGGACTATGGCGGTCGAATTGGCTCGCGTCCGCGTACGCCGCCTTGCTGATGCGTACGACGCCCGCAATGCCTGGCTCGGGGCAGCTCGAGTGGTAGAAGAAGGCGAGATCGCCGACCTGCATCTGGTCGCGCATGAAGTTCCGCGCCTGGTAATTGCGCACGCCGAACCAAGCGATCGTCTTCTTCGGCATCGCCGCGAGGTCGTCGATCGAAACCTCGTCGGGCTCCGACTTCATCAACCAGTGGCGCATAAGAAAAAACGCGGCGTCGCTTCAACGACGCCGCGTCAGAATAGGCCCCCCGCCTGTGCCGTGCCAACCGTCATCTTGAACCTGGGTTCAAGAGGGTCGCCTACCCGGACCATTAGGCGCTTCCGCGTAGGGAGCGCACACCGGTCCATTAGGGCGCGGCGACCTCGCTATCGTAGCATTGGTTCAAAGAGTGTATGGCCAGCTCGAACACCGCAGGGGACGAACGTTGCAGTCGAGCAGGCTGTCGACAACTTCAGAAAAGCTTTTCCTGCTCCGCCATCGCACGATCGATGGCTGTCTGCATGGCGGAAATTCTACGCTGAATGGCCGCGCTGTCAAAACCGCCGGTCGCCGGCTTCCCGCTTCTGGCGCGCAGCACTTCGTGCGCGATATTGAGCGCCGCCATCACGGCGATGCGCTCGGTGCCCGCAACCTTCCCCGAATCGCGGATCTCGCGCATCCGGTGGTCGAGAAACTGTACCGCCTGCAGCAACTCTTCCCGCTCCGACTCCTTGCACGCGACGCGGTACTCGCGTCCGAGAATCGATACATCGAGGGTGAGCGAACGATCGTCCACTGGGAGCCTAGTTGGCGGACTCGGGCAACTGCTGCAAGAGCGAATCGAGGCGCGCAGTCGCGGCCGCCATGCGCGCCGCGAGCGCCCGGTGCTGCTCCTGGGCGCGCACCAGCTCGCGCTTGAGCGATTCATTCTCGGCCCGCACCCGATGGTAGTCGGCGAGCAATACGGCAAGTTTCTGCTCCAGCCCGGCAAGATCAGAGTCCATGGCCCACTATAGGCGGAACGTTTCGGCGCCGTCAACCTGCGCGCCTTTGCAAGTGCATTGATCCCCGCACGGCGCTTCGCATGCGCGGCGAGCGGCCGCGCACTCGCGCCCTACGACAGCTCAGCCGCCCGTCGCGAGCGGCTCGTAGCGCACGTGGAGAATTTCAAGCTGCTCGACGCCGCCCGGCGTGGTGAGCGTGACCATGTCGCCTTCGCGCGCCTTGATCAGCGCCCGGGCCATCGGCGATACCCAGCTCACGTATCCGCGGGCGGTATCGATCTCGTCGATGCCGACGATGCTGACGACGCGCTCTTCGCCGCGCAAGTTGCTCACCGTCACGGTGGCACCGAAGAAAATCTGGTCGGCGTTATCCGCATCACGCCGCGCCAGTGGATCGACCACTTCCGCGCGGTCGAGGCGCAGGACGAGAAAACGGATGCGGCGATCGATCTCGCGCAAGCGCTTCTTGCCGTAGATATAGTCGCCGTTTTCGGAGCGGTCGCCGTTGCCCGCGGCCCACGCGACGGTCGCGACGATTTCCGGACGTTCCTTGTCGACGAGCTGGCTCAACTCGGCCTTCAGGCGCGCGAAACCGCCCGGCGTCATGTAGTTGCGGCTGCCGGCGGGCAGCGGCGAAGCTTCCTCGACCTCGTCGTCGAGCTCGGTTTCTTCTTCGCGGGTGAAAGCTTTGCTCATGATCGACCGATTCGGCGACTCAAATGCCGCGGAAACATTGAGTGCGAAATTATAGGCCAGCGCCAGAGAAGGCGCGGGCTCCGTTTCGCGCCGGGCGCCCCAGCACCCGGATATAATCGCCGCTCTTGCCGGCTCGCCCTCCCGCGCTTTTCGTCGCAATGTCCCGGATTTCCGCCGTTCCCGCCCTGCTCGCGCTCACCGCTATCGCGCTGGTCGCAATCGCGCTGGCGCTCTCGGCCGGCAGCGTCGCGATCGATCCAGCGTCCGTCCTGCGCGCGCTCTTTGCCTCCGGCGACTCGACACAACAGGCGATCGTGCGCGAGCTCCGCTTGCCGCGCGCGGTTGCGGCATTTGCGGCCGGAGGATGTCTCTCGCTCGCGGGCGCGCTACTCCAGGTGCTTCTCAGGAATTCTCTGGCAGATCCGTACGTATTGGGCGTATCAGGCGGCGCCGCGGCCGGCGCGCTGACGACCATGCTGCTGGGCGCCGCTGCGTGGCTCATCCCTGTGGGGGCATTCGGCGGGGCAATGGCGTCGACCGCGATCGTCTTCGGTCTGGCGCGCGGCAGAGGTCCCTGGTCGCCGACGCGGCTCCTGCTCACGGGAGTCGTCGTCGCAGCCGGCTGGGGCGCAGTGGTGGCGCTCATACTGTCGCTCGCGCCCGAGGCACAGCTGCGTGGCATGCTCTTCTGGTTGATCGGCGACCTGTCAGCGCCGCCGGCTGCCTGGTCGACGCTGGGCGCGCTGATGCTCGCGGTCGCGGCAGCGCTGCCCTTCGCCGGCGACCTGAACGCGCTTGCTCGCGGCGACACCGCCGCCGCCGCGCTGGGCGTCGACGTCCTGCGCCTCCCATGGCTGCTGTTCGCGCTGGCCGCGTTCCTGACCGCCGCTGCGGTGACGACCGCCGGCGCGATCGGCTTCGTCGGGCTGATCGTTCCGCACGCGGTGCGCCTCGTGCTCGGCAACGATCAACGCGTGCTCCTGCCAGCAGCCGCGCTGGCGGGCGGGACGCTGCTGCTCGTCGCCGATATACTGGCGCGGCAGATCGCGGCACCAGCGCAGTTGCCCACAGGTGTCATCACTGCGCTGATCGGCGTGCCGACCTTCCTGTATTTGCTGCGGCGAGAGCAGCGATGACGCCGCCGCTGCTCGCCGCGTACGGCCTTGGCGTGACCATCGCCGGTAATCAAGTATGCAGCGGCCTCGATCTCGCCATCCTGCCCGGCCAATGCTGGGCGATCCTGGGACGCAACGGGGCGGGCAAGACCACACTGCTGCACACGCTGGCGGGACTGCGCGGCCCGGCGGCCGGTACGATCGAGCTCCGTGGGAAACCGCTGGCAACACTCGCGCGCCGCGACATTGCGCGCCTGCGCGGGCTGCTGCTGCAGGACGACAGCGACGCGTTCCCCGCGACCGTGCTCGAATCCGTGCTTGTCGGCCGCCATCCGCATCTTTCGCGCTGGCAATGGGAAAGTGCGGAGGACGTGCTGATCGCGCGCGAGGCGCTGGCGGCCGCCGATATGGCGGGCACCGAAGCGCGCGACGTGCGTACGCTTTCCGGAGGCGAGCGGCGTCGCGTCGCGCTCGCCGCCCTGCTGGCACAGCAACCGCGCCTGTTTCTGCTCGACGAGCCTTCCAGCCATCTCGATTTGTCGCACCAGCTCATGCTGCTCGAGCGGCTCGCCGCCGCAGTCCGCTTAGGTGACAAATCGCTGATCATGGTCGTGCACGACGTCAACCTTGCAGTTCGCTATTGCGATCACGCGCTGCTGCTCGCGGACGGCGAAGCGCTCGCCGGACCGGCGCAGGAGCTCTTTACCGCGGAGCGGCTTTCCGGGGTCTATCGCGTGTCGCTCAAGGAAGTTGCCGGCCCGCGCGGCAACCTCTTCGCTCCCGATTAGCCTGCCAAGAGGCGTTCACCGCACTCGGTTCTCCCGCGCTCGATCGAGCGCGGCGCAAAGCTGCTCGGCGCCCGCCGCGAAGCGTGGCCCGGCACGATGGAGGAGATTCGCGTCGACCACGAACAGGTTGCCCCGAGCGACCGCGGGGAGATTCTTCCAGTGTTTCCATTCGTCGAGCCAGGCCGGCCGGACCGCATTGTCGGTGCCGGCGATGATCGCCTCCGGTCGCGCCGCGAGCACGTCCTCGACGCCGACGGCGGGCGCCGGCGTGGCGAGCGCTCCAAAGACGTTCTCCCCGCCGCACAAGCGGATCGCCGCAGTGATCAGATGCCCTCCGCCTACGGTATAGAGCGGCTGGTGCCAGATTTCGTAGAACACGGCGAGTTTCTCTGCGCCGCGCTCGCGGGAGTCCAACGCCGAAAGCCGCGCGCGAAACGCAGCTGCCGCGCGCGCCGCCGACGCGAGCGTTCCGGCCAGCGTGCCCAGCCGCTCGAGCTCTACCGCAATCGCCGCGGGCGTGCGGGGATCGGATACGAAGACCGGAATGCCCAGCGCGCGCAGGCGCTCGATCTGCGCGGGTGCAAGATAGGGCCACACGATGACGAGGTCGGGCTTGAGCGCGACGATGCGCTCGAGGTCGACGCCTGCGGAGGTTCCTACGCGTGCCACTCGTGCCGCCTCGGGCGGCCAATCCGCGGGGGCGAGTACGCCGACGACGCGCTCGCCCGCGCCGGCGGCGAAGAGGAGCTCGGTGGCATGCGGCGCGAGACTGACGATGCGCGCCGCCGGCACGGCGAGCTCAACGCGCGCGCCTGTCGCATCCACGGCCGCCACCGGCGCGGCGCCAGCCGGGCCGCCGAGGCCCGCGATGAGCGCCACTAATGCCAGCCAGAAATGCGCGCGCAGCACCGCTTTAAAACCGGTAACGGACGCCCGCGAACACGCTCGCGCCCGCAGTGTTGTAGTCGGCCACGAGCTCGTAATGCTTGTCGAGCGCGTTGTCCAGACGTGCGAAGAGCGTCCAGCCGCCGGGCAGCGCATAGTCCGCCGTCAGATTGACGAGCGCATAACCGCCCATGTGAGTGGTGCTCGCCGGGTCGTCGAATCGCTCGGAAGAAGCGACGACCTCGGCGCCCAGCCGCAGCCCTTGCCAGGATTGCCCGATCGCAATCGAGCCGTGGCGCCGCGCGCGCCGCGGGAGCAGATTGCCCGTTGCGTCGTCCTCGGGGCTTTGCAGATCGGCGCTGGCTCTGACGCTCAAGCCGCCCCACGCGCCCTGGAATTCGATCGTAACGCCCTTCAGCGTCGCGTTCTCGATGTTCTGCGGCGCACAGGCGGCGGCGCCGCATTCGAACACGATCAGATCCCGGACACGGTTGTGATACGCGACGATTCCCACGGCGAAGTCGCTTCGCGCATAGCGCAGCGCGGCCTCGAGGTTGCGCGCCGTCTCCGGCCGGAGGCCGGGATTTGAAAAACCCGGGTAATAGAGGTCGTTGAACGTCGGGACCTTGAACGCGGTGCCATAACTCGCGCTCGCGCGCCAGCCGTCGCCGATCGCGTAGCCGTAGGCGAGCGCGCCGGTCGTCTTGCCGCCGAACTGCGAGCTGTCGTCGCGGCGCAGGTTTGCCTGCAGCGCCTGCGGCCCGTCTCGCCATTGCCAGACGCCGGTGACGGAATTGGTATTGCGTGCGGTGACCGCGAATCCGGCGTCGGTGCCGATCCTTTCCTCACGACGCTCGAGCGCAAGCGACAGATTGCCGTGCGGAATCGCGAAGTCGTTCTGCCACCCATATTGGTGTTGGCGGGTCTTGAAGCGCGAGCGACCGAATCCCGACTCCGATACGCTGTCATCATCGCCTTCGCCGGCCTCGAGCCGGCTCGTCCAGAACGATGCCAGCCGGTTCCGGCTCGCGACCGAGTAACTCGTAAGCGTTGTGATGGTCCGGTCGTCGAAGCCGAGACCGCCGTCGAATTGGGCGTTCGCCCTGCTGCGGAAGAACTGCGCCGACAGCTCCTGGTCCTCGGCGAGGCGAAAGCTCACGCTGCCGCTGCCACTTTCGTCGCGATAGCCGTCGTGATCGGGGTTGTAGCTGAAGTTAGCGGGATTGCCGATGGCGTTAAAGCCCTCGCTCTTGCGTACGCCCGCCTGGAGCGCGAACCGCCATGGGCCGCTGCCGCCCGATGCGCCGCCGCTCGCGACGCCGGTTCGGTACGTCCCGTAGCCCGCGCTGGCGTTGGCGGCGAGCATGCCGTCGCTGCGGCGCGTGAATATCTGGATCACGCCGCCGATCGCGTCGGCGCCGTAAAGGCTCGACGCGGGCCCGCGCAGGATCTCGATATGGTCGATCTGCTCGAGCGGAATCGCTTCGAACGCAGTCGCGCCATCGCTCGACGAGCCGATGCGCAGTCCGTCGAGCAACACCAGCGTGTGGCCGCGGTTGGCGCCGCGCAGGAAGACCGAGCTCGTCGAGCCGGGCCCGCCGTTCATCGCGATCTCTACGCCTGGGACGCGGGCGAGCAGTTCGGCGAGGCTCTGTGCGCCTGCGCGCGCGATCTCCTCGGGTCCGATCGTGGTCACGTCGGCGATGAGTTCGGCAAGCGGCTGTGGTGAGCGCGCCGCCGTGACGAAGACCGGCTCGATCGTCGTTTGTTTAGGCAGGACCTGGGCGTCGGGCGCGCTCAAGTAGAAGACGAAAGTTGCGGCGAGCAAACTTGTACTGCACCAACGGGACAGTATCAGGGACAAAGCAGGCATCGCAGTTTCTCCGCGTGGGCCGTGCATCCCCGCACGGCGGGTGGATCGAATCAACGCGGAATGAGGAGGCGGCGGATGGCCGCGCGAGTGGCAGGAGGCGACCGTCCGGCCGCTTGCCGCCACCCGCGGTGCGCCTGGTTCCGGCGCGGTGCGCCGGACGCAGGCCGGTCTCCGGGCTCGTCAGTTGAAGCTTGAGGCCGTCAATGCCTTCCCGCTCGCCTGAGAGCGAACAGTGGCGTCGTTCGACGGCCCGCACTGACCTACCGTTGCGGGGGCAGCGTCGGCATTGGCCACCGGGCTTCGCCCCGCGACTTGACCGACTTCCCGTTTCACCCGCTGCGCTCTCGAGCCGCGCGGCGGACACCTGCTGGGCCCATTATAGCGCCCGTCGGGGGCCGAGGCGCGCCCGGATGGTAGCTGCTATACTTGCGGGCTTTCCACGCGCCTATTTTCCATGGCCCGCAAGCTGTATATCCGCACGTTCGGCTGCCAGATGAACGAGTACGACTCGGACAAGATGGCCGACGTGCTGCGCGAAGCGCAAGGGCTCGAGCTGACCGAGCGGCCCGACGAGGCCGACGTGATCCTGTTCAACACGTGCTCGGTGCGCGAGAAGGCACAGGAGCGCGTCTTCCACGATCTCGGCCGGGTGCGCGGCCTCAAGGCGGCGAAGCCCGAGCTCATCATCGGCGTGGGCGGCTGTGTCGCGAGCCAGGAAGGCGCGGCGATCGTGCGCCGTGCCCCCTACGTCGACGTCGTCTTCGGACCGCAGACCCTGCACCGGCTGCCCGACCTCATCGCGCGCCGGCGCAGCACCGGGCGGCCGCAGGTCGACATCAGTTTCCCCGAGGTCGAGAAATTCGATCATCTGCCCCCGCCGCGGGTCGAGGGCGTCAGCGCCTTTGTGTCGATCATGGAGGGCTGTAGCAAGTACTGCAGCTTCTGCGTCGTGCCGTACACGCGTGGCGAAGAGGTCTCGCGGCCGTTCGACGACGTGCTCACCGAGGTCGCCGATCTTACCGACCAAGGGGTCAAGGAGATCACGCTGCTCGGCCAGAACGTGAACGCCTACCGAGGCGTCATGAGCGCCGATGGCGGGGTTGCCGACCTGGCCACACTGCTTGAATACCTTGCCGAGTTTCCGGAGCTCGAACGCATCCGCTACACCACTTCGCATCCGAAGGAGATGACCCCGCGGCTGATCGAGGCTTACGGCAAGCTGCCGAAGCTCGTATCGGCGCTCCACCTCCCGGTGCAGTCGGGATCCGATCGCGTGCTCGCGGCGATGAAGCGCGGCTACACTGCGCTCGAGTATAAAGCGATCGTCCGGAGGCTCCGCGCGGTGCGTCCGCAGTTGTCATTGACGTCCGACTTCATCGTCGCCTTCCCCGGCGAGACCGATAAGGATTTCGAGCAGACGATGAGGCTCGTCGACGACGTAGGTTTCGACGGCAGCTTCAGTTTTATCTACAGCCCTCGGCCCGGAACGCCGGCGGCGGATTTTCCCGATCAGGTCCCTGCCGCGGTCGCGCAGGCGCGGCTCGCACGGCTGCAGGCAGCGCTCGACGCCCAATACTGGGCGCACAGCGAGCGGATGATCGGCAGCGCCGAGCGCGTCTTGGTGACCGCTCGTTCGGCGCGAAGCGAGGGCGAGTTGGCCGGCCGGACCGAGGCCAACCGCGTCGTCAACTTTCCCGGCGCGGCCAGTCTGGTCGGCAACTATGCCGATGTGCGCATCATCGCAGCGCTGTCGCATTCGTTGCGCGGCGAGCTCGCGGCCGCCTGACGTGTCGGATCATCCCCGCGCGAGACCCTCACGTCCGCGGATTCATATCATTGACTCACTGACTTAAAGGTTGTCGCAATGGTTATCTCAAGTTCCCCGATTTCCTTCTTCGCGACCGGATTGCGGCCCGCGCATCTGGCGCTCGCGGCCGTCGCGGCCGCGACCTTCCTGGCGGGCTGCGCATCGGCGCCTCCAAGCGGTAATGGCGAGATGCCGGTAATCGCTGCCGCGGCAGCGGCGGCTGCAACGGCGGCGACGGACGCGAACGCCGCGACAAGTCCGGCAGTCGCCCCCGGTAGCGCCGCGCGTCCGCCCGTACCGGTGGTCGCCGCGGCTGCAGCCGCAGCCGCTGCCGCGGCGGCGCAGTCGGCCAAGCCTTTCGCCGATGTCGTCAAGGACGCGCATGAGATGACCGGGTTGTTCCGGGTCTGGCAGAAGGACGACAAGGTCTGGCTGGAAATCGCGCCGAATCAGTTCGACACGCCATACTTCTTTTCGGTGAATCTTTCACGCGGGCTCGGGGAGAAATTCTTCTTCGGCGGACTGATGGGCGAAAGCCATATCGTCTATTTCCACCGGCTCGGGACGACCCACGTACAGCTGCTCGCGCGCAACACGAGTTACTTCGCGCAGCCGAATACGCCGCAGGCACGCGGGGTCAGCGAAGCGTTTTCCGACAGCCTGCTCGCCGCGGCGCCGGTAGTAAGCCAGCCGCATCCGGAGCGCAAGTCGATCCTGATCGAGGCCAATATGCTGCTGTTCGCCGACATCCCCGGCGCCAACGGCGCGCTCGAGCGCGCCTTCCGGCAGGGATACTCGTTCGACCCGCGTAACTCGGGAATCGTGAAGACGCGCGCAACGCCTGAGCTCGTCGCGATCGAGGTCAACGCCCACTACGCGCTGTCGCGTGTCGCCCAGCCTCCGGTCGTTCCCGGTCCGATGCCGCCCACGCCGCCGCCGGCCACCGTGCCCGACATCCGGAGCCTCTTCCTCGGCTTCTATTACAACTTCGCCCAGCTTCCCGACGAGCCGATGCGGCCGCGTATCGCCGACGACCGAATCGGCTACTTCATGAACAGCCGCTACGACTTCAGCAGCGACAGCAAGCTCACGCCGCGCGTGAACTATATTCATCGCTGGCGCTTGGAAAAGAACGATCCGGCGGCGGAGATGTCGGAGCCGAAGCAGCCGATCGTGTACTGGCTCGACCGCAACATTCCCGAAAAGTATCGCCAGGCGGTCATCGACGGCGTCCTGGAATGGAACAAGGCATTCGAGAAGATAGGCTTCAAGAATGCGATACAGGCCAAGGTCCAGCCCGACGACGCCGACTGGGACACGCTCGATGCGCGCCATGCCTCGATCCGCTGGATGACGACCGCGCGGCCCTTGTTCGGCGGCATCGGTCCGAGCCAGGTCGACCCGCGCAGCGGCGAGATCCTCGACGCCGACATCGGCATCGACCCCGTACGCTTCCGCAATCGCCGCTTCCAGCGCGTCGAGCAGATTCCCGAGCCGAGCGCGATCCCGGGTTTTCTCGAACATCCGGATAAGATCTGCCAACTGCAGGAGTATGCGGCTCAGGAGATGAACTTCGCGCTCGACCTCCTCGAGGCCCGCGGCGAAATCGATCCCGACGGCCCCGAGGCCGAAGCGTTCGTGCTCGCCGACGTGAAGGATATCGTGATGCATGAAGTGGGCCATACGCTGGGGCTGCGGCACAACTTCCGCGCCTCGATGATCTATTCCCAGGCGCAGCTCAACGATGCGGAGTTCACTCGCGCGCACGGCATCGCAGGCTCCGTCATGGAATATAACGCGGTTAACATCGCGCTCACTGGCGAACGCCAGGGGTCCTACGGCATGAACACGCTCGGACCCTACGATTACTGGGCGGTCGAGTACGGCTACGCGGAGATCCCTCCGACTGAGGAGTCCGTCCGCCTGCAGCAGATCGCGGGGCGCAACGCCGAGCCGCAGCTCGCGTACGCGACCGACGAGGATTCGTCGTTCGCCATCGATCCGGAGGCGAACCAGGCCGATCTTGGCAACGATCCGCTGGCCTTCGCGCGCCGGCGCCTTGTCCTGGCGCGCGAGCTGTGGGACCGCTGGCAGAGCCGGGATCTCAAGTCGGGCGAGAGCTACTCCGTGCTCCGGCGCACGGTGACGCGAGGTCTGCTCGTCATCGGCCAGTCGTCGACGACGGTCGCCAAGTACATCGGTGGCGTCAGCACACTGCGCGACCACGCGGGCAGCGCGCGCGCGCCGCTTACGCCGATCGGCGCCGCGAAGCAGCGCGAAGCACTGAAGATAATCGAAAGCGGCCTTTTCTCGGCAGACAGTTTCCGCTTCAAGCCAGAATTCATGCGGCGCATGCAAGTGGACTATCTCGATCGTAATGACATGTACGGCGTCGGATTGTCGACGCCGGGCGTTGACTATTCGCTCACCGGACAGGTGCTAACGATCCAACGCACCGTCCTCGACAACCTCATGAGCGAAGCCATCGCGCAGCGGATCCTCGACAGCGAGGTCAAGCTCGACAATCCGAAGGCGGGCTTTCATCTGTCCGAGCTGTATGAATCGCTGCACCGCTCGATCTGGAGCGAGCTCAGGAGCGGCCAGGAGATATCGCCGCTGCGGCGAAACTTGCAACGCGAGCATCTCGCGCGCGTCGCAGGCGCGCTGATCCGGCCTTCGCTGTCGATGCCGCCGGACGCGAGAGCGCTGCTGCGCCAGGACGCACGGGCGCTGCGCGACGAGCTCCAGGCCGCTGCGACAAGGACCGGCTGGTCAAAGGAGACGAAAGCGCATATCGCCGAAGGATTGTCGACGCTCGACGAAGCGCTCAAAGCCACGTTACAGCGGCATGGAGTCTAGCCGCAGCTTGCGGCCATCGATGCCGCGACCTGCTTGAAGCCGCACAGCGCCGAGCTTACGCTCGCGCCGGTCGATAACCGGGCGCTGGCAAACCTTTGCGGGGCGCTCGACGCCAATCTGCGGCAGATCGAAGCAGCGCTGGACGTCGCCATCGCGCGCCGCGGAGCAACGTTCACGCTGCGCGGCGCTCGCGGCCCCGTCGAGCAGGCGGCTACCGCACTCAATCGCTTCTACGCGCAGGCGCAGGAGCCGTTGACCATCGACGACGTCCAGCTCGGCTTGATCGAGCTGCGCGGGGAGAGGCCGGAACCCGCGGCGCCGGCCGAGGTCGCCGAACGCGAGGGACCGGTATTGCGCACGCGCCGCGCCGACTTGCATGGGCGAACGCCGAACCAGATCGCGTATCTGCAGCACATCCAGGACCACGACATCACTTTCGGCATCGGACCGGCCGGCACCGGCAAGACGTATCTCGCCGTTGCCTGCGCCGTCGACGCACTGGAACGCGACATCGTCAAGCGCCTGGTGCTGGTGCGCCCCGCCGTCGAGGCTGGCGAGCGGCTCGGTTTTTTGCCCGGCGATTTCGCACAGAAGGTCGACCCCTATCTGCGTCCGCTCTACGACGCGCTGTACGATTTGATGGGCTTCGACAAGACCGCGAAGCTTTTCGAGCGCAATACCATCGAGATCGCGCCGCTCGCCTACATGCGCGGCCGGACGCTCAATCACTCGTTCATCATTCTCGACGAAGCACAGAACACGACGCCCGAGCAGATGAAGATGTTCCTGACCCGCATCGGCTTTGGCACCAAGGCGGTTATCACCGGCGACGTCACCCAGATCGACCTTGCGCGCGGTCAGAAAAGCGGGTTGATCGAGGCTCGCCGCGTCCTCGCCGACGTGCGCGGGCTTGCGTTCACCGATTTCACCAGCGCCGACGTCGTACGCCACCCCCTGGTGCAGAAGATCATCAGCGCCTACGAAAAGCACACCCGGAGCGAGCGCATCGACGCTCCGGCCGTCGACCGGCGCCGCGAGCGCTAGGCAAGCCTGATGCCGCTTTCCCCGCGCGAGCTGGAGGCGCTGCGTCACCGCTGCACGCTGCACGTATCCGGCCACGCACCGGAGATCCCGGGCGCGGAGCTCGCTCGCATAGCCGAGTGGTGCCGCACGCACGGCTGGCATGCCGACCGTTACGGCGACGGCGAGCTCATCGAGTCGTTCGAGGCGAAGATCGCTGCGCTCCTTGGCAAGCCTGCGGCGGCATTCATGGTGAGCGGCACGATGGCGCAGTTGATCGCGCTGCGCATGTGGTGCGAGCGCGCAGGTGATTTCTGCGTCGCGATGCACCCGACGGCGCATCTCGAGCTCCATGAGGAGCGTGCCTATGCCCGGTTGCACCGCCTGGACTCGATACTGCTGGGCCCGCGTGACCGGCCGACGCTGGCGCGGGATCTGGCGGCTTGCCACGAGCGGCCCGCGGCCCTGTTGATCGAGCTGCCAGCCCGCGAGATCGGCGGCCGTCTCCCGGGGTGGGACGAGCTCGAGGCGTTGGCAGCGCTTGCGCGCGAGCGCGGCGTGAAGCTGCACTTGGACGGCGCCCGGCTCTGGGAAGCGCACGCGTTCTATGCGCCGAAGACGCTCGCCGACATCTGCGCACTTTTCGATTCGGTCTACGTATCCTTCTACAAGGGGATCGGCGCGCTGGCTGGAGCAATGCTGCTCGGCCCCCAGGATTTCATTGCCGAGTCACGCATCTGGCGGCGCCGCCAAGGCGGTACCTTGGTCCAGCTGCACCCTTTTGTCGCATCGGCCGCCATGCGTATCGACGCGCAGCTCGCCAAGATGCCGGCGTACCGCGCACGGGCGCTTGCACTCGGGCAAGCGCTGGCGGCGATCGAAGGCCTGGTCATCGACCCGCAACCGCCGCAGGTGAATCTTTTCCACCTCCACTTGCCAGCGCGGGCGACAGCGGTGGCGGAGGCGCGCGATCGGCTTGCCGCCCTCGAAGGAGTGTGGCTTGCGCAGCGCATCGCTGAGGCGCAGATTCCCGGTTGGTCGACCATCGAGCTCTATGTCGGCGATAACCTGCTTGCCCTCGATGACGCGACGGTCGTGCCACTCTATGCGAGACTCCTTGCGCAGGCGCGGGCGGCGGCATGATCTCGCAGCGAGCGAAAATGTCTGTAACCGTGCAATACGCGGCAGCTGGCGACGATCTGCCGGCACGTCCCTTGCTTCGGCGCTGGATACAAGCGGCGCTAGTCGCGGACGCGGCGAACGTGAGGGTCGTGCTTCGGTTCGTCGAGGAAGCCGAAAGCCGCGCGCTCAATCGTCGGCATCGCCGCAAGGACCATCCCACCAACGTGCTGTCGTTCGTGTACGATGATGAACATAGCGCGCGTGGCGGTGATATCGTGCTCTGCGCCTCGGTGTTGAGACGCGAGGCCGTGCAGCAGGGCAAACCGTTCGCCGCGCATTGCGCGCACCTTGTCGTCCACGGCATGCTGCACCTGCAAGGCTACAGTCACGAAAAGGCCGCCGAGGCGGCGAGGATGGAAGCGCAGGAGATTGCTATCCTCGCGGGACTGGGCTTCGGCAACCCCTACGCGGCGCTTCCTGCCCCGGCGGCGTACCCGCCCCGGCGCGCCCGTCGATGAGCGAACACGCTAACGACAAGGAACATCAGCGCCCGACGCTGCTCGAGCGGCTCTCTGCGTTCCTGATCCGCGAGCCGGAGGACCGCGAGGAGTTGCTCACGCTGCTGCACGGTGCGTTCGAGCGCAAACTGCTCGACGCGGATGCTCTGTCGATCATCGAAGGCGCGCTGCAGGTCTCCGAGATGACCGTGCGCGACATCATGATCCCGCGCTCCCAGATGGACGTCGTGTCGATCGACGATGAGCCCGAGCAGTTCATTCCCTTCGTCATGGAGACGCGCCACTCGCGCTTTCCGGTCGTCGGCGAGAACAAGGACGACGTCGTCGGCATCCTGCTCGCCAAGGAATTGCTCAACTACTACGCCAACCCCGAGTCGTTCAATCTGCGCGATACGCTGCGTCCCGCGGTCTTCGTGCCGGAGTCCAAGCGGCTCAACGTGCTGCTGCGCGACTTCCGCGCCAATCGCAACCACATCGCCATCGTCGTCGACGAGTATGGCGGCGTTTCGGGCCTAGTGACCATCGAGGACGTGCTGGAACAGATCGTCGGCGATATCGAGGACGAATACGACTTCGACGAGGCCGAGGACAACATCATTCCCGAGGCGGGCGCGCGCTATCGGGTCAAAGCGCAGACCGAAATCGCCGCTTTCAACGAGGCGCTGGGCGCGCAGTTCAGCGACGAGGAATTTCATACCATCGGCGGCCTGGTGCTGCAGGCGTTCGGCCGCCTGCCCAAACGCGGCGAGGCGACGACGATAGGCAATTTCCGCTTCAAGGTCGTGCGCGCCGACAGCCGTCGGATCTATACGCTGCAAGTCGAACGGCTGGCGCCGGAACCCGACGAAGATTCGCCCGCGGGCGCGCCTTAGCCTGCGAGAGCCTCTGCGATGGTGAGGCTCACGGTACCCGCGATCACACCGATCGTTGTGTCACTCGTGCTCGGCGCGGCGACAGTCTTCGGGTTCGCGCCTTTCGGCTTTTCCGCCCTTCCCGTTCTG
>WNGE01001547.1_pt1 | contig 31216 bp, 36 predicted proteins | sample 5400651 | NCBI WGS metagenome assembly WNGE01 (sample SAMN13153370, study PRJNA577476) | soil metagenome | isolation source: 60 cm soil or saprolite under grassland replicate 2 | place: USA:California | collected 2016-06-15
CGCAGACAGATCGTTGACCCGCGCGGTCGGCTCGCGGCTCAGCGCCTCGTCGCCGACGTCCAGGCTGACCGAGCCCCACCGATCACCGACCAGCGCGGCCAGCAGGTCCTCCTGCGCCTGGGCGGTAGTGGCGGCCAGGCCCTCGACCAGCGCCAGGTCGGTGACCAGCAGGCCCAGCTGCGGCCCGGCCCGCTGCACCAGGGCGTTGGTGCCCTGGGTGGTGGAATACCGGATGCAGTCCGTGGACTGGAGCAGCGCCGCGAGCCGGGGCCGCCCACAGGCCAGCTCGGAGACCTTAGCCAGGCCGTCGAACAGGCACCGGCTCAGGTCATAGGGCGTGGTCAGGGTCTTGGTGTAGCGCACCTCGCCGCGGTCGACGTGGCAGAAGCCGGTCGTCGTGCCGCCGTTGTCGACGTTGATCAGCCATGTCATGCGTGCTTAGCCCCTCCCATCTACCCGGCCGACGGAATTACCGATCCCCCTGGCAGGCGTCTTATCGCTGGTTGTAACGACAGCGTAAAGAGATCCTTAACGGCCGACATCATGGCGCGGGCACGGGAAATAGTCCTCATGATGGGTCGCGAGGACAATAGCCCCGTGCGCGTAAGATGTGGCGAACGCCCGACCGTGCGCCGGGAACCACGGTGGGGCGATGCTTCGTGACGCGCGCCCAGATCTCCGAAAGATCGCTACCTGGCAGCAGCCCGGCGGGCGCCGTCGGCCTGGCGGGCGTCCCAGGCGATCAGGATGCGCTGATTGCGGACGGCCAGCAGGCAGGTGGGTGGGGCGGGTGAGACTCGAACTCACGACCTGCGGATTATGAGTCCGCCGCTCTGACCAGCTGAGCTATCTCGCTGCGGGCCGGGTTCAGTACAGCTCGAGGTCCCCGGTCACCGGGTCGATGCGGTCGTCGTAGTCGGGGCCGACGGCCAGGCAGGTTCGGGTGGGGGTGCCGCCGAATTCGGTCAGGCCGCGATCGGTGATGAGGTGGACCACCACGCCGGCTTCGAGTGCCTTGTCGTAGACCGCCAGGAGCTCGGCTTCCGACCCCACCTTGACGGTGACCTTGCGCAGGCTGCCTTCTAGCCAGGCCCGTTCGGCCTCCGAGAACTTGACCTGGTCCGCGACGCCGGCCGGCGTGAGGCGCGGCATGACCCGCTGCCTCAGCCACGCCATCGAGGCGTGCGCGCCCTGGGCGATCTCCTTGCCGCGCCGCATCCTCAGGTCGCGCCGGATGACGATGACCTGTTTGGTCGGGCGCTGCCCTGTTTCCTCGTCTTCCTCGCCTCTCTCGTCTTTCTCGTCCACGAGCCGAGGTTAGCGGGAAAGGCTATGGTGCGCCGCCAGGGATTTGAACCCCGAACCCGCAGCTTAAGAGGCTGTTGCTCTGACCGTTGAGTTAGCGGCGCCTGTGGGGATGGTCGTGTCCGTGGAGATGGCCGTGGAGATGGCCGGAATCGAACCGGCTACGGCAACGCTTGCAGGGCGCGCCCGCTACCTTAGCTGTCACCCCCGCTGGCAGGCTTCGGCATCATTTGCCCCGGCCTGCCGTTTTCATGGTGCTCACGCTATGGACGTGTCAATTATCCAGCCTGTACGAGAGACTTTCCGGACGATCAATTCGGCCGGAAGTAAATGAAAACCGCCCCGGAGGGGCTTTCTCCTGGGCGGCTGCGGGCGAGTGCCTGCTCGCGCTTACCAGGCAACCACTTCGCCAGCTAGGGCAGCCGAGAGCCGCGGCGCCGGATTCATGTATCCGGGTCGCTTCGGCGCCTGGCGAGAGGTCATATATCTATGGTAAACCGATGCCGGAAACCGGGCAATTGTATTTTCCGGGGCATTCCGCGGGGCCGGTGCCGGTGCCCGGGCGCCATCGCCTGGGCGTCGGCGCCCGGATACCGGCGAGTGCGGGCTCTCGGTGTGGCGGGGCCTTGGTGTGGCGCGGCTCGGTGTGGCGGCTGGGCTCGGTATGGCGGGCCTCGTTGTTGGGCGCCTGCGTCCGGTGTGGCAAGGCCCAACGAGGGGCGCGGGCGAGTTGTGGATGTGGTTCGCGTGGCCGACGGGGCTGGGGTAGCGGGGGCCGCTTGGGCGGGGCGCGGCGGGCGCGGGTTGGGCGGACGGGCAGGGGCGGGGCGGGAATTCGGGATTAACGGAGGGTCGTCGGGAAAAGACGGAGTGATTATGATGGCGGTCATCGCTGGTATTCTCTGAGTTACGTCGGGTGACCTGTGGAGTAGCTGTGCATAAGGCGGTGGATAACCGCTGCGACGTGCGGATAACCGGCGGAATTCTGTGGACAAGATGTGGACAGGAAAAAACTTAAAATGAATTGCGACGGGCTCTTGCGCGACGCTGGCTGAGGGCGTAGAAATGTTTTCACCGCAGGAAACGGGCACCATCCAGGGGGGTTTCCCCGGGACAATGTAAAGGCCGGGAAACCGGAATTTGCAGCGGGTGCCTGGCACCGGCGGGCGGCGCGTGGCGCTGGGGAGTCCGGGCGACCGGACGAACCGGAACAGTGAGGCCGGGCGACCGGTCGATCTGGGCCGGTGAGGCTGGGCGTCACGCGCGACACGCCGATGGACGCGTTTAGGTTGGCCGCGTTTCAGGTCTCGCGTCTCGGGTTGGCCGTGGTTCAGGTGGCATCCGTCAGTTTGGCATGACTAGCATCTTGCCGCCGAGGGCGAGCGCACCGAGGCTCACGGCCAGCCAGAGCAGGTACCAGATCACCCGCGGGATCATGGTGAGCTGACTGAGATTGGCGCCGTCGCTGGACAGCGCGCCGATCTCGAGAACCCGGCGGACCCCGGACAGCAGGAGCATCCAGGTGATCACGTAGGCGCCGACGACCTGGGCGCCGAGCGGGGTGTAGCGGCCGACTGCGTAGACCAGGGCGCCGGCGACCACGACGGTGATCAGGCCGTAAGACCGCCTAAGCCCGGTAGCCAGCACGCCGAGGAGGAACAGCGCGACCCACAGCACGGCCACGCTGTGCCCGAGCTGGATGAGACGCGCCGCGCTCAGGCCGAACAGGCTCGGTCCCGCGTACCCGGCGAACCCGATGAAGATGCCTCCCAGGCAGCCGCCGCCCCGCATGTCCGTCGCGCCGGTCGCGTCGGCGTTCAGCGTGACGCCGCTGACCTTGCGGAATGCCAGTGACCCGAGCACCGCATGCGCGCCCTCGTGCGCCATCACGGTGCCGTGCCTGACGAACTGCCAGCCTGCGTCCATGGCCACTGCGGCGAACGCGGCCAGCCCGGTCACCGTGGCGGCCGCGGCGGACAACGGGGCTTGGGTCAGGCTCACGATTCGGACGGTAAAGTCCCGGTTCAACCCTGTCTATCCCAGATTACCGGTGCGGTGGGGGGCCGCGAGGTCGGGCGGAAAATAAGGATGCGGTCCTGCCTGCAGGCGCATCGTCATGATTACGGTCAGTGGCAGGCGCGGAGAAGCTGGCTTATTGCCTCCGCTACCTCCGCGGGGTCGGTGAGCAGGGCCAGATGGTGGCTCGCCAGCCGGATGACCGGCCAGCCGAGTCCGGCGGCCCGGGCGGCCTCGTCCTCGTACGCCACACTCAGCCGCAGGTACGCGCAGGGCGCGTCGGGCCAGCGCGGTGCCGGCGGGTGCGCCTCGGTGAACATGGCCAGCGGCAGCGGCGGGCAGCCTGCGGTGAAACGCTCGCGGATGACGGGATCCGGCAGGAGTTCGGCCAGGGCCTCGTCGCCCCACCAGCGCGGCCAGGGCGGCAGCCAGCCGTCCGGGCCGGCCATCTCGCTGAGCTGGGTGACCAGCTCGGGCGGCGCGGTGTCCATCCAGGTCTGGCCGGGGAACGGCATCCTGGCATCGACGAAGACGTAGCCCCGGACCTGGGTGATCATGGCGCCCGCCGCGGCCAGGATCGGACCGGCTCGGCTGTGGCCGACGAGCACCGCGGGCTGGCCCGCGGCGGCGCGGGCGATCAGTTCCGCCTGGCGCGAACACCAGGGCGGCCCGGCCGCGACCGTACTCGTCAGGTCGGGGATGGTGACGGGGCGGCCGGGTTCGGCCAGGGCGGGGGCGATCAGGTCCCAGCTGGCCGGGTCGACCAGCGGGCTGTGCACCAGCAGCAGGCGGGTCATCGGCGGCGGGTCATCGGCGCCTGGCCAGCCTGTCCTGCAGGCCGTCGAGGATGACCTGCAGGCCGAACTCGAAGCTGTCCTCGGGCGACGCGCCGTAGCCGGCCGCGGCCGTGTCCAGGCGAGCGCGCAGTCGCGGGAACCGGGCCGCGATCTCGTGGGCTCCGGCCATGCGGTCACGGAGCAGCGCCGCGCCATCGCCGCCGTCCTGGCCGAGCTTCCTGGTCAGCGAGGCCTCCGCGGCCGCGCCGAGGGCGTGGCCGAGGACGAACGTCAGCACGGTCACCGCGACCTGATCGGCCTGCTCGCCGGTGAACCCGGCCGCCTCGTAGATAGCCAGGCCGTGGTCGTCCTGCCGGGCCTTGCCCGGGCCGTACAGCTGGCGCAGGGCGCGCATGTTCAGGCCCTCGAGGCCTTCGGCGTCCAGCAGGTCGATGGCCGCGCTGACGATCTGTTCGCGGGTCAGCGTGTCGCGCGGCATGTGCCCACCATAGGGCACGGGGCTTGGACTTGCACATTGTGCAAGTCGGTATCGGGGAAAGGGGATCATCATGCCGGATGAGGCGCTGGCCGGGTTCGTGAAGGAAACGGCGGAAGGGCTGGGCGTTACCGGCGCCGCCGTCGGCGTGTGGGCGGACGGCGGGAGGTCTTCGCCGGTCACGGCGTGACCAGCGTGGAGAACCCCCGAGCCGCTGCCGTTCGACGAGGCGCGCGCCCGGGAGGTGGCCGGCCGCTACGAGAACGAGGTCATGACCTTCGCCGTCGGGATCGACGGGGCCGCCCTGCGGATGGGCCGGCGAATGGCCCAGCGGATGGCACTGCGGATGGAGGTCCGGATCAAGCCGGATATCCGGGTGGCGGCGGACAAGGAACCGCCGCCGGACCCGGCGCCGTTCGAGGTCGGCCTGCTCCCCCGCGACGAGTACATCGCCACCGGCGGCGAGTACGCGGGCCAGCGCGGCTTCTTCACCCGCGATGCGAGCGGCGCGATCACCGGCGTCGACCTGGCCGGGCAGCTGGCCAGCCGTGTCTAGCGGGACTGCAGGGGCGGGATGGGCAGGACTGACTGGAAGGCTGGGGGTTCGGTGCGCTGGCATCGGTGCATCGCTCGTTCGTTGGACCCATTGGCCACACAGGTCACAGCTACATCAGGATGTCGGCAAGCAAGTGGGCACTTCGTTCACAGCAGCACCGGGGGACACGCTCTCTCGGGCAGGAGGGTCAGCGCGGGAGGGTGAGGCCGGGCGGGAGGGTGAGGCCGGGCGGGAGGGTGAGGCCGGGCGAGAGGGGCAGGTCAGCGGGGAGGGTCAGGGCGGGCAGGTTTCGTGGACCCAGGCGCCGGTGACGCGGCGGCGGGCGTCCTGGGCGGGGTGACCGGATTCTGGCAGCGGGCACAGGGCTCGCTGGCGGAGCGGGCCGTGTTGGCCTCCGAGCCGAGCGGGGGGTCGCCGAGCGGGGGGTCGCCGACCGGGCCCAGGCCGATCGGGCCGGAATCGGTCACCGGGAGGCCGACCCCGCCGGGGCAGGAGTGATCCAGGTGGGCCTGTGTTACCCGCTCGCCGATCGGCACCCGGCGTCTGCGCTCAGCCACCCTTACACGGTAGCGCCTGCTCAGCGGGGCTGGGGGAAGTGCAGCAGGCGGTCGGGGTCGTAGCGGCGCTGATCCGGGTCAGGCGGGAGTGATGGCCGCCGGGTCATGTATAGAGTGGCACTAAATTTGGGGCTGCACTATATTTGGGGCCAACGAAGGGAGGTCACAATGACCGCGCAGAACGGGGTGCCTGACCTGGTGCAGCGGTGGGCGGCCGCGGAGGAGCGGAACGACGCCGGCGCCCTGGACGGGCTGCTGGCCGATGGGTTCGCAGGGATAGGACCGTTCGGCTTCATCCTGACCCGGGATCAGTGGCTGGCCCGCTTCGCCAACGGGCTGGTGAACCGGTCTTTCACGGTCACGGACCTGCAGGTCCGTGACTACGGGACCGCGGCGGTGGGGATCGGGGTGCTGGCCCAGGAGACCAGCTGGCAGGGCACCGACAACTCGGGGCAGTTCCGGGTCACGCTGGTGGCGGTGCAGGCGGGCGAGGGCTGGCGGCTGGCGCATGTGCATATCGGCCCGCTGCAGGGACCCCCGGGTGGCGCCTCATGAGCGGGGCGTTCCCGCCCAAGCTGGTAGGGGCCGGCGAGGGCAAGACGGTGATGCTGTTCGGCGTCCGGTTCGGCTACAAGGTGGTGAGCGGGGATTCCGGCGGGCGGCTGGCCGTCCTGGAGGTGGAGATCCCGCCCGGGACCCTGGTCAAGCCGCACAGCCACGCCCGCGAGGATGAGTTCTCGCTGGTGCTGTCGGGGACGGTGGGGGTACGGACCGGAGACCGGGTGTCCGCGGCGGGGCCGGGCGCGTACCTGGTCAAGCCGCGCGGCGTGCCGCACGCCATGTGGAACGCGGGCAGCACGCCGGCCACGGTGGCGGAGATCCTCAGCCCGGCCGGGCTCGAGGAGTATTTCGAGAAGCTGGCGCCGATCCTGGCCGCGCACCGCCCGGCGGCGGAGTACTACCAGCTCGCCGAGGACTACGGGATCACCATCCAGGACGACTGGATCGAGGAGCTCGAGCGGACCTACGGCGTCAAGCTCTGAGCTCTGGAGTTGACGGCCTGGCCGGGTAGCCGGCCAGGCCGTGCTCCAGCAGCGCGAAGGCCTCGACGGTGAGCTTGCGGACGTCGGCCGCGAGCCCGCCGAGGTCGTCGCCTGAGCCGACCCGGCCGCGCACGTAGTCGATCATCGCCCGCTGCAGCCCGAGCAGGGCGTTGGCCATCACCTGCGGGCGGAGGTCGTCCGGGCCGGCACCGGTCTCGGCGGCGAGCAGTACGGCCAGGTCGCGGGCGCTGCGGGCCATCGCCTGCTGCTCGCGGGCGAGCAGCGCCGGGCTCTCCGCGATCACCCGGTTGACCGTGCGGAGCCGGGTGCGGGCCTCCTCGTCGCCGGCTTCGGCCTGCGCGAGCAGCCCGCCCTCCTCCAGCAGGGCGCGGCGGAAGGCGGCGAGGGCCGGCTCGCCCGGGTCGCGGTCCCGCACGGCGTCGGCCAGCCGGGCGCTGAACGCCTCGAACCGCGAGTAGAACAGGTCCTCTTTGCTGCGGAAGTAGTTGAAAACCGTCGCCTCGGCGACCTGTGCCTCCCGCGCGATCTCGGCCACGGTCACGTTGTCGAAGCCCCGGTCGGCGAACAGCCGCCACGCGGTGTCCGCGATCAGCTGCCGGGTCTGCTCCTTCTTGAGCTCGCGAAGACCCACCTTGCGTCCGTCCAAAGTTAGAGTTACCCTAAGTTTAGTTCGACTCTATGTTTAGAGCATATCTAGCTTACCTGTTAGGAGGCCGCGATGACAGCCACGGACACGACCAGAGCGGTGACCGCCGGGCCCGGTGAAGGGCACAGCGAGGGGCTGAGCCGGGAGATCCTCGTGCTGGCCGGCGTCGTCATCCTGGGGACGATCATGACGGTGCTCGACCTGACGGTGGTGAACGTGGCCATCCCCACCCTGGCGAGTGACCTGGGCGCGTCGATCCCGACGATTCAGTGGGTGATGACCGGCTACATGCTCGCCTTCGCCACCGTCATCCCGCTGACCGGGTGGGCGGCCGAGCGGTTCGGCGCCAGGCGGGCGTGGATCTTCGCGCTGCTGCTGTTCCTGGCGGGTTCGGTGCTCGCCGGGGCCGCCTGGTCGATCGGGTCGCTGATCGCCTTCCGGGTGCTGCAGGGACTCGGCGCCGGGATGATCCTGCCCATCGGGCAGACCATCCTGGCCCAGGCCGCGGGCCCGCAGCGGATGGGGCGGGTGATGAGCGTGATCGGCGTGCCGATGCTGCTGGCCCCGGTGTTCGGGCCGCTGCTCGGCGGGGCGATCATCGGCGCGACCAGCTGGCGGTGGATCTTCTTCATCAACCTGCCGGTGGGGCTGGCGGCCGTGATGGCGGCGCTCCGGCTGCTGCCTGCTGGGGCTGGGGCGCGGGGCGGGCTGCGGCTCGACGTGCGAGGGCTGCTGCTGCTCTCCCCCGGCATCGCCGTGTTCCTGTACGGCATGTCCGAGGCGGGCGCGCACGGGGGCTTCGGCAGCCCGCGGACGAGCGTCGCGGTGCTGGCCGGACTGGCGCTGATCGGGCTGTTCTTCCGGCACGCTGCTGGGCGGGGCGGGCAGGCGCTGATCGACGTGTCGCTGCTGCGGCGGCGCGGGTTCGGCGCCGCGGCCGCGGTGAACCTGCTGCTGATGGTGGCGCTGTTCGGCTCGCTGATCCTGATCCCGCTGTACTACCAGCAGGTCCGGCACGAAGGCGCGGTCGCGATCGGGCTGCTGCTGGCGCCGCAGGGCCTCGGGGCGGCGCTGGCGCTGCCGCTGGCGGGGCGGCTGACCGACAAGTTCGGCGCCCGCGGCGTGGCCTCGGCCGGGATGGTGCTCGCGGGGCTGGGCATGCTCGCCTACACCCAGGTCGGCCCCCGGACCTCGTACCTGTACCTGTCGGCCGCGCTGCTGGTGGTCGGGGCCGGGGTCGGCGCGACCGTGGTGCCGTCGATGGCGGCGGCCTTCCAGGCGCTGTCCCGGGCCGAGACGCCGCGGGCTACCAGCGCGCTCAACGTCATCCAGCGCCTCGGCGGGGCCGTCGGCACCGCGCTGTTCGCGATCGTCCTGTCGCGCCAGGCCGAGACCGGAGCGGGTGGGGCCGGCACGCTGGCCGGAGCGTTCGGGACCACGTTCTGGGTGGCGGCAGGACTGATCGCGGCGGCAGTGGTGCCTGCGCTGCTGCTGCCGAGGGCGCGGCGTCAGACCTGACCCGGAATGAGGTACCAAGGCCGTTCGGAATTATTTGATTCCGAACGGCCTTGGTGCCTGCCTCGGGTAATGAGCCCGGATTCACCAGCTGTTGCAGCGCCTCCAGGACGCTCCGGGGACCCAGGTCGAGTCCGCCGCCAGGCCGTGGAGGAACTCGGGGGTCTGGCCCGGGTCGGTCAGGGCCGTCCAGACGACCTCGGGATCCGCGCGGGTCCACGCGGCGAAGGTGTGCGCGGCGAACGTCACGCCGCGTGATGACAGGCCGGGTTCGGCGTCGTGAGCGCCCATGGCGTGCCCGGTCATTGCTACCTGGTCAGGAGTTGGTCTCGGTGGCGATCTCGAACCCCGTCTCCTCCGGCGGTCCGGCGAAGCCGCCCTCGATGCCCTGCTGCATGCGAGGGACCAGGATCGAGTCGCGGAAGTCCTCCCAGCCGGCCTTCGAGTCGTGAACGGCGAAGACGGTCCAGCCGTCGGCGGACGGCCCGGCGGCGTGGTAGGTCTGGCCGGCGGGCAGCGTGCCGTCGCTGGGGTGCACGGCCGCGAGCGTGGCCTCGTACTGCTCCCTGGTCCCGCCCTTGAACTGGTGGATGATGGCGTAGCTCATGGCCTGGCCTCCACCAGCAGGACGACGGTCTCGAGGGCCACGCCGTCGCTCGCGGCGGCCGCGGCGCCGTCCTCGGACTGCAGGTAGGCCACGAGGGCATCGACGTCGGGCACGTCGGCGCTGATGGCGACGCGCTTGGGGTTGGTCGGGTCGACGTAGGTGCGGATGTTCGTGATGCCCAGCGGCCCGAACACCTTCTCGCGCGTATCCGAGCTGAGCCAGTGGTCGACATCTGCCACTTCGTGGTAGCCGATTACGTTAGGCAATTTGGTTGCCCCCCTCATCTGTGGACGCCGGCATCGCGGCGATAGGGCCCATAGTGATCCCGCGCCGTCTCAGCGGCGCATCACCGGCGCGTCACCCGGGGATAGCTGCCCGGCCGCGTAATCACCGGCTGTTATCGCCCAGTGGCGGGCTTGCTCGGGCATCGCGCCCAGGGCGTACTGCCGCGCGACCTGCGCCGCCAGGTGCATCGCGGGCGGGCCGACCTGCTTGGCGAGCACCAGGCTCGCGGGAACCTCGTCGCCCGCCACGCCGCCAGCCGCGCCCATCGCGAAGTCGACCCCGGCCGCGGCCACGGCCAGCTGCCCTGACTCGGCCCAGTGGCGTACCAGCTGGATGGCGTAGAGCGGGTTCCCCGCGCTCTGTTCGTGCAGCCGGGCGCAAACCGGCGCCGTCACCGCACCCGCGTCGACCGCGAGGAGCGAAGCCGTCAGGCCGGCCAGCTCGTCGTCGCCGAAGCCGCCCAGGCAGATACGGCGCCCGGGATGGCGTTCGAGTTCGGCCAGCGCGGCCCGCAGTTCGCGAGGACGCCGCTCGTCGGTATCGGGGGCCAACAGGACCAGCAGCACCGGCGCGTTGACCAGAGCACGGCCCAGGTAGCGGAGCAACTGCACCGCGGTCGGCTCGGCCCACTGCACGTCGTCGAGCACCACGACGAGGGGACTGATCGCGGCCAGCCGCCTCAGCAGGTCGCTGACCGCCTCGAACAGCAGATGCCGCTCGGTGGCGTCGTCGCCGACACCGGCGCTGGCCAGCTCGACGCGGCCGGCCAGCTCGACGCGCCCGGCCAGCTCGACGCGCCCGGCCAGGCGAGGCGCGATGCGTACCAGGTGCCCTCCGCAGCGCGCGGTGTGGGCCCGCAGCACATCCGCTGGCGCGTGCTCGACCACATGCCCGATCAGCGACCGGAACGGTTCAAGCGGCACGGCGGGGCCGTCCTGGCAACGCCCGTAGAGGACGGCCGCCGAGCCTTCGTCTCGTACCGCGCGGGCGAACGCGCCCAGCACGGTCGTCTTGCCGATCCCCGCCTCGCCCTCCACGATGACCGTCCGCACGCCCGACGCGCCCGCCAGCGCCGTCTCCGCCGCCAGTAGCTTGAGCTCGCGGGCTCGCCCGATCAGGGCAGGCCCCCGGACCAGTTCGGCCTGCAAAGGCAGCCAGTCGTTCCCGCGCGAGGACGGCGGCGGAGTCTCCTCGGTCCCGTCCCAGCCGGCCGCGATCCGCCGCTGGATCCGGCATACCTCGGCGGATGGTTCGGTTCCGGTCCACTCGGCGAGGTAGGCCCGGTACTCACCAAACGCGGCCAGCGCGTCGGCCTGGCGCCCGGCGCCGCCGAGCGCCTGGACCAGCAGGCCCCACGGCCTGTCCCGCAGGGGATGCACCGAGACGTGCGCCCTGAGCCCGGCGATCGCCTCCGGCCACCGCCGCGCACCGATCAGCTCGGCGGCGTGGTCCTCGATCGCCGACGCGTGCAGCTCGGCGAGCCGGGTCGCCTCGGGCCCGGCCCAGTCCTCGGCCGAGAACTCCTCGAACGGCGGGCCCGTCCACAGCGCCAGGGCCCGTTCGAGCGTCCCGATCTGGTCGTCATCGGTCCCGAGCCGGGACAGCAAGGTGGTGAACAAGGCGGCGTCGACCGGGACCGCGAGACGATAGCGACCTTGCGACCCGATGACCGCGGTGTTTCCGAAGCCCTTGCGGAGTCGCGACACAATCGTGCGCAGCGCGCCGGGCGAAACCCCGAGCACGTCACAGAGCAGATCCACCCGCAGCGCGCGCGGGGCGTCCACGGCCAGCCGGGCCAGTAGCCGGCGCTGGCTCACGCTGGGCAGGTCGACGGCACATCCGGACGCGGTGACGACCTGTATCGGTCCCAGCACGCGCACGAACGCAACGTCATCAGCGTGGATTCCCCCCACCTGGTCCATACTGCCTCAACCAGCACGAATGCACCAGATCTCGCGGCCGGCCGGACGTCCCGCAGCCAGGGCCCGAGCGAATCGCGGTCAGGGCCGGACGGCGGCGTGGATGGCCCGCAGGGCGGCCGGCCAGTCGTGCTGCGGGTCGGGCACCATGAGCTTGCCGAACGGGTACCGGTCGAACAGCCGGGCCACCGCCGGCTCCCAGGCCTGGTACAACCCGACGACGGCATCGCGACCGCGCAGGCCGCGGCGGCGGGCCCACGGGCTGTCCTGCACGAAGGCGAGGTTCCGCGAGGACCACGGCTCCCCGCGGGCCTGGTGGACGCGCGCGATCGCGGCCGCGATGTCGGCCGGCCGCAGGTAGACCAGGAACGGCTCGGCGGGTGCCGCCTGCCGCTGGATCTCGGTGCAGATCTTCGTCACCGCGGTTGTCCCGGCGTCGTCGATGAAGGCGGGCATGACGGAGTTCTGCAGGAAGATGCTCTCCAGGATGATGGTCTGCTCGTCGCGCAGGCAGCGTTCGGCCAGCCGGCGCCACTGACCGGCCGAATACGCCTCGGGGTCGCCCGGCACCGGGGCGGCCAGCAGTTCGTCCACCCGCCTGGTCCGGATGGGATGATCCGCGGCGCCCTCGCCGAAGGCCCGCACGTCTTCGCCGCGGCGGGCCAGCCAGTCCGCGAGGTGCCCGGCCGTGGTCGTCTTGCCCGAGCCGATCATGCCCTCGATCAGGATCAGCCGCGGGACGGCCACACGTTACGCCGCGCCGGGCGGGGCCGGGAAGCCGCCGGACAGCCGCTCGAAGGCGTCTGCCACCCGCAGGCAGGCGGCGTCGTCGAACCGCTTGCCGACAATCATCATCCCGACCGGGAGGCCATCCGCCAGGCCCGCCGGGACGCTGATGGCCGGGTGGCCGCTGATGTCGAACGGCGCGGTGTTGGGGATCATCTCCAGCGCGCGGGCGATCTGGACCTCGCGCGGTTCTGAGGCGGCCGGAATCGGGGTGGCCGCCATCGGCAGGGTCGGCATGACCAGCACGTCGAAGCGGCTCAGCGCCTCGTCGTAATGGCGGCGCACCTCGAAGACGAGGTTCCTGGCCATGGCGTAGTGCCGCGCCTGGTACTTCTCCACCGAGTAGCGGCCGCCGAGGACGACCAGCTTGACCGTCTCCGACCAGGCGTCGGGCACCTCGAGGCGCTGCCGGCCGTAGTAGGCGATGAGCTCCGGGTCGTACAGCCCGTCCCAGTTCCAGCCGTACGCGTTTCCGTCGACCATCTGCACCGTGGCCCCGTCGGTGGCGATCACGTTCCAGACGTGCATCGCGTGCCGGTGCCACGGGATGCTGACGTCCTCGACCCGCATGCCCGCCTCGCGCAGCCGGTCCGCGGCGGCCCTGACGGCCTGGTCCACCCGCTCCTCGGACAGGTCGGGAATGCCGAACCCCTCGCTCACCAGGCCGGCCCGCAGCCCGGTCACGTCCTGGTTCAGCGCCGCGACGTAATCCTCCGGCCGCAGGTCGGCGGGCTGCCGCGGATCCCAGCCGTCGCGGCCCGCGATCACGTTCAGCATCAGCGCGGCGTCGGCCACGGTGCGGGTGATCGGCCCGAGGTGGTCGATGGTGAGCTCGATCGGGAACGCCCCGGTGTACGGCACCAGGCCGTGGGTGGGCTTGTGCCCCACCGTGCCGCACCATGAACTGGGAATGCGCACCGAACCGCCCTGGTCCCCGCCCATCGCCAGATCGGCTTCCCCCGAGGCCACCAGGGCCGCGCTTCCGGACGACGAGCCGCCGGTCGTTCGGTCCGTATCCCACGGGTTCCTGACCGGGCCGGTCACCGACGTGTGGCTCCCGCCGGAAAAGCACAGGTCCTCGCACACGGACTTGCCGGTGATCGTCGCCCCGGCCGCGAGCAGCCGGGTCACCACGGTCGCGTCCCGGCTGGGCACGAAGCCCTCCAGGGTGCGCGAGCCGTTCATCATCGGCACGCCGGCGACCTCGATGTTGTCCTTGATCGCGACCCGGCGCCCGGCCAGCGGGCCGTCAGGGCGTGAGGCGATCTCGGTCCGCACGTACCAGGCACCCAGCGGGTTCTCGGCCGGGTCCGGCTGCTTCCAGGTCCGGTTAGCGGGTGGCTGCGGCGCCGTCTGCGCGTACAACTCCTCGACCGCGTCGTAGGAGGACAGCAGCCCGGCCACCATGGGCTCGAACGAGCCGAGATCCTCGTCGCTCAGGTGCATGCCGTACCCGCGGGCGATCGCCGCGAGGTCGTCTTTGCCGGGCGGACGGATAGCCATGCGGGCCTCCCTGGACGAGTCGGCTTCCAGCGACTCTAGGAGCGCGTCGTCCGGCTGGTCAATGGGCCCGGCCCGGCACCGGTCGGGCAATGTGGATCATGCCCGGGCTGTCGTGGCTGGTGTCAGCGTGCCAAGCTGCTGTCATGGCGGTGAGCAAGGAGCCGGTGGCATGGACGGGCCAGCGGGCTGTGGTGGCATTTCCTGAGCATGTCGACATGTCCAACGCCGCGCAGATCCGTGAGCAGCTACTGAGGGTGTTCGACCGTGGCGCGACGGTGGTGATCGCGGACATGTCGGCGACGGTGTGGTGTGATTACGTCGGTGTCGACGCGGTGGCCCGGGCCTGCCAGCGGGCGGCGGTCTGCCGGGCCGAGCTGCGGCTGGTGGCCACGGCGCCGGCGGTCCGGCGGCTGCTGGCCGCTGAGGGCCTGGATCGGCTGGTTCCGGTGTACTCCTCGGTTGAGGCGGCCATCACCGCCGGGGACCCGGACGAGCCGGTTCCCCGCGGCGATGTCGCGCCGGCCATCGCGACCCCGCGATGGCCGGCCCGGCCGCAGGACGGGCCGGAGAACGGACCGCGACCGGCGCCGTTGAACGAGGCGGTCCTGCGGCAGCTGATCGATGCGCTGGCCGACGGGATCGTACTGGTCGGCGAGGACGGCCGGATCATGCTGGCGAACCGTCGGGCAGCGGCGATGTTCGGCGCCCGGCCGGGCGAGCTGGGCGGCCAGCTGGTGGAGTCCCTGATGCCGGCCGGGCTGCGGGACGCGCACCGGCTGGACCGGGCTGCCTATGCGCTCAAGCCGGCCGCCCGGCCGATGGCCGACCGGGCCGCGCTGGTCGGGCTGCGCAAGGACGGCAGCACCATCCCGGTGACGATCACGCTGAGGCCGGTCCCGACCGCCAGCGGCCATTTCGTCCTGGCGGTGGTCAGGGACGCCACACACGAGTGGGCTCAGGAGGACCTCGTCGGCCTGGTCCGCGCCGTGCTCGCGGAGCAGGCGCAGCACGCCGAGGACCTGCTGGACCGGGTCGTCGGCAGCTTGTTCCACGTCGGGCTCAGCCTGGACGCGGCCGCGGGCCAGCCCGCCGAGCTGGCCCGGGAGCGGATCGGCCAGGCGCTGCAGCGGCTGGATGACACGGTCCGCGAGATCCGCGGTCATGTCTTCCGGTCCCGGGGGCCGGGTAGCGGCGACCGACCGTGAGTATTCGCCCGCCGCCTCGCCGCATCGCCGCCGCCATCACCGATCCCACCGCGGCGCGGCACGGGGAGGCGGGAACCTGGATGCGCTGACCGCCGGATAGCCGGCGGATGCAGCCCTCAGGTGGCCGACAGCTTTTGGATCGGCGGCTAGCAGCATGTCGATAAACGGGCACAGGCGCATCCGGTGGCCGCTGATAATCCCCGGCTCGATCTGCACGACCTGAGCGGAGGCGGCGGGCGAGCCGCACTCGGTATCGATCCGGAGCCCGCGGGGGATCACCGACCGGCCCTGGACCTGGACCGACCAGCCCGACCTGGTCACCGGGTCGATCGAGTCGGCAGCGAACGCGACGATCGTCTCATCCAGCGCCCGCTCGGGCAGCGCGTGGTGCCCCAGGCACACGGCCAGCCAGCGGCCGTCCAGGTAATACTGGACGGGCAAGATCACCGGCAGCGACCGGATCGACAGCGCCAGCCAACCCACCGATGCCGCCGCGAGCAGTTCCCAGCACTCCCGCTCGGGAAGCGCATCATCATGCGCGGTCATGCCTGAAGAATCCACGGACCGCAGATCGCGTCATAGGGACTCAAGTCCCAGCCGGAAAGTCCAACGGCCCGGCACCCTGGTCCGATCCGGCCTGCGGGTCATGGTGAGGGTATGGGGTAGAGCGCCACGTTGAATCGCGGCTGGGGCCTGGGGTGATTCTTGGGGGCGGAGGGTGGGTTAGAAATAGGGGCATGAGTAATGTGACGGAGTTGCGGGTCGCGCTCACGGTGGAGAACTTCGACCAGGCGGTGGCGTTCTACCGCGACGCGCTGGGGCTTGAGCAGATCGCCGACTGGAGTTCGGCCACCGGGCGCGTGGTCGTGCTCGAGGCGGGGCGGGCCACGCTGGAGCTGTTCGACCACGCCCAGGCCGAGGCGGTGGACGAGATCGAGGCCGGCCGGCGGGTGTCCGGCACGGTCCGGTTCGCGGTGCAGGTCGAGGACAGCTTTGAGCTGGCGGAGCGGCTGGTCGAGGCCGGGGCCGAACGGGTCGCCGAGCCTGTCATCGCGCCGTGGGGCGATCGCAACGCCCGGGTCCAGGCGCCCGACGGGATGCAGCTGACCTTGTTCACGCCCGGTGAGGTCACGCCCGCGTGAGCTCGTCGCGGAGCAGGTCCATCAGCAGGCCGTCGTGGAAGGTGCCGTCGGGTCCGCGCTCGTACTGGCGCATGACCCCGACGGGGCGGAAGCCCACCTTGGCGTAGCAGCGGATGGCCGGCTCGTTGGCGGCCGCCGGGTCGATCGTGATCCGGTGGTGGCCGCGCTGCTCGAACAGGAACCTGGCCAGCAGCCGGACCGCCTCGGTCCCGGCGCCCCGGCCCTGGAAACGGCCGCCGAGGTAGATGTCGATCCCCGCCTGCCGGTACATCGGATCGTTCTCCTCGTGGTACTGGATGCCCCCGGCGACCTTCCCGTCGATCTCCACCACCAGCAGCACCGCGGAGTCGTCGCCGCGCAGTTCCTCCTCGATCACCTCGACCGGATCGGGTTCGGCCCACCAGCGCGACACCGACGGCTCGGCCAGGATCGCCCGCAGCTTCCGCGCGTCACCCGGGCGGCCGGGCCTGAGCGTGACCTTGCGACCCACCAGGATGGGGTGCGATCCGGCCTGGTCGTCGTCTGGTGTCGTCACGGGCACCACGCTATCGGCAGGTAGCGAGCTGGCGCGGGCGGCATGATGGGCGCGTGACGCTGGTGTACCTGACGCGGATGGCATAGCGGCGCTCTACGTCTGTCCGGAACCACGACGGTGTCACATCGCCGTGGTCAGAACCACGGCAACGTCACATCGTCGTGGTTGCGACCGCAGGGTAGACGATGCTGGAGTGACTGAAGTTGCCAGAGGTCCCCTGGAGGTGTTGCGGCGGGCCGACGGAAAGCGGTTAGCCGGGCTGGGGGGCGGCGGACTCGCCGGGAGGGCTGGCCACGGTGCGGACGAAGCGGCCGAGCTGGTCGATGGCGTCCCTGGCCTCGGGCAGGAAGCTCCAGAAGATGTGGAAGTCGTGCGTGGGCACCGGGTAGACCGTGATGCTGGCGTCGACGCCGCACTGGATCGCGTGCCTGGCCAGCAGCTGGGCTTCCTGCAGGACGGCGTCGCCGGAGGCGGCGTGGATGAGCAGCGGCGGCAGCCCGGCCAGGGATGTCTGCAGCGGGCTGAGCAGCGGATCGTCGGCCGGGTGGCCGGCCAGGTAGGCCTGGGCCAGGCGGTGCGCCATCTCCGGCGAGAAGACCAGCGGGGAATCCTGCGCCGGCCGCTGCGTCCGCCCGGTCAGGTCGACCCACGGGCACAGCAGCGCGGCCCCGGCGGGCATCGGGAGGTCGCGCTCGCGCAGGGCCAGCAGCAGGGTCATGACCAGGCCGCCCGCCGCCGAGTCGCCGGCCACGACGATCCTGCCCTCGTCGCCGCCGGTGTCGCGCAGCCACAGGTAGGCGTTGACCGCGTCCTGCACGGCCGCGGGATAGGGGTGCTCGGGGGCCAGCCGGTAGTCGATGACCAGCGCGGGCGCCCGCGCCGCCAGGGCGAGGGCGGCGGCCAGGTGGCGGTAGCCGAACGCCGAACCGGCCACGTGCCCGCCGCCGTGCAGGAACAGTACCGTGGCGGCGGCCGGGGACGCTGTCTCGGGGGTGATCCGCAGCGCGGGCACGCCGCCCGCGATGACCGGGGCGACCGTGACGTCGGCCGGCGGCGTGAACTGCGCGTGCAGTTCCTCCAGGGCGGCCCGGATGCCGTCGAGATCGGCCACGTCGGCCGACGCGCGCGCCCACGGCTCCCACAGCAGGGCCATCCGGCCGGCCAGCTCGCCGCCCACCGAGCGGGTCACCGAGATCGCGTCGTCCAGGTCGGCGAGCAGCGCCCGGGCCCGCGCCAGCAGGGCCTCGCCGGCCAGCGTCAGCTCGACGCGCTGGGTTGACCGGCGGAACAGGTCGCAGCCGACGAGGCGTTCCAGGCCGCGGATCTGGCGGCTCAGCGCCGGCTGCGAGATGAACAGCCGCTGGGCCGCCCGACTGAAGCTGAGGTCGTCGGCCACCGCGACGAACGCGCGCAGGTGGCGCAGTTCGATCGCGTCCGGTGCCTGGGGTAGCGCCAGCACGTTCTGCGGTCCGTCCATGCTCCCAGTCTGGCCCATTGCCGCCCGTCACGGCCCGGCCCGGTGATGCACGTTGGGCATGAACGCGATGCTCAACCGGCATTTCCGTTCCCGGCCGGAGGTCACCAGGCTGGCTAGGTAAGCAGACCGAACCGCGTAAGCAGACCGAACCGCGTAAGCAGACCGAACCGCGTAAGCAGACCGAACCGTGTAAGCAGACCGAACCGCCAGGAGGCAGCCATGACCGGACAGCCGCGGGACCGCATCGTCACCGGGAACATCTCCCTGTCCCTGGACGGCCGGGTGACCGGGCCGGCCGGGGACCACGACATGGGCTGGATCCTCCCGCACGCCCTGACCAGCGAGTCACGCGCGCACCTGCTGAAGATCACCAGCACGGCCAGCACCGCCCTGCTGGGCCGCAAGAACTACCAGGGCTTCGCGGGTTTCTGGCCTGCCGTGGCCGGCGACGAGGGCGCCGACCCCCGGGACCGGGCGTTCGCCCGGTGGCTCAACGAGGCGGAAAAGATCGTCGTCTCGCGCACGCTTACCGAGGCGAGCTGGCCCGGTTCCCGCGTCGTGGCCGACGATCCGGCCGAGGTCGTCCGGCGGCTGCGGAAGGAGGAGGGCGGCGACATCGTCGTCCTGGCCAGCTCGAGCGTCATCCGCGGCCTGCTCGAGGCCGGCGAGCTCGACCGGCTCAGCATCACGTTGTGCCCGGAGCTGGTCGGGGCGGGCGCCCGCCTGTTCGGCGACGGCCCGGCGGGCTCGTCGTGGTCGCTGACCGAGGTCACGCCGACCGGCAGCGGCGCGCTCTGCCTGCTCTATGACCTGATCCGGCCCGCGGCCGGCGGCGACCGGTGATTGTCCGCTGATTTCCGCTGATTTTCCGCGGGGGCCGACGTCTGCACATCGAACGCATTTCGAGAGGAAGACCGATGAACGACCGTAGTCGCTGGATCGCCCTGGTGGTGTTGTGCACCGGGATGCTGATGATCGTGCTGGACATGACGATCGTGAACGTGGCGCTGCCCACGATCCAGGCGGACCTGGGGTTCTCCCAGGCCGGGCTGGCCTGGGTGGTCAACGCCTACCTGATCGCGTTCGCCGGGCTGCTGCTGCTGGCCGGGCGGCTGGGTGACCTGGCCGGGCGCCGGGACGTGTTCCTGGCCGGGCTGGCCATCTTCACCGCGGCCTCGATGGCCTGCGGGCTCGCGGTGAACCAGGAGATGCTCATCGTGGCGCGGTTCTTGCAGGGCACCGGCGGCGCGCTGACCTCGGCGGTGATCCTGGGCATGATCGTGACCATGTTCCCCGTGCCGCGCGAGCAGGCCCAGGCGATCGGCGTGTTCGCCTTCGTCGCCTCGGCGGGCGCGGCGGTCGGGCTGCTGGCCGGCGGGATCCTCACCCAGGCGCTGAACTGGCACTGGATCTTCTTCGTCAACCTGCCGGTCGGCGTGATCACGGCCATCGCGGCCCGGCGCACCATCGCCCGCGACCGCGGCGCGGGCCTGCGGGCGGGCGCGGACGTGCCCGGCGCGCTGCTGATCACCGGCGCGATGATGCTCGCCGTGTACACCATCGTCGGCCCGGCCGCCCAGCGCGGCTGGCTGGCCGGCGAGACGCTCGGCCTGGGCGCCGGGACGCTGGTCCTGCTGGCCGGGTTCATCGTCCGGCAGAAGACGGCGCGGCACCCGCTGATGCCGCTGCGCATCTTCGCCTCCCGCAACGTGACCGGCTCGAACCTGGTTCAGGTGCTGGGAACCGCCGGGATGTTCGGGATGTTCTTCCTCGGCTCGCTGTACTTGCGGCAGATCATGGGTTACGACCCGCTGCAGATCGGGCTGGCATTCCTGCCGGTCGCGGTGGTCATGGGCATCCTGTCGGTGCGGTACACCGACCGGCTGGTGATGCGGTTCGGCGCCCGCACCCTGCTGTTCCCCGGCCTCGGCCTGATCGCCGCCGGGCTGGGCCTGTTCGCCCTGGCCCCGGCGCACGGCGGCTCGTTCCTGGTGCACGTGTTCCCGGTCACGGTGCTGATGGGCACCGGCGCGGGCCTGTGCTTCCCGGCGCTGATGACGCTGGCCATGTCGAGCGCCACCCCGCAGGACGCCGGGCTGGCCTCGGGCCTGGTCAACACCACCGCCCAGATCGGCGGCGCGCTCGGCCTGGCCGTGCTGGCCACCGTGTCGGCCTCCCGCACCAGCGCGCTGGTCGCGCAGCACCGGCCGGCCGCGGTCGCCCTGACCGAGGGTTACCACCTGGCCTTCTGGATCGCGTTCGGCCTGGTCGTCGCCGCCGCCGCGGTCGCCGCCGCGCTGCTGCGGCCGCAGCGGACCGCCGCGGCCGAGCCACAGCCGGCCCGCGAACTCGTCCCCGCCATCCAGGCCGACTGAGCCAGCCGAGCGTTGCAGGGGCACGCTCGACTTGTAGTGAATGTGGCAACGTGCACCAAAGAAGGTGCACGTTGCCACATTCATACGTAGCGGGAGCGGGGTGCGAAGGGCCGGGGGAGATGATGATGCGGACGGGGTCCTGGTGGTAACGGCGGAACGGGCGCGGTGAACTGGGCCTTCCAGCGGCGTCCGAGCAGGGCGGCGCGGGCGGCGAGCCAGAGGCCCAGGGCCACCCAGATCCCGGGCAGGCCCAGCGGGTGAAAGACCAGCACCAGCGCTGCCACCGGGACATAGGCCGCGATGGCGAGGATCATCGCGCGGCGCATGGCGACGTAGTCCGAGAGGCCGAGGATGAGGCCGTCCAGCACGAAGGCCAGCGCGGCCATCGGCTGGGTCAGCGCCGCCACCAGCAGGGCCACCGTGGCGGCGTGCCGGATGGCGGTGTCGGCGGTGAACAGGGCGGGCACCCAGAAGGCCAGCCCGGCGGTGACCACGCCGAGCCCGATCCCGGCGATCAGGCCCAGCCGGAGGCAGCGCCGCCCGACCCGGTGCGCGCCGTCCGGGTCGCCGGCGCCGAGCGACGAGCTGACGTAGACCTGGGCGGGCACCGCCAGCGCGTCGAGCAGCAGCGCCAGCAGGTACCAGACCCGCATCGCGATCTGCTGGCCGCCGAGGGCGACCGGACCGAGCCGGGCCGCGATCGCCGTCGTGGTCAGAGGGACGACGCCGAGGGCCAGCGTCCGCACCGTCAGCTGGTGTCCGTCCCTGAGCAGGGCGGCGACCTCGGCGCGGCCGGGCCGGCGGGGCCGCACCGCCGCGCGCCGGGAGGCGGCGCCGTACCACCCGGCCGCCGCGGCCTGGGCGATGACCGTACCCCAGGCCGAGCCGGGCAGGCCCAGCCGCAGGCCGTACACCAGCAGGATCTCGAGCGCCACGTTCAGCACGTTGGCGCTGACCGCGATGCGCAACGGCGTGCGCGCGTTCGCCAGCCCGACCAGGTGACCGTTCCCGGCGTAGGACAGGTACAGGAACGGCACCCCCACGGCGGACGCCCGCAGGTAACCGACCGAGCCGGCCAGCACCTCATGGCGGGCGCCGAGCAGTTCCGCGACCCAGGGCGCCGCCACGGCCACGGCCACCGCGACCACGACCCCGCCGGCCGCCGCCACCAGGTAGGCCGCGCCGGCCGAGCGTCCCGCGCGGCCGGGGGCCTTCGCCGCCGCCAGGCCGGCCACCGCCGAGGTCGTCGCGGTGGCCAGGAAGATGGCCACCCAGGCGGTCATCGTCAGCGCGGTGGTCGCGATGGCCAGCGCGCCCAGCGGCGTCCGCCCCAGGTGCCCGACGATGGCGGTGTCGGCCAGGCTATAGGCGGGCTCGGCGGCGATCGACCCGAGCGCGGGCAGCGCGAGCGCCGCGATGCGCCGGTCCAGTTCCAGGTCGGGCCGGGTACGCAGCACGGCCCGCCTTTCGCCGGATCGCCAGGGTCGCTCTTGGAGATTATCCAGGCCCCCCGGCGGGCGGAGGGGCAGGCGGTAGGCCCGTTCGGTACTAGGCCGAACGGGCCTGGCCACACGCCCCGGCTGATGGCAGCCTGGTCAGTCGGTGTCGATCTTGGACCCCTTGGCGTTCAGCACGTACCAGCCGGCCCCGAACGCCTTGGACCCCTGCCCCTTCGCTGTCCCGGAGCCAGTGTCGGCGGCGAAGTAGTACAGCGGGTGGCCGTTGTAGGTGACCTGCTCGGTCCCGTCGGCGCGCTTGGTCGTGCCGAGCAGCGACTGGCTAACGCCGCCGCCCGCCATCGGCATGCCGCTCACGGTGACCGGCGGCCAGGCCGCGACGCACGCGCCGGTGCAGGTGGACGTGGTGCCCTTGTCGGCCTCGAACAGGTACATGGTCCGGCCCTGGCTGTCGGCCAGGAACTTCCCGGGTATCCCCGAAGCGGACTGCAGGCCGATGGTCATGGCGGCGGCGCTCGACGACGCGCGGGCCGTGGCCGTCGGGCTGTTCGGCTGGGCGGTGGCCGACGACGCGGCCGGGGTGGCGGCGGTGCTGCTCGAGCTCGCGCCGCTCGAGCAGGCCGTCGCGGCCAGGGCGATCCCGGCCGCGACGGCGGCCGCGGCTATCAGGTTCCTCATCAGATGCTCCCTTGTGCTAACGACTCCAGGAGCTCCGCATCGCGTCAGGCCCCCGGATGCTGTGTGGTCCCTATCAGGGGACAACGTGCGCTGCACCGGTCTGGTTCAGCGGTATATCGTCGGGAAGACACTGACCAGGGAGGTCATGATGGCAGTCATCGTGGTCACGCGGCTGCGGCTGAAGGACCCGGCGCTGCTCGACGATTTCTTCACCGACGCGCTGGCCGCGATCGAGCAGGCGCAGAAGTCGGACGGCAACCTGGGGGCGGACGCGCTGGCCGACGCGAACAACGCGTGGTGGACCGTGACCGCCTGGCAGGAACGGCGGCTGATGCACTCCTACGTGCGCACCGAGCCGCACCGGACCATCCAGTCGCACCTGGATCGCTACTGCGACGAGGCGACGTTCGTGGACTGGGAACAAGACAGCGCAGACCTGCCGGACTGGCCGGCGAACTGGCGTCACCTGGTCGCCGACGGCCAGGCCGCCGAACTCTCCCAGCCGTCAGCCGCCCATCAGACCCGCGACTTCCCGGCCCCGGTGGTGCCGCCGCCCGCAGGGTAGGCCGGCTTGCGCGGGATCCAGCGCGGGACGGCACGCCGGTACGCCAGGTAGTCGGGGCCGAAGCGGCGGGCCAGCGTCCGTTCCTCGTAGCCGGTGACGAACAGGTGGAAGCAGGCCGCCATGACGGCCGCGTAGGCGAGCAGCCGCGGCGAGGTGAACAGCCACGCCTCCCCCAGCACGACCAGGAGCGCCGCGAGGTAGATGGGGTTGCGCACCCAGCGGTAGGGCCCGCGCACGACCACACGGCGCGGCGCGTCCCACGGGCCCGGGGTGCCGCCGCCCACGGTGGCGAAGTTCCAGGCGCACCAGAAGTACAGCGCCGCCCCGGCCGCGATGACCGGGACCGCCTCCCACGCGGCCGGTGCCGGGATGCTATGGCCGTGGGTCAGCAGCCACCAGGGCAGCCAGGCGCCGCCCAGCCCCGGCACCACCACGGTGAACACGACGTTGCGGACGACCAGGCCCAGTGATCGGGTCATCGTTGCCCCCTACAGGATATGTAGCGTTACTACTTATAAGGATTACGGTAGCCGGCTGATTGCCTGGCCGGAAGGCCTAACGTAGTATTGCTACATATGAGGGCCGAGGAGCTGAAGGGTCACCTGGACGCGGTGCTGCTGGCCGCGCTCGAGGGCGGGCCGCGGCACGGGTACGCGGTGATCGAGGCCCTGCGGCAGAGTACGGACGGCCGGCTGGACCTGCCGACCGGGACGATCTACCCGGCGCTGCGGCGGCTGGAGCAGGCCGGGCTGATCGCGGGAACCTGGTCGGTGGTGGGCGGCCGGCGGCGGCGCGAGTACCGGCTGACCCCGGCCGGCATCCGGGCGCTGTCCGGCCGGCGGGCGGCCTGGCAGGATTTCTCGGCCATCGTGACCGCCGCCCTGGAGAGCGCCACCCGTGTGAACGCAGCCCTGGAGAACGCAGCCCTGGAGGACACGGCATGCCCGAGTCCGAACCCCGCCTGATCCGCGGTTACCTGCAGGTCCTGGCCGCTCAGCTGCCGGGCCCGATCGTCGAGGAGCTGGCCGACGGGCTGACCGAGACGTACCGGTCCTACCGATCCCGCGGCCTTTCTGCTGACGCGGCGGCTGATGCGGCGGTGGAGGAGTTCGGCTCGGCGGAGGAGATCCTGGCCGGCTTCGCCCGGGTGAACCCGGCCCGGCGGGCCGCCCGCCGGCTGCTCGGGCTGGGGCCGGTGGTGGGCGGCTGCTGGGTGGCGGCGCTGGCGACCAGCCGGGTCTGGCCCGGGCCTGCGCCGGCCCGGGTGGTACTGGGCCTATTGCTGGTGGCCTGCATCGGGTCGCTCTTGGTGGCGGCATTGGGCCGCCAGTACCGTGTCGCCGTCTACTCCGGGATGGCGGGGTGCGCCGGGTTCGCGGCGCTGGACGCGTCGCTGATCGTCGGCACGCTGCTGGCCGCCGGGCGGGCGAGCTGGGTGACCGCGCTGGCGATTGCGGTCAGCTCCGGCCGGATCGCGCTGTGCGCGCGGGCCGCCGTGGCGTCTCAGCCGCGTCGGGGAGGGTGGCGCTAGGCGCGGACTTCGTACCAGTAGCCGCCGTTGAGGTCGAGTTTGTTGCCGCGGGCCTGGCCCGGGGCGTTGTCGCCGATGTAGGTGTACAGCGGGTGGCCGTCGTAGGTCGCCTGGGAGGTGCCGCCGGGCCGCTTGATCGTGCCGAGCTTGCCGGTTGTCACGCCCGGCCCGGCCGCGGGGGTGCCGGTGACGGGCGGCCAGTAGGCGGCACAGGACCCGGTGCACCTGGAGGCGGACGGACTGTCGGGCGCGAACCAGTACAGCGTGAGGCCATTGGCGCTGGTCAGGACCGTTACACCGCCGATCGTGGCCGTCTTGAGGGTGACCCCGGTACCCGCGGCGCTCGCGGGCTCCCCGCCCCCGCCCGTGCTGGCCAGCGCGATGCCGAACAAGACCAGGGCGGCGACCGAGACGGCACCGACCGCACCGACCACCAGCGAGACCGCGGCCCGCATCCCGGCCAGCACCCGGGGTCTTGGCCGGGCCGGCGGGGCAGCCTGCCGCGCGCCGGCGATCGCCACCGCCAGCGCCAGCGTCGCGAAGGCGGCCACCTCGATCAGGCCAGCGGCGATCCCCGCCCTCGTTCGGATCTCCTTGTATCCGAACAACCCGATCCAGACCGCCAGCAGATAGCAGCCCAGGGTGGACAGCGCGAACGCGGCACCCGCGACGGCAACCAGCCTGCTGTGCGTGACCAGCGCGCCGATGGCGAGGACGAACGCGACCAGGAACTGCACCAGGAACAGCCAGCCGATGGTGGGGATCGACCGGTATCCGGTCAGGTACAGGTCCAGGTGAATGCCCGCGGACACGACGAGCAGGAGCGCTCCCGCCACCCGCAGCCACGGCTGCCGCCAGTCGCCCAGCTTGACCTTACGGTGCCTGCCCACGGCCCTGCTTCGTAACGGGAACACACCGGCTCCCGGCGGTGGCAGCACGGCGCAGCAAGCGGATGCGGCGGTGGCCCTCGAACTGATCATGGCCGCTCAGCGCCCTTCGTTCCCGGCATGTCCGTGGTCGCTTTGTCCGACATTACCGAAAGAGGTGGTGATGCGCCCCCTGTCCGGCGTTTATCCGGCCGGGAGAGGGCCAGAATCGGACTGGTGGAGCCGGGCTGAGCACGGTGGTGACCGGCCGGGAGGTTCGGAGCTAACTAGAGTAGCGCAGGGCGAGGTGATCGTGATGGCCGGACCAGCTCAGGTTGAAAGACCAGCATCCGGCGGCGGGGAGGTCGATGATCGACGGGCCGGGGCCGCCGGCGACTTGCCTGGTCACGGTCTGGTTCGTGCCGTCGAGCGTGGCCCGGATACGGAGCGGCGTCAATACCCCTTCATTCACCCGGGAGACCCAGAGGATCTTGTTGCTCACGTTCGCCAGCGGGGGAACGTGCAGCGGATCGTGCTATGCACCGCCGCATAAGACAAGCGTACGCCGTGAGATCGCGTCAGGCTGATTGGTGCCAGCGGCGCGCCTCGTCGACATTGTGGAGTGGGCTCGAGGAGAAGGAGATTGCCGTTGACATCGGCTGACCCGGATCCTCACGGCTCGCCGGCCGGGCAGGCAGGTACCGATCAGGGCGAGGCCGTGCTGGTCAGGGCGGTGGCGGCCTACCGGGCTGCCCTGGGAACACGTCTGATCGCCGGTTATGCGCTAGGCAGCCTCGCGCATGGAGGTTTCAGCCCGCTGGTGAGCGACGTTGATCTCGGGCTCATCCTGGAAGACCCGGTCCGGGCGGCCGACCGGCTGACCATCCGCACCGCGGCCCGCTCCGTGAGAGCCGGAGGTTCGGCGCTCGACCAGCGGCTCTCGGTGTTCTGGGGAACACCCGCAACCCTGCAGGGCCAGCGCCGCGGCGGCCGATTCCCTCCGCTAGACCGGCTGGACCTGCTTGAATACGGTCGGCTGCTCACAGGAACGGACGCGCGTTCCGCCGTGGCCCGCCCCGACCGCACCGAACTGCTGGTAGCCGGCGCCGAATTCGCCCTTGGCTACCTGGGCGGGGCCGCGCGGCTACCGGACCGCCTCAGGCGGCGGGCCCTGTCCCGCTCGCGAGACGATGACGTGCTGACCGAGTTCCGCACGCCGTCGCGGCTGGTCTCCGCAGGGCCCCGGCGGGTGACCAAGATCGTGCTCTTCCCGGTCCGCTTTCTATTCACCGCGCAGACGGGCCAGGTGGGCACCAACACCCTCGCGGCCCGGCACTACCTGGCCAGTCCGGACGCACCTGCCACCTCGCTGGTGGCCGCGGCGCTGGCCTGGCGCCTCGAACCGCCGGCCGATGGCGAGGCGGCCACGCTCTTGGGCCGGGAGCTAGTCCCGCTGTATGTCCACTACATCGACGATCACATCGCGCGCCTGCGCGCCGTTGGTCACCACCGGCTTGCCGACCGCTTCCATCGCTGGCGGACCCGTCTGCTGGCCTGAGCCATGTCCGCATCCAAGCGAAATATGTCAGTTACACTCGTTGCGGCTATGGGGGTCATCTGGTTGTCGTTCTCCTCAAAGCGGAAGGTCGGTGGTTGGACCCTGCCCGTGACCGCTCAACCAGCAGTTCTCAGCTGACTAGACGCCGGCTCGGCCCCCGGTACGCGCCCCCTGGGCGCTGGAGCTGAGTTCCAGAGCGTCGGAGATGAGATTCAGATGAGCGTCGTCGCCTTGTTTACCTGGATTGTCACCATTCTGGCTGGCCTCATTCTCCTTATTATCTGGATCATCGAGTACGACAGCGAATTCCAGACCGCGGCCGCGACTCGCTTGCCCGTCCCGGTGATTTCCGCTCACGCCCTGCTCGGCCTGGGCGGCCTGATGTTGTGGATCGGCTACCTTCTGCTCGACCAGAAGCAGCTGGCCTGGGCCACGGTCGCCGCCCTGGGCGCCGTCGCCGTCCTGGGCCTGATCATGGCGGCACGCTGGGTTGGCGTGTACCGGACCGTCGGCAGCCCCGGTCCGTCGCTCACCAGGAACGCCATTGTCCCTCCGGAACGGAACTTCCCGCTGCCGGTCGTCCTCCTGCACGGCATCCTCGCCGTCACCACCATCGTCCTGGTGCTGTTCACCGCGATCGGCAACATCCGCGGGTGACGAGCCACCGATAAGACGGGCTCCGAGGCCGCCTGGTTACAGCCAGGACGACCTCGGAGGCTATGCCGGGGCGAGATCACAGCTCGTTCGGATTAATGGTTGCCGCGATCGCGCGGTACCCGGCGTCGTTGGGGTGGAGGAAGTCGCCGGAGTTGCAGGCCGGGTTGAGCTCCTCCGGGTCGGCGGCGCCAACTGCGGTGCTGCGGGTTTCACTGCGTCTCCTGAGGGGTGTTGAGGGTGGCGAAAAAGGTGCGGACCTCGCGGGCGACCTGGGCGACAATCTCGGGCTTGCCGCCGGGGTTGGTCCGGCTGGGGTCGCTGGAGGCGCCGTGGTCCAGGCCGGGAAACTCCACGCGCCGGCGGTTTGGGAGCGTCCGGGCCAGCGCCTCGCGGGCCGGCTTGAGGAAGGGCAGCCCCTTGCTCCCGCCCAGGATGAGGACGTCGGCGGTGACCGTCCGGAATGCGTCGACGGTGCCGGCCATCTCGGCGATGAGCACGCCTTCGTAGTGGATGGTCGGGGCCAGCTTGCGCATCGTGATGGCGTCCGGGGCGGCCTTGGAGTCCTCGCTCTTCATGGCCTTCTCGGTGAGTGATACCAGCAGGCGGCGCGGCATGATCTTGAAGAACGGCGGCGCCAGTTGCAGCCCGTTCATGCTGGTGATCATCGCGGCGGCCAGCTTGCCGTCGGCCAGTTCGCGGTCGAAGCGCTCCAGCCAGGCGGTGTTCCCGGTGGCGTCCATGGCCAGCGCGGGCTCGTAGACGGCGATCATGCGGATGCCGGGCAGGGTGCGGGCGGCCTCCAGGACGACCAGGCCGCCGGCGCTGACCCCGAAGACCAGCTGCGCACCCGATTCGGCCAGGACGGCCTGAAGGTCTTCCACCTCGGTGCGCACGCTGTGGTCGGGCCGGTGCGGGCCGGACAGGCCGCGCCCGCGCCGGTCGGGCAGGTAAACGGTGAAGTCGCCGGCCAGAGCCCGGGCGAGCAGCGTGTGGCTGCGAGCGGACTCCATGCTGCCGTGCATGATCACGACAGCCGGGCCGCGGCCGGTCTTCAGGTAGCCGATCGGGGTGCCGTCACGGGAGGTGACGCGGCCGCTGGTCATCGATGTGCCGATGTCAATCATGTCAATCCTCGGTATCTGCGGTGGGTGGCCTGGATCTCGTCGCGGCGCGCCTCGCCGGGTCGGCCAGGCTCATCCGCCCGCCGATAGTTACATAGCATCTAGTTCACATGCAACTAGTTTTATTGGCACGCGGCGACCACTGCTGAGGTGGGGAGGACCGCAAGGGTGTCACGGCCAGCGTGATGCGCGCGCCGACCGGGCGCGGGCGACTCTGACGATCTCAGCTGCGGACGTTATAGCCCGGTACAGTCGGCCATCCGCCGGTTCCAGCCGCGGCCGCACCGCCGGGCCCGGTCCGGGTAGCCCCAGGCCCCGGCACTATCACATCGATGGCCCGAACGGGCCGGGTGTTACCAGCCGCCGCCGTCGAATCCGCCGCCGTCGTCGAATCCACCACCATCGTCGTAGCCGCCATCGCCGTCGTACTGGCCGTCGTACTGGCCGCCGTCGTCTTGGCGGTCGTCGTCGTGGCGTTCCTCATCCTGGCGGCCGTCGTAGTAGCCCTGGTCGTATTCACGCTCGCTGTAGTCTCGGTCGCCGCCGAAGAGCCCGCCGCCGCTGAACAGGTCGCTCAGCGCTTCGGCCGCCAGAATGCCGCCGCCGACGCCGAGGGCGATCTGGCCCGCCCCGGCCAGGAAACCCTGGCCGCCCGATCGCTGCCAGCCTGATGACTGCGGGTACGGCGGCGCGTAACCGCCGTAGCCCTGCTGACCGGCGCCTCGCCGCCCTGGTTGGGCGAACCCGGCCGACGATCCACCCTGCCGTAGCTGCTGCTGGCAGTCGGCAAGCTGGGCCCGCAACTGCCGGAGCGCGGCCTGCTGCCCTACCAGCGTCTGCGCCATGTGATAGAGCAGGCCGGGCGGCCCTTGCTGAATGTGCTGCTGGACCCTGGCTTCGGCCTGCCGATCCAGCGGTCCCCCCTGCGCGGCGGTCCGGTAAAGGTGCCGGAACAGGTCGTCGATGGCCTGCTGATCTTGTTGATCCACACGTAGCCAGATACCCGGCAAGCAGGAGCTGACACCGCGGCTGGTTATCAGTAAGGCAGCTCGCCGCGTGATGCATGCTGCGTAAAGTGATCAGCGTGGCGAGCTATGGCTGACGGCGCTGAGAATCCCCATTGAGCAAGCATACGGAACCGCCACGTCATGCCCCTCACCCAAAGCCCGCGCAGCTGCGCCCTACTTCGTGGATGGTTCGGGACCGTTCGGCCAGGGCCACGATGGTGATATCCGCGACTTCAATAAGCCGCCAGCCGGACAGCCCGGACTGTGGTGCCGGTGGGAGCCGACCAAGGACGGCACGGCCATCAAGTGGAACGGCGTGGAGAAGTTCTATTACTCCGAGGAATGGATGACCTATCTCATCGAGGTGTTCCTGAAGCCCGGCGCCGTGCTGGCAAGCGAGCTGGCCAGCACGGTACCGGGCCGTCACTACTCAGCGGAATTCTGGCACTTCACGTTTGACCATGAGCTGAACGGCGTCATCGACGCCCAGGGCGAAGATGACGATGACCGATGGCGGCTAGTCGTGACCGGAAACACCGTCACTTCCGTACGGGCGGATTAGCGCTCCGGACGCGAAGCACGGCTGCGGCGCCGTGATTGCGCCGCAGCCACCATCCGCGCGCCTGGCACCTCGTCGGCCTATCTACTGGTGTGGCCAGGCGGGACCTCGAGCTGGTTTCGGTGATCACCTGGTAGAGCATCGGTGAGCTGGGGAACTCCTCCCAGCCTGGCTGGGGTGACGACGCGCCGGAACTCATCGGTGCCGTGCGCGGCCCGGAAGTGCGCCTCCGACTCCCAGTTCGCGACGTTCACCCACCGGTACTGAGCATCGGCGGAGACGGCCCGGTCGCAGGGAGCATTCATGATCGGCTAATTGCGGTCAGGTAGCAGCGCGACTTGCCAGTCGTCTCGGTATACCACCATTGACTTGGACGGGTTCTTGCGTCGGACGACACGGAAAGCGCGGCCACTGGCTCGAGCCTCGGCCGCCACGCGCAGGCCATAGACACG
>WNGE01001681.1_pt1 | contig 31205 bp, 29 predicted proteins | sample 5400651 | NCBI WGS metagenome assembly WNGE01 (sample SAMN13153370, study PRJNA577476) | soil metagenome | isolation source: 60 cm soil or saprolite under grassland replicate 2 | place: USA:California | collected 2016-06-15
AAACATACAATGAAACAAGACCGCATCAAAGTATTAAGAAGATGTCACCGATTCAGTATGAAAAAAATCTGAAAGAAATAAAAAAAGAAAACAGAAATAAAATGACAATTTATACTATCGAGATCAACAAAGAAGAACCGGCAAACAAACAATTAAACTTGTTTAATCAATTATAAAAAATGTCAACTTATTTTAGGTACACACAGAATTACTAACAACTGACTACTCACCACTCACAAAAACTTCAATTTACACCATTGTTGTTTTTCTTTTCCTGTATCCATGTACAATTGCAGCAATGATAGCGAGCCAACCTAACACAGATCCTGCAATTTCAGCCTTTGAGCTATTGTAATAAGATGAAGGTTTAAACTCAAATCTAATGTTGTGATTGCCCGCCGGAACAGCAAGACCTCTTAAAACGTAATTTGTTTTTATGATAGGAACTTCTTTATTATCAATGTAAGCCTTCCATCCACGATCATAAAAAATTTCACTGAATACTGCAAACTGATTTGTTCTGGAACTGCTTTGATATGTTACTACGTCATTGTCATTTTTTATAAGTCTTATGCTTGCAGTTGAATCAGCAACAGGGGTAAAAGGGATATTACTTTTAGAACTTTCTTCTACAAATGCTGTGTCTTTTGGATTAAAGTTGTTAAGCGCCTTCATTACTTCTGCAGGTCCTTTTTTATATTCAATCGTTTTTACAAACCAGCATGGACCCAGTGCATTGGGGTTCTGCTGCACAGTCGGCTGATTTTGTTGACCGGGGACAATAAAATATTTTGTATTAAGCATATCAAGCACATGAAAGTTCATAGGTTGTTTTCGTAGCTGGTAATTAAGCATATCTTCCACAATGCTCAATTTTACAGGGCTGTAGCCGCCAACAGAATTGTGAAAGTAAGATGTTAACGCATCATTGAAAGGATCAGTTGTTAAATTAAAAACACGGTAATAGCCAGTGTCTTTCATTATTTGTTGATCAGCAGAAGAGGGTCTAAAAAAATTTTCATCTACTGTTTCAGGTTCAATAAATGAATCATTGTTTAAATACCTTCTTCCTTCGGCAAGAAGATCAATTGAACTTAATAAAAGCAAACCTATAATTGCATAAGAAGCTTTTATTTTATTTTTTACAAATAACCATAATACCAAAAATGCAGCGCCTGCAAAAAATGCAGAACGCAAAAGGTCCTTTCCAAACAAAGACTGCCTGTCTTGTTTGAAAGCATTATAAAAACTCTTGGCAATTTCGCTATTGCCCTGCGTCATTTGTGTAAACATATTTACTATTCTGCTGTCCTCGTTGCTTTTGTAATCAAGGCTCATATACAGCATGCCAACAATTACAAAAACACCAAGCATAATATAGCCGGCCACTTTCAATTTTTTTAGCGCAGATATTTTATCTTTCTCTTCAAAAAACAAATGCTGTGATGCCATCCCTGCAAGCAAGGGAAATAGTAATTGTGGAATAAAAAGTGACATAGTAGGCGACCGAAACTTGCTATACATGGGTAAATAATTAAAAAGAAAAGAATTAAAGCCCATAAAATTTTTGCCCCATGACATTAATATTGCTAAAAAGCAAGCTGCTATAATCCACCATTTATTAAAACCCTTTAAATAAATGCATCCGAAAATAAAAAGAAAGCATATAACGGCACCAAGATATACGGGTCCTGCAGTGCTTGGTTGCAATCCCCAATATGCAGGGAATTCTGCTGCAAATTCTCCGGCTTGATCATCGGGTACTCCTTTCTCAATTGCTTCTTTGGCGAGATGTGAACCGGTTCCTAATTCACTTCCGAAACTGCTTCCTCCGTAAATATTCGGAACCAGTAATGTGAATGTTTCTGCCTGGCCATAGCTCCAGCCAAAAGCATAATCAATAGGTAGCCCCGCAGATTTTTCTACTTTATTTGTTGCGGTGTCAATTGTATTAGAGCCACCGCGCATAGTAGCCTTAGAATAATCATAAGTAGTCGCAATCGAAACAATATTGCCCGAAACACCAACAATAGCCGCAAAAGCAAGTATGCAGCAGGTGATAAATATGTGTTTGTATTCTTTATTTTTTATCCAGTAAATAAGATAAGCCACAAAAGCAAAAACTGCTGTCAGCAGAAAATAATAAGTGATCTGCAGATGGTTCATTCCAATTAAAAGGAATGCAAACAAAGCGCTTAAAGCAGCGCCGGTCCAATACCTTTTCTGAAATACAAGAAAGATTGCCCCAAGCATTGCAGGTACATATCCCATTGCGCGTACCTGGGTAATATGTCCAACGGAAACAATAATAGGTGTGAAGGATGCATAAGCGTAAGCGATAGCTGCAAGTATCCCGATGCGATAATCAATTTTTAAAACCTGGGTTAAAAAATAAAAGGAAACACACAATAAAAAGAAAAAGCTAATTGGAGCGGGAAGAAATAAGTTAAACAGAGGATCAAAATATCCCGGTGTTACAGGATTATATGCCTCCATAGCAATCAAATAACCGGGCATTCCACCGAACATGCTGTTTATCCAAAGAGGAAAATGTCCATGTGTTTCTTTAAATCTGAATGATGATTCTGCCATGCCTTTCCACTGCTGCAAATCGTGTTGCTGCAGCACTTTTCCCAGTAGTGCAGGTTTACAATAAAATACTGCAATGACAAGAAAAATACCTACAGCAATAACATGCGGCATTATTTTCTTCCACGAAATATTTTTCATATTGTGTTTTTAAAGCTTGGCAAATTAATGGTATTTTACACGAAAAATGTTATGCGTTTGTTGTTATTTCTGCAGCGGGTAACTTTTATCTGCAACCTTTTATTCGTTCTTTGCCTCGTTATTAAATACTCACAGAATTTCATCAGCAATAAAGATGTGCAGGGTTTTATTATTGTTCTTGGATGGATTGTCTCTTTTATTTTAAACGTTATTGTAAATATCTGGGAAGCGGTTTTGCTCTACAACCGCAGAATTGCAATAGGTCCTTTATGGGTAAGAGGATTTAATTTTGTTGTCTTTTTATTTCAAATTGCTTATTATTTTTATTAACGCTAGAGAAATGTAAATAGAGTATAAAAAGTAAATAGAGTAGAAAAGGCAAATAGAGTATAAAAGTAAATATAGCGTTGACGTATTTGAAATGTAATTATACTATTGATAATTGAGTGATTTTTATGAACTAGACTATATTACTACTATGAATCTTCCGTTGGGTCGCACTCTTCAAGGTTTAATTCATTATTCAGCAAGAAGCAAGTAGGTTTACCAATGCATAAATTTATCAGGTGCAGCACAACAAAAACGGCAAGTTGATAAGCATTGCGCCTATCCAACTTTTAATACTTTATAAACTTTATCCTTTCAAAAATGATACACAATATTCTGAAAGACAAACCCACAAAACTCTTTCTTGGCTTCACTGCTTTTTTTGTAGCCAATGCATTGATTGCTGAATGCATCGGCACGAAAATATTTTCTTTAGAAAAACTCTTTGGATTGCATCCTTCAAGCTTTACTTTATTTGGCCAATCGGGGTTATCATTTAATTTTACCTGTGGTGTTTTATTATGGCCGCTTGAATTTGTAATGACAGATATTGTGAACGAATACTATGGCCCGAAAGCCGTTCGCAGAATAAGTTATACAGCAGTTATATTAATTTCTTATGCCTTCATAATGTTCTACGGGGCCATTCATGTGCCTCCTGCAGATTTTTGGGTCGGCAGCCATATAAAGGATGGTTTGGATAATATGCAAAATGCATTTAACGGAATTTTCGGACAAGGCATGCGCATTATTATTGGCAGCCTTGTTGCTTTTTTAATAAGCCAGATTGTTGATGTTACTGTATTTCATAGAATAAAAAAAGTAACGGGTGAAAAAAAAGTTTGGTTGCGTGCCACAGGTTCAACTTTAATTTCACAATTAGTAGACAGTTATATTGTTTTATTCATTGCATTCAGCGGCGTATTTACGTGGCAACAAATACTGGCAATTGGTGTTGTAAATTATACGTACAAATTTTTTATGGCAATAATTCTCACGCCCGTAATTTATTTTGTAGAAGGAAGAATTGAAAAATATGTTGGGCATGCAACGGCAGTTCAAATGAAACGCGCAGCAATGGGGCAGGAGGCGGATGCAATTATGAATATACCAACGGCGGGATAGTTTCTTATAGTTCCAAAAGTTCATGAGTTTTGGAACAATCAAACATTCAAACTCTTTAGCATCCCCACCACAATTTTATCAATCGGCAGCGATACAGAATCTTCGGTAAGTTCATTCCATTCAATCCATCTTAATAGTTCAACCTGGCCATTTATATCTGATACCTGGCGCGGCTCAAAATCAAATATCGTTGTTTTGGTTTGCAGCTTTGCGAGTTCATTTACACCATCAGCATGCACAAAGTAGTAGATTGAAATTATCTGGTCACGTTTATTAAATGCAGAAATCTGGAAATAATCAGTTGTATAAATATGTTCACCAATTGTAACATCTAATCCTGTTTCTTCTTTAAATTCACGCTTCAGGCAATCGCGGACGCCTTCCCCAAATTCCAAACCTCCGCCCGGAAATTTTGTAAAATAATCACCACGAATAAATTCATCGCTTAACAGTACGCGATTGTTCTCATCTTTTAAAATTCCGTACACTCTTATTGTAAATCTGTTAATGGTATTTATATCAGCCATAAATAATTTGTCGTTCGATTAATAAGTAATTTTTTTGAGGTCATTTATAGTAATGCTTGTCATCGCCTGTTGTGTTACTCACTTCAAGGTTCTGAAGTTTCTTGAACTTTTTTACGCGACTCTAAAAGAGTTCTTTGAAATTCTTTATTTCATTTTTATAATCAGGATACCACTTTGTGACGATAATTTTTTTAACTAAACTACATGCATTAACGACTCACCATTCACCATTAGCGCTTGCATTAATGCCCTTTTGAAATATCAGCAATTGTTTCATCAAACAAGCGATTGAATTCGTCAGGCTTTTCAATCATTGGGTAATGACCTGTGCCATGAATGGTTTTAATAAAATAACCGGCTTTGCAATATTTACTCAATGAGTCTTGCTGTACAGGTGTGTAATCGCTTACAATTAAATGAAGCGGCAGTTGCAGTTGAGAAAGCAGGACTGTTTCTTTTTGTAAGAAATCAATCTCAGATTGTAGTGCCGCAATTGAAACAACAGAATCCATCTTTCTGATATCGTTCAATACACGATTTACAGAAACAGTATCGGCATAATTGCGTGGAAAAAGTGCATTCCTTGAATACGCAACAGCCACTTGTTTATAGTTTTTTCTCATCGCATCTATAAATGCATTTATCTGTTGCATTTGCTCCTGTGTAAATGATGAAGAAACATTTTTAAAATTATCAATGCCAACAAGTCCTATAACTTTTCCCGGAATTTTGCTGACTGCATCAAGAACAATTTCTCCGCCCATCGAATGCCCTACCAATATTACTTTGTTTAATCTCAAACTGTCAATAACCGCTATCACATCACCTGCAAAATCATCAATCGTCCAGCTATTGCGATTATGACCGCTTTCACCATGACCTCCGATATCAAGTGCTACAACAGTATACTTCTTGCTGAAGTGGTCAATTTGTTTTTGCCAGTATTCTTTATTTATACACCATCCATGTACAAATACAAGAGCAGTATCGCCCTTACCTTTTTTTGCATAGGCAATATTTACATTACCATTCTTTACAGTAAAATTTTGCTTTTCATTTGCAGTAGTGCATGCAGCTATAAGCAACCATAGCAATGAAGTAAGAATTTTATTCATGGTGTTCTCTTGTTTAAGGATTATTCGTAAAAGCAATTATTCATCTTTCACATATTTATAGTTTTCGCCTTCAAGCAGCGGATGCTTTCCTTCAAGATGATCTTTTACAAATTGCAAAGTAAACTCTTTAAAGAATACTTCAACTATCCATGGTTCAAAACGGAAAGTATAGAAATTGTGCATTGCATTATTGATGGTAAATGTCGAAATTCTTTCAGCAGAAAGTTCGCAGAGCAAATGAATAGTATCTGTTGATTTATCCGGAATAATTATATAACCATTATGGTCTGCATCAAACATAGTGTCACCATTTTTTGTATGAACAATACAATGAACAAAAGAAAAAAGCATAGGATTTTTATCCTCTATTTTTATCGTAATGAAATTATTGTTGTCCTTTGCACTGTCAGTCAGTTTGAAATCTTTACCAGGATAAGGCTTGCTGTTTAAGATGACTTTGTTATTTTCTACCTTCCATTTTCCTGAGCCATACCTGTCCAGAGCACCATATGAATAAAAGAATTGAAAGCTTGAATCTGTATTCAATTTAAATCCTGAACCTGTTTCCATTACTCCCTGCAGGAAATATGCGCCTGCAATATTTTCTGTTGTTTGTGCATGCATAATTGTTGAAAAAATTATCAGGTCAAAAAATATAAGCAATAAATATTTCATGTTTAAAAAAATGAGTGTTATTAATATTGTATAAATACTGTTTACATCTAAGCTAAGTAAATGCAAATGATTAAATTCGCTGACATCTTTATTTTTTGAAAACTGGCATGAAATTTTGTTCAATCTTTTAATTGAATATTCAAAAACCTAAAATTGCCACTATGAAAGCACTGGGTATTATTATAATCATTGTGGGACTATTAATGTTTATTTTTCCAAAGCTTACATACACAAGAGACGAAAAAGTTGCCGATACGGAGCTTGTTGAAATAAACAAGAAAAACGACAGAACTATTGATTTGCCTGTATATGCAGCAGGTGTGGCAGTTATAGCAGGAGTGATAGTAGTATTGGCAGAAAAGAAAAAAGCTTAAAGATGATTGTAAAAAAAATAGTGGGGGGTATGTAATACTATGTGCGGTTTTTTAACTCCTCAATAAACTGAGAAATATTGGCCTCTAATTTTTGGTTGTACTCATATTTTAAATTATCTGCTATTTCTGTTGCCGCTTTTTTATAAAGTGTAATGGTATTTAATAATGCCTGCCAGCTATCTTGTTTATCAAATTTTCCAAAACAATATTGCAGGTTTTGCCAATCATATTCATTCAGCCAGGTTTGCATTTCTTTGCCGCAATTTTTTGGACTAAAATTCCATTCACGTTTACTCGCCTCCTGCCACTCTAACATTTGTCTAAGCAATTCCTTTGTCGCCCAGTCTCTGGATTTTGCAGTCCATAAATCGTTTCTATATAAGTATTTAGCGACATGATAACATTCAAACCAGAACTCATTTACATTTTCCTGAAATGCTTTTTCATTGGGTTTTTCTACAATAAATCCCTTGAAAGAGGGCTTTCGTATTTCATTTAATAGCCTGTCTTTATCCAGCAAAATTTGATAACCTATGTTATAATCATCGGGTAATGTTTTATTTTTCACAATTTCATGTAATAATGCTAATGGATGAAAAGAAAAATCAACCTTAAAGTATGTATCAAAAATGGTGAGTCGCGTTGGTATTTCATAATCTAAGAATTGAAATTTATCATGTATACATACCCAATAATTTTGAATTTCATTTAACCAGTTATCATTGTTTATAAAATAAAAATCTGTTCCGAAAACAGCAATATCATAATCAGATAGCTCATCTTTTTTTCCTTTTGCTGTTAATGAACCAGATAATATTAACGCTCTTATTTCATCTTTTGAATTAGCCCAGTTAATTATTTTTTCAAGCTTTTGCATTTGCTAAAATAAAAATTAGCTATGTAAATATTTCTTTCGGAACAAATCATTATACTATAAACGTAAATGCCGAATAGAATTGTTGCTGTAAAAGTGAGTGACCCACTAAGTTTCGGAGCAGGCACAACGAAGCTTAAGAGTAGTGAAATGTTAAGTACATAATCCTTCTTATGTTCTTCAACTAACAATTGTTATCTTTGCGCCTCAGAAATTACAAATAATAATTATACGTTGTAAATCATGAATAACAGAACCGTTTATATCGCATCCGCTGTGCGCACACCGATAGGAAGTTTCGGCGGAACATTAAAAGATTTTTCTGCAACACAATTGGGTTCCATTGCAATAAAAGCAGCGCTGGAGAGAGCAGGATTGCAACCTTCACAAATACAGGAAGTATTGATGGGATGCGTGTTGCAAGCCAACCTTGGACAGGCTCCGGCACGACAGGCAGCGATAATGGCAGGCCTGCCAGACAGTGTTATCTGCACCACCGTAAATAAAGTGTGTGCAAGTGGCATGAAAGCAATCACACAGGGTGCACAAAGCATTATGCTTGGCGATGCCGATATTATTGTAGCAGGTGGCATGGAAAACATGAGCAATGTTCCTTACTATGTGCCCAATATGCGCTGGGGAAATAAATATGGAAATGTGAATCTTATTGATGGTTTGGCAAAAGATGGTTTGACAGATGTGTATAAGAATTATGCAATGGGTAATGCGGCTGAATTATGTGCGCGGGAATGTAATATAAGCCGTGAAGAGCAGGATGCCTTTGCGATTGAAAGTTATAAACGCAGCCAGCGTGCATGGGAGAATTGTAAATTTAAAGACGAAGTGGTACCTGTTGAAATTCCGCAACGCAAAGGTGCGCCTTTGAAGTTTGAAAAAGATGAAGAACCATTCAATGTAAAATTTGACAAGATACCTGAACTAAAACCTGTGTTTGAAAAAGAAGGAACTGTGACGGCAGCAAATGCATCCACGATGAATGACGGCGCTGCAGCTGTGGTACTGATGAGTGCTGCAAAAGCGGATGAACTCGGAATAAAACCGCTTGCTGTTATTCATAGTTATGCGGATGCAGAACAAGCTCCGGAGTGGTTTACAACAACGCCTTCATTAGCTGTTCCGAAAGCTTTGGCCAAAGGAGGCTTGCAAATGAGTGAGGTAGATTTTGTTGAACTGAATGAGGCTTTCTCCGTTGTGGGTATTGCCAATATTCAAAAAATGAATTTAGATCCTGCTAAAGTAAATGTAAATGGTGGCGCAGTTTCACTAGGCCATCCATTGGGTGCAAGTGGTGCAAGGATTATTGTAACACTAATAAATGTATTAAAACAAAACGGTGGAAAGATAGGAGCAGCAGGTATTTGCAATGGTGGCGGCGGTGCAAGTGCAATGGTAATTGAATTAGCTTGAAGCAGAATTAAAAGATAAAGTGATACTGAAAAAATATTGCGGCCCAGCTAATGCCGGGCCGCTTTTACATTCTCACGTGCATAAAAATCAGGAAGAAATTTTTATTTTATATAGTTGATTTATCTGCGCTTACAGTAGTTATTGTAACATGTGTTTTATTTGATTCTTTTTTCTTTGCAAGTGCTTTACTTGCTCTCTGAATTTTACTTGCTTGTAAAAATGCTTCAGTTATCAAAAGTGGAAAAGCCCAGCAGGCCCAGGCCATTATTTCAGCTGTCGGTCCTTCAGGTGTATGAAAATTAATTGTCAAAATATTATAGACTAATCTGAAAGTTGTAAAAGCGCATGTGATTACGTAACTCCGGATCATCCATTCCCTGTGCTGTACAAAATTTTTATTTCTAACAGCCCAGTATGCCATTCCTCCTGTAAGAAGCCATGTGAAAGCAAGGCCGGCTAATCCTGTTCCGTAGGTTACAGCATGATCTGTAATAATAAGCTTGTTAATAGATAAATAAAAGGAAGCAGAAGCACCAATAACGACGCTACATAAATAAATTTTACCCATTGTACGATGCACTCTTGTATATTTCTTCCTGATAACTGCAATAAATTGAAAAGGTCCTAATAGCAGAGCTGTCATTCCTCCTACAATATGTGTTAACAGGTAGGGTGCTATAGGCCAATAACCCGGACCAAATGAATTGCTGTTATAAGAAAAATAATGGAGTGCATTTGAATAAACAAAATAAAGTGATGCAGATAAAACAATAGTCCATCCCGTATAGTTAATTAGTTTGGTTGTCATATTTGAAGTTTAAAGGTTACGGAATTTTAAAGCAACCCGATGGAAAAACATAAAAGCTAAAGTAAAGATCCAATCTATAGGGGTACTCGATAAAAATAAAAAACTTAAATGGGATTAAGAAACAATTTTTATTATGCTTTAAAAAAAGTAATTGTTCTGCTATTAATTGTTATTGAGTAAGAAGAGATTTAGATCCTTTAAACTTATTTCCCTGAAGTATTAATTCCGTTATGAATAGTGGAATTGCCCATGACACCCATGTTAGTGTAGTGAGGAGATCAATTTTTGTTGCTATATGCACCGGTATCAATGTATCTTTAAGAAGACGTGCGATGGAAAACCCCAGTGTAACTACATAACTTCTGATCATCCATTCTCTGTGTTGAGTGACATTCTTATTAACTATAGCAATAAATCCCATTAAAGTAGTGCCAAGCCGTGCAAGAGTAAAACAGGTAAAGCCGGTAATATATGCAATATTAAACCCGGAAGTAGCTGCAAGATAAAATGAAGTAACAGAAGAGCATATAACACTTGTGAGATAGGTATAACCGAGTTTGCGGTGCAAGTTTTTATGTTTTTTTCTCAAAGCAGGTATAAGTTGAAAAGGCACGAGCAATGTAGCGACAATACCTGATACAATATGGATAAACAGCCAATTGGCGCGTGGCCAAAAATGTGAATGGTAACTTGCTTCTGTAAAAATGAAAAAACGAAAACAATTATGGTATATATAATACAAGCTGAGAAGCAGTAATAAAATCCAGCCCGTGGCGTACAACCTGTTTTTAAGGATATTGGGTTTCATAAAAAGGGTTTTTCAAAAATATACTCTTTAATATTATTTAGACCTATAAAATCCATTAAATCTTATTCGAATCAGGCGTTATGTTGCAGATGTTCTTTAACTGATTTTAAATTAGATTTCTGTGTACAGTCTGAAAGTCTGAAAGACTGAAAGCCCAAAAGACAGTAAAGTCAGAAAGCTTGAAAGAGAAACTTTATTCGCCATTCACTATTCATCACTCACCTTAAGCTCTATTTAAGAAAACTTTCGGCATATTGAATTTTGCAACCTTTAATAAATGTTATTTTTGCTGCCATTAAATAAAAAAATAATGGGCTGGATAATTTTTATTATTGGTACTATCGGCTGGCATGCAGGTATGTATGGCATGTTTAAAAGAGCAGGGATGGAAGGATGGAAAGCTTTAATTCCTTTTTATAATACCTGGTGCATCGTAGAAAAATGCGGGATAAAAAAAATATGGTTCTGGTTACAATTCATACCCATTGCAGGACAGTTCATCACTATATGGATCACTATTATCTTCGTGATGCATTTTGGTAAGTTTACCCTTGCACAACATGCAGCTACTGTATTTTTACCGTTCCTGTATTTTCCCTATTTAGGTTTTTCAAAACAGGTAAGATGGGGCGGTAAAGAAGTTGTGAAGCATTATAAAAAATCTACAACCCGTGAATGGATAGATGCAGCAGTATTTGCAATAGTGGCCGCAACGCTTATACGCACTTTTATTTTTGAAGCTTATACCATACCTACAGAAAGTATGGAAAAAACTTTGCTCATCAACGATTTTCTATTTGTAAATAAATTAAGTTATGGACCAAGATTACCTCAAACACCTTTGAGTTTTCCATTCGTGCATAATACATTGCCGGGGATGCCTACCACACGTTCCTATTTAACATGGATACAAATTCCTTATAAAAGATTACCAGGATTTACATGGCTGCAGCGCAATGATGTAGTCGTATTTAATTTTCCTGCCGGCGATACAATTATTAATCTTCCTGATTTCGGTTCTGCAAGGCCTTATTACGATATACTGCGTGAACAGTATAATGGCAACCGTGAGGCATTAAAAGCGGACTATCCTATACTGGTTCATCCGATGGATAAAACAGATAACTACATCAAACGTTGTGTTGGATTACCGGGCGATAATATTGAAGTACGTAACGGGCAACTATATGTAAACAACCAGCCCGCTTATGTTGCACCCGGAATGCAGACAGATTATGTGGTTGAAACAACCACTCCTTTTTCTGCCGATTTTTTTCAGAATAAATTGGATATTGATGTAGATAATCCGGGTGATGAATTACAGGTTATAAGCAATAATCCGGGCTCTTATCTTATCAATATGACAGCATCACAATTTGCAATGGTAAAGAAGGAACCAAATACCAAAAGCATTACGCCATGGCTGCTTGACAGCAATCAGGCTGTGTTTCCTTATGATCGTAAAAACTTTCATTGGTCACCTGATCATTTTGGGCCATTGCATATTCCTAAAAAAGGTGAGACCATTACACTTTCACCAAATAGCATAGAATTGTACCGCAGGTTAATAACTGTTTATGAGCACAATAAGCTGGAAGAAAATAATGGCAGGTATTTTATCAATGGAAAAGAAACAAACACCTATAATATCAAACTTAATTATTACTGGATGATGGGTGATAACCGCCATCGCAGCCAGGACAGCCGTTTCTGGGGATATGTACCTGAAACACATATTGTAGGTAAAGCTTCATTGATTTGGTTTAGCTGGAATCATGGCCCGAGATGGGATCGTTTGTTTAAGGCTATTAAATAACGTTTATACAGATGCAACTTTAGCATTATCAATAATTCATTTATCTTTATTCACCATAATAAGAACGTCCTCGCAATTAGTTGTGAGGACTTTTTTATCTAAAAAATTTCCTTATGCATGAACAGCAATACAGTTTTGCATTTAAAGTATATAATTCAATTGATGAGTTGAATAAGGAAGATGCCCTGTTGCTGCAAAAGGCAAGAGCCGTTGCAAGGAATGCTTATGCTCCTTACTCACATTTTTTTGTTGGAGCAGTTTCAAAATTGAAAAATGGTGCGTTTGTAAATGGAACCAACCAGGAGAATGCAAGTTTTCCTGCTGGTATTTGTGCAGAACGTGTTTTGCTTTCATCTGTTTCATCACAATTTCCGGGCGAATCAATTGATACTATTGCTATAAGTTATTATAATGACAATGGCTTGAGCAATAAACCTGTTAGTCCATGTGGTATTTGCAGGCAAACCTTACTTGAATATGAGGAACGACAGCAACAACCCATTCGATTGATACTTTCCGGCATGGAAGGCAAGGTATATGTGATCCCGAAAGCTTCTTTACTTCTGCCTTTAAGTTTTGGTAAAGAAAATATGAAAGCAATTAATGAATAGGCAATTGGTAATAATATAAAATGTAAAATGTAGGATGTAAAATCAAAAACTCAAAACATAGAACTCAGAATATAGAACTCAGAACATAGAATTCAGAACATAGAACTCAGAACATAGAGCTCAGAACGTTAAAAACTAGAACTCGAAACTTAATTCCGTATCCGTTGCGGCAAACCCAACACACGTAAGTACAAGTCCTTTTGCCAGGTCTTTATCGGTTAGTACTTCATTCATACTCATCACAACTTTTCCTTTGAGACAATAGGCTGCGCAGGTGCTGCATCTTGCACCTTTGCAACTGTAAGGTAATTCAATACCTTTTTGTAAAGCCGCATCCAGTATGCTTGTTGGATAAGCAACTTGTAGCTGATGTGTTTGCTGCTGATAATGGATAATTACTTTTTTCGCTGTAGTATCAGTAAGCAACGGAGCTTTTGGTGGCGTGTCAATTACAAAATGTTCTTTGCGGATTTGGTCTTGTAAAAATCCAACCTGTCTTAAAGTAAATTCTGCCATGCGCATAAATGAAAGCGGGCCGCAGAGATAGAATTGAATGTTTGATGTCTGATGTTTGATGTCTGATGTTTTTTTATTGATAAGGTTTTCAAGCATTTCATTATTTAAATGCTGTGACTTGTAGCGACGCGAAATTGGGCGACTGAATAATTGTATTATCTCAAACCTGTCTTTAAAATTTTGTTGCAATGCATGCAATTCCTTTTTATAAATAATATTTGCTTCATTTCTGCATTGATTAACAAGAATAATTTTTGTTGACGGGTGATGGTGTAACAATTCTTTTATTAAAGCAAATACCGGTGTTATGCCGCTTCCTGCAGCAATGAAAAAATAAAGATCGGTGATTGATTCATCAAGAGTAAATCTGCCCGAAGGTTTGAGTGAAGCAAGTTTGTCACCTTCTTTAAAATGATCAAGTAAATGACGTGATATTTCTCCGTTTACTTTTCTTTTAACTGTAATAAAAAGTTGTTCGTCAACCAAAGGTGCTGAACCGAGAGAATATGATCTTCTTATTTCTCTTTCATTATGATAAACCAGGAGTGTAAGAAATTGACCAGCTTTATAATTGATAACAGTTTTTTTATCAACAGGCTGCAGATAAAAAGATTTTGTATCACTTGTTTCCTGAATAATTTTGCTAATGCGTAATTGTAATTCCATTATTCGCTTTAAGCTGCATAAAGTTATAATGTACAAGAGTGCGACGCAACGAATGATGCACAAAGATTTATAGCCGGGTTCATAAAGAATATTACTTACTTACTTTGAATTCAGTCCTAAAATAAAGTTTGCACGCCATGTGTAACCCTGAATTCATGCTGCAACAACCATTTTTTTCTCCATAAACCTCCGGCATATCCAACCAAACTTTTATCGCTGCCAATAACACGATGACATGGAATGATGATAGCAATTTTATTTTTTCCACTGGTGGAAGCGGCAGCACGTACCACTTTTATATCACCAAGCTGTTTCGCCAGTTCGAGATAACTAATGGTTTTGCCAAAAGGAATGTTGAGCAATTCGCCCCACACTCTTTGCTGAAACGCAGTGCCTTCCTGGTATACAGGTATATCAAAACTTCTGCGTTTGCCATTAAAAAATTCAATCAGCTCTTCCGTACATTGATGCATTACTTCGCTTATGCCGGGCTCACCATGCGTTACCTGGTCCTTATTGTCTACAAAACTTAGCTCGGCAATATATTGATCCGTACCGCCAATTTTTAACAGACCTACCGGGCTTTGATAATATGTGTAGTATAAATTATCCATGTAAGGGTGTTAGTTATACTGCCTGAGCAATGCTCTTCCACGCTGTGAAAGTTAATTATTTTTTTGTACCGTTCAATATGAATGATTGGTGTGTATCATTTTATTTTTGCATATAGTATAATAAACTGATATTTAAAAAATTTTCAGGATGAAGATTGCTATCATAAACGGGCCGAACCTGAATCTGCTGGGGAAAAGAGAAACGGATATTTATGGCAACAAGCCTTTTGAAAAATATTTTGAACAATTGCAATCGCTGTTTCCTTCGATTAATTTTCATTATTATCAAAGTAATGTGGAGGGTGAACTCATTAATGAAATTCAAAAGCTTGGTTTTGATTATGATGGTATTGTTTTAAATCCCGGTGGCTACACACATACCTCTGTTGCACTTGGCGATGCAATTGCGGCCATCAAAACTCCTGTGATAGAAGTGCATATCAGCAATGTGAATGCAAGAGAAGATTTCAGAAAGATATCTCATGTGTCTGCAAAATGCAAAGGAACTATCAGTGGTTTAGGTTTGAAGGGTTACGAGCTTGCAGTGAAATGGTTTGCTGAGAATGGATAATATTTTTTTGTACTTAACTGAGTTGCTACTATGATGCTTTTGTTGTGTCACTCACTTGTCCATCATTGCTTTCTTCGACAATTACAGCTTCACAATGGAATAAATTTGAAACGATGTAATCTGCAGCAAAAGTTTTTTAATCTTTTTTATCCTGTTTTTCGGGCAATGAATGAAAGCAATTTTTCGTTTACACATTAACAGGTTTTATTTGCAGCAGTTTGTAATTTTGTATTTGTTTGTTGAATGAGGAACCGAACGTAAAAGTGAGTGACACAACAAAGTTCAATAGTAATAATGCAGTTAAGTCCATAATCTTTAAAATTATTTTCCCATGCGCTGTTTAGTTTTTATTTTCTTAATAATTAGCATATCGTCAAATGCCCAATGGAAAAGTTTCGTGATTGGTGTGAGAGGCGATACATTAAACCGTGTTGATCAAAATAATTTGAAACAGGGTCCGTGGGTTACACGTGTAGAAAGTTTAAGAGGTGAGCCAGGCTATGAAGAACAAGGCATATATAAAGATGGAAAAAAGGAAGGCACATGGCGTATGTTTAATTTAATAGGTGATTTGCTTGCAAAAGAAAATTACAAGTGGGGTTATAAAAACGGTACTTGTTCTTATTACAATTTATATGGTCTTTTGCGTGAAGAAAGCTGGAAGGCAACGAACCCCACAAATCCTTATGATACCATTAATGTGCCTGACCTGAATACTGATGCTGTTTACAAACGTGTAGTGAAAGTAGAAGCTTCAACTGTAAAGCATGGCACATGGAATTATTATGATCCTCAGAGTGGTGCCGTGGTTAAAACAGAAGAATATATATTGGATCAACTGGTTGATCCAAAAAAGAAAAATGCATTGGCAAATGGTAAAAATATTTCGGACAGTGCTTCACTAAAAAAATCAGATTCTACTGTCAGCTCTAAAAATAAACCCAAAGAAGTATTGGAGTATGAGAAGAAGAATGCAAACAAAAAGAAAATAAAAGTAAGAGACGGTGCAACGGGTGTGCAATAAAATTAAAAATAAAATTCTTTTACTTCTTCATATTATAAACTTAATTTTTTTTAAAAGAGAGTTGACAATCTTTTGAACGTTGTCAACTCTTAGTCATTACCCCCCACATCTCATGTTTGTCGTCTTCCGATAACAGATTATCACAACGGTTTTTGATTGGCTTTTTGCATTGGATTTACACCTTGTGATTGTCCGCGTGCAGCCTTCTTTAATTTATAAATTGTAAAGTTGCCGGGCACTTCTGCCTTTGGCCAGTTGTTATTGTTTACATCAATGTCTGCTGTTTCTCTCAGCGGATCTAATTGAATAGATGCTACCTCTTTAACCTTCATAAATACTTTGTTTACATGTTGCTCATTCTTGCGCCAAATCTGTGCGGGAATGCGATCCATTTCTGTTGTGCCATCCGTGAATGTCCACTGCACAATAATGGGCATCACCAAACCTCCTTTATTAGAAAATGATACCTGGTATAAAAACTCGTTCGCAAATTTTTGTTTTGTTGTATCATCAACGGGAACTGTTTCAAAAGGCTGCACTTTAAAAGTGAAGGAAGAATCATATTGTTCAAGCTTTCGATCATAACGCCAGTAAAAATCACGGAGTGTTGTATCAACATCAGTCAGGAAATGAATGTTCTTATCTTCCCTGTTCCTGATTTTAGAAATATCTTCATAAGGATTTACAATTGGCGTATCAAGATTTTTTGTGCCATCAACATTTATTTTACCCGGAGGCATAATTGGTTCGGGTGTGCCATTGAAATCTGCCTTAAAAGCTTTTACGCTATCAATAGAAATATCGCAGGGATCAGTGCCGTAGAACCAACCACGCCAGAACCAGTCAAGGTCTTCACCGCTTGCATCTTCCATCGTTCTGAAAAAATCTGCAGGTGTCGGATGTTTAAATTTCCATCGCTGTGCATAAGTTTTTAAAGCATAATCAAACAACTCACGACCCATAATTGTTTCTCGAAGAATGTTCAACGCTGTTGTAGGTTTTCCGTAAGCATTGTTGCCAAACTGACTAATGTTTTCGCTGTTGGTCATAATAGGCTCCAATTGATTTTTAGGCAGCTTCATGTATTCAACAATTGCCCATGCAGGTCCCCTGCGCGAAGGAAATTTGTTGTCAAATAATTCTTCTGTCAAATATTGAAGAAAAGAATTTAAACCTTCATCCATCCATGTCCACTGGCGTTCATCACTGTTCACGATCATAGGAAAAAAGTTATGCCCCACTTCATGAATGATCACACCTGTCATTCCATTTTTTGTTGCTTCACTGTAAGTGCCATCTTTATTGGTGCGGCCATTGTTGAAACAGATCATCGGATATTCCATACCGTTCGCCGCTTCTACACTTTGTGCAACAGGATATGGATAGGGAAATGTAAAATGAGAATATGTTTTAATTGTATGTGCTATAAGTTTTGTTGAGTACTTGCTGTATAAACCATAAGCTTCTTTTCCATAATAGCTCATGCAAATTATTTTTTTGTCTTCAACATAAGCAGGCATTGCATCCCAAATAAATTTGCGTGAAGATGTAAATGCAAAATCACGAACGTTCTCTGCTTTGAAGATCCACGTTTTGGTTACTTTACCTGCCTGTCCGGTAGGCAGGCTTTTTTGCTTTTCTGCTGTTTTGGCTTCATCCAGTGTAAATATTTGTGCAGGTGCTTTTGCATTTTGTGCCTGCTGCCAGCGTGCATAATGCGTGGCATCCAGTACCTGCTGGTAATTTTGACACTCACCGGTTGCACCCACCACATGATCTGCAGGAACAGTTATCTGTACTTTAAAATCGCCAAAGGTCAATGCAAATTCTCCGGCACCCGCAAACTGGTGATTCTGCCATCCCTGGAAATCACTGTACACACAAAGACGAGGGTACCATTGGGTTATAGTAAAAAGATAATTGCCATCTTCAGGAAAATATTCATAACCACCGCGACCGTCTTTAGTAAAGCGGTCAGAAATTTTATAGTTCCATTCCACATTGAAAATAAATTGTTCACCAGGCTTTAAGGGAGTGGGTATTTCCACACGCATCATTGTTTTGTTGATCGTGTATTTTAATGTCTTTCCTGTCGTGGCAGTAAGCTTTGTTATTTTATCACCATAGCCGTTGTCCGTTCTTCTTTCTTCCATTGCCTGCAACATTGTGATATTCGTATTTGGAGACATTACAGAGGAATCCTGGTAGTCTGCATTGTTTACAGAACTGTGTTGATTCTCATCCAACTGTAGCCACAAATACGTAAGCACATCAGGAGACTTGTTGTAGTACGTAATTTTCTCACTGCCCGATAATTTTAAATTTGTTTCATCGAGCGCGCACTTAATATCATAGTCACATTTTTGTTGCCAGTACTTTGGTCCCGGCGCACCACTTGCAGTACGGTACTCATTTGGTGATGAAAGAATTGTTCCCAATTGCTCAAATTTATTTCCATGATTTGATCCGGGATTATTTTGAATGTTTTGTGCATGGGCAATGCAAAAAGCAACTAATGCGGAAATAAAAAGAATTAATCTTCTCATTAGTATATACGTTTTTATAGGTTAAATATTTTTTGTTTACAAACTTTTGTTATTCACTGATCTTCGTTGTGCCTGCCCCGAAACTTCGTGGGTCACTCACTTGTACGCCTGCCCCGCTGTGCAACGATGCGGGATTCTGAACGTTATTCGTCTTTTGTCTGAACCTTGATTTTAACCTTATTAACCTGATGCTACTGATTTGTTTTTATGTATAAGGCCAATCAAATAAATCAGGTAAATCGTGGTTCAGACAATTCCACAAACTCTTTATTTCGGCAATCTCTCTATCGCCATCTCCAACGCCAGCGCCGCAATTCCGCCGTTTACAAAGAGCAAATATAATTTTCTGTTTACCCTGAAAAAATTTATCAATACAAATGAAATGATAAGAATGCATGCAACGATTATTAATTGCCCCGCTTCAAGACCGAGATTGAACGCCAGCAACTGCACCACAATACTCTGATCTTTTCCCAGCATGCTTTTGAGCAATGTGCTGAAACCAAGACCATGAATCAATCCAAAGAACAAAGCAAAAAAATAAATTGTCGGATATTTTGTTTTGAATGTAAAATCTTTTACAAAGCAGTTATTAAATGCAGTGATAAGAATGGTAACGGCGATAAAGAATTCTGTCCAGCTTCGGGGAATCGTAATGATGTTTAATGTGCTTAATGCAAGGGTGATGGAATGCCCGATGGTGAACGCCGTTACAAGTATGAGTAATTTTTTCCAGTCGCTTATCATGTATCGCAAACAGAGAGCGGCAATAAAAAGGATATGATCAAGACCATTGAGATCAGTGATATGCTCAATGCCCATTGGAAAAAATATGCTGAAATTGCTCATGTGTTTATTTGGAAAAGTGGCAAAAATACTAATGAAAGAAGTTGGGATTAAAAAATAAGGATGACCTTAGAATTATTTTTAGATATCTCGTGCCCCGACATGACAAGCTGAGAATTTCTTATTTAATTGAAATATCGACCTCAGCTTTTAAGATATACATTAGTTTATCATGCTGACGAAGGAAGCATCTGATATAAACTTATTCCTACAATATCATTATTCCTACAATATCATTATTCCTACAATATCAAATAAGATTCCGGGTACTTTTTACCCGAAAAAGTTAATAAGCTTACAAATTATGTAGCACTTTTGTGACAGTAAAAATTATTGCTGAATGGCAAATATATTTCTTCAATTGCTCATGATTGCATATGTAGGATTGATACATCCTTTCTTTGTTTCAATGACAGACATTAACTATAACAGCAAAGAAAAAGAACTGGAAATAAGTGTGCGCATTTTTACAGATGATTTTGAAAATACATTGAGAAAATATCATAGCACTAAAATTGATATTCTTCATCCTGCAGATGTTGAACAAATGAATGGCTTTGTGAATGATTATATTCAAAAACATGTACAACTGCAGGTAAATGGTTCACCAGTACAAATGAATTTTCTTGGTTATGAAGAGCAAACCGAAAGTATATGGACATACTTTGAAGTGAAAAATATAAGTGTTGTTCAAAAGCTCAGTATTACAAATTCGCTACTGCATGATTATAATACCAACGAAATAAATATGATTCATATAAAAGCAAATGACAAAGAATACAGCACAAAGCTTGATTATCCCAATACTGCTGCATCATTCAGTTTCTAATTCCTCTTTCATTTTATCTGATAGAGTAACGAGTAATTTATCTATACGGTGACCATCCATATCCACTATCTCGAAACTAAAACCGCGAAACTTCATTTTATCACCTGTAGCAGGAATGCGTTCCATGTGGTGAAGTATGAATCCTGCAAGCGTATCAAACTGTTCCTGCTCACCCTCATCCAGCCAGAATGTTTTATTAAAGTAACTTAAGAAATCATAATAGGGTATCTGCGCGTCTATTAAATAAGTGCCATCATCTCTTTTTAGAATCTCATAATCTTCTTCATGCGGCTCAGAAATATCGCCAACTATGGCTTCAAGAATATCGTTTAATGTAATGATGCCCTGCAGCGTGCCATATTCATCCACAATAAAAGCATAATGAGTTTTTCGTTGTTTAAATTTTTCAAGCACCTGGTAAGCGGAATTATTTTCGGGAACATAGAATGCCGGTTTCATCACATCTTTCAGCAACGTTTCTTTCTGCACTCTGAAAACATCTTTCAATGATATAACACCCTGTACATTATCAACATTGCTATCGCAAACAGGATAGATTGAATGTACCAGATCATCAGTAAGGTTTTTTATTTCTTCAACGCTGCTGTTTATATCCAGCCATATAATGTCACTGCGGTGTGTCATTAATGAAGTGATATTCCGGTCACCCAAATGAAATACCCTTTCTATTATTTCCTGTTCTGCTTCTTCAATAGTACCCTGTTCTGTTCCCTCGCTGATGATGGCTTTTATTTCCTCTTCTGTTACCCCTGTATCTTTTCGCCGTATGTTAAATAGTTTGATAATAAGGTTACTTGATATTGAAAGTAACCAGATAAAAGGATAAGTTATATAGGTGACAATCCGCATGGGCCCGGCAAGTGTCTTGGCAATGGTTTCCGGGTTACTAAGACCAATACGTTTGGGAACAAGCTCACCTAAAACAAGTGAAAAATAAGTGATGATAATTACTACAATTACTGTAGCGGCACTATTGCTGTAAGGTTTGATAAATTCAAACTGGTTAAGAAAATTCACTACGTTTCCTCTAATGCTTTCACCTGAGAAAATACCATTGAGGATACCAATTAATGTGATACCAATTTGTACAGTAGATATAAACTTATCCGGATGATTAGATAATTGCAATGCTTCCTTTGCTTTTGCATCTCCTTTGTTGGCCTGAGCTTCAAGACGTGCCCTGCGTGCCGAAACCAGTGCTATCTCTGCCATAGCAAATACGCCATTCAATAGTATAAGACCGAAAATGATAACTATTTCCATAAGTAAATTGATGCAAAACTAAAGAATATGCAATAAAGCAATTTCCCCATAGGGGGATTTACGATTTTGCGATTTCGGATTTTCGATTTCTATAATAGTTTTCAAGTGCTTACTTTTTTTGTTGCTGAAGTAATGGAGGCAAACCGATGTATTTATTAAATACAAAAGAGGTAAATGTTCCAATACCACTTCCCAGTATAGCGCCGCCAATTACATCAAGTGGATAATGGATGCCTACATATACCTGTGCATAACAGATAGTGGCTGCCCACACAAAAAACAAGTAAGTCCATTTTTTAAAATAATCTCTCATTGTATAAAAAATATAAAATGCAGCGCCAAAATGATTTGCGGCATGTGATGAAGTAAAGCTGCCGTTACCCGGACAATAATTTAGCAAAAGATGAACTTGATTTATAAGCGCTTCATCATGACAGGGCCGGGTTCGGTTAATCCAGCTTTTTATAAACGAGCTGCTTATCTGATCGGTTAACGTTACTGTGAGAATAAAAAATAAAATCCAGGGCCAGATGCGCCAGCCAAAATTCAATACCGAAAACAAAAACAGGAATAAATACAGTGGCATCCATGTGTTGGAATCACGATACCAGGGATAAACACTGTCAAGAAACTTGTTTGTCCATTCAGTATTTATTTTAAGAAACAGCCATTGATCCCAATGATTAAGTATGTGCCATACATGAGACCAGAAAGTATCCAGTAAAAGCATACTATAAAAATAAACGCCAAGATACATTCAATGAATGTTATAGATATTTTTTATTTGACAAGCTGAAGAATTTGTGGCATCGCTTGTTGTCCAGCAAGATGTCCTGCACTTTCAGGGTGTCGGACATCTATCACTATTTCTCGCAATAAAATGTAAAAGAAAAATATGTAATTAAAAGTATAACTGCATCTCGTAGTTATTGTTGCTTCTATTTTTTTATTTTTATTTTAAATTCTGCTCATATGAAAAAGTTTTTGCTACTGCTAATAAGCTTTTTTTGTGTAATTATTGTTGATGCGCAAATACAACCACAAAAGCCATTAGCACCGAATTTTACAGATACTTCATACCCGAAAAAATTTAAGCGCTGGCGATTACCTGATTCATTAATAAATTCATGGCAGCAGAAAAGATCACCTTTAGACAGAATGCATTTGGCGGGTTCTATGCCCAAACGATTTCGTTATCTCGGCAATAATCAAAAAGGATTTGAAGTGTATCAAACTTACCAGGATTTTATGTACATTCTTAAACCAGATTCTACTTTCATAAGCAAAATGCCTGTTCTTAAAACAATGCCTGTTACAGGAGAAAAGAAAAAATGAATTGGTGAATTGTGAATGGGGAGTGGTGAGTAGTAAGTGGTTTGTAGCTGCACACAATTTTAATTCGCGGTTCGTGATTGATGATTCACGATTTATCAGTACAAGTGAGTGACACAAGGGACGATGCTAAAAGAAAAAAAGCTTGTCCCACAAAAAAATTAATGAATAATTTTCTTTGCAATGATGATCATCCTCGGAGATTTTCTTACATCATAACTTCCCAATTTATAGTCACCAAATACTTCCTGCACCTGCATTTGCTGAAAAGCAAGCATGTCAGTAAAATCACCTAAATTAAATTTGGCTACTTTTTCAGTAGTTAAATGTTTGAGAAGTCCGTCAGATTCTTTTAGTTGTATTTGTTTAAAGAAGTGTTCTTCATCATGCCAGCGGGTTATATGAAAAACTACGCCATCAATGGGCAGCTCTTCGCTTTTTATGAGATGGTCTTCTGCATAATGCATGTTGAGATAATCTATCACCAATATTCCATTTGCCTTCAGGCTTTGTGCAATGGTACGCATAGCACTATCATGTTCGCGGCGTGTGTGGAAATAACCAAAACTTGTGAAAAAATTAAAAGCGTAATCAAAATAATTAATGTAAAACGGTAATCGTATATCATGCTGAAAAAAATGCAGGTTGCCCGATTCAAATTTTTTTGCTTCATTTATAAAGGGTTCCGAAAGATCGATTCCTGTAACGTCAAAACCCATTGCGGCAAATACTTTACTGTGACGACCTTTGCCACAGGCAACATCCAAAATAGTGCTTCCCGGTTGCGGATGAAGGTGCTGTACGAGAGTTTTTACAAGCTCAGCAGCTTCCTGTTCATTACGCTTATAATACAAAAGATCATAATACGGTGAACTAAACCATTCCTTATACCATTCTTTTAAGGCCATGCTTTCCTTTGAATGTAACTCAAATGTATTTTTAAAAAACTGCCTTGCAAAAAACTTTTACGGCAGCCTCTAAGTCTTTTCGGTAAGTAATTTTTTTCAATTATGTTTGCTGTCACCAAAAATTGTTGTGATGGGTTTAATAAAAAGTATATCAGGAATTCGGGGTACAATTGGCGGTAAACCCGGGGAAACACTCAGCCCTCTTGATGTTGTCAAGTTTACTGCGGCTTATGGCACATGGTTATTGCAAAATCATTCAGAAAATAAAAAAATTATTATTGGAAGAGATGGCCGCATAAGTGGTGAAATGATTCAGCGTCTTGTTATAAGCACATTGAATGCACTTGGATTGAATGTTGTTGATCTTGGACTCAGCACTACACCCACTGTTGAAATGGCCGTACTTTTTTATAAGGGAGCAGGTGGTGTTATCTTAACTGCCAGTCATAATCCCAAAGAATGGAATGCTTTAAAGCTGCTGAACGATAACGGAGAATTTATAAGTGCTGCAGATGGCGAAAAGATCTTAGAAATAGCAGAGTCTGATAATTACATTTTTGCCGGTGTTGATAAAATTGGTTCCTACGCTGTTGATGACAGTGCTTTACAGCAGCATATTGATACTGTTGTTAATTATCCTTTGGTAGATGTTGGTGTCATCAAAAAACAAAAATTTAAAATTGTTGTAGATGCCATTAACAGCACAGGAGCAATCGCAGTTCCTGCTTTATTAAAAGCATTAGGCGTAAAAGATATTACCGTATTGAATGAAGAAGTGAATGGCAGGTTTGCACATAATCCTGAACCGTTGCCACAGCATCTTAATGATTTGTGCACCGAAGTAAACAAGCAACAGGCGCATCTTGGTATTGCAATAGATCCTGATGTGGATCGTTTGTGTTTTGTTTGCGAAGATGGTTCTTTGTTTGGCGAAGAATATACACTGGTTGCTGTGGCAGATTATGTTTTGCAACACCGCAAAGGCAATACGGTAAGCAATATGTCATCAACCCGTGCATTGAAAGATATTACGCTTAAACATGGTGGTGAATATTTTCCAAGTGCTGTTGGTGAAGTGAATGTGGTGCAGAAAATGAAAGAAGTGAATGCAGTAATTGGCGGTGAAGGAAATGGCGGCGTTATTGTTCCTGATTTGCATTATGGCCGTGATGCGCTGATTGGCATTGCATTATTCCTCACATATCTTGCACAAAGTAAAAAGAGCACAACACAATTGCGCCGGCAATATCCTGATTACTTCATCAGTAAAAATAAAATTGAGCTCGATAATCGCGTTGATGTAAAAAAGATATTTGGCAATATTCAAAAGAAATATAAAAATCATCCGATCAATACAGAAGATGGTTTAAAGATTGAATTTGATAATGATTGGGTGCATCTCCGCACCAGTAATACAGAACCCATCATACGGATTTATGCAGAAAGTAATTTTGAAACCACTGCAGGAAATATTGCTAAGCGTATCATGCAGGATATAAGAGAGAGTATGTAAAGCCCCAACCCCTAATGGAGAGTAAAGAATTTCCTTAAAAGATTACTCTTTCGTTTTAGTAGGATAGTAGTTTTTATTTTTGCACAAACTTTATTTTATTACTCATCTTCGTTGTGTCACTCACTTGTACTGTAGTGCACGATGGAACAAAAATTACACCCCTTTAGGGGATGGGACATGAACAGGATATATTTTGATAATGCAGCTACAACAGCTTTGGAGCCACAGGTGCTTGATGCCATGATGCCTTATCTTACCACGCATTTTGGTAATCCATCTTCTATTTACAGTTATGGAAGAGAGACCAGGCTTGCAATTGAGAATGCAAGAAAAACTGTTGCTAAAATTCTGAATGCTCATCCTGCAGAAATTTTTTTTACAAGCGGCGGCACCGAAAGCAGTAATACTGCTATCATAGCTGCCATAAGAGATCTTGACTGCAGGCATATTATCACATCGCCAATAGAACATCATGCCACATTGCATACTGTAGAATTTTTACATTGTAATAAGGAAGCAACATTAAGTTATGTGAAACTTTTACCAAACGGACATATTGATACGAATGATCTTAAAAATTTACTTGCAGAAAGCAAAGAAAAATGTTTGGTTACGTTACTGCATGCTAATAATGAAATTGGAAATATGCTTGATATAAATGAAGTAGGAGAGTTGTGTAAATTATATGGAGCTATATTTCATTGTGATACAGTTCAAACTGTTGGCCATTTCCCTTTTAATCTTAGAAAAACACCGGTACATTTTATTACTGGAGCAGCACATAAATTTCACGGGCCAAAAGGTGCGGGCATTTTATATGTAAATGAAAATATAAAGATCAAACCATTTGTGCATGGCGGTTCACAGGAAAGAAATATGCGTGCCGGAACAGAAAATCTTTATGGTATTGTAGGGTTTGCAAAAGCGTTGGAACTTGCAACAAAAAATTATGAACAGGACAGCACTTACATAAGAGGAATGAAAATTTACATGATGGAACAATTGAAGAAGCATATAAAAGATGTGTCCTTCAATGGTGATCCTTTGGGAAGAAGTTTATATACAGTGCTGAGTGTAAATTTTCCAAAAACTGAGAAAAGCGAAATGATCCTTTTCAGCCTTGATATCAATAACATTTGCGCAAGTGGTGGCAGCGCCTGCACAAGCGGGGCTAATGCTGTCAGCCATGTTATACAGGCCATCAACAACGATCTTAACCTTGTTACAGTTCGCTTTTCTTTTAGTAAGTATAATACAAAAGAAGAAGTTGATAATGTAGTAGAGAAGCTGAAGGAGTTGATATAGTTATTGTTTCTTCCACATCTTTGCACGCAGCCATAATAAAATTTCATGACACCCGAAAGAACCGATAAACTAACGAAGGTATTGCGGCACAGGCAAGCCAATCTTACAGTTGTAATGGAGAATGTTCATGATCCGCATAATATTTCAGCAGTGATGCGTACCTGTGATGGTGTGGGCATTCAGGATATTTACATCGTCAGCACAAAAATTCCGCGACATAAAAAGTGGGGTAGCAAAAGCAGCAGCAGCGCTGCAAAATGGCTAACTGTTCATCAATATACTAATGTAGAAACATGCTTTGCTGATCTGCGAAAAAATTATAACAACATTTACGCAACACATCTTAATGCTAACGCTATAAGTTTATATGATATTGATTTTACTAAAAGTGTTGCCTTGATTTTTGGCAATGAGCATGAAGGTGTAAGTAAAGATATAATCAGCAGGGCAGATGCAAATTTTATTATTCCACAGGTAGGTATTATTCAAAGCCTGAATATTTCGGTAGCATGTGCGGTAAGTATTTATGAAGCTTTCAGGCAAAAGAAAATTGCGCATCATTATGATAGACCTTCTCTTTCTAATCAACGAATGAACGAACTGATGAAAGAATGGGGAGGAGGGGAACAATGAATTTATTAAGTACGAAGTTGGAAGTATGAAGTACGATTTGTTTAAAGGCATGACAAAAAATTCCGCTACGAAGCTTGTCATTCCGAGTTACCACCTTGTACACGACAAGGAAAATATTGTATTGACATCTTATAAGGTTGCTATTGATTTTGAACGTCTTACAAGGATGTCATTATAAGAGGAGGAATTTACTCTGCATTATATTTTTAAGTAAACGATTGATTCACCATTAACCATTCACGTTACTCAATAATGAACAGAAGTAAAAGAGTGCGACGCAACGGAAGATGCTATAAAATACAAGAGATAGGCTCAAAAAAATTTACTCCTTTCTCATTTGCTCTTCCAGTAATCTTTTTTCTGCTTCATGTCTCAGGTGACTGATGCTTACATTTAACTCGTATCCTATCAGCAACACAAGCGAATTAATATAGATAAGCAGCATCATCATGAGCACGGTGCCTATTGAGCCATAGAACTTATTGTAGTTAGAAAAATTTTGTGCCCATACAGAAAAAAGATAGGTTCCCAATATCATAAGAATAGTTGCAAACACGGCGCCGGGCGACAATAACTTCCAGCGCTTTTGAATAGAAGGGGCAAACTTATATATGAAAGCAATGGAGTAAAGAAAAAGTAATACGACAACTATCCAGCGAAGATCCTGTATCCAGTGTCTTACTATTATATTTTTTATGTGGAGCCATTCCATTATTTTGTTGAATAACACACCTTGCCCGACAGATATAATTGTAGTGCCTAAAATAAGCAGCACCATAATGATGGTAAGTTTTACTGCACGCAATCTTTTACTGATGAAATTTGTACGCACCCTTACTGCCAGTGAACGATCGAAGGTTCTTATAATACCCATCATTGCATTGGAGGCGTAAAGAATTGCAAGAACAAAACCTATAGAGAGTAAACCTGTTTTTGGTTTATTAAAAAAATCATCGAGAAAAGTTGTGACAAGTTTTCTTGTATTAGCATCAGGCGTAACATCGAGAATCACCCGAAGCAATTCATTATGTATATTTTTTGCAACGGGCAAATAAGGGACAAGTGTAAACAAAAAAATACTTGCTGCCGGTATAGCCATTATAATATTGAATGCAATGGCCGCAGCTCTTATGTTTAAACTTTCACGCTGAATTTGCGCAAGAAAGAAATTAAATACTTCGTAAAGATGTAGCCCATGAAAGCCCGGAATAAAAATCTTTTTACTCCTTTCCCTTACGTGTGTTACAGGCTTCGAGGATAATATAATGCGTTCAAGTTTTGTCAGGGGTTTTGTTTTTTAGCTATTAAACTATCTAATGCTTTTTGATATTCTTTGGCATATTGTTCGTGCTCGGCAAAGTTATTGCTAAAATGATGGTAACCGCTGAAATCACTTTTTGCTACAAAGAAAAGATAATCTGTTTTTGGCATATCAAGTACTGCATTAATAGTAGCTTGTGAAGGTGTGCAAACAGGCCCGGGCGGTAAACCTTTATACTTGTAAGTGTTGTAAGGTGATTCAATATTCAGATAACCATAATAAATTCTTTTGATGCTAAAATCTCTCAATGCATATTTTATAGTAGGGTCTGCACCAAGCGGCATGCCTTTGTTTATGCGGTTTATATACACGCTTGCAATATTTCCTTTTTCATCATTCTTATTAGTTTCCTCTTCAATGATAGATGCAAGAATATAAACCTGTAGAGGCGTTAAGCCCTGGTTCTCTGCTTTATGAAGACGGTCATTTTTATTCCAGAAATTTTCGCTTTCGTCTTTAAACCTGTTTAAAATATTTTTTAAAGAAGTGTTCCATTTTATAAGATAAGTATCAGGAATAACAATACTGAAAACGGTATTGCTGTCAACACCCAATTGCAAGAGTGAATCATTATTATTTAAAAATTGTATGGCGGCTAAAGAATCGGTAGAAAATTTTTTTCCTATTTGTTTTGCAAGGTCTTCTCTAAGGCGAAGTTTGTTTATCGTAAATCGTACAGGCGATTGTGTATTGTTTCGTAGTGTGCGTACAATATCAAAAACACTTTCACCTTTCTTAACTTCAAATCTTCCGGGCTTTAATTTTTCCCATACTTTTCCTTGCGCAGCAACTGCATTAAACACAGCAGGAAAGCGAATAATATTTCCTGTATCCAATCGTGTGAGCACCTGTTCTTTTATATTGCCTTCCCGCACAAAAATATATTTGCTTTTTTCTGAAAAAGTAGTAGCAGCACCAAACACAAGCCATGCACCAATTATCGCTGCTAATGCGAGGAAGAGTGATATATAAAGAATTATCTTTTTCATTAGGGATATAAATAATAAAAAACCCTGCCAATATAATTAAGCAGGGGGAGTGCAAAGATGGTAAAAAAATAATAAAGAAATTTTTATCGAATGGGCTTTTGTTCTTTAGTAAACTTTCATTGCCGGCCGAATGAGCCGTTTAAACAGAGATGTGTTGAATGATGATGAAGAGCAGATAATTTTTTATGTTCAGTCTCGCCGGGGTCTCCTCAAAGGCAATGTGTAAGGGCAGGGACCCCGGCGCATTCAAAGTAGAACAGTTGAATTTACAGCAGAGGTTGATTATATTTACTCATGTCTGTTCGTACACAACGTGGCAATAAGCCAATTTTATACTACATCACATATACTTGCTATAACTGGCTTTAGTCTCGCCGGGATCTCCTCAAAGACATGTGTAAAGGCAGGGACCCCGGCAGTTGAATTTACAGCAGAGGTTGATTATATTTACTCATGTTTGTTCGTACACAACATAGTAATGAGCCAACTTTATACTACATCACATATACTTGCTATACCTGGCTTCATTTATTTTCTATTGCCAATGCTTATGACCCTATTTACAAATGGTTTGATTATTTAAAAGATTCTGCGCAAATAAAAGTAGATATAATTCTGCCATTCTATAAAAAGCAGCTTGATTACCATCAGGACCGGGGAACGAATTTTGTAAATTCTGAGTGATCTAAATGCGGAATCTTGGTAGCAAGCGGAAGATGAATTTCATTATAATAATTTTCAAATGCTTCTACATTTTGGGGATGCTTATAGAGGACAGTTATCTTATTCATAAAAAGCAGGATTATTTATAAGACAAGTAATATATACGAGTTAATTATTAAACTTTTTGTTTGATACCCTTGCTATTGTAGTATACTATAAATAAAAAGCAAGCTGCCGCTATCCGTATGTCTGTAACTACGGATGTAAATGAAAAGCCAGTCTCAAATTGGCATTCAAGTTCATCAAATTATTATAGCTTTAAACCATCAATAACACCGAATCAGTTCACAAATTTTATGACTAACCTCAAATCATTTTCAGCATCAGTATTGCTTTTAGTATTTCTTCAACTGAATGCCCCTGCTCA